>Ga0302314_10016498_pt1 | contig 12471 bp, 11 predicted proteins | sample III_Palsa_N2_3_FD_200533 | JGI IMG/M metagenome (GOLD analysis project Ga0302314, IMG submission 200533) | Peat permafrost microbial communities from Stordalen Mire near Abisko, Sweden - III_Palsa_N2_3 | ecosystem: Environmental > Terrestrial > Soil > Palsa > Peat permafrost | place: Sweden...
ACGGCCTCAACCCGCCGCAGAACGCCGGCCGCTCCGGCCGGCCGAAGATGCGGCAACGCATATCGTCACCGAGCTGGACGCAGGGTACGCCCGCGGGCTTGCCGTCGGGCATGCCGGGGATCGGGCTCGTGATCGACGGCGCGATGCAGCATGCGCCGCAACCGGGTCGGCACGGCGGATCCTGGGTACTGGCGGCGGCTGAGGGGGCGAGGGCGGGCTGAGGCATGCAGGGATTGTCCTCTCGGGTGGCGCGTCGGCGCCAGCCCGCCTAAAATCACGGCTTCCCCCACCCGTCTCCGCCTGGCGCGATCGAAACGTATCGCGCGGCGTCGCAGCGGGTTCCAGTCTCGATCGGGCCGCGATGGCTCGGGTCATGCACAGTGAGTTGCCGGTGATCTACCCCCAGGAATTCGACGTCATCGTGGTCGGCGGCGGCCATGCCGGCACCGAGGCCGCGCTCGCGGCGGCGCGTATGGGAAGTGCGACGCTGCTGCTGACGCACAACATCGAGACGCTGGGGCAGATGAGCTGCAATCCGTCGATCGGCGGCATCGGCAAGGGCCATCTCGTGAAGGAGGTCGATGCGCTCGGCGGCGCGATGGCGGCGGCGACGGACGAGTCCGGCATCCAGTTCCGCATCCTCAACGGCTCGAAGGGCCCCGCGGTGCGTGCGACGCGCGCGCAGGCCGACCGCATCCTCTACAAGGCGGCGATCCGCCGGCGCCTCGAAAGCCAGCCCAACCTGTGGCTGTTCCAGCAGGCTGTCGACGACTTGGTGATCGAGTCGGTCGACGGGCGCGACCGCGTGACCGGCGCGGTGACGCAGTCGGGCATCACCTTCCGCGGGCGTACCGTCGTGCTGACGGCCGGCACGTTCCTGGACGGCAAGATCCACATGGGCCTGCAGAACTACAACGCCGGGCGCGCGGGGGATCCGCCGGCGCAGCGGCTGTCGGCGCGCCTGAAGGAGCTGAAGCTGCCGCAGCGCCGGCTCAAGACGGGTACGCCGCCGCGCATCGACGGCCGGTCGATCGACTTCTCGCAACTGGCGGAGCAGCCGGGCGACGGCATGCCCGACGCCGACGGCAACATCGCGACGCCGATGCCGGTGTTCAGCTTCATGGGTACGGCCGCGCAACATCCGCGCCAGATGCCGTGCTGGGTCACGCACACGAATGCGCGCACGCACGAGATCATCCGCTCGGGCTTCGACCGCAGTCCCATGTTCACCGGCGTCATCGAAGGGGTGGGGCCACGTTACTGCCCGAGCATCGAGGACAAGGTCCATCGCTTCGCCGACAAGGACTCGCACCAGATCTTCCTGGAACCCGAGGGCCTGACGACGCACGAGTTCTATCCGAACGGCATTTCCACGTCGCTGCCGTTCGACATCCAGCTGGCCGCAGTCCGGTCGATGGCCGGACTGGCCAACGCGCACATCCTGCGCCCGGGCTACGCCATCGAATACGACTACTTCGATCCCCGCGAACTCAAGAGCACGTTCGAGACGCGCGCCATTTCCGGGCTGTTCTTCGCGGGTCAGATCAACGGCACCACCGGCTATGAAGAGGCGGCGGCGCAGGGTCTGTTTGCCGGCGTCAATGCGTCGCTGTGCGCCGGCGAGCGTGCCGACGGCTTCGTGCTGCGGCGCGATCAGGCCTACCTGGGCGTGCTGGTGGACGACCTGATCACCAAGGGCGTGACGGAACCGTACCGCATGTTCACCAGCCGCGCCGAGTTCCGGCTGCAGCTGCGCGAAGACAACGCCGATCTGCGATTGACCGAGCTCGGTCGTCAGCTGGGCCTGGTCGACGACGCCCGCTGGGCCCACTTCAATCGCAAGCGTGACGCGCTCGCGCGGGAAACCGAGCGGCTACGGTCGACCTGGGTGCATTCGAACAACCTGCCCGCAGCCGACGCCGAACGCCTGCTCGGCAAGGCGCTGGAACATGAGCACTCGCTGGCCGACCTGCTGCGTCGACCGGGCATCGGCTTCGACACGGTGGTCGAGGCGACCGCGATCGCCCGCCCGAACGTCGATGTTTCACGTGAAACACTGACCGGGGAACTGGGCGCGCAGCTGGCCGGCGAAGTCATCGAGCAGCTCGAGATCGCGACCAAGTACGCCGGCTACATCGACAAGCAGAACGAGGAAGTGATGCGCGCCCAAAGCCTCGAGGAACTCGCGCTGCCCGCCGAACTCGACTACAACCAGGTCACCGCGCTGTCCTTCGAGGTTCGGCAGAAGCTGAGCCAGCATCGCCCCCAGACGCTGGGCCAGGCGACGCGGATCTCCGGCGTGACGCCGGCGGCGATCTCGCTACTGCTCGTCCATTTGAAGAAGAAGCGCTTCAAGGGCTTCTCGAATCCCAACGCCGCGCCTGCCGAACATGCCGCTTGAATACGGTGACCCGTCCCGCATGGACGGGCAACTCGAGGCGCTGGCACCGCGACTCGGCCTGACATTGACGACAAACGAGCGGGAACGGCTGCTGGCCTACATGGCCCTGATCCAGCGTTGGACCAAGGTCTACAACCTGACCGCCGTGCGCAACACCGGCGAGATGTTCACGCATCACCTGCTCGACTGCCTCGCTGTCGTCCTGCCGCTGCGCAGGGGCACGGGAGTGGCGGGGCAGGGCGCGCTGCGCCTGCTCGACGTCGGCAGCGGCGCCGGCCTGCCGGGTGTCATCCTGGCGATGCTGAATCCGGAGTGGCAAGTGACCTGCGTCGATGCGGTGGCCAAGAAAGCCGCCTTCATCCGGCAGGCGGCAGCGGAGCTCGGACTGCCCAACCTGCACGGCGTCCACGGAAGAGTCGAAGCACCGGGCACATTCAGGAGCCCGGAATTCGATCTCATCACCTCGCGCGCCTTCGCCTCGATCCACGACTTCACGACCTTGACCCGGGCGCTGCTCGCGCCGCAAGGTCAGTGGGCCGCCATGAAGGCCAACCTGTCCGCCGAAGAGCGTGCCGACATCCCTGCTGACCTCGAAATGTTCCACGTGGAACAACTCGACGTGCCGGAATTGAACGAAAAGCGCTGCCTGGTGTGGCTGAGGCCACATCAACGCACTGTCGAAGCGGCCGAGTAGCCCCGACAATAGGGCCAAGATTTCCCCTCCACCAGCGCTTTTCACCGGTCATCCATGGCGAGAATCTATTGCATCGCGAACCAGAAAGGCGGCGTCGGCAAGACCACGACGACGGTGAACCTGGCAGCCGGCCTGGCACTCGTCGGACAACGCGTCCTGCTGGTCGACCTCGATCCGCAAGGCAACGCGACCATGGGTTCGGGCATCAACAAGCGCGACTTGCCGCTGACCGTCTACGACGTGCTGCTGGAAAGCGCCTCGATCCAGGAGGCGGCTCAAAAGTCGCCCAGCGGCGGCTATGACGTCCTCGGGGCCAACCGCGAATTGGCGGGCGCCGAGGTGGAACTGGTCGCGCTGGAGCGTCGCAACGAGCGCCTGCGACGCGCACTCAAGGCCGTGGACGACAGCTACGACTTCGTGCTGATTGACTGCCCGCCATCCCTGAACCTGCTGACGCTCAACGGCCTGTGCAGCGCGCACGGCGTCATCGTCCCGATGCAGTGCGAGTATTTCGCGCTGGAAGGCGTCTCCGACCTGGTCAACACGGTCAAGCAGGTGCACGCCAACCTCAACCGCGACCTGGAACTGATCGGCCTCCTTCGCGTGATGTTCGACCCGCGCATCACGCTGCAGGCCAACGTCAGCGAACAGCTCAAGGCGCACTTCGGCGACAAGGTGTTCAACACCGTGATCCCGCGCAACGTGCGCTTGGCGGAGGCGCCCAGCTACGGACAACCCGGCGTCGTGTTCGACCCGACTTCACGTGGCGCCGTCGCCTTCATCGAGTTCGCGCAGGAAATGGTCGCCCGCGAAAAGGGTCCGGCAATGGCCGACGCGGCTGGCGGCTGAGCGAGGCCGGGCGCTCGCGGCCTCTGAAGCTCAGGGCTCGATGCTGGGATCGCGCAGCAGTTCGCGCAAGGGCCCGAACGTCCACGACCGCAACGCCATCACTGCCGTGAATCCGCGCTTGTGGGCCGGCGCCAGCCGCTGGTCGGTGAGGTGCTGCTGGGCGAAGTCCTGCGCCAGGCGCTGCAGGCGCTCCTGGAACACCTTGGCCATGGGCAGGCTGATGTGGCCGTGCACCAGGCTGAGCATCTCGCACTCGCCGTTGAAGCCGCCAGCGAAGTAGTCGACCACGCCGTGGTCGCGGAAGAACTGCATCACCGGGCCGTTGGCGCGCCAACGGAAGGTCTTGGCGACCTTGAGCCGGTAGCGGTTGAGCGGCTTCAACTCGATGATGCCCAGCCGGTCGAGCTGGGCCAGGTGGCGCACCGCCTCGGCGTCCGTGAACGCGTACATGCCCATGACCTGCTCGTAGGGCCATTGGCTCAGCGTGCAAAGCGCCATCACGAGCAGCCGCTTGTCGGCCACGACGGCGCGTTCCTGCTCGAGCGTCAGCTCGTCGCGCAGCAGCTCTAGGTCGGCCACCTTGCGCGCCAGCTCGGAGAAGTCGCACTTGAGCACGCGACAGATCTCGTCGATGCGTTTCAACGGCATGTCGCCCTTGGCGAACATGCGCTTGACGCTGGATTCCGCCAGCCCCAGCTCGCGCCCCAGGTCGGCATAGGTCAGCTTGGCAAGCTTCAGTTCGCTCTTCAGGACGTTGACGATCTCGACGGTGCTGCTCATGGAAAAGCCGGACAGAAAGTATTCGGGAACGATACCTCACGATGCGGCCCGCGGCACTCGTTGCAATCCCGTTGCTCGACCTTCGGCGCCTGCGCACCATCGCGACTTCCGGACTTCGAAGGTTTCACATGGAACCCCCCGCTGCTTCACGCATCCGCCACTCGACGCTGGCGATCGCCGCGGCGCTGGCCGTCCATGCCGCCGCGCACGCACAATCGGATGTCAGCGAGCTGAGCGAGGCCTCGCTCGTCCCGGTCGCGATCTCCGTCGCGCTGCCCGTCGTGTTGGTCGCCGGCGTCGGCTCGGTCGTGGTGACCGGCGTCGAGGCCAGTGCGGAGGGCACGGTCTGGGTCGTCGAAAACGCGGCCGACGGCGTGAAGGGCAGCATCTGTTTCGCCGGACGGGTGGTCGGCGGCGCGATCGTCGCGGTAGGCACCGTCATCACCGTCACGGCCGTGGCAACAGGCATGGTGCTCAGCACGGCGGGCCACGTGATCGCGTTCGTCCCCAACGAGATCGGCCGCTCGCTGTCGTACAACCAGCGCGTGTCGCGATGAGCCGCGCCCGCCGACTGCTGCGCCTGCTGGTCGGCGCGCTGGCCCTCGCGTCGGCCACCGTCGCCACGGCCGGCAAGACCTGCGAAACCACGCCGCCCGACACTGTCAGCATGACGCGCGCGCTGGGCCTGGCCGAGCGCGTGCAGCGCAGCCTGGACGCCAGCGGCGCCCAGGTGGTCATCATCGCCCGCGCCGGCCAGGACCTGAGCAAGTACGGCCTCACCTGGTCGCACCTGGCCTTCGCGTATCGCGAGCAGCGGCCTGACCCGGTCACGCCCGGCGATCGCTCCGCCACGCTCGGCGCCACCGCCGCCGCGATGGTCGACGGCCTGCCGCGGCCGCAGCGCGGCACCTGGCGCATCGCCCACAAGTTGAACCAGTGCGGCACCGCCGAGGCGGCCGTCTTCCGCCAGGGACTGGCCGAGTTCTTCCTCGACACCCCGTTCCGCTACGAGGCCGCCTACGTCGTGCCCGCGCCCGAAGTGCAGGCCGCGCTGATGCAGGTGCTGACCAACGACCAGCGCCTCGTCCAGTGGCACACGCCGGCCTACAGCGCGGTCGCGTACCCGTGGTCGACGAAATACCAGCAGAGCAACCAATGGGCACTCGAAACGCTCGCGGGCTCGCTCGATCCGGCCGCCAGCACGCGCGAGCGCGCGCAGGCCTGGCTGCAGCTGCACGACTACCAGCCGACCGTGCTGCACATCGACGCGCTGACGCGCCTGGGCGGACGCATCACCCGCGCCAACGTCGCGTTCGACGACCACCCGAACTCGAAGCGCTTCAGCGACCACATCGAGACCGTCACGGTCGAGTCGATGTTCACGTGGATGCAGCGCACGCAGATCGCCGGGTCGCCCACCGTCGTGCGCTGACCGCCACCAAACGAGGGTGTCGCCGCAGGCGCGCGTGCCGGCCTGCGGCTACAGTCGACGCAACGGGCGCGCAGCGCCACAGGAAATCCGCCTTCATGAGCCAATCCCACCCCAGCCAGTTCGCACTCCTGCGCCAGCGCCGATTCGCGCCGTTCTTCTGGACGCAGTTCTTCGGCGCCGGCAACGACAATGTCCTGAAGTTCGCCTTCACGGTGCTGGTCACCTACCAGCTGCAGATCGCCTGGCTGCCGTCCGACAAGGCCGGACTGGTCATCAGCGCGGTCTTCATCCTGCCGTTCGTGCTGTTGTCGGCCACCAGCGGACAGCTGGCCGACAAGTACGACAAGGCATCGATGATGCGCTTCATCAAGTCGTTCGAGATCTTCATCATGGCGCTGGCCGTGTGGGGCTTCGTCGCGCAACTGGTGGTCGTGCTGCTGCTGTGCCTGTTCCTGATGGGCGTGCATTCCACGCTGTTCGGGCCGGTGAAGTACGCCTACCTGCCGCAGCACCTGAACGACCAGGAGATCACCGGCGGCAACGGCATGGTGGAGATGGGCACCTTCGTCGCGATCCTGCTGGGCCAGCTGGCCGGCGGCCTGCTCGTGGTCGTGCCCGGCATGGGCCCCGAGCTGGCCGGCGGCGCCTGCCTGGCGATCGCCGTCATCGGACGCCTGACCGCGCAGGCGATCCCGTCCACGCCCGCCCATGACACGCGCCTGAAGATCAACTGGAATCCGGTATCGGAGACGCTGCGCAACCTGAAGCTCGCACGCACCGACATCGTCGTGTTCCGGTCGCTGCTGGGTATTTCGTGGATGTGGTTCTTCGGCGCCACCTTCCTGTCGCAGTTCCCGTCGTTCGCCAAGGACGTGCTGCACGGCGACGTGCACGTCGCCTCGCTGCTGCTCGTCCTGTTCTCGGTGGGCGTGGGCATCGGCTCGCTGATGTGCGAGATGCTGTCGCGCCGCCAGGTCGAGATCGGCCTCGTGCCGCTGGGCGCGATCGGCATGAGCATCTTCGCGATCGACCTGTACTTCGCCGTCAGCCATCTCGCCCTGCCCGCGGGCGCGCTGTGGGACCTGTCGACCTTCGTCGCCCAGGGCCAGCACGTGCGGCCGATGGTCGACCTGTTCATGCTGTCGCTCAGCGCCGGCCTCTACAGCGTGCCGATGTACGCGCTGATCCAGATGCGAGCGCTTCCTAGCCACCGAGCCCGCATCATTGCCGCAAACAACATCCTCAACGCGCTGTTCATGATCGCCAGCTCGCTGATCGCCGGCGCGCTGCTGCACTTCGGCGCCAGCATCGGCGGCGTGTTCCTGATCACCGGCATCGCCAACGCCTTCGTCGCCGGCTACATCTTCTGCCTGGTGCCCGAATACCTGCTGCGCTTCGTCGCCTTCGTCCTCACGCGGACCGCGTACCGCTTCCGGATACAGGGCGACGCCAACATCCCGACGACGGGCGCGGCGATCATCGTGTGCAACCACGTGAGCTTCGTCGACCCGGTGCTGCTGATGGCGGCCAGCCCGCGTCCGATCCGCTTCATCATGGACTCGCGCATCTTCCGCACGCCCGGCCTGGGCCTGTTCTTCCGTCTCGCCAAGGCGATCCCGATCGCGCCGAAGAACGAAGACCCGGCGGCCTACGAAGCCGCGTTCGTCGCCGCCGACCAGGTGCTCGCCGAAGGCGATCTGCTGGGCATCTTTCCGGAAGGCGGCATCACCAACGACGGCACGCTCAAGCCCTTCAAGGGCGGCGTGATGCGCATCCTCGAACAGCGTCCGGTGCCGGTGATCCCGCTGGCGCTGCAGAACCTGTGGGGCTCGTTCTTCTCGAAGGCGGAGGGCGCGGCCATGAGCAAGCCGTTCCGGCGCGGGCTGTTCAGCCGCGTCGGCCTCAACGTGGGCCCCGGCATCGCCGCCGAGGCGGTCACGCCCGAAGGGCTGCATCACGAAGTGGGTCAGCTGCTGGACGCCAAGGTCGTCTGACCGGCGCGAGTCCGCACCGATCGGCGATCTTCGGTGCGTTCCAGACAACATGCATCGCCGCGCCCATGTAAATTGCGGTTCACCGACGTCGATTCGAAGCGACGGCGCCACACATTAACGCCCACTTAACAGTGTGTCGGTCGCTCATGACCTACCATCTTCGCTTTCGTCTCAACCACCCATCATGCAGCAACGTTTCAATGTCTCCGCGTCCGCGCGCACGCTCGGCGCCGCGGCCCTGACGACCCTCTTGCTCGCAGCGCTCACCGCCTGCGGCGGCAGCGGCGGCGACACCGCCACGGCCACGGTCAGCTCCATGTCCATCGCGTCGACCAAGTACGGTGCGCCGGCCCAGGTCACCGTCGTCGGAACGAACCTCAGCAACCTGAACCTGCAAGCCAGCGGCTGCAAGAACATCACACGCCTGACCACGTCGCCGACGGCCAGCACCGACACCACCGCCTACTTCTCGTGCACGCCGTCCGGTGCCTATTCGAGCCCGATCCTCGCGGTGTCCAACGGCGGCACGATCGCCCAGCAGACGCTCACCGTGCTGCCGCCGATCGTCACGATGGCCGTCAGCGGCGGCGGCGTGAACGGCAACATCGTCTTCAGCCTGAAGGGCAACGTCGCGCCGATCACGGTCGACAACTTCCTGGCCTATGTGAACTCCGGCTTCTATTCCGGCACGATCATGCATCGCGTGGTGGACCAGACCAATGCGCTGGACGGCCCCGAATACGACGTCGTCCAGGGCGGCAGCTACGGCGCCATGACCAGCGGCACGCTGCCCACGGCCAAGACGACGACCTACCCGGCGATCGCGCTCGAGACCACCGGCGGAACCGATGTGCAATGGACCGCGGCGATGGCCCGCACGTCGGATCCCAACTCGGCCACGTCCGGCTTCTTCTTCAACATCAAGGACGACACTGCCGCCTTCGACAGCAGCAGCGGCCCAGGCTATGCCGTGTTCGCCGACGTGAGCGCCAGCTCGGCCATCCTGACGCAGATCGCCGCGATCGGGCAGGGCGGCAGCAGCGTGTGCACGCCGCTGGTCGGCTTCAGCGACGGCTCGTGCGTGCCGATCCCCAACGTGGTCATCACCTCGGCCACGCAGACCCAGTAGACCGGTCGGCTTGCGATCCTCGAGGGCGGCTTCGGCCGCCCTTGTTCGTTTCTAGACCCCGCGCGCGCGATCGCGCGCGAACTGCACCCGGAACTCGGCGAAGCGGCCTTCGTCGAGCGACGCGCGCACCTCGCGCATCAGGTTCAGGTAGTAGTGCAGGTTGTGGATGGTGTTGAGCATCGGGCCCAGCATCTCGCCGCAGCGATCCAGGTGATGCAGGTAGGCGCGGCTGAAGTTCGCGCAGGTGTAGCAGCTGCAGCTCGCGTCGGCCGGAGTCTCGTCGCTCTTGTGGCGCGCGTTGCGCACCTTCAGGTCGCCGAAGCGCGTGAACAGGTGGCCGTTGCGCGCGTTGCGAGTGGGCATCACGCAGTCGAACATGTCGACGCCGTGGGCCACGCCGTAGACCAGGTCTTCCGGCGTGCCGACGCCCATCAGGTAGCGCGGCTTGTGCGCCGGCAGCCGGTGCGGCGTGTGGGCGACGAGCCGTTGCATGTCCTCCTTGGGCTCGCCCACCGAGACGCCGCCGATGGCATAGCCGGGAAAGTCCATGGCCACGAGGGCGTCGAGCGACAACTCGCGCAGCGACTCGAACATGCCGCCCTGCACGATGCCGAACAGCGCGTTGGGATTGCCCAGCCGCGCGAACTCGTCGCGGCAGCGCGCGGCCCAGCGCAGCGACAGCTCCATCGACAGACGCGCCTCGCGCTCGGTGGTGAGCACGCCCTTGGTCTCGTACGGCGTGCACTCGTCGAACTGCATGACGATGTCGGAGTTGAGCACCGTCTGGATCTGCATGCTGATCTCGGGCGTGAGGAACAGCTTGTCGCCGTTGACCGGCGAGGCGAAGCGCACGCCCTCCTCGGAGATCTTGCGCATCTCGCCCAGCGACCACACCTGGAAGCCGCCGGAGTCGGTCAGGATCGGCGCCTTCCAGGCCTCGAACTTGTGCAGGCCGCCGAACTGGGCCATCACGTCCAGGCCCGGACGCATCCACAGGTGGAACGTGTTGCCCAGGATGATCTGGGCGCCCATCTCCTCCAGCGACCGCGGCAGCACGCCCTTGACGGTGCCGTAGGTGCCCACGGGCATGAAGACGGGCGTCTCGACGACGCCGTGGTTGAGGGTCAGGCGGCCGCGGCGCGCGTGGGCGTCGGTGCCCAGGACTTCGAATTTCAACATCCGCGTATTGTCGCCGCCCCAATGCAAACGGGCGGCGCGTCGGTCGCACCGCCCGTTCGGGGACGTCTGTTCGAAAGGCGGATGCTCAGGACATCCGCCGATCGGGTCAGCCGCGCTCGCCGACAACCAGCTTGTGGGTCTCGCGCCACTGGGCCAGCTCGGCGCGCACGTCGGCGCGGGTGCGACCGGCGAGCTGCGTGTCGGGCACCACGGCGACCGGCGCGGCGTCGGCGCGCTCGCCCACGGCCTGCAGCTGGCCGTCGGCCTTCAGGTTGCGCGTCTCGGCGACGACGGATTCGCGCGTGCGACCCGCGGCCTGCACTTGCTGTGCGGCGAGGCTCTTGGCCTGCAGGGTTTCGCTGCGGTCGATTTCCTGCGACATGGCGCCCACGGCGGTGACGGCGAGCAGGGCGGCGGCGATGACTTGACGGACTTGCATGATGAACTTCTTTCTTCAGGAGTTGAGGATGTCCGGCGGCTTGCCTTCTGGACTTCTGCCGGGCCTCGGTGACGCGTGGTGTGTGCGCGCTTCATCGATGGGTTCACTGTATTCCCCAGGACTTCAGGGATAAACAGGCGGCCGTAGAATTGTTTATTCCCAATTCAGAAAGAATCAGATGGACCAGCTGCGCGCCATGCGGGTGTTTTCCCGGGTCATCGATGCCGGCGGCTTCGCCAAGGCGGCCTCCGCGATGGACATCGCGCCGGCCGTCGCCACGCGCCTGGTGGCCGAACTCGAGGAGCACCTCGGCGCCCGCCTGATCAACCGCACGACGCGCCGGCTCGCGCTGACCGACGTCGGCGAGGAGTACCTCGAACGCGTGCGCAACATCCTCAGCGAGGTCGACGACGCCGAGACCGTTGCCGGCATCGCCACCGCGGAGGCGCGCGGCCGGCTGAGCGTGCTCGTGCCCCCGGGCTTCGCCGTGCACCAGCTCGCCAAGCACCTGCCGCGTTTTCGCGCGCTGCATCCGAAGGTGTCGCTGGAACTGACGGTGACCCCGTCGGTGGAGACGCCCGACGAGAACCACGACGTCACCATCATCGCCCAGCGTGCCAAGCCGATCGAGGGCGCATTCATCGCGCGCCGCATCGCCACCGCGGAGGTGGTGCTTTGCGCGACGCCCGAATACCTCGACAAGCATGGCCGGCCCAAACATCCGCGCGACCTGATCCATCACGACACGCTGATGCCCATCCCGCCCAGCGAGCATCGTGAGCTGACCTTCAAGCCCGCGTGGGGCGGCGGCAACCCGGAAGTGGTCGAGATGAAGAAGCTGCCGTCGCTGATGACGACCCACATCGACACGCTCTACGCGGCCGCGCTGGCCGGCCTGGGCGTCATCGGGCTGCCGTCGTTCGTCGCCGAGGACGCCCTGATGGAGCACGCGCTCGAACGCGTGCTCCCGCAGTGGCACATGCAGACGGTCACGCTCTTCGCCGCGATGCCCACGCGCAAGCACGTGCCGATGCGCACGCGCGCGTTCGTCGACTTCCTGCTCGCCACGTTCGGCCAGAACGACCGCGACCCTTGGCTGGCCGCGGCGGGCTGCGAGAGCTGCTGAGGCTTCAGCCCTCGAGGCGATCGAGCAGCATCGCGTCGCCGTAGCTGAAGAAGCGGTAGCGCTGCGCGATCGCGTGCGCGTACAGCGCGCGGATGCGCTCCATGCCGGAGAACGCGCTCACCAGCATCATCAGCGTGCTCTTGGGCAGGTGGAAGTTGGTCACCAGCCGGTCGACCACCTGGAAGCGGTAGCCCGGCGTGATGAAGATGCGCGTCTCGCCCGGACCGCCCTGCAGCGAACCGGGCGAACCGCCCTGCGCCGCGGCGGTGGCCGCCGATTCGAGCGCGCGGACAGTGGTGGTGCCGATCGCGACGACGCGGCCGCCCGCGGCGCGCGTGCGCAGCACGGCGTCCACCGTGGCCTGCGGCACGTCGAACCATTCGGTGTGCATCTGGTGCAGGCCCAGGTCGTCGCTGCGCACCGGCTGGAACGTGCCGGCGCCCACGTG
>Ga0302314_10016499_pt1 | contig 12470 bp, 12 predicted proteins | sample III_Palsa_N2_3_FD_200533 | JGI IMG/M metagenome (GOLD analysis project Ga0302314, IMG submission 200533) | Peat permafrost microbial communities from Stordalen Mire near Abisko, Sweden - III_Palsa_N2_3 | ecosystem: Environmental > Terrestrial > Soil > Palsa > Peat permafrost | place: Sweden...
CCCCGGCGTCTGTCCTTGCAGGTAACTTGTCGTGTTTCCGCTGACCTTGATCGTCCCGGCTGTCCACGCCGTGGACGACGCGCTGGGCGAGTTCGTATTCAGCGCGATGCTCATGCCGCTCGTCTCGCCAAACATATTGGCGACGTTGGCGTTCTTCATGGCATTCAAGGTCGTCTGCCACTGCTGCTTGAGTGAGAAGTGCGTGATGTTGTTCTGGAGCATCTTGTACTGCGACTCCAGGGTCGTGAGCTGCGAGACAAGACTGGCGTAGCTGGTAGGGTCGAAGACGATGTCTCCGATCCCGAAGAGAGCGAAGCTGGGTGTAGCGGTCAACAGGAGCAGACCGCCGGTTAGAAGATACTTGTTGCGTTTGGTCATCCTGGGTTTCATACAGCCTCCTTTAGGTGAAAGAGCTAGAAGCATTGCGGGCAGGTCGGGTCCAACCTGTCCAGGGAAAAGTGCCGGATGTTGTTCACGATCCGGCATGGGAACTCCGTCACGGCATCCACGGTTTGGACAAACCAATCGAGCGTACTGGCTACAGAGCTACGTCCAACCGGCGAGGCGAGAAGAGAGAGAGCCAGCATGGATGCACCGAATGAGAGAACGAGCCTGTTTCGTCTCGTAATGGTGAGGGTGGTCATATGCACAAGCTCCTATTCCTGATCCACGAGCTGGCGGGCAACCGTGGAATGATTGCAACCCACTCGGAACCGGACCGCTCGATGGCTTCCGCAATGGTGTATCCGTGCTCCGCAAGCCAGTCGGGTCGGTTGAGAACAAAGGCAACTGCGACCTTCTCGCCGGTAGACTGTACGGCCCAGGCATCATGACCGCCGCGCTTGGCATCTTGCGCTTTGCGGAGCAAAAGGTCGTATCTTGAATTGCTCTCATCCATACGGGCTCCTCTCGGGAAAAACGTTTACATGGTCGGATCGACGCGATGCTCCGCGTAGGACGGGATGAGGATGTCGCGCCCAACGTAGACGCGGGCACGGGAACCCTCCTTGAGCGTGATGACAGGCAGGCGATTCAGGAAGTGGTTCAACACCTGCTCACCCTCGGTGGCCGACTGCTCGGAGATCCCGCTGCGTATCTGGGACGACGCCGTAAGCACGCTGCCGTTATTACCGATCTGTGCCAGGCCACCTAAACCGCCTACGGCAGCCGCCGCGCCAAACGCCATCAGATAACCGTGGTCTACCTTCGTTGCAAGTCCGGTCGTGCCAAGTGGGTCAAGGCCGATGTACTTATCGAAGTCCAGCGAGAAGCCATCGGGGCAAACGGCACGATGGAAGGTCACAAACATCTTTCGCTGCTGGGCATTTCCCACGCTCTGTACTGTGCCGATCAATCGTGTCCCCTGCGGCATGAGAAGCTGCTGATGGTCGTGCGAGTAGTAGTCGGTGGTGAGCATGACCAGGATCGGGCCGCTCAATCCACCATCGATGTGGTTGGTGACAACCCCTTCAAAGACCGTGCCCTCGAAGACGCGATAAAGACGGCCCTGATAGTTATCGAAGTCGTATCCAGCCATCGCGTCGGCCTTGGAAACAGCTTTGGCCTGTTGAGCGGAGGGCGCTTGCACAAAACCGGGCTTGTCGCTCGCGCCAGTGGGAGATGGACTGATGGGAGTTTCCGCGACCGTCTGGGGATGCGCCTCCTCACGCTCTCCCAATACAGCCGTTGCCGTCTGCGACGGGACGGCGGCACCGGCACCGGGCGCTGCGCCCGCGTAGGCGAAGTCGATAGCGACCGTATCGCTATTGATGGCGTCCTGCGCTTGTTTCTCCTTCTCTAACTGTTTTTGCTTGGCCTCTGCTTGAGCCTGCGAGATGTTCGAGGTGTGTTGCGGTGCATTCGGGCTATTGCCATAAATCGCATCACGCTGGGCGGCCGTCATCGGCTGTGTCCCGGCGGCCTCTGGGCCGGGGACACTCTGTTCGGCCTGGAGCTGCTGCATCGCAGCGGCCAACTCCTGCTGATGTTGGCGCTCCTCAGCGTCTCGCTGGGCCTGAACCTGCTGCTGTGTCGAAAAGCTGTTTACCTGCTGGGCATTCGGCGAAGCGGGGCGCATGCTCATTGCGCTTGCCGAAGCTGCTTTCTTGTTGCCGCTCAACAGGCTCGACACATTGGCGACGCCGATGAGGGCAATAATGACAACGAGGACGATCACCACCGGCATACCCTTTTTGAGTGGCGACTTTGCCTCCGGCTGTTCCGGGACGGTCGCGGGCGGATTCTGGTTTGGCTCGGTCATGGCTAGTTCGCCCCTCCCACGCGGTGAAACTCGACCTTCTGCTTACCGATGGCGAGATAGCCGTTGTCCAACTGCTTCGGCACGGTGTAAAGGCCATTGCTAAAGTCGAAGTTGATGAGCGAACCCTTCTTGTCCTTCACCTCGTAGAGTGCAGGCGTCTCCTGAAACTGGCCGCGTAGGTATGTGAACTTGTCATCGCGCCAGATCTGCTGAAGGCCAAGAGCCTTACCCTTCGATTGATCCCATGCGTAGTCGAAGTGGAGGTTGCCGGGATATTGGCTCCGATATTGTTCGGCCTTCGTCTCTTCGGCCTTCAGCTCTGCTGCCTGGGCAGCTTTGGCGGTAGCGACCTCCTGCTTGGCCTTATCCAGTTCTGCGGCAGGTACAAACACTGGAAGTTGTGTCAGCCTATCTTTTGCCGCCTGGTCGCCGAGAGCGATGAAGACCTTGGAATCGAAGTGAGCGTCAGGCTCGCTGGAGATTTCATGGAGCTGCAGGGTGTACTCGTTGCCGTGGTCAGAGACAATGTGTATGTCCGTCGATCCATTCGCAACCTTGGGCTTGACGCTGATGAAGCGGCTGGCGACATGGCCACCATCGAAGACCCAATCCACGGTGTCTCCGGCAAAGACATTGGCGACCTTCTCCTCAGCGGGAAGGACGATCAGTGTCGATTGCAGCAGGCCGGCGCGAATCACAGGAGGCGTGTCCGCCTCGGACACGGTGACGGTGCGAGGCGCATTCGGCTGGAGAGGATGGGTATCGGCGGCATGGCACTGGGCAGAGGCCAGCGCGAGTCCGGCGGAGACGACGATGGGGATAAGTGGTTTCATGACACTGGCCCTTTCTGGGGTTGAGTTGGCTACACCGTCTCTCCTTGGGCAAAGCGATCGATGCCCTCGGTGAGTCCATACTTTTCAATGAGCTTCGACCGCCGCACCCGGTCCTTCGGCTTGGTGGAGAACGTGGCGTAGCTACGCTTGTCGAGGTTCAACGTGACGACCTTGGTGATGCCGTCGCGCCGCATGTACAGTGCCTCGCGGTCCTGCAAACTCTCGAAGAGCGCAATCTGCTGTTCGTTCATCTTGAACAGCTCCGCGTACCGCTTCCGATTGAACGTCGCATCCTTCAGGAATAGGAACGATGTACAAGAGTTCACGATGCTGTCGGCGTTCGCACCCAAGTCGTCGGCGGACTGGCCGATCATCGTGACGCCGCCAAGGTTCTTGCGAACGGTCTTGATAGAAGCGAGCGCGCCATCAAGGAGCTGCTTGTTCTTCATCGAAGAGAAGATCTCTTCGATGAGGATGTGCTTGGGAACGCCCAGATTGGCTGGGTTGTAGAGAACGTCATTGATGCGCCGGAGAAGCCATACCATTAGCGGCTCAATGAGATCGGCGTACTGCTCGTTGTTCACCCCTTGGAAATCGAAGCATTGCAGGCGAGAGAGTGAGAGACTGTCTTCGACGTTGTCGAAGACGGCGTTATAGATGCCCTTACCAACCCACTTCGACAGATAACGGTCGAGTTTCTTGGGCAGAAACAGATTGGACAGACGGCGGTTCTCAGGATCGAGCAGGTACATATCCTGCACGGCCTTGTGAATCACATCATCATCTTCCGGCTCCAGCTCCGCGCCGCCGTTGGTGAGCAGGAGTTTGATAAACGAGTACAGGAACTTGATGTTGCTTTCGGTCGGCTCCAGAGCAAAGGGATTTACACGCGGGCCGTCCTTGCCCACGCGATCAACCTTGCCGCCGTACAGCTCAACCACGCTTTCGTAGCTGCCGCCGATGTCAAAGATGTAGGTAAAACCGCCGTATTTCTGCTCCAAGGCGACGGTGGCGTTACCCACCACGCTTTTTCCTGACCCTGTGGGTCCGATGATGAGCATGACGCGTACGCCGTCCACATACACATCCTGAAAGAACGGCGTTCCGGTGCGAGTCTCGAAGATATTGAGGTACTCGTTGTCGAGATCTTCGGAGTGAGGATGACCTATGTGCGGAGCGAACACAGAGGAGAGCCGCGCATGATGGTCCTCTGCAAGCCATAGAGGAAAGACATTGAACTTGTGATTGCCGGGGAACATCGCATAAAAGGCTGACAGGTTGCCCAGCGTCTCTTCCATCACCTGCGCCCGCGCATCGACGAAGATACGATGCACAGCGGGGACGGTGTTGCGCAACTGCTCCTGGCTGCGGGCTGCCAGCAACAGCCGCAGCGAGTATTCGCCCTGGGCCTTCTTATCGAGCGAGCGGATGACTTCGCTTAGGTCGTCAACACTGTTGTTAGCAGCCTTCGCACCCGCCCCGGTTTCGAGCGAAGCGGTGTCGCGCCCGCTCATCACACGCGTCAATACGCCGACTTTGAAGAACGAGATGAATTTCTCCTGCGCGTCGATCTCGCTGCGGGCCGAGGAGGTGGATTTCACCCTCCATGTCGAGCACAGGACACTGTCACAATCGAGCTTCAGCAGACCGGAGAAGAGGCAGGGCCTCGACGCTTCCGGTGTCGTCTTCAGCGAAAACATCTGCACATGGCGCTTGCCGACCTGGAGGTAATCACTATGCCACGCAATCGGAGTCTTCACGATCTGCCGGTCTACGCCAGCATCGCTGCGGAGTTGGTCACGCTCTGCCCATTCCTCAAGATTGAACAGATAGCTGAAGAACTGGAAGGCTTCGTCTTTACTCAGAAGTCGCAAGCCAATGGCGCTGCCAAGATGGCTCTGAAGAATGGTCGCGGTCTTCTCTAGGTCCGCAAGCATCCGCGATGTGTCTACGGCGTTTTCCTGCGGCTTCCGCTCAAACGCTTTTACCTTCGACGGCTCCAGCGTGAGGCACCAGTGCAGGTCGATACGGCGGAAGCCCGCCGTCTTCTCAAGGAACGTGAGGCGATCACTGGCGAATACCTCCGTGGCGGGATTCACGTACTTCGCCTGACGCGGAAGATCGAACCCCGACATCACACGGGTGTATTGATAAAGGCATGAGCCCTCGGGCAAGCCGCGCAACGAGCCTTCGATGGACCGCATTCGCGACTCAAGCTCCTGGTCGGTCAAGCCCTCTTCGTCGATGCCGGTGAGCGAGAATAGGCATCCATAACCGCCGCCCTTGAGCGCGAAGATATTTGGCCCGACAAAGCGTGCGATCGGAACGATGCTGCACGCCGCTCCTGCCTTGGCGAACCACGGAGTATGTTTGAGTTGCTCAGTGTTTACGCGGGTCATAGTAGCTCTTCTGGTTGAGGCTCAGGCCCCACAGTTGGAACATCTTCGGGTGTCTACGGACGATGAGCCATGCGCCGACCGCGAGCGTCGGGAAGGCCAACATCGCCAACAAGCGAAAACCAACGAGGAAAACCGTTACGCAGACGAATACGATCGCCATCCATGCTGTAAGATCGAGACCAAGCTTGGCTCTCGGTCGATTCAGCGCTTGATTGATTGGTAACGGCTCTCCCCGCTTGGTCATGGGCGCACCTCACATGGACTGACCGGTCAAAGACCCGATCCAGCCCGCGCCCCATCCCAGGACACCGGCACCAAACAGGGCTCCGAAAAGCCCAGGAATCGCATCCTGAAACCGCCCAGACATCATGCGGATTCCGGCGAAAATCAGACCGCCAAAACAGATAACGGCCCCAGCGTATATTGCGAACGTCTTAAACGTTCCCATGAGCGTTTGCGCTCCTGAGAAGTCCATCGTCCCTTGTGCGTGAGCAACGCCGGCAAAAGAGAGGGCCAGGAGGGTTGGAGCCATCACACGGATGGCATGGATGAGCTTTCTTTCTAAGTTGCGATTTCCGAAGCGTGAACGAAGTGACATAGGCATTCTCCTTATGGCGTGTACCCGTCGCCATAGGGAAAACCTAAAGCCGCTTCACTGTCTCGTCCAACAGTTCTTATCGATTTCGCCACACATTTTGTCTATGGCAGATATTGCGCTCAACCTAGCAGCTCCAATTGCTCAGGATGCCGTGCCTTCGACGGACGCTTGGTTCGTCTCGAATCTGACCAGGTCTGCTGAAGGAATCGTTCAATGAACGGGATTGCAACATGATCCATGCGGCTCGAATGAACGAATGCGGTATCTGCCGTCCAGTTGACGCCCGCGATTGGTCGCGTGATGAGACCCGGATCGAGAGGCGTTAGCTGATCGATGAGGGCGAGACCATAGCGCTCTTTCACCATCCATTGAATCTCCGAGGGAGTGCGAGCGGCGCACGCTAAATGGATCGGAATGCCTACCTCCCTAAACATCTCTACGAGACGCGTATGTGCCGAGGGATGCAGCTCTGGGTCGCGGAATATTGTGATGCGTTCCGCCACTTCATGAATGTCGAGTTGCGCGCGATCAGCGAGTACATCATCGGACCGCATGCAAACCACCAAGGGAGACTGAGCGATCTGCTGAACGTTGTAGAGAGTCGCATCGACTGGCAGGGGAAGAATCGCACAGTCGAGCGTCCTGGCATCGAGTCGTTGCAGGCACAACAGAGGGTCGCCGCTCCACAGTTGAATGGCGCATCCGGGGAACATCCCTTCATAGTTCTCTCGAAATCTCTCAAGGAGCTTCGCATTGATGAAAGAGGAGAAGCCGAGGCGCAACGGTGGCACCTCATTGCGCTGGACAGCGAGGGCCATTGCTAGAGTTTGGTCCCACTCTTTTAGCGTGTTCTCTGCAAAGGTCGCAACGATGCGGCCCGCTGAGGTGAGCTTAAGACCATTCTGCAAACGGGCGAACAGCAATAGCTCAACGGTGTCTTCGAACTTTCCAATTTGAGAACTGAGTGACGACTGTGCGACGAAGACTTGTTCGGCAGCGCGGGTAAAGTTCAGCGTCTCAGCGGCCGCCTTGATGTATCGGAGGAGACGGAATGTTAGGGAATCTGACATCGGCCTTGGTACTCCACTTGGCTTTCGTCGATCCCACAGGCCCAAGCATCGGCTGTGGAAAAACCTGCGCTTAAACCCATTTTTCGTAACAAATCGAAAATGTCAATTAGGCTCCGCGCGGGGACCGGACTCCTCCCGGTAACCGTCTGCAGATCCAACTTCGCTGGAGCCATAGACAAAAACTGTGGCGAAATCGATAAAAAGTGTTGGACTGAATCTCGCTCTGGCTTCACGCTCAACTCTGAATCGTTCGCGTGAGGTGCTTATGAATAGCTCGTCCGAAACCGTTCTTACCGCCAATCATTCCGCACCGGGTGCGAGGAATGAGTCCATCGAAACTCAGGTTGCTCTGGGCCTACGCAAGCCGCAGCGGAGCGTCGCGGAATTCGAACCGTTACTTACAGCAGATGAGGTGGCCAAACGCCTCAATGTCAGCACGGATTGGGTGTGGGATCATTCCTCCCGTCGCAAGCCACTCTTGCCGGTCATACGGATGGGAGACGGTACGTTGCGCTACCGACCCAGCGGGATTGAGGCGTTCGTGGATGAACAGGAACGCAGGTCGGCATTGCGTCGCAGAGCATAGTTGCACGCTTGCACAAGCACCTCCGCGCTGCGATCCCCAAGGTGTCGGGTGTAGTTAATCTTGTCGAATATCCGCGTAAACAAAGGATACAATGGGCATAGCCCGTTATTCCGCCCACAGAAATTGAGGAATACATGGGAACCTCGTATCAGAAGGGGTGGGTCATGCTTCGCGGAAAGAAGTGGTACGGATACTTCCGGCGAACGGTGATCGATCCAAAGACTAACGAACCTAAACCAGCCATCACGCCCATCATCCTTGGATTGAAGGCTGAGATGTCGAAATCGCAGGCCAGAGCAAAACTGGAAGTCGAGATCGGCAAGCTGGGAAAGCAATCAGCCAACGGTGACAGATCCATCGTTAGTGGAACGGTTACTCTGCGCTGGTTTGTAGAAAACCGCTTCATCCCGCTCAAGGAGCCGGATTGGAGAGAGGAGACGGCCAAGATCAAGAAGCATTTGATCGAGACCGATGCTCTCAGCGAGCTTGGCGAGTTCCGATTAGAGAACTTCGACAAGTTCGTTCTCCAAACCCATCTCAACAAGCTGGCGAAGATCCGGTCACGGGACAGAGTCTTGCAGATGCGTTCGTACATCAAGTCGGTCTTCTCCGAGGCAGTCGATCAGGACTTCCTTGCGAAAGATCCTGCGCGCAAGCTGAAGACTCCCGCGAACCTGCGGGAGAGCGACAAGACGGTGCTCACTTGGGACCAGCTTGCCGCTGCACTTGCTCGAATGGAGCTTCGGGATCGGATTTTGATGAAGCTCGACATGACCAATGCGCTTCGTCCGAGTGAGTTGTTTGCGTTTCGATGGAGGTGTCATCGCAGCGCGACTCTCTCGCTCACCATTGTGGAGACGATCTACAAGGGGAAGATTCGCCCGTTCGGGAAGACGAAGGGCAGCCTCAAGGAAATACCGATCCCGCAGGATCTTTCCGACGAGCTTCTCGTCTGGAGGGAGGTCTGTCAGGAAGGGTACGACAAGAGGAAGCCGAGTCGAGGTAAGAACAAGGACAGATATGGATTGCCGCCATCCGACCCGGAGGCGTTCATCTTTCCTGGCCGGTTCGGATCATTCATGGACCCGAGCAACTATCGCAAGCGAGTTCTGCACAAGCTGGCGAAGGACCTCGGCTTACCGAAGCTTAACTTCCAGGTCATCCGCCGCACGATCGCGACGCTGGCCCAGAGGAAGGGCACGGTCAAGGATGTTCAGGGAGTCATGCGGCACACCCGTGTCGCAACCACGACCGACATCTATATGCAGGAGATTGCGGAGGGAGTACGCGCAACCGTCGACTCCATCCACGACGAGCTCGACGGCACGATGAAGAGGCTGACCGGCAAGGTAGGCCCGCAGACGGCAACGACAGCATCCGCGCTGGTGAATTAGCGCGGGCGAAAATTGTTGGCGATGAACTCGAAGCGAGACGCTTCAGAAGGGAGATGAGCGATGCCAGGCATAGTTGAGCAACGAGGCAAATTGAGATTTGCTACCAAGTTGCTACCAAACTGTTTTTGGGGTGTCCGCTATGCTGTTGAAATAATTGGTGGACCTGATCGGGATCGAACCGATGACCTCTTCCATGCCATGGAAGCGCGCTCCCAGCTGCGCCACAGGCCCACTCCAAGGAGGGACTTGTCTATTCTCTGCGAAGCCACGCCTCAAGTCAAACCCGGCACACCAACTCGGCCCACATCGAATTGTCCGATCGGACACCTCTGGACACCTCTAATTGAGGATGAATTTCCCGAGCGTATCGCTTTTTATCCAGTGTTTATGCGGGCTGGAACATTTCTCAGCCGTGCGGTGTCTATAGCTTGCAGAGTGAGCGAGCACTCGGCCCGCGCGGGCGCTGTACTTTTGTTCTAGCAGTCTCGGGCCAGGTTCTAAAGGATTGGGATACGAAGCACTTCGATAGCAAAAACGGGTTCCTACTCCCTATTCCCTACTGCCTGTTCCCTGTTTTTCTGGACAGATGTACCGCTAAGGCCTAGCTTATTAGTCACGCAGTGGCTTTCGGCTTCCGGGCCTAAGCAGAGGAGAGCAATGGGCGATCTGGCAAGCGCGATCGGAATCCGAGCAGAGGAGCAAGACCTCGTCGCGGAGCTGAAAACCGGCTCCGAGCAGGCCTTCGCCATGCTCATCGCGCAGTATAGCCACCCCATCTACTCCCTCATCGCCCGCAACCTCCGCGACCCCGCAGACGCCGCCGATGTCACCCAGGAAGTCTTCGTCAAGGTCTTCCGCAACATCTCCGGTTTCCACGGTGAAGCCAGCCTCCGCACCTGGATCTACCGCATCGCCCTGCATGAGGCCAGCAACCAGCGTCGCTGGTGGAGCCGCCACAAACGCCAGGAGCTCACCATAGACGCTCCCCTCAACGGCGACGATGGCGAAACCTTCTGCCTCGCCGACGCGCTCGCCACCACCAGCGCTTCTCCCTACGAGTGCGCCGCCAGCTCCCAGGTCCGCAGCCGCGTAGAAGCCGCCCTCCGCACCATCCCCGAGGTCTTCCGCGAGGTCGTCGTCCTCCGCGAAATCGAAGGCTTCGGCTACGAAGAGATCGCCGAAATCCTCAACGTCAACCTCGGCACTGTGAAAAGCCGCCTCACCCGTGGCCGTTCCGCCCTGCGCGAAGCTCTGGTTCAGGAGTTTCCCTCCAGAAGCGCTTCAACCCCTCCGGCATCCCGAGCTTCTTCCTCTGCCGGACGAAAGGCGGTGGCCTAATGAACTTCCACGAAACCAATCCAAAAAATCTCGGCAACACTGCCGCCGGCTTCAACACTGACTCCTGCGAGGATGTCCGCGCAGAGTTCTCCGCCTATCTCGACGGAGCCGTCAGCGGCGTCACCATGGCCGCCATCGCAGATCATCTTGAAGCCTGCGATCCCTGCTCCGAAGAGTTCCACATTTGGCGCACCATCCAGCAATCTCTCGGCGAACTCGGCCCAGCCGCTACCCCTGCTCCTCTACAGACCCAGTTGCTGCAAGCCATCGCAGTCGAACGCGAACAAGGCACCCATCTCTCTCTGCCCGGCCGTTTCAGCGTCGCTTGGAAGAGCTGGCTCGCCCCTGCCGCACTCCGCTTTTCCGGCGCCCTTGCGGCAGCCGTCATCATGCTCGGCAGCCTCGGCTGGATGTTCGGCGCACCCATCACGGTGCAGGCTAACGACGACAACATCGCCCACCTCGCCGGCCCGCACTACATGTACTCGGAAGTCCCGCCCCAGCCCATCATGCTCAAGCGCGACGTCCCGATCCTCGTAGACGCCAAGGTAGACACCACAGGCCGCGTCTACGACTACGCCATCGTCACCGGCCCCAAAGACTCAGGCGTCCAGCTCCTCGTCGAGCAAAACCTGCTAGCCAGCGTCTTCAAGCCCGCCACCGCCTTTGGCATCCCCGTCCGCGGCCACGTGGTCCTCACCTACATGGGCGTCTCCGTCCGCGGCTAATATCCCGCACCTGCATTAGCAGCCTGCCTGTACAGAATTCCCGTCTCCCCATGGCAGTCCGGATTCGCGCCACAAATGTCCTAGTCGATCCACGCCACAAATCTGGGTGCCCCATGTTCGCGACGGCCTTTTGTCGCTAACGTGGGCATCGCGCGCTTAGCGCGACCGCTCCCGCCCCTGCCAAACCACCAACCTCAGCTTCCCATACACTCAACTTGTGCGTCGAACAGATATCGTGCCCCCCACCCATCCCTCATCCTCGCGCCGAGCTCTCCTCCTCAGCGCAGCCCTGTTGCTCGCGTCGATCTCGCCCGCGCTCTTCGCGCAGGGGTCTTCCTCGACCTCGTCGTCGTCTTCCTCCTCCACCCCGGAAGACCGCGCAATCGACCAGACCGCAAACCCCGCCGCCCGGCCACGCGCCGCGCAGATCGAGCAGGGCGGAGCCGCCGTCACACTCGAAACCAGCGAACCTCTCTTTGAAATGGCCGCCGCCCTCAACGCCTGCGGCTACGACGCCGATCTCGACAAGTCCGCTCCCGTCCGCGCCGAAGTCCGCAACGACATGAACACCGCGCTGGCCGGCTCAGAAGACGCCCGCACCAGCCGCGACGCTCTCTGCGCCTACGTCGCTCTTCACCACCTCAACGACGCCGGCCTCAACGTAGGCCAGTACGTTTCGCTCTCGCTCTACCTTTCGCCGCCACCCGCGCTCACGCCCAACGTCGACGAAACCGATCTCCCTCCGCAGGCCGCAGCCGTCGTCAACATCCTCCCGCTGCTCCGCACCTTCGCCGCCGACATCGACCTCCACCTCATCTGGCTCCGCCATCGCCCCGAGTATGAAGCCCTCCTGGCCCGCGTCCACGACCCCATGACGCAGGTCATCCTCAGCACCAACATCTACCTCCACCAGCCGGTCAGCAGCTACGACGGCCGACGTTTCCTCGTCCTGCTTGAGCCCATGCTCTCGCCCTCGCTCACCAACGCCCGCATCTACGGCGCCGACTACATCATCGTCATGGCGCCGGACAACACCACCGGCGTCCCCGTCCCCATGGATCAGATCCGCCACATCTATCTTCACTACGTCACCGAACCCATGGTCTACAGCCGCGGCACTGCCATGGAACGCATCCAGCCCATGCTCCGCGGCGTGCAGGACGCTCCCCTCGAGTTCTTCTACAAGTCAGACGTCGTCGCCCTTATCAACGAGTGCCTCATCAAGGCCATCGAAGCCCGCATCCACCTCATCGCCTCACCCGCC
>Ga0302314_10016501_pt1 | contig 12469 bp, 12 predicted proteins | sample III_Palsa_N2_3_FD_200533 | JGI IMG/M metagenome (GOLD analysis project Ga0302314, IMG submission 200533) | Peat permafrost microbial communities from Stordalen Mire near Abisko, Sweden - III_Palsa_N2_3 | ecosystem: Environmental > Terrestrial > Soil > Palsa > Peat permafrost | place: Sweden...
GGGACGGCTGACCGGCAGCTCGTGCGCCAGCTCGCCGACCGCGCTCGGCGACCGGGCGAGCCGTTCGAAGATCGCCCGTCGGGTCGGGTCGGCCAGCGCCGTGAGCACCGCTCCTTGGTTAGTCATAACTTACGGTAAGTTACAACTTACCGATGCCCACGTCAACCAGCGCAGGCCCGTTCCTCCTAAGATCGAGCTATGCGACCGACGCTGTATGAGTTCGCGGGCGGGGCGAAGGCGTTCCCGCCGTTCGCCGCCGCCCTGCACGCACGCTGCCTGGCCGACCCGGAGCTGAACCACCCGTTCTCGCACCCGGGCCAGAACCCGCTGCACGTCGAACGGCTCGCCGCCTACCTGGCCGAGGCGATGGGCGGCCCGCCGAGGTACTCGGGGGAGTACCAAGGCGACCAGAGCGCCCTGGTGCTGCTGCACGCCGGCAACGGGGACATGAGCGACCTCGGCCGCCGCTTCGCCGACTGCTTCATGGGCGCGGCCGACGACGCCGGCTGGCCGGACGACCCGGCCTTCCGCGCCGCGATCCGCGGCTACATCGAACGCTCGGTCGACACGGTCGCGCTCTCCCACCCCAATGACACCGACATCCCCGCCGACCTGTCGATCCCGCACTGGTCGTGGGACGGCCCGATCTGAAATATCCCCTGAGAAAATCCAAATCCGGATTATCCCGAACGGTCCCGTGGTCCCCGTGGCACCGCCCGTCTCACGTCAGACGCCGAGCGGACCCTGACGGTCATCATCGTGTTCCGTTTGGGGCGTCCTCGCAGCGTGTTGGCCCTCATCGTGGGCCGGAGGGGGCACCCCGCGACCCGAACAGCACACGCTGACGCCCGAAGCCCGGCCGGCCTCAACCAAAGAGGCCCGAGGGACGCGTGTGGCGATCGACCGGCGTACTCCGGCGCTCCTAGCCCGTCGGCCCGGCCCGGTCCATGTAGGCCGCGACGCCGTCCAGGATGCGGTCGATCCCGAACAGGAACTCCTCGCGCTCCGACGGCGGCCCAGCCGGGCCGCCGGCACCGCCACCGTCGCCGGAGTCCGGCGGCGTCCAGGCGATCTTGTGCAGACGAGGGTAGGTCGCCTCGTCCGCTAGCTCCCGCAGCAGCGCGTCATAGGTCCAGGACGGCGCCCCCTGCTCTTGCGCGGCGCGACGCTCGTCATTGGCCATCCGCGCCTCGCTCAGCGTGTACGAGCTGATCACGCCGATGGCCCGGAGCTTGTCGGCGTCCGCCAGCGCGGTCCCGTCCATGGCCCCGAGCCCGAGTTCGACGAAGACCATCGAGTTCGGCGCCATCGGCGGCGCGGCCATCGGCATCTGGGTGAGCCACGGGTGCCGGTCGAGCATGTCGCGCTGCACGATCGCCCAATTCCGCAGCTTCGCCCGCCACCCGTCGCCCTCGAGCACCAGGCCCTCGGCGCCGGAGGCGCTGCCGTTCCACATCAGCTGGAGGAGCTCCTCCTTGCTGGCGACGTACCGGTAGAGCGACATCGGGGTGAAGCCGAGCTCGGCCGCCACCCGCGCCATCGACACGCCCTCGAGGCCCTCGGCGTCGGCCAGCCGGATCGCGGCGTCGACGATCGCGTCGGCCGACAGCCCCGGCCGGGGACCGCGCTTGCCCGCCTCGCGACGGCCCCACAGCAGGTCAAGGCCGGCCGGCAGCGGCGCTTTCCCGCCCGCGGCCGACTCTGAAGCCACTGGCTCTGAAGCCACTGGCTCTGACGCTACTGGGTCTGACGCTGCCATATGCCCGTACGGTACTCCTCCGCCGTCTCTTGCCTAAACTGTGTATGCAGTATACGTTGAGTGTATGTCATACACAGTTAAGGCCGAGGGCATCCGCAAGTCCTTCGGCAGCGGCAAAACAGCCAAGCTCGTCCTCGACGGGGTCGACCTCGCGGTCGAGACCGGATCGATCTTCGCCCTGCTCGGCCCCAACGGCGCCGGGAAGACCACGCTGGTCCGCATCCTCGCCACCCTGATCCGCCCGGACGCGGGAACCGCCACGGTGGCCGGCCGCGACCTGCTCACCGACCCCGTCGCGGTCCGCCGGTCGATCAGCCTGACCGGCCAGTACGCCGCCGTCGACGACATGCTCACCGGCGATGAGAACCTGCGCATGATGGCGCGGCTGCTGCACCTGCGGCCGCGGGAGGCGGCCGCCCGCAGCGCCGAACTGCTGGCCGAGTTCGACCTCGCCGACGCCCGCGACCGCCGGGTGAAGACCTACTCGGGCGGCATGCGCCGACGCCTCGACCTCGCCATCAGCATGATCGTGCGGCCCGCGCTGCTCTTCCTCGACGAGCCCACCACCGGCCTTGACCCGCGCAGCCGGGAGCAACTGTGGGGGACGGTCAGGAAGCTCGCCGACGAGGGCGTGACCGTCCTGCTCACCACCCAGTACCTGGCCGAGGCGGACCAGTTGGCGGACCGGATCGCGATGCTCGACCACGGCCGGATCGTCGCCGAGGGCAGCGCCGACGAGCTCAAGTCGAGCCTGCGCGGCGAGGTCGTGCGACTGCAGTTCGCCGACCCGGGCGACTACAAGCGCGCCCTCCGCGAGGTCGACGCGATCGGCGCCGACGAGCGGCTGCGCACCGTCAAGGTCGGCACCGACGGCTCCGCCGCCTCCATCTACCGGCTGCTCGGCCAGCTCCAGGCCGCGGGCGCGCCCGCGGCGCGGGTGTCGGTCGACCGACCCAGCCTCGACGACGTGTTCATGAACCTGACCGACAACAGCCCCATCGAAGAGAATGCGAGCATCCGATGAGCACCGCCGCCTACGCCCTCAGCGACACCAGCGTGATGATCACCCGCTGCATGCGCCGCTCGCTCCGCGACCCGGAGGCGTTCTCCACCGCGCTGATGCTGCCCATCATCTTGATGCTGCTGTTCGTCTACATCTTCGGCGGCGACCTCAACACCGGCGGCAAGTACGTCAACTACGTGGTTCCCGGCCTGATCGTGCTCTGCGCGGGATTCGGCGCGGGCACCACCGCGGTCGTGGTGGCGACCGACATGAGCAGCGGCATCGTCGACCGGTTCCGCTCGATGCCGATCCACGCCTCGTCGGTGCTGGCCGGGCACATCGTCGCCAGTCTGGCCCGCAACCTGCTCGCGACCGCGCTGGTGATCGCGGTCGGCCTCGGGGTCGGCTGGCGCCCCACCGCCTCGCCGGTGCGGTGGCTCGGCGCGGTCGCCATGATCGTGGCGTTCATCCTGGCCATGTCGTGGCTCGCGGCCGCGTTCGGCCTGCTCGTGCGGAGCCCCGAGGCGGCGACCGGCGCCACCTTCGGGATCATGTTCATCCCGTACCTGTCGACCGCGTTCGTCCCCGCCCGCACGCTGCCCGCGGTGCTGCGCCCGATCGCCGCCAACCAGCCGTTCACGCCGGTGATCGAGACCATGCGGGGACTGTGGATGGGCCGCACCTCGACCGGCGCCAGCGTCGGCCACGAGGCGCTGCTGGCCGGCCTTTACTGCGCCGCCATCCTGGTCATCGCCTTCGTCTGTGCGTCCCGTCTGTACCAGCGCCGCACCGCGGCGTAACGCCGGGTGTGGTCGCGGCGCGGGCTACACCCAGATCTTCCCGAGAGCCCGGCGTATGTTGTCGCCGAGCACCTGCTGGACCTCAGCGTCCGAGAAGCCGTGTCCCACCAGCCAGTCGCAGATGTTGGCGAAGTTCTCGGTGGGATTCTCCAGGCCGTCCACGTACTCAACCGGTTCGTACGAGGGGCCGCCCATCCGGGACAGACTGAGCAGGTGCGCGAACGTGCGGTGCAGAGCCACGTGGTTCCCGTAGAGGGTGTCGGGGCCGAACGCGACGTGATCGAGTCCTACCAGGTCCACGCAGTACAGGAAGTGGTCCATCACCGACTCGAGGGTGTGCCGCGGGTGCGGGTGCGACAGCGTGGTGTGCGGCGCGGCCGACATCCCGATCACCCCGCCCGTCTCGGCGACGGCCCGCAGCACCGCGTCGGGTTTCATCCGGGCCGTGTCCCACACCCCGCGCGCCCCGGCATGGGTGATCAGGACCGGCTTGCCGGACTGCGCGCAGGTGTCAAGCGCCGTCCGGTCCGACGAGTGCGACAGGTCAATGGCGAGCCCCAGTTGGTTCATCCGGGTCACCGCCCGGTGGCCGAACGCAGTCAGTCCCCCGTCGGTCGGCTCGCTCAGCCCACTGCCCAGGGTGTTCGCGTCGGAGTAGGCGATCCCGATCTGCCGGATGCCCAGGCCGTAGAGGACATCGAGCCGGTCGAGTTCGTTCTCGATCGGCGTCGCCGCTTCCAGCCCGAACACCAGCCCGACGCGGCCGGCGGCGCGGGCCGCGTCGATGTCGGCGACCGTCTTGATCAAGTCGAACCCGGGCGCGTGGGCGAGGTCGGCCAGCCGCATACCGAGGTCGGTGATGATGTCGTTCCACCGCCACGGCGCGCTGCCGGTGACGCACGCGGTGCCGTCCATCAAGTTGTCGAAGATGACGTTCACCCCGGAGGCGCGCATGCCGGCGTACGCGGCGTGCTGCCGCCCGGTCCGGTTGTAGGCCGGCGTCTCGTCCATGTCGGCCGGGAACCGGACCGGGTGGTCGTGCAGGCTGATCACCAGGCTGTCGCGCAGCAGCGCGGCCGACCGCTGCGACTGCTCCGCCGTCAGCGGTGTTCCCTGATACGGCGGCACCCGGCCGAATTCCGGAGTCAGGTCGAACTCGGGCAGCGTTCCCGCCGGCAGGTAGGAGTAAGCGCGGTAGTCGTCGCCGGTCATCGCAAGGTCCCTTCCGGAGGGGTAACGGTCGTCGCCGGTGCCGACGTCGAGCGCGGGCGGGTCACTGGAACGCGCTCCCGCCGTCGATCGCGATGATCTGGCCGGTCACCCAGCCTGACCTTTCCGAGGCGAAGAAGCTCACGCCGTTGGCGATGTCGGCGGGCTGGCCGATCCTGCGCATCGCGATCCCGTCGACCAGCGCCCGCTGCCCGTCGGGGCCGTAGCCGTCCCACTGCTGCTGCGTGGTCGGGTTGGACAAGATGAAGCCGGGCGCGATGCAGTTGACGGTGATCCCGTAGGGGCCGAGCTCATGCGCCATCTGCCGGGTGAAGCCGAGTTGGCCCGCCTTGGCGCTGGCGTAGGCCTGGATGCCGGTCTTGCTGACGGTCAGCCCGGCCCCCGACGAGATGTTGACGATCCGGCCCCAGCCACGCTCCTTCATCGCGGGCACGACCGCGCGGGTGCACAGGAACATGGTCGTCAGGTTCGCGTCGACCACCGTGCGCCAGGCGTCCACCGGCACCTCCTCCAGCGGGCGGCCGACCTGACCGACCACCCCGCCGGCGGTGTTGACCAGGATGTCCACCGGCCCTACGGCGGTGAAGACGTCGTTGACGGCGGACGGGTCGGTGAGGTCCGCAGCCGTCAGCGCGGACCCGTCGAGCGCAGTGGGCTGCTTGTCAACCCGGTGCACTTTGGCCCCGTCCGCGGCGAGGGCGTCCGCGATCGCGGCGCCGATCCCGTGGGCGCCTCCGGTAACCACCGCGACCCTGCCTGCCAGTGACATGCTCAAGCACTCCGTTTCTCACTTCAGTTGCGATTCCGCGCGGTACCAGGTGGTTCGCGTTTTTAAGTGGTTCGCGTTTTCAGGTGCCGGGCTCGGCGGGCGGCGGGCCCACCGACCCGCGGGAGATCAGGGACATCGGCTCGCCGATCAGGACATCGGATCCGCCGGTGCCGTCGATCCTGGCGATCAGCGCGTCGACGGCCGCCGCGCCGAGCTCGGCCAGGGGCATGCGAACGCTGGTGACCGGCACGTCCAGGTAGGCGAGGGACTCATCGTCGTCCAAGCTGACCAGGGAGACCGCCCCGGGCACGGCAACGCGCGCGTCCCGAAGGGCGGCCAGCACCCCGAACACCTGCTCGATGCTGCCGACTCCGATGGCCGTCGGCAGCGGCCCGGTCGCCAGCAGGCGCCGGATCGCGGCGAAGCCGCCCGCCTCAGTCGCGTCCGCGTGACTGATGACGGCGGTGAGGCCGAGGGCGGCGCAGTGCCGCCGGGTCGCGGCGGCCCGCCGGTACACGGTGTCCACCTCAGGCCGACCGTCAATGAGGAGCACGCTGCGATGGCCGAGGCCGGCCACGTGGTCGAGGAACAGCCGGACGGCGGCCGCCTCGTCCATGACGACGTCGTTTCCCGCGTCGGGACCGCGCCGGTTGACGAACACGTGCGGCACCGCGCTCAGCGCCTCGTCGGGGTTGGCGCCGCCGGCGTCTCTGCCGCCGCGGAGGGAGGTGGCGAGGAGCAGCCCGTCGGCGCGGCTTTCGGTGACGAGGTAGCTGTAGGCGCCAGGCGGCTTAGGGTCCTCCATCGGCTCCTCCATGATCATGACGACGTAGCCGCGCTCGGCCGCGCGCAGCAAGGCGCCGCGCTGCAGGCGAACCCAGATCGGGTTGCGCAGCATCGGGACGACGAAGGTGAGCGCACCGGTCCGGTGGTGGCGCAGTGCCCGGGCGAGCGCGTTCGGCCGGTATCCGCGGGCACGGGCCTCGGCCAGGATGCGCTCGACCGTTTCCGGGCGCAGGGAATGGCCGACTTCCCCGTTGAGCACGCGCGACACGGTAGACGGGTGCACCCCGACGGCGCTGGCGATGTCAACCAGCCGGACCACCCGGCGCCTGCCCGCAGGCTCGTGCTGTCGGCTGGGTGCTCGCTCGGTCACACGGCTTCCGGTGCGTTCACGGTTTCCATCGCGGCCTCAGTCGACCAGGCGAAGTGACAGGCCGCGCTGTGCTCGGGGTCCGTTCGGGACGTGGCCAGAGCCGGGTCCTGCTCGGCGCAGATCTGCTGCGCCATCGGGCACCGGGTGCGGAACCGGCAGCCGGTCGGCAGCCGCAGCGGGCTCGGCGGGTCGCCCTGCACCGCGGGCGCTTCGTCTTCGTCCCTGGGGGTCATCCGCGGGATGGCGGCGAGCAGGCCGACGGTGTACGGGTGGCGCGGGTTGCGGAACAGCTCCTCGGTCGGCGCCACCTCGATGATCCGGCCCAGGTACATGACCGCGACCCGGTCGCACAGGTGCCGGACGACGGCCAGGTTGTGCGAGATGAACAGCAGGGTCAGCCCCAGCTCGGCCTGGAGTTCCTCCAGCAGGTTCAAGATCGTGGCCTGCACGCTCACGTCGAGGGCGGAGACCGGCTCGTCCGCCACGAGCAGCTCGGGCCGCAGCGCGATTGCCCGGGCGATGGCGACGCGCTGGCGCTGGCCCCCGGAGAACTGCCGGGGCAGGGCGTGTACCGCGTCCTCGGGCAGCCCGACCATCCGCAGCAGTTCGCTGGTGTGGGACTCGACCTCGTTCCTTGGCACCACGTGGTGCACCCGCAACAGCTCGTGCAGGATGCCGCCGACGGTCAGCCGGGGGTTGAGCGACGAGTACGGATCCTGGAAAACCATCTGAATCCGGCGCTGATCGGTGCGGGACCGCCGGCGAGCGGGCAGCACTTTGCCGTCAAGACTGATCTGGCCGCGGTTAGCGCGCTGGATGCCGGCGATCGTCCGAGCGAGCGTCGACTTGCCCGAGCCCGACTCGCCGACCAGGGCGAGCGCCTCGCCCCGGCGGACGGTCAGGTCGACGCCGTCCACCGCGCGCAGCAGGTGCTGCTGGTGACGCAGCCGGGCGCCGAGCGACGAACCGACGGAGAAGCTCACCTCGATGCCCGCCGCCTCCAGGATGTCCTGCTCGCTCATGAGTCGGTTCCTATCTGGTCCAGGCAGCGCTCGTAGTGCAGGCACGCGGTCGCCCGGTCACCCTCGAGCGGGCGCAGCGGCGGGTCGCTGGCCTTGCAGTCGTCTTCGGCGAACTTACAGCGGGGGTGGAACCGGCAGCCGGACGGGGGGCTGATCAGGCTCGGCGGTGAGCCGGGGATGGGTTCCAGGGACTGGCCGGGATGGTCGACGTCGGGCGCCGACCGCAGCAGACCCAGGGTGTAGGGGTGCATCGGGCGGGTGAAGACCTCCTGCACGGTGCCGCGCTCGACGATCCGCCCGGCATACATGACGGCGACCTTATGGCAGACCTGGGCGACCACGGGCAGGTCGTGGGTGACGAACATCAAGCTGGTGCCGGACTCGTGGCACAGCTGGACGAGCAACCGCAGGATCTGATCCTGGATCGTCACGTCGAGGGCGGTGGTGGGCTCGTCGCACAGGATCAGCTCGGGCTCGCACGACAGCGCCATCGCGATCATGACGCGCTGCCGCATCCCGCCGGAGAACTCGTGCGGGAACGCGCGGTAGCGGCGCTCGGGCTCGGGGATGCCCACGCGGCGCATGAGTTCCACGGCGCGCTTCATCGACTCGGCCCGGCTCAGGCCGAGGTGGACGCGGGGACCCTCGGCGATCTGGCTTCCCACCCGCATGACTGGGTTGAGCGCGCTCATCGGCTCCTGGAAGATCATCGCGATCCGCCGGCCGCGGACCTTATTCAGCCGAGACTGCGACAGCCGAGTCAGATCGGTGCCATCGAAGACAACCGAGCCCGAGGTCACCGTCGCATCCGGCGGAAGCAGGCCGAGGATCGACTTGAGGGTCATGCTCTTGCCCGAGCCGGACTCGCCGACGAGCCCGACGGCCTCGCCCGGCGCGATCTCGAGCGAGACCCCGTCGATGGGGCGGACGACGCCCATGTGGCTGTCGATCTCCACCCGCAGGTCGCTGACCTCAAGCTGCAGCGGGCCGCTCATGACGCGCCGGTCCGGAGGAGGTCGGCCAGGCCGTCGCCGATCAGCGACAGGGCGAGGCCGGTGATCACGACCGCGAGGCCGGGGATGGTCGTCAGCCACCACTGGGTGGTGAGGAAGTTCTGACCGGCGGAGATCATGGTGCCCCAGTCTGGCGTGGGGGGCTGGACGCCCAGCCCCAGGTAGCTGAGGGTGACGATGGCGAGGATGTCCTGGACGATGTCGGACATGGCGTAGACGATCGACTGCGTGATCACGTTGGGCAGCAGGTGGCGGCCGATGATCCGCAGGCTGGACAGGCCGCCCGATTGGGCGGCGAGGACGTACTCCTGTCGCTTGGCGACGGTGATCTCGCCGCGGGTGATGCGGGCGTAGGAGACCCAGCCGACCGCGGTGATGGCGATGTAGATGCTCTTCTCACCGGCCCCGAGCACGAACACCAGCGCGATGACCAGCACGAAGAAGGGGAAGGCGACGACGATGTCGATGATGCGCATGATGATCGCGTCGACCCAGCCGCCGAAGTAGCCGGCCAGGCTGCCCAGGATCGTACCGAGAATGAACGGGAAGATCACCGCGATGATGGCGATGCGCAGGTCCACCTGGCCGCCGTAGAGCAACCGCGCCCACGTGTCGCGGCCTTCCTGGTCGGTGCCGAGCAGGTGGCCGTACTGGCCGATGCCGGCCAGCGGTTCCAGCAGGTTCTGCGTGTCCGGGTTGAACGACGTCAGCAGGGGCGCGCCGTAGCACATGAACACGATGATCGCCAGCAGCACCAGGCCCACCATCAGGGTCGGCTGGCGGTACCAGCGGGCGCGGCGCGACCGGACGCGCGCGACGGCCGGAGCCGGCGGCGGCGGCGCGGGGTCGGCCGGTGCGGCGGGGGCGGGGGTGGGCGCGCTCATGAGACCTCCTCGCTGGCGCTCGTCGGCCGCCTTCGCGGGCGCACTGTGTTTACCGGTTCGCTCGCAAGCTCGCTCACGCGTCGAACCTCACTCTCGGGTCGAGCGCGACGTAGGCCACGTCGGTGAGCAGGTTGACCAGCACCACCAGCACGCCGTAGAAGAGGGCGACCGACTGGATGACGGTGAAGTCGCGCTCGAAGATGGCGTTGATCATCAGGCTGCCGAGGCCGGGGATGGCGAAGACCTGCTCCACGATGAGAGTGCCGCCGATGAGGTAGCCGATATTGATGCCGAGCACAGTCACCGCCGGGATGACGGCGTTGCGCAGCACATGACGGACCAGCAGCCGGGGGGTGGGCACGCCCTTGGCCCGCGCGGTGGTGACGAAATCGGCCCCGAGCACGCCCAGCATGCTGGCGCGGAGGCTGCGGATAAGGATCGGGCACAGCGCGACCGCCACGGTCAGGGCGGGCAGGAACATGGAATGCAGGTGGCCGGTGAAACCCTGCCCGTAGCCGGTGACCGGGAACAGCCGGGCCTTGACGCCGAGCCAGGTTTGCAGGATCAGGCCGAGCCAGAAGGCGGGCATGCCCAGGCCGAGCAGCGGCACGACGCGGACGACATGGTCGCGGACCGCGTCTTTGCGGCTGGCGGCCAGCGTCGCCAGCGGCACGCTGATGATGACGGCGATCACCGCCGCATAGCAAATCAGCCACAGCGTCGGCGGCAGATGGCTGGTGATCAGGCTCGAGACCGGCACTTGGTAGTACAGGCTCTGGCCCAGGTTGCCGTGGAACAGATGGTCGATGAACAGCCAGTACTGGTCGATGAGAGGCTGGTTCAGGCCGAGCTGCTTGTCGAGGGCGGCGACGGTGGTGGGGTTGGCGCGCTGGCCGAGGATGGTGACGGCGGGGTTGCCGGGGATTAGGTGGACCATGAAGAACGTGATGATCGTGACGCCCACGGCGGTCGGCACGAGCAGCGCCAGCCGCCGGAGGACGAAGCTCATCCGGCCCATGAAGACCTCGCTCGGGGTGGTGGGGTCGGTCGGCCGGGCCGGGCGCGCAGTTTGGCGCCCGGCCCGGCCGATGTCGCAATCACGGGGCGGATTCGGTCAGCCGGAGCCCGAGCTCAGCCAGACGTCCTCCATGTGGTAGTTGCCGAGCGGCGTCACGAAGAAGCCGTGCACGTTCGACGACTCCACGTACGGGTACGGCGAGTAGTACAGGAACGCCATGAAGGCGTCCTGCGCGGCCAGCGTCTGGGCGGTGTTGTAGTCGCTCTGACGCGCCGTGGTATCCGTGGTCACCTCGGCCGCGTGCACCGCCTTGACCACGGTCGGGTTGTCGTAGAAGGTGAAGAACGACTTCGAGCCGGCGTTCGGGTCGAGCGCGAAGGTGGCGAGCTCGTCCGGGTCGGGGATGTCCATCGTCCACAGCGAGAACGTCATGTCGTACTTGCCGCTCTGGAAGTTCTCGTTCGCGGTGTTGGGGTCCAGTTGCTGGATCTGCACGTTGATGCCGAGCGGCTTGAGCTCGGCCTGCACGATGGTGGCGATCGTGGCGTAGTCGGAGTTGCCTGAGGGCAGCAGCAGGGTGGTGGTGAACCCCTTCGGCACGCTGGACTTGGCCATCGCCGCCTTGGCGTCCGCCAGGTTGTACTGCAGGCCACCGCTGTTGGCGTCGTAGTAGTTCAGCTGGGGCGGGAAAATCGAGTTGGCCGCCTCCCCGTTGCCGAACAGCACCGCCTTGACCAGCGCCTCGCGGTTGATCGCGTACGAGATCGCCCGCCGCACGTTCACGTCCTGGAACGGCGCGACCTTCTCGTTGAAGGCCAGGTAGTTCGTCTCCGTCGAGGGGAACAGGCTCAGCGCCACCCCGGGCGTGGACTTCAGCGTCGACACCGTGGACCAGGCCGGGAACTGGTCGATCTGGGCCTGGCCGCTGGTGACCTGCAGCTGCCGGGTGTTGTCGTCAGGCACGTCGGTCCAGGTGACGCTGTCCAGGTAGGGCTTGCCCGGCTGCCAGTAGTCGGTGTTCTTGACCAGCTTGAGCGCGCTGCCCTTGTGCCAGTAGTCGAACTTGAACGGGCCGGTTCCGATCGGGGCGTTGTAGAACGCGCTCGCGGTCATGCCGCCGTAGTTGTCGGGCACGATGCCGTTGGCGAACAGCGCCAGGTCGGCCAGGATGGGCGCCCACTTGTACTTCAGGTTGACCACCACCGTGTCGGCCGACGGCGCGGTGACCGACTTGATCGCGGAGTCGATGTACCCCCAGCCCTGGGAGGCGGCCATCGTCTGCTCCAGGCTGAACTGCACGTCCTTGGACGTCATGGGGGTGCCGTTGGAGAACTTGACCCCCGGCCGGAGCGAGATCGTGTACGCCAGCCCGTTCGGCGACTCCTTGTAGCCGGTCGCGAGCCACGGCATGACGCCCTTGCCGTTGTCGGTGACAGTGAACAGCGGCTGGGTGATCTGCTCGATGATCCAGATCGAGTTGTTGTCGAAGATCGTCGACTCGTCGAGCGACTCCGCATCCTGCGGGTTGGCGAAGACGAGGTTCCCGCCCGCGACCGGCGTGCCAGCGCTGGCGGAACTACTACTGGTGCTTCCTGCGGTCGAGGAAGCGCTTGACCCGCAGCCGGCCAGCGCCACGAGGGCGCAGCCGCCGGCTAGGGCCGTGGCCAAGACTGATCTGTGCCTCACGAGCAGCTCCGGTGAACATCGATCGACGGGTTCGTCGCAAAGGGGATGACGTGGGAGGGGACACGACCCTGTGCCGGGTGTAGGGGGCACGGCTCCGTGCCGAGGAGGGTGGGCAAAGGTTTGCGCAAA
>Ga0302314_10016502_pt1 | contig 12469 bp, 8 predicted proteins | sample III_Palsa_N2_3_FD_200533 | JGI IMG/M metagenome (GOLD analysis project Ga0302314, IMG submission 200533) | Peat permafrost microbial communities from Stordalen Mire near Abisko, Sweden - III_Palsa_N2_3 | ecosystem: Environmental > Terrestrial > Soil > Palsa > Peat permafrost | place: Sweden...
CGGCTCACGGCGGGCTGGCTGATCTTCAGCATCTCGGCGGCGATGGTCATGCTACCGGTCGCCATCACCTTGCGGAAGGCTTCGAGCTGGCGGGGATTCAGTTGCATCGCGTGCGGGATTCGTGACATCGCCGAGCCGGCGCGGCTCACAGTTTGCCGCCGAAGTGGCATAACGTTTGATTATGCGCGTCCAACCCCGTATGCCGTTGAGTTGGTGGGCCCCGTGGCGTCATCATTCGGTTACGGATTTGAGATAGGCGGATACCTCGCCCGCCGAGCCTGAAGCGCACTTCCAGACCTCCCCATGCTGAACTACGTAATCCGACGCCTGCTGCTGTTCGTGCCCCTGCTTGCGGGGATCTCGCTGGCGGTCTTCCTGGTAATGCACGCAATTCCCGGCGACCTCGCGCGGATGGCTGCGGGTCCAGATGCGGCCGAGTCGGACGTCGAGCAGATCCGTCACAACTACGGCCTCGACAAGCCCCTGAGCGAGCAGTACGTCCTCTACATGCAGCGCTTGGTACTACATGGCGACCTCGGGGATTCATTTCAGACCTACGCGCCGGTCGCCGAAGGCATAGCGCGCACGCTGCCCGCGACCCTGGAGCTGGCAACGGCCGGGATGCTGCTGGCGCTCGCGCTCGGTGTGCCGCTCGGCATCGTTGCATCGCTTAAGCCGCGCAGCGCACTGGACAGTGCGCTGACTGCGGTGGCCGTTGCGGGCGTCTCAGCGCCTGGCTTCTTCGTCGGGCTGCTTCTCATGATGCTGTTCTCCGAGACACTGGGCTGGCTGCCGCCGACCGGGCGCGGCAGCTGGCAGCAGCTCGTGATGCCGGCGCTCACTCTGGGGCTTCCCTACGTCGCTACTTTCTCCCGTCTGGCGCGCTCCAGCATGCTCGATGTGCTGGGGGAGGACTACATCCGCACCGCCCACGCCAAAGGCGTCTCGCGTCGTCGTGTGGTGTTGCGACACGCGTTGGCCAACGCATCCATCCCGCTCGTCACGTCCTTCGGCTTGGATTTCGGCCGGCTGCTCGGTGGCGCGGTCATCGTCGAGACCGTCTTCGCCTGGCCTGGGATGGGTCGCTACATGATCGACGCGATCATGGTTCGAGACATCTACGTCGTGCAAGGAACGATCCTCGTGTTCGCGGCGCTCGTCGTCCTCATCAATCTTCTCGTCGACTTGGCCTATGGATTCCTTGACCCTCGGATCACCTATGCCTAAGGCACTGGCGCTCGTGATCGACACCGTCATCCCCTCGCCCTCGGCAGGACGTCCGGCCCGAGGCTTCCTACGCTACCTGACGGCGCATCGCCGCTGGGTCGCACTGGCCTCCCTACTGGTGCTCGCTTTCATCACCGTCGGCGCTCTGGTTGCCCCGTGGCTCTACGACTGGACGACGGTAACTCAGGTCGATCTCGGGCGCGCCTTGCTTCCGCCGCACGCCGGCCTCTGGCTCGGGACAGATGAACTCGGGCGCGATCTACTGGGCCGGGTGCTCTGGGGTGCTCGCATCACGCTCCTGGTCGCGTTCGGCAGCGTGGCGATGGGCATGACGGTCGGGGTATCGCTCGGCGCCATATGCGGCTTCTATTCCAACAGCGCGACCGGCGCGTTGATGCGCCTCATGGACTTCATGATCGCGTTCCCCCGGACGCTGGTGGCCATCATCGTCGTCGCCGTGGTGGGCAACAGCGTTCTCAGCCTGACCGTAGCTATCGCGATCTCGACCATGCCGATCTACGTGCGTTTCTTTGCCGCGCCGGTGCGCAGCCTCAGGGAGCGCGAATTCGTGCTGGCCTCTCGAGCGATAGGCGTGGGCGACGCGGCGATCCTGGTACGACACATCATTCCGAATGTCGGTTCACTCATCATCGTGCAGGCCACGACCTCACTCGCAGAGGCCATCCTGATCGGCTCGGGGCTGAGCTTCCTGGGCCTCGGGCCACCGCCGCCCATCCCGGAGTGGGGCGCCATGATCGCCAACTCCCGTGCCCACCTCGGTACCAATCCGCACGTTCTACTCGCGCCGGGATGTGCCCTCTTCCTCGTCATCCTGAGCTTCAACTTGGTCGGGGACGCGCTACGCGACTATGTCGATCCACGTTCGAGGCGATCGCGGCACTGATTGCCGGCTCGATCCTGTCCCCGTCTACCTGAGCCGCGGCTTCGTGTCGAAGGTATCCCGTCCTCATCTCATCCGGAGAGCAGCCCCATGGGCCATCGTTTCCCGTCCGTCAACTGTCCGCTCGCCGTCGCGGGACTCGCGCTCGCACTGGCTGGCGGCGCTACACACGCCATTGCCGAAACCACACTGACTGTCGTGCAAGGCACCGAAATCGACACGCTGGATCCGGCGGTCAGCCGCAGCATCCCGTCGCAGATTGTCATCGCCCAGGTCTTCAATCGCCTCGTGAAGTGGGACGGCCCAGGACTTCACAAGATCGTGCCCGACCTCGCCGAGTCCTGGAGTGTCTCGGCCGATGGCACCGTGTGGACGTTCAACCTGCGCAAGGGTGTCAAGTTCCACGACGGCACGCCCTGCGATGCTGCTGCAGTCAAGTTCAACCTCGACCGGGTCCGCAGCGCGGAACTAGGCTCGCCCAATCGCTCGTTCTTCGCAGCGATCGAGAAGGTCGAGGCGACGAGTCCCACCGTCGTGACCATCGGAACGAAGAAGCCGTCGCCGACGCTGCTGGAGATCCTCGCCGAGCAATGGGCGGCCATCAGTAGCCCGACGGCCGTGGACAAAGCTGGGTTGGGCCGATCGTACGGCCGCAACCCGGTAGGCACCGGCCCCTACGTGTTCAAGAACTGGATTCCCAACGAGCACGCCGAGATGGTGCGCAACCCGGACTACTTCGGCGCGCCCGCTAAGACGGACCGCCTCGTCTTCCGCCCCGTACCTGAATTTGCAGCGCGGGTCATCGAGCTCCAGACCGGCAACGCGGACGTCGCGACGAGCATCGCGCCGGAGCTGGCCGGGCAGTTCAAGGGCAGCGACAAGATGACGCTGCAGCAGGCACCGAGCGCCTTCCAGGTGTTCTTCGAGCTGAACGTGACCAAACCACCCTTCGATGACGTGCGAGTGCGCAAGGCCGTGAACATGGCGATCGATCGGAAGGCCATTGTCGACAAGATCCTCCTGGGCTATGGCCGCGTGCCAGTGAGCTCGTTCCCTGAAGGCACGCAGGGCCGCAAGACGTTCGCGCCATACAAGTACGATCCCGATGAGGCGCGCCGTCTCATCAAGGCTGCCTTCCCGAGCGGCTACTCCGGCGTCGTGACGCTGTGGACGCCCAACGGCCGCTACACCAAGGATCGCGCCGTCGCCGAGGCGGTGCAGGGGTATCTGACTGCCGTCGGTTTGAAGACCGATTTCAAGGTCTGGGAGTGGGCTTCCTACCAAAAGGCACTGTACCGGGCGATGCCGGGGCGCGGCACCGGAAAGGGCAGCAATGAGGCCAACATGTGGCTGCTGGGTACCGGCATTGCCAACGCCGACATCCGACTGCGCCGCAAGCTGGCAACCGGCGACCCGTCGAACCTTACCGGCTACTCGAATGCCACGGTCGACGGCCTGCTCGCGAAGGCGTCGGAGGAGATGAACTACGACAAGCGCATGGCCCTCTACGGGGAGATCCAGCGCTATGTCTGGGACGCCGAGCCCAACACCATTCCCCTGTTCGACCAGGTGCAGCTGATCGGCAAGCGCAAGGGCGTCGACGGCCTCGACGTCTACAGCGACGAAACCCTCGACTTCCACAACGCTACCGTTCCGGCGCGGTGAAGCCGTCCTCAAGCACCCAATCCTGCGCCCATGACACAAGCTACCGCCCCCGAAACCCTGCTCACCGACGCCCGGTTAAGCGCCCCCGCGGCTCCGCGGTTGATCAAGTACCACGACCTGCCGGCGCTCGACCGCGAGAAGAAGCAGTTCCAGGAGTTCGTCTCCGTGGACATGGCGCATACCGTCATGCTGGTGGAGGAGGGCATCCTGCCAAAGAGCACGGGGAGCCTGATCCTGGAGCAGTTGCTGCGCATCCGCGCCATGCAGCCTGCAGACTTCCCGACCGACGTCCGCAAGGGCAGCTTCCTGCTGCAGGTCGAGTCCTTCCTGTTCGCCGCAATCGGCGAGGACGTCGGCGGCCAGATGCACACGGGCCGCAGCCGCATCGACCAAGGTGCGACGGTACGCCGCCTGTACAAGCGCAACCGAATGCTGGCCGTAATGGACCGCCTCAACGACCTTCAGGACGCCATCGCGGATCAGGCGAGCCGCCACGCCTGCACCATCATGCCGGGCTACACGCACATGCAGCACGCGCAACCGTGGGTATTCGGCCACTACCTCCTGAGCTTCACCTCGCGGCTGCACGACAGCTTCGAGCGCCTCGCGCAGGCCTACGGGCGAGTCAATCGCAACCCGCTCGGTGCTGTGGGCCTCGCGGGCACGTCATGGCCGCTGAACCGCCTCCGCACGACGGAGCTGCTGGGGTTCGACGGTGTCTTGGAGAACTCCAAGCTGGGCCGCGAGGCGTACTACGCGGCGGAGGTGATTGGCGCGCTGGCCTTCGTGATGGCAGACCTTAACGACCTCGCAACCGACCTGCACATCTGGTCGAGCACCGAATTCGGCCTCGTCGAGAGCGACGACAGCTACTGCGGCACGAGCAGCATCTTCCCGCAGAAGAAGAACCCCGCGGGTCTCGAGACGATCAAGAAGGCCGCTGGCCCGGCGGTTACGTGGCTCGCGACCGCACTCGCCACCTTCCGTGCGGAGGGTACCGGCGACCAGGCCATGCGCGACCTGCCAATCATCGACGAGGCGCTCGCGACCACCGAGGGCATGCTGGATCTCTTCGCCGGCGTGATGGAGACGCTGATCGTGCACGAGGCCCGGATGTCCGACCTCCTGCGCGGCAGCTGGTGCACTGCAAGCAACCTCGCTGACGTGATCGTGCGCGAGCGCGGTTTGTCCTTCCGCCAGGTGCACCACACCGTGGCCCGCGTGGTGCGCAACTGCTTGGCGCAGGGTGTCGCGCCAGAGCAGCTCACGAGTGCGCATCTGGACGCGGCGGCGCGCGAAACCGGTGCTCCCGAGTTGAAGCTAAGCGACGACGTCGTGCGCGACGCACTCGACCCGCGTAGGTTCGTCGAAACCCGTGTGACTGTGGGAAGCGTCGCACCGATACAGGTCGCGCGCATGCTGGCGCACGCGCATGCTGAGCGGATCGCCGACCGGCGTTGGATCGAGGACGCACGCGCTCGTATCGCGCGGGCACAGGGTGCGCTGGACCATGCTGTCGACAAGGTCGTCGCCGTCACGGGGGTCGAATGAACGACAACCTGGTCGCGCGCGTGCGCCACCTGAACGTGTCGTTTGGCGACGCGGGCGAGGTGTCGGCGGTGCGGGACGTCTCGTTCGAGGTTGCCCGCGGCAAGACGCTGGCAATCGTCGGCGAATCAGGATCCGGCAAGTCGGTGACCTCGCTATCCGTGATGCGCCTGGTCGAGCTGAGCGGTGGCCGCATCGTGTCGGGCAGCATTGAATTGCGAACGCGCCGGCAAGGCGTGCTCGACTTGGCACAGGCCTCAGAGCCGCAACTGCGCCGACTGCGTGGTGCCGACGTGGCGATGATCTTCCAGGAGCCAATGACCTCCCTGAACCCGGTGTTCAAGGTCGGAGACCAGATCGTCGAGGCGATCCGCCTGCACCAGCCCGGCGACCATGCGACCGCACGAGCCAGTGCGCTGCGCATGCTGGATCTGGTGCGCATCCCCGACGCGCGCCAGGTGATGGGCCGCTATCCGCATCAGTTGTCTGGCGGCATGCGCCAGCGCGTCATGATCGCGATGGCGCTCGCCTGCGAGCCGACGCTGCTCATTGCCGACGAACCGACAACGGCGCTCGACGTGACGGTGCAATCGCAAATCCTGCAGATCATCCGCGGCCTCCAGCGCGACCTCAACATGGGCGTCGTCTTCATCACGCACGACATGGGCGTGGTGGCCGAGATCGCCGACGACGTGATGGTCATGCGTGACGGAGCGACAGTGGAGCGTGGCAAGGTCGAGGACATCTTCGCGCGCCCGACGCACGCCTATACGCGAAGCCTGCTCGCAGCGGTGCCGCGCCTCGGGGCCATGCAAGGCACCGATCTGCCGGCCAAATTCGCTTTGCTCGAGCCTTCCCCCGAACCAGCTGCGCAGGCCGGTGAACGGGGAGAAGGTTCGGCGCCCGACTACAAGGTCATGCCATTGCTGCGCGTGCGCGATCTGGTCTCGCGCTACGACCTGCGCGGCGGCTTGCTGGGCCGTGTACAGCGGCGCGTGCATGCGGTCGAGGGCGTGAGCTTCGACGTGTTTGCTGGTGAAACCCTCGCGCTGGTGGGCGAATCGGGGTGCGGAAAGTCGACGACCGCGCGCGCCGTCGCGGGCTTGGTGCGGACCCAAGGCGGATGCATCGAGTTCGACGGGTTGCCGGTCGCCGCCATGAAGGGACGTTCGCTTAAGAGCTTGCGACGGCAGGTGCAGATGGTGTTTCAGGATCCATACGCTTCACTCGACCCTCGCTGCACCATTGAGGAGTCGGTGATGGAGCCACTGACGGTGCACAACATCGCGCATGGCGAGCAGGCGCGCCGTCGAGTCGGCGAACTGCTGTGCCAGGTCGGCTTGCTGCCCCAACACGCGCGGCGCTACCCGCACGAATTCTCTGGTGGGCAGCGGCAGCGTATCTGCATCGCGCGCGCGCTTGCCCTCTCGCCGAAGCTGATCGTGGCCGACGAATCGGTCTCGGCGCTCGACGTGTCGATCCAGGCCCAGGTCATCAATCTCATGCAGGACCTGCAGCGGGATCTCGGGATCGCCTTCTTGTTCATCTCGCACGACCTTGCCGTGGTTGAGCGCATCAGTCATCGCGTCGCGGTGATGCATTTGGGCCGCATCGTGGAGATGGGAACGCGCCGTCAGATCTTCGAAAGCCCGCAGCATCCCTACACGCGCAAGCTGATGTCGGCTGTGCCGATCGCTGATCCCGCGCGACGAGTGCAGCGCGAGGCCATCGAAGGAGAAATCCCTAGTCCGGTGCACAGCCTGGATTACGTGCCGCCCGCGTCGAGCCTCGAAGAAGTCGCGCCCGGGCATTTCGTCGCGGCCGAGGCGCTTGCGGCCATGTGAACCAAGCGTCGATTTATCGCGAGCCAACAGGCACGGCTCGTAGCTGATTCCCGTTTCAGAGCCTAGGGCGTGCGCCGGTATAGCGCACGACCGTGGTTTCGCTCGCCCGTACGAGGCGGCATCGCCGAGCCGCAGTCCCCGGGATCCACCACTCATGGAGTCAATGACATGGCGACCTTCAACCAGCTCTCCGCGTGGGTCGGACGAACGGCCGTCGTGATCGACGCGCCGCATTGCGGCAGCCACTATCCACCCGACTTCGACTTCGCCTGCGATTTCCGTGCGTTGCGCAAAGCGGAGGACACCCATTGCGATTCGCTGTGGAATTTCGCACCGGGGCTGGGTGCCGCCTTCGTCACGGCCGACTTCGCGCGCACCTACATGAACCTCAACGCGGATCTCGCGGCAGTTACGGCGCTCCTGCGCGATGGCGCTTGGCCGCACGAACTGCAGGACGACGAGGAGGGTGTACTCGTCGCGCGGAGACTCGACGACGGCACGTCGATCTATGCGCGCGAGCTGACTGTCCACGAGGTCCAGGCTCGGCTCGGGCGATGCTGGCTGCCGTATCACACGTCCTTAGCCTCCGCGGTCGAGGCGGCGTATCGCCGTCATGGCCACGTCCTTCACCTGAACTGCTACTCGATGCCGTCACTCGGCCCGAAACGGACGGACGGCACTCGGGCCGTCAACCCGGACATGTTGCTCTGCGACGGAGACGGGCAGACGGCCGATAGCGGAATTGCGCAGGCGATCGCCGGCTTCCTTGAGGACAAGGGCTACATGGTCGGCCTCAACTCGCCGTGCAAGAGCCTGCAGTTGATCCGCCGCCATGGCGGACCGCGCGACGGTCGGCATTCGCTGCAGGTGCTTGTGAACAAGCGCCTCTACATGGACGAGGACTCTCTTGACCTACACCGCGGACTGCTGACGACCCGGCGGGCGTTGATGGACATGACCGAACTGATTGTGCGTGGAGAGGTCGCCGCGATGCGGTGATCCCGACCTCAAATTGACGGAGGTATCGAACGATGAAGAGGGAATGTTTGCGCCTGTTGGCTGACGCCCGTTCCGGTGACCATCGCGCGCAGCGCGTCGTCGCGGAGCACTACCTGCGTGGAACGGCGGGATTTCCGAAGCACATGCGGCTGGGCGTCGAATACCTGAGCCATCCCGAGATCAGCTGCACTCGTGAGGCTAGCGTAGTCATCGCGCGCTCGCTGTCGCTGACTGAGTTGCTGGAGATGGATTGCATGCGCCACCTGCAAACCGCAGCCGCGTGTTCGGACGCCACGTCGCTATTGAAGCTCGCTGCCTGGCAGTGCGTCATCGATGCGCGCGGCACCAGCGTGTGGCCGTTGCTACAGCGGGCCTGCGAAGTGTGTGCACCGCAAGCCGACGTCGCGATGCGGGCGTGGTCGACGGGCGAGGCGGCCGGCCGCTCGATCCGGTTGCTGACTGCGCTATCTGACGTGGGACTGGCTGGAGGCACGTCGACTGTCCTGTTGCAGGCGGCGAGGCTGGCGCTCGAATCGCGCGACATCCGCCAAGCGGCGCACGCGCTGCAATGCTTATCCTCGATCGAGCCGATGCCCGACCTCGCTGCTGCGCGAATGCTATGCCGCGCGCTGGGACTGTTGCGCGAGATCGAGACTGACGGCACGCACCTGCCGTCCGTGCGTTACGTCCAGTCGGCGCTCGAACTCGCGTCGGCGGAGGGCGATCTCGAGGCCGCGTTCATCCTCGGTCGCGCGCTATGCTGGCTCGACACAGGCGCGATCTCGGCCGAATCGGTGGCCGTCGAGTTGAACTTGCGTCGGGGAACGGCACTTCTGCTCAGGGCCGCGGATGGCGGCTGCACTGACGCCTGGATTGACCTGTACCGCCTGCATTCGCGCAATCGGTCCTCGGTCGCCAATCCCGGTGTGGCTACGTTCTGCCTGGAAAAGGCAGCCGCCCACGGCGACACGCGGGCGCAGCGGCGCATGGGTGTGGACGCCCTTCGACAGGCAACATCGGTGCGGGGCTTCGAGCAGGGCATCGCCTGGTTGCATCGCGCAAGCGTGCAGGGGGACACGCGGGCGGACGAACTGCTCGCCACCCTCGTGTTTCCCGTTGCCGGTGCCGACGAAGCTGCAGAGGACGGTCTGCGGCTCCTACAGCGGCGCCATCCAAGCCTCGCTGTCCGCCTGCGCGTCGCACGTTGCTTTGGGCTGACGCGATCGGAGGCGCTGACGTTCTGTCCGATCGCGGGCAACCGTCCCTGGGGTCTCGTCGTGGATCGCAATCCCTTCGTCACGCAGTCGCACTTGTCGTTGCCGCGAGCCGTCCCGGCCATCACGGCTCAAGCTCGCCAGAGCCTGAACGAAGCGATCTCGTTCTTTTCCGCGAAGGCCGGAGATGAGGGCCCCGCCTATGAAGGGCTGCTAAGGCAGCGTAGTTTGGAGCTTCGACGCACGCTTCGCCGCCTGTGCGTGGACGATGCGCTCTATTTCGCACGGGCGAGTTCGTCGGCGGCACTGGCGATGAAGTTTGGTTCGAAGTGGGTACATCGCCATCGCGAGCTTGTGGCAGCGACGACATCTTGGGAGGCGTGATGCGCTGGAAGTTCTACGGATTCTCGCGAGCGCGAGGCATAGACGGCCGCGAACCTTCCAGGCGCGCGTCGAGCGCGCGGATGTCGTGGCGCGTCGCGTGCGCGGCAATGCTGATTGGGGGTCTCGCATCGGGCTGCGACGACCGCGCGCCGCGCGTGCTGCGGATTGGCCTGCTCGTGGCGCAAAGTGGGCCGTCGGCAGCGCGCGGGTTGGACCTCCTTCATGGCGCGCAGCTCGCCGCGGACGAGATCAATGCCGCCGGCTACATCGTGGGTGGACATCCGCTGAGTGTCCGCATCGAGGCTGGCGACGACCGCAGCGACGACGCCGGCGCACGGCGCGTGGCGCAGTCGCTGCTCGACTCGGGCGTGAACGCCGTCATAGGCCCGCTCAACACGACTCAGGCTGCGCAGGCGATTCCCGTCATCGCAGAACGCGGAATCCCGCAGATGATCACGGCCACCGGCGCGACGCTCCCCGGCATGGGCCGCGGGAACGTACTGCGGCTGCTTGCCAACGATGATGTGCAGGCACGTGCGATGGCGGCCTTCGCCGCAGAGATCTCACGCGGTCGACACATCGCCGTGCTCAATATGGAAGGCGCGTTTGGCCGCGGCCTGGCGCTCAGCTTCGACGCCCGGTTGAAGGAACGGTCCATCGCGCCGGCGCTTGAGATGGAACTCGGCGAAGGACCGCTGCCCGACGGCGTGGTCGATCGCCTCCGCGGAGCCAGCGTCGACACGATCGCGGTATTCGCGCGCGAGCCGCAACTGATGGCACTGCTCGACGCCCTCGAAGCGCGCGGGGCGACCGACGTCGATGTCATCGGCACCAACGTCGTGCGCAATACGTCCGTCGCGAAGCGGCCGGTACGCGTGCGCGCGCTGTACGCGACAGCTACGGCAATCGACGCGATCGAGTACCCCGGAGGCCGTGCGTTCCTGCAGAGATTCGGCGCCCGCTTCCATGGCCAGCCCGTATGGGGGGCACACATCGCTTACGACGCCGTCTACGCGCTCGCTGACGCCGCCCGCCAGGCGCGCAGCGTCGACGGTCCCGACTTGGTCACGACGCTCAAGCGCGTTGAGCTGGCGACACGCCTGAATGAGCAGATGCGCTTCGCGGCGTCGGGCGAGCAGGTCTATCCAAACGTCGCCATCTACCAGGTCGATCACGGCGTGTGGGCGCTGCAGATGATATCAGCGAGTTGGTGAGGATCCGGCATTTGGGGTGAGCGCCCGCCGCCGCCGGTCAATAGGGGCGGCGGGCGCTTTTTTTTGACTTGCAATGGAAATTTCCATGAACCTGACTTTCATCACGCGCCCATCCGTCGGCCGCCGCATTGCCGCCGGCTTCGCGAGCCTGATCGCGATGCTGGCCGCGGTGGCCTGGCTCAGCATGCTCGAGATCCACGACGTAGGTCTTCGGCTACATCGGATCGTCGAGATCAGCAACCCGAAGATCGACCTCGCGTATGACATGCTGAACCGCATCAACGAGATGGCGGTACAGACGCGCTCGATCACGCTGCTCACGGACGTACAGGAGATTGACGCGGAGGCGAAGGCGCTGAGCGCAGCGATCGCCGGCTACCAGACGTCGCAGGCGGCGCTGGCGGCCAAGGTCAACGAGGCCGGCGCGACGGCCGACGAGCGACGCCTCATCAAAGAGATCGACGCGTCTGCGCACACCGCCCTGCCGCTGGTACAGCAGGCCGCGCAGCAGGGGCAGGACGGAAACAACGTGGCGGCGACGACGACACTGATGTCTATGGTGCGACCCACGGAAACAGTCTGGCGCAGAAAGGTGTCGGAACTCGTTGGCGTAGAGGAGCGGTCGAGCCACGCGGTCGACGACGATGCGCGGGTCGCGCAGCTGAGCGCCATGACGATGACAGTGGGCCTAGTAGTGGCGGGCATCTTGCTCGGCTTGCTGGTGGGCTGGCGCATCACGCGCAGCGTCCAGCGGTCGATCGAGCAGGCAATCCTAGTTGCCGAGCGTATCGCGGACGGCGAGCTCGGGTCGACGATCGAGGTGACGTCGCGCGACGAGATGGGACGTCTGCTCGCTGCCATAGGTTCGATGCAGGGTCGACTGCGCGAGCTGGTTGGCGAAATCCGCCGCTCGGCGGAGAGCATCGAGACGGCGAGCGCCGAGGTCGCAACAGGCAACCAGGACCTATCGCAGCGGACGGAACTGGCGGCGTCGTGCCTGCAACAGACGGCCGGTTCGATGGAGCAGCTGACGGGTAACGTGCGCCACAACGCCGCCGCAGCGGGCGAGGCGGATCGGCTCGCGAGCACCGCGAGGACAGTGGCGATGCGCGGCGGCACGGTGGTCAAGGAGGTGGTGTCCACCATGGAGGAGATCAGTTCGTCCTCGCGGCGGATCTCCGACATCATCGGCGTGATCGATGGCATCGCATTCCAGACCAACATCCTCGCGCTGAACGCCGCTGTCGAGGCCGCGCGTGCCGGCGAGCAGGGGCGCGGCTTTGCGGTGGTTGCGGGAGAGGTGCGCGGCCTGGCGCAGCGTTCGGCCGAGGCTGCCAAGGAGATCAAGGCGCTGATCGGCCTGTCGGTCGACAAGGTGGCGATCGGCTCGCGCCTGGTGCAGGACGCGGGCGCCACGATGGACGAGATCGTGGCCAGCGTTCAGCACGTGGCACACATCATTGGCGAGATCAG
>Ga0302314_10016504_pt1 | contig 12468 bp, 10 predicted proteins | sample III_Palsa_N2_3_FD_200533 | JGI IMG/M metagenome (GOLD analysis project Ga0302314, IMG submission 200533) | Peat permafrost microbial communities from Stordalen Mire near Abisko, Sweden - III_Palsa_N2_3 | ecosystem: Environmental > Terrestrial > Soil > Palsa > Peat permafrost | place: Sweden...
GGTCACCATGAAGTACCCGGCCGTCTACCTGATGGGCGAGCACGCCAAGGGCGAGACCCTGTCGATCGCCTTCGCCGGCGCCGGCCAGCACCAGGACGCCGGGGCCAAGATGGTCCACATGGCGCCCAACACCTCCTCCAACATCATCTCCAAGTCGGTGGCGCGAGGCGGCGGACGCACCTCCTACCGCGGTCTGATCGAGATCGGCGAGGGCTCCAAGGGCGCCAAGTCCAACGTCCTGTGCGACGCGCTGCTGGTGGACACCATCTCCCGCTCGGACACGTACCCCTACGTGGACGTGCGCGAGGACGACGTGTCCATGGGCCACGAGGCGACCGTCTCCAAGGTCAGCGAGGACCAGCTCTTCTACCTGATGAGCCGCGGGCTGACCGAGTTCGAGGCGATGGCGATGATCGTGCGCGGCTTCGTCGAGCCGATCGCCAAGGAACTGCCGATGGAGTACGCGCTGGAGCTCAACCGGCTGATCGAGCTGCAGATGGAAGGCGCGGTCGGCTGATCCGCCCCGCCTCCTGACAACGACGCTTCCGTACGAGAGAGAGCAGCACACGCAATGGCTGAGGCCACCAACACGGCCGGTGGGTCGACCACGTCAGGCTCCATCGAGGTAGGCACCGCCGGGGCGGGCGCGCAGCTCGCCGGTCCCGGCACCGGCCGCGAGACCGTGGCGCAGGCCGTGGACGCCCGGCTCGACGCCGTCGCCTCCTACGACGTGGCGGACTTCCCGGTCCCGACCGGTCGCGAGGAGAACTGGCGGTTCACCCCGCTGAGCCGCCTGCGCGGCCTGCACGACGGCACCGCCACGGCGGACGCCGGCGCGCTCAAGGTCGACGTCAGTGCCCCCGCCGGGGTCACCGTCGAGCTGGTGGACCGGACCGACCCGCGGGTCGGCAAGGCCGGCAAGCCGGTCGACCGGGTCGCCGCCCAGGCGTTCAGCAGCTTCGACCAGGCCGGCGTCGTCTCGGTCCCGCGCGACACCGTGCTGACCGAGCCGATCCGGATCGCCGTGCACGGCCAGGGCGGCACCGCCTACGGCCACCAGGTGATCGAGCTCGGCGCCTTCGCCGAGGCCCTGGTCGTCATCGAGCACACCGGCGACGCCGTGCTCGCCGCCAACGTCGAGTACCTGGTCGGCGACGGCGCCAAGCTGACCGTGGTCTCCATCCAGGACTGGGACGACAAGGCCGTCCACGTCGCCCAGCACACCGCGCTGGTCGGCCGGGACGCCTCGTTCAAGTCCGTGATCGTCAGCTTCGGCGGCGACCTGGTCCGGCTGCACCCGCGGGTGGTCTACGGCTCGACCGGTGGCGAGGCCGACCTGTTCGGCCTGTACTTCGCCGACGCCGGCCAGCACCTCGAGCACCGGCTCTTCATCGACCACGACACGCCGCACTGCCGCAGCAACGTCGCCTACAAGGGCGCGCTCCAGGGCAAGGACGCGCGGGCCGTGTGGATCGGCGACGTGCTGATCCGGGCCGCCGCCGAGGGCACCGAGACCTATGAGCTCAACCGCAACCTGGTCCTGACGGACGGCGCGCGGGTCGACTCGGTCCCCAACCTGGAGATCGAGACCGGCGAGATCGTCGGCGCCGGGCACGCCTCCGCGACCGGACGCTTCGACGACGAGCAGCTCTTCTACCTGCAGTCGCGCGGCATCCCCACCGACGAGGCCCGCCGCCTGGTGGTCCGCGGCTTCTTCGCCGAGCTGGTCCAGCAGATCGGACTGCCGGACCTCCAGGAGCGCCTGATCGAGAAGATCGACGCCGAGCTGGAGGCCACGGTCTGATGGGCTTCGTGCGTGTTGCCGCGCTGAGCGAGCTGCAGATGGACACCCCCAGGCGTGTCGTGGTGGACGAGGTCCCGGTGTCGCTGGTGCGCACCGAGGGCGAGGTGTTCGCGATCAACGACATCTGCTCGCACGCCAATGTCTCCCTCTCCGAGGGCGAGGTGGAGGACTGCTCCATCGAGTGCTGGCTGCACGGGTCGAGCTTCGACCTGCGCACCGGCAAGCCCTCCGGGCTGCCGGCCACCCGGCCCGTCCCCGTGTACCCCGTAAAGATCGAAGGGGACGATGTGCTCGTCTCCGTCACCCAGGAGTCCTGAGCCTCATGGCAACCCTTGAAATCAACGACCTGCACGTCACCGTCGAGACCGAGAACGGCCCGCGCGAGATCCTCAGCGGCGTCGACCTGACGGTGAAGCAGGGCGAGACCCACGCCATCATGGGCCCCAACGGCTCCGGCAAGACCACCCTCGCCTACTCCATCGCCGGCCACCCCAAGTACACGGTCACCCGTGGCACGGTGACCCTGGACGGCGAGGACGTCCTCGCGATGACCGTGGACGAGCGCGCCCGGGCCGGTCTCTTCCTGGCCATGCAGTACCCGGTGGAGATCCCCGGCGTCTCCATCTCCAACTTCCTGCGCACCTCCGCCACCGCCGTCCGCGGCGAGGCACCCAAGCTCCGCACCTGGGTCAAGGAGGTCAAGTCGGCCATGGCCGAGCTGCAGATGGACCCGGCCTTCGCCGAGCGCAACGTCAACGAGGGCTTCTCCGGCGGTGAGAAGAAGCGCCACGAGATCCTCCAGATGGAGCTGCTCAAGCCCAAGGTCGCGATCCTCGACGAGACCGACTCCGGCCTGGACGTCGACGCGCTGCGGATCGTCTCGGACGGCGTCAACCGGGTGCGCGCCACTGGGGAGGTCGGCACGCTGCTGATCACCCACTACACGCGCATCCTGCGCTACATCAAGCCCGACTACGTGCACGTCTTCGCGGCGGGCAAGATCGTCAAGTCCGGTGGCCCCGAGCTCGCCGACGAGCTCGAGAACGAGGGCTACGAGAAGTACGCGAAGGGTGGCGCGTCCGAGTGATCCGTACTCTCCGTCCCGGCGGCGGCAGCGACGTCTTCGACGTCGAGGCGATCCGCAAGGACTTCCCGATCCTGCAGCGGGTCCTGCACGGCGACAAGCCGCTGGTCTACCTGGACAACGCGGCCACCTCGCAGAAGCCCCGCCAGGTGCTCGACGCGATGAACGCGTACTACGAGCAGCACAACGCCAATGTCCACCGCGGCGTGCACACGCTCGCGGAGGAGGCCACGGCGCTCTACGAGGGCGCCCGTGACAAGGTCGCGTCCTTCATCAACGCGCCCAGCCGGGATGAGGTGATATTCACCAAGAACGCCTCGGAGTCCCTCAACCTGGTCGCCAACATGCTGGGTTGGGCCGACGAGCCGTACCGGGTGGACGCCGACTCCGAGATCGTGATCACGGAGATGGAGCACCACTCCAACATCGTGCCGTGGCAGCTGCTGTCGCAGCGCACCGGTGCGAAGCTGAAGTGGTTCGGGCTGACCGACGACGGCCGGCTCGACCTCTCCAACATCGACGAGATCATCACCGAGAAGACCAAGGTGGTCTCCTTCGTGCTGGTGTCCAACATCCTCGGCACGATCAACCCGGCCGAGGCGATCGTCCGGCGGGCGCAGGACGTCGGCGCGCTGGTCGTCATCGACGCCTCGCAGGCCGCCCCGCACATGGTGCTCGACGTGCAGGCGCTGGAGGCCGACTTCGTCGCCTTCACCGGGCACAAGATGCTGGCCCCGACCGGCATCGGCGTGCTCTGGGGCCGCCAGGAGCTGCTGGAGGACCTGCCGCCGTTCCTGGGCGGCGGCGAGATGATCGAGACCGTGTCGATGAGCTCGTCCACCTACGCCCCCGCGCCGCACAAGTTCGAGGCCGGTACGCCGCCGATCTCGCAGGCCATCGGACTGGGCGCGGCCATCGACTACCTGTCGGCGATCGGCATGGACGCCATCGCGGCGCACGAGCACCGGATCGTCGAGTACGCGCTCGGACGCCTGCAGGAGGTCCCCGAGCTGAAGATCATCGGCCCGACCACCCCCGAGGGCCGGGGCGCGGCGATCTCCTTCACCCTCGGCGACATCCACCCGCACGACGTCGGCCAGGTGCTGGACGAGCAGGGCATCGCGGTCCGGGTCGGCCACCACTGCGCCCGGCCGGTCTGCCTGCGGTACGGAATTCCGGCGACCACGCGGGCGTCTTTCTACCTGTACTCCACGGAGGCGGAGGTGGACGCCCTGATCGACGGGCTGGACCACGTCCGCAACTTCTTCGGCTGAGCCTGGTAGGGATTCTTGGTTGAGAGGCTTGGTTGAGATCCGTGGTTGAGAGAGGAGGCGCGACGCGATGAAGATGGACTCGATGTACCAGGAGATCATCCTGGACCACTACAAGCACCCCCATGGCAAGGGCCTGCGCGACGGTGACGCCGAGGTGCACCACGTCAACCCCACCTGCGGTGACGAGATCACCCTGCGGGTGCGGCTGGACGGCGACACGGTCGCCGACATCTCCTACGAGTCGCAGGGCTGTTCGATCAGCCAGGCCAGTGCCTCGGTGCTGAACGACCTGGTGGTCGGCAAGAGCGTGGGCGAGGCGCAGCAGATCCAAGAGGCATTCCTGGAGCTGATGCAGAGCAAGGGCCAGGCCGAGGGCGACGAGGAGGTCCTGGAGGACGCCATCGCCTTCGCCGGGGTGTCCAAGTACCCGGCCCGGGTCAAGTGCGCCCTGCTGAGCTGGATGGCCTGGAAAGATGCCACCGCGCAGGCGCTGGCCGACACACCTGTGAGGGAACGCGCATGAGCGACACCACTGAGACCACCGCAGCCGCTGAGGCTGAGAGCACCTTCGTCGGTACCACCGCCGGCACCGTGGCCGTGGACGACCTGATGGAGGCCCTGCTCGACGTCGTCGACCCGGAGCTGGGCATCGACGTGGTCAACCTCGGCCTGATCTACGGCGTCCACATCGACGAGGGCGACGTGGCCACCATCGACATGACGCTCACCTCGGCGGCCTGCCCGCTGACCGACGTCATCGAGGACCAGGCCCGTACCGCCACCGACGGCCTGGTGCAGGACCTGCGGATCAACTGGGTCTGGATGCCGCCGTGGGGCCCGGACAAGATCACCCCTGACGGTCGCGACCAGCTCCGCGCGCTGGGCTTCAACGTCTGAGCCGTGTTGCTGTTCGTATCAGCTGTTCGTACTGCGCCGCCGCGCCGCACCCCACCGGGTACGGCGCGGCGGCGCTGTTCACGGGGTGCATGCACGGCTCACCGGCCGCTCACCTGCCGTCTGTCTGCTGCCCATACGTGGCTCAGGCCGAGCAGATGAGCCGTATATAGTATCGAAAGATTCCTTCCTGGAACGCTGCAACGCTCTGCCTCCTGCTGCATTGGATCGGTTGATGGACGCGCCCACGGCCGTTGTGCCCACGCCCGCATCGGAGCGCACGGTCGCGGGAAGCCCGCCCCCGGCGGCCGCCAAGCCCGCCCAGGGGGGCGGCCGACTCCCCGCGCTGGACGGGCTCCGGCTGCTGGCAGCGCTCAGCGTGATGGCCTTCCACTTCCTCGGTATCCAGCACAACTGGCACATATGGGGCGAGAACCCGCACTCGTTCGCCCCGAAGGTCCATGACGCGAGCCTGTACGGCTTCCTCGGGGTCGAGTTCTTCTTCCTCATCAGCGGCTTCGTCATCTCGATGAGCAGCTGGGGCCGCACCCCCAAGCAGTTCTTCGTCTCCCGCATCGCCCGGCTCTTCCCGGCCTACTGGTTCGCGATCCTGATCAGCGCGGCGGTGATCGCCGCCTTCCCGATCGCCTACTGGAACGCCGGTGACCACGTCACCCTGCGGCTGGTGATCTCCAACCTGACCATGGCCCCCTCGGCGCTGCACGCCGAGATGTTCGACGGCGTGGTCTGGACGCTCTGGGTCGAGGCCCGGTTCTACCTGCTGATGGCCGCGATGGTGGTCATCGGGATGAACTACCGCCGGATGCTCGCCTTCTGCGGTTTGTGGCTGATGGCCGCGCTTGTCGTGATGGACACCCACGCGACCTTCCTCGACGAGTTCGTCCTCAGCCAGTACACCGGTGTCTTCGTGGCCGGGATCGCGGTCTACCTGATGCGGCGCTTCGGGCAGAACATGGTGCTGTGGGGGCTGCTCGGCTTCGCCTGGGCGGTCGAGCTCTCCGCCCTCTACACCCGGATGTCGGGCCGCGAGTACGACAACGGCAAGCCGCTCTCCTGGAGCATCGCGGCGGCCCTGATCACCGTCGGCCTGATCCTGCTGCTGCTGGTCGCCATCGGTCCACTGGGCCGGCTCCGCTGGCGCTGGCTGACCACGGCCGGGGTGATGACCTACCCGCTCTACCTGCTCCACCAGGCCCTCGGCATCCCCATGATCGTCGAGCTTCGGCGGCACGCGCACGCGCTCGGGCGGACCGCCACCCTGGCCATCGTGGTGGTCACCATGCTGCTGCTTGCGTGGCTGGTCAACCGGGTCGTGGAACGGCCGCTCAGCCGAGTGCTGAAACGCGGACTGACGAACGGGCTCAGCGTCAAGGCCGACTGACTCGTCCCGGTTCGCTGTCGTGTCCGAGCCCTGGGAACGGATACTGTCGTCTCTCGGAGCGCGGCGGACGGTTCCGTCGCGTCGCGGTAAGCGGCGAGGGAGAAGCACGGCCATGGCGGGTTCGAGCCGTAAGAAGAGTGACAACTCGTCGGGAACGCTCCCGGCCGACGTCGACCTGGAGACCCTGTACGGGGCGGTCGGCGGGGAGGCGGCCGAGGAGGAGGACGAGCCGGTCATGGTTCCGCCGGTGCGGCTGCTGCCGCGCGAGGAACTGGCCGCCGCCGCGTTGCGGGTGCCGCTGCTGGCGACGGCGATCCGGCTGGCGCACTGGGTCGCGCCCTCCCGCCCGGTGGACCAGTGGGGCGAGTTGGGCGCGGAACTGGAAACCCTGGCCGCGGTCGAGCTGGGACTGGTGCCGGACGACGGCGACTCGGACACCGCGCTGGCCCGGGTCGCCGAGGCCTGGTCGCTGGCGGTGGACCTGGAGCTGATCGAGGTCTCCGACACCGGTGCCGCCGATGCCGGTGCCGGTGCCGATTCCGATGCCGCCGCCGGTGATGGGGCCGATGCCGGTGCCGGTGACGCCGCCGAGGGTGGGGAGGTGGCTCGGCCCGGGGTCGGGCTGACGGCCCTGGGCTCACCGGAGTCGGCCGACCCGGAGACCGTGTTGGAGGTCTGGGAGACCGCCGCCTCGATCGTCGCCGGTACGGCCGTCGAGGCGGAGATCGACCTGGGCGTCCCGGACGACCCGGAGAAGGTCTCCGAGGACGAGAGCGAGGCCGAGTACGCGCAGCTGGAGGAGGCCCGCGAGGAGACCCAGGGGCTGCTGGACGACGCGCTCCAGGTGCTCTACGAGGCCCGGGCCTTCGCCGCCACCGAGGCCGAGCAGACCGTCTCGCTGGGTGTGCTCGCGGCGCTGCTGGTCGCTCCGGAGGGCGAGGAGCCCGATGAGGAGATGCTCGGCGACATCACCGCGGTGATGGTCGCCCTCGACCCGATGCTGCAGGACCTGGCCGGCATCGGGATGGTCGACTACAGCCCGATCGACCCCGCCCTGTTCGCGGAGGAGGACGGCACCGAAGCCGCCGATGCCGAGGGCGGTACCGACCTGGAGCTGGACCAGGCCCAGGCCGAGCGGTTCGGCATGGCCCGGCTCACCCCGCTCGGCGTGCACGGCGTCCGGCAGTGGCTGCTGGAGGACGGCTATGACGCCCCGCTGGTCGGCGCGCACGCCCAGGGTGACGCGGTCGAGCTGCTGACCGGGATCTGCGCCGCCGACAACGTGCTGCCGCACGAGGAGATCCGCGAGTGGCTGAGCGGCCGTGAGCCGCTGTCGGCCGCCGCCGAACTGCTGGCCGCCGCTCGCGGCAACGACGTGGTCGCCCCGGTCAAGCGGATGTTCTGCGGCGTCGCGCTCGACCACCTGGGCGCTCCGGCCGCCCCGGCGGTGCGTGAGGTGCTGACCGATCCGGAGCTGGCCGGCCTGGCCACCAATTGGCTCGCCGCCCAGGGTGACCAGGATCTGGCCGAGTTGGACCGAGCCGTGCTGTTGTGGAGTCAGATCGACACCATCGCCGCCCAGTTGATCGACGCTTCGGCCGAGGAGGAGCAGTTCCGGGAGCTGGTGCTCGAAGTGACGCGGGGTCAGCAGATCACCGAGCTGTTCGCCGAGCTCTGGCGAGTGGACCACCCCTACACCACGGCGGTGTTGGAGGTGGTCGGTGAGCTGCACCCGGACAAGTCCACCGCCAAGGAGGCCCGCAAGGCCGCCTACAAGGCCCGCTCCAAGGCCGGTTCGCAGGGACACTGACCCGCGCGGACCCCGGGCACTGCCTACAGTGGTGTCCGGGGGAGCGTCGGACGGGGGCGTCGGACGGGGAGCGTCGGACTCTGAGGGGGGATCGGCATGAGTGGCGAAGCTGGTGGGAGTGAGGCCCGGGGGCGGCGCGACATCCTGCGGGAACTCGCGGCCGAGGAGCTGGACGCACTGGACGGGCTGGCCTTCCGCGTGTACGGGCCGGTGGACGACCCGCTGCCGGAGGCGCTGGCGCTCGGCTGGCAGCGGGTGAACGGCCTGGTGGTCGAGGTGGAGCTCGCGCACGGCTCCTGGTTCACCGCCGAGGGACCGTACCTGGAGGTGCAGACGCTGAGCACGGCCGGACTCGATCACTGCGCCGTCTTCGACCTCCGGGAGGTCGTCGAGGACGAGCGGGACCGGATCTTCAACCGGATCGGGATCAACGAGGACGCACCCGAGTTGGTGGTCGAGTCCGAGACCTGGATCACCGTCGAGGGGACCCCGGTCCGCGCCGAACTGCGTTCGGAGGGACGGCTGTGGGCCGCCCGGCTGTACCTGGGCGGAGCCGAGCCGGGCGACTTGGCCGGGGGACCGGTGACGGTCACCATCACCGGGCGTGGTCTGGCGCCCGAGCAGGTCGCGCTGCGCGCGGTCGACCAGCTGGAACCCTATGCGCTGGGCCACCAGCGGCAGTTGGCGCAGGTCCGGGCCCGGCGGGTGGACCAGCCGCACGTTCGGGACCGCGAACTCCCGCCGGTGCAGGGGCTGGACGGGCACCGGGAGCTGATCGAGCGCAGCGTGCGCGACGCGCTGCGGACGGAGGCCGCCCTGCGGGCCGGACGGACGCCCCGGCAGTCGCGCAGCGAGCCCCGGGACCGTGGCGAGTTGTGGGAGCGCACGGTACGCCAGCAGATGCGGCTGGCGGGCGAGGACCACCCGGCGGCCAACGAGGCGGTCACCGCGATGGTCAACCAGATGGTCGGGCTCGCCGAGGGGGCCTACTGGTTCCCCGGCACGGACGCGGCGAGGACGGCGGTCGAGGAGAGCATCCGCTTCACCGTCTTCGACAGCGAGGTGAGCAGCATCGAGGCTCAACGCGCTTGGCACGAGTACTGGTTCAGCCGGATACGGGAGACCGGTTCGCGGGCGACCGGCTCGGGGGAGGCCGGCTCGCGGGAGGAGGATCCGACGATCCGGCGCGAGCGGCTGCACCTCCAGCTAGTCGTTCGCTCGGAGTGGCTGGAGCTCTGGCAGCAGTGGTACAGCAGCCTTGCCCCAGAGCACAAGTGACGATAAGTCAGTCAACGAGTCAGTCGGTCGGCGACGGCAGCCGCAGCTGGAGCATCGCCAGCAGCCGCTGCTCCGGGCGGGACAGGTCCAGGCCGGTCAACTGCTCGGCTCGGCGCACCCGGTAGCGCAGGGTGTTGGGGTGGATGTGCAACTGTTGCGCGGCCGCCCTGACCTCACCGAAGGCGTCCAGCCAGGCCAGCACCGAGTCAGCCAACTGTCGGTTCCCGTTGGAGAGTTCAGTTAGCCGAGGATCGCGGACCGATGGGTTGGCGGCCAGCAGCGCCAGCGTCTCGCCGAGCAGCACCTCCGCCCGTACCTCCGGCAGCGCCGCCACCTCGGCGGTGACCCGGCCGTCCGCCATGGCGTCCAGCACCCGGTCCGCCTCGCGCCGGGAGTCGGCCGCCGCCGCCAGTACCGGCACCACCCGGCCGACCGCTCCGCGCAGCCGCGTGGACAGGTGGTGCCGGGCGGCGTCGGTGATCTCCCGGGCCCAGCCGCACAGCACGGCCGGGGCGATCCCCCGGGCCAGCTCCGGCAGCAGCACGTAGACCCGGTCGCCGATCACCACCACCACCGCGTCCCGGTGCCGGGCGGCGGCGTGCACCGACACCAGGCCCACCGCCTCGGTACGGGCCGGGTCGAGCGAGCCGGGCAGGGCGAAGCCGAGGACCGCCGCCGGGCGGCCTGGGTCCAGCCGCAGGTGCCCGGCCAGCGACTGCGGGCCGGTGGTGCCGTCCAGCAGCCCGGTCAGCATGGCCTGGGTCAGCCGCAGGTCCGCACTGGGCTCGCGCCGGGGCCGGACCAGGTGCAGCGCGGCCACCCGGGCCGCGCCCAGCAGCGCCTGGTCGGCGCGTTCGGCCAGCGGCTGCGAGCCCTCCTGCACCCAGATCGTGCCCAGCTGCCTGTCCCCGGAGCGGATCCCGACCGCGAGCCTGCGGCGCAGCCCCAGCTCCGGGCGGGCCTCGATGGCCACCACCGCGTCCGAGGCGCGCAGCTGCTGGAACACGCCCCAGGCGCGCAGCTGTGCCAGGTACGGCTCCGGCCCCTGCCAGCCGAGGATGGTCAACCGGCGCAGGTCGTCCAGTTCGTCGGAGTCGGCCGAGCGGGAGTACGCCAGGATGCGGTTGGCGGTGTCCTCGATGCTGACGATGCCGCCGGTCAGCACGGCCGTCGTCTGCGCCAGCGCGAACAGGTCGCCCTCCTCCAGGCCCTCGCCCGGACGGGCGGGCTGGACGCTGCCCAGGGCCGCTCGGGCCAACGCGTCCAGCTGTCCCCAGCGGGCCTCGGGCCGTACCGACAGCAGTGCCACCCCGGCCTCCTCGGCGGCCTCGCGCAGCAGTGCGGCCGAGGCCGCGCCCGCAGCCGCGCCCGGGGCCGCGCCCGGCTCGTGCTTCACCGCGACGGCGGTGGCCCGGTCCCGTCCGGCGGCCCGCAGCAGCGGCAGCGCCGCCCGGCCGCGTACCCCGAGGGCCAGCACCAGGTCCCCCGGCCGGGCCCCCGGCGGCTCCTCGGGGTCAGCCAGTGAGACGCCGCTGACCTGCGCCTCCAGCCCGGCGGGGGCACACTGGAGCTCAGCCAGGGGTTCACCGAGGGACATCAGTAGCTGACGCAGGGTGATGCCGATCGCGGGCGGCTCGGTGCTCACGGCGACTCCCTGCGGTGCCTCTGCTGCTACGACATTGCTGCTACGACATTGCTGCTACGACGCTGTTTGGCTGATTTGGCCGATGGGACAAGGGTATGCGCCAGACATTAGCCGGTCGGACAGATACGCCGAACCATGCCCGGCCGTAGCGTCGTGCTGAACAGATCGCTACCGCGTCTGCAACTGTCCGCGACCGAGCTGTCCGCGACTGAGCTGAACTGTCCGCGACTGAGACTGTCCGCAACTGAGGGAGAACGCGCGTGTTGGACGCTGTGACCCAGATTCCCGCGCCGGTGAACGAGCCCGTGCACGGTTACGCGCCGGGCAGCCCGGAGCGCGTCCGGCTGGAGGCCGAGCTCAAGCGGCTCGGCGGGCAGGAGCCGGTCGAGCTGACCATGGCCGTGGGCGGGGTGCGCCGCCTGGGCCGGGGCGAGCCGATCGACGTGGTGCAGCCGCACCGGCACGCGGCCGTGCTCGGCACCCTGCGCAACGCCACCCGCGAGGATGCCCAGGAGGCCGTGGACGCGGCCCTGGCCGCAGCCCCCAGCTGGCGCGCGCTCTCCTTCGACGACCGCGCGGCGATCTTCCTGCGCGCCGCCGACCTGGCGTCCGGTCCCTGGCGGGAGACCCTGGTCGCGGCCACCATGCTCGGCCAGTCCAAGACCGCCCAGCAGGCCGAGATCGACTGTCCCTGCGAGCTGGTCGACTTCTGGCGGTTCAACGTCCACTTCGCTCGGGGCATCCTGGCCGAGCAGCCGCAGTCCTCGCCCGGCGTCTGGAACCGCAGCGACCACCGTCCGCTGGAGGGCTTCGTCTACGCGATCACGCCCTTCAACTTCACCGCCATCGCCGGGAACCTGCCGACCGCGCCGGCGCTGATGGGCAACACCGTGGTCTGGAAGCCGTCCCCGACCCAGCAGTACTCGGCGCAGCTGCTGATGGACCTGCTGGAGGAGGCCGGACTCCCGGCCGGGGTGATCAACATGGTCACCGGCGACGGCCTGGCCGTCTCCGAGGTCGCGCTGACCCACCGCGACCTGGCCGGAATCCACTTCACCGGCTCCACCCGGACCTTCCAGCACCTGTGGCGCACGGTCGGCGAGAACATCACCGGCTACCGCAGCTACCCGCGCATCGTCGGCGAGACCGGTGGAAAGGACTTCCTGGTCGCCCACCCGTCCGCCGACCCGGCGGTGCTGAAGACCGCGATGACCCGGGGAGCGTTCGAGTACCAGGGCCAGAAGTGCTCGGCGCTGTCCCGCGCCTATGTCCCGGCC
>Ga0302314_10016505_pt1 | contig 12467 bp, 13 predicted proteins | sample III_Palsa_N2_3_FD_200533 | JGI IMG/M metagenome (GOLD analysis project Ga0302314, IMG submission 200533) | Peat permafrost microbial communities from Stordalen Mire near Abisko, Sweden - III_Palsa_N2_3 | ecosystem: Environmental > Terrestrial > Soil > Palsa > Peat permafrost | place: Sweden...
AGCACGATCTGCACGATCGCGTCGCGCAGGGAGCGCGGGGCGTGCGCCGCGTGGGCATGCGCCGAGCGCCGCAGCTCGCGATACATTTTCCAGCAGACCCAGAGCAGCAGGACGCCGCCGGCCAGCAGCAGGCCGACGATCTGCAGCAGTTGCAGCGTCACCGCGCCGAAGCCGATGCGCAGCACCGCGGCGCCGCCGACGCCGATCAGGATGGCAAGTCGCCGCTGCCGCACCGGCAACCCCGTCACGGCGAGCCCGACCACCACGGCGTTGTCGCCAGCGAGCGTCAGGTCGATCAGGACGACTTGCAGCAGCGCCGCAAGCTCGCTCAGCAGCAGGCCGTCCGGCATCCGGGGTCCTCATGTTGCGGCGGGGCGGCCCCGGCCGTAGATGGTGGGTTCCGCCCTCAATCGGAGCAGGCATGGTTCCCCGCTACACCCGTCCCGCGATGGCCGCCATCTGGGCGCCGGAAAACCGCTTTCGCATCTGGTTCGAGATCGAGGCGCTGGCCGCCGAGGCGATGGCCAATCTCGGCGCCATCCCGGCCGAGGCCGCCCGCACCATCCGCGAGAAAGGCGGCGCCAAGGTGGCGACCATCTCAGCGGCCGACCTGGACCGCATCGACGCGATCGAGCGCGAAACCCGCCACGATGTGATCGCCTTCCTGACCTGGCTCGCCGAGGCGGTCGGGCCGGACAGCCGCTTCGTGCATCTCGGCCTGACCAGCAGCGACGTGCTGGACACCTGCCTCTCGGTGCAACTGACGCAGGCGGCCGACCTGCTGCTGGCCGACGTGGACGAGGTGTTATCCGCACTCAAGGCGCGCGCCTTCGAGCACAAGCACACGATAACGATCGGCCGCAGCCACGGCATCCACGCCGAGCCGACCAGTTTTGGCCTGAAGCTCGCCGGCCATTTTTCGGAATTTGCCCGCAACCGGGACCGTCTGGTCGCGGCCCGTAAGGAAATCGCCGTGGCGGCACTGAGCGGCGCCGTCGGCACGTTCGCGCATGTCGATCCGCGGGTTGAAGCGTTTGTGGCGGGCAAGCTGGGGCTCGCCGTGGAGCCGGTCTCGACCCAGGTGATCCCGCGCGACCGCCATGCTGCGTTCTTCTGCGCGCTCGGCGTGGTGGCGACCGGCATCGAGCGGATGGCCACGGAAGTGCGGCACCTGCAACGCTCCGAGGTGCGGGAGGCGGAAGAATTCTTCCATCCCGGCCAAAAAGGTTCTTCCGCTATGCCGCACAAGCGGAACCCGGTGCTGAGCGAGAACCTGTCCGGCCTCGCCCGCGTGGTGCGCGCGGCCGTGGTGCCGGCGCTGGAAAATGTTGTCCTTTGGCACGAGCGCGACATCAGCCATTCCTCCGTCGAGCGCGCGATTGCGCCGGATGCGACGGTCACGCTCGATTTTGCCCTTTTCCGGCTTGCCGGGCTGATCCGGCAATGGGTGATCTATCCGGAGCGGATGGCGGCGAATCTGGAGAGTCTGGGCGGCGTCGTGCATTCCGGCGAGGTGTTGCTGGCGCTCGCGCGGGCCGGAATTTTACGGGAAGACGCCTACCGGATCGTGCAGGGCGCTGCGATGGCGACCTGGACGAGGCTGGGCACGCCGGAGGGGCGCACATTTAGGGAAAATCTGGACGCCGATCCGGAGGTGGCGGGTCGCATCCCGGCCGCCGTGCTGGATGCAGCGATGGACCCGAAGATGCACTTGGCGCATCTGGACACGGTATTCGCGCGGGTGTTTGGCGAGGCGGGCCCGGCGGGCTGATTGTTTTGATTTCGTAATGAAATGGGCGTGCCAAGGCGCCCTGCCGCCCAAGCCGGCTGCGGCCGAGCATCGGCGCGGAGGCGCACGGGCGAGGCGGGTGCGGGCGGTGGCGCGTCGTTGCGCCGGGGCTTCGCTGATGGCGCTTCGCTGGCGGTGGCTTCGATCGGCGGGGCGGCCGGGGCTGGGGTGGCGGCTTGCCTACGCCTTGCCGGGACCGGCGGCGGCGTGAGCCGTGGGATTCTACGGAGCGGGCGGGGCGGCTGGCCATCGGTGCCGGAGGCTGCGCCAGCGGTGCCGCCATCTCGGGGTCGCGGACGGTGAATTCCGGTTGCGTGCGAATGCTGGCCCCGCCGGGCACGCTCGGCAACAGCCAGCCGAATTTTTGCGGCAGCGGCTTTTGCCGACGGGGCTTGCCGACGGCCGGCCCGCGGCGCGGCGCGTCGCGGCATGGCACATAGGTGTCGGCGGCGAGGCAGGCGGCGAGGCGGGCGAACCCCTGTTCGATGTCGCGGATGCAGCCGACGATCAGCGCGACCAGCCAAGGGCTGAGCCGGTCGCCGCCGCCGAGGCCGGCCACGGACTCGGTCAGGCACCGGAGCAGGGTGGCGACGTTGTCGGCCGGGGTGGGGGGTGATGCGGTGGACACGGAGCGAAGTTAGTAAAAATGACGTCGCCGGGCAACTGGAATGACGGGGGGTGGCGGCGGAGCCGGCGTAATCGTACGATGAAATTCAGGCAACAACCGTTCGGTAGGTCGCGAACATCAGATCGACCTGTCGGCGGCGGTAGTCGAGGAAGCCGGCCATATGCTCCGAGGTGCCGACCGGCTCGGACCAGTCGAACCGGTGCAACGCCCAGTCGTCGGTCTCGGCTGGCCTGATGGCCAGCGGCGGCGGCAATAGATTGCAGAACGCGCCGTATAAATCCGCCGCCCGGCGCTGGATCAGGTTACGCAGCGGGAACGCGAAATCGGTCGGGCGGATCAGGCCGGTTGGGATGAACACCGTGTTGGATGCCGACGTGTAGAGACCGAAATTCGCGCGCTCGGCGATCGCGCCCGCTTCACCTTCCGCGCCGTCGAATTCATCCCGGCCGCGGTTCTTGTAGATCTTGTGGTCCGCGAGATGCGCGAGGCTGTAGCCCGACGGGCCTTGTTTCTGGAACGGCCGCCCACGGAACGTAAAGCTCCAAAGATGTTTGGGAAAATCGTTGTCGTCGAGCCGCAGGGCGTGTTCCGGCTGGGAGGCCGAGTCGATGCGCTTTCGATAGGCAGCGATTTCCGTACTGCCGGCATAGCGACGGACGCCGGGAAACGCGCACGAGCCGCACGGCCACAGGTAGAAGCCTGGATCGATCCCCACGTCCTGCAGTCGCTCGGCCCATGATGTGCGTCGCCGTTCGTTGTCCTGGACCAACAGCCGAACAATGTCGGGATGGAGAAACCGAACATACGGCGCGGTTGTTCTCGCCAACTGAAGCACGTCACCGGCGGAGGGCGCGGGCCAGTCCGGCCACGCGTCCGGCTGATCATCGAGTGGGTTTGTGGTCCAGATGACCTCGGCGGGGCCCGCCGGATCGCCTCGACGAGACCCGCCCTCCTTGCGGATTTCGTTCCTGTACCAATAGATCGAACTCATCTTGGTCTTGGCGTGTGGAAAGCGCGCCCGGCATTGGCTCAGGATCTGCTCGTTCGACATATTCGGATGCTGCCGCATCAAGCTCATGCAGAATTCGCCGATGCCGAGCTGCGCCATTGCCGAACTTCTCTCCCGCAAAACCTTGGCCACGCGCTTTTCGCCCGGGCACAATGTCAATTCGAGATGATGGCGTGAAGCTCGGAAGACCGCAACGCCTGCGAGATGACCCGAGCCCGCGGGCCGCGACGGCGGAGAGCGCCGGCCGCCGGCGACTTGCGCGTGCCAAGCGACGGTGTCTCGTGCTAGGCTCAGGCATGATCGCGGTCGCCAAAATTCCGGGACGGATGACGGTCGAGGAATTCCTGCTCTGGGAGACCGGCGACGATTGGCGTTACGAACTCGTCGATGGCGAACCGCTCGCGATGGCGCCGGCGAGCAACACGCATGCCTTGCTGCAAAGCGAACTCGCAAGGTTAATCGGCAACCATCTGAGGACAAAGAGCAGCCTTTGCGACGTGCTCACCAATCCCGGCGTGGTGCCGCACCTGCTGTCGGACCACAATTTTCGCATTCCCGACCTCGCGGTGACGTGTTCGCCGCTCCCACCCGGCCCCAGCACGGTGCCAGACCCGGTGCTGCTCGTGGAAATCCTGTCGCCGAGCAATCAGGCGAAAACCTGGGCGAATGTCAGGGCGTACACCAGCATCGGCAGCGTGCAGGAGATTCTGATTCTTCGCACCGATCGCACGGCGGCCGAATTGCTGCGGCGCTTGCCGGCCGGTGATTGGCCAGAGCGACCGACTGTCATTGTCGGTGGCACATTGGAACTGGGCAGCATCGCGTTCACGGTCGCGCTCAGCGAATTGTACGGCCGTACGGGTCTGATCCGCTAACGGCCAGCGGCGAGGCGGGCCAAATACCCGCCTCGCCCGGATAGAATTACTCCGCCGCCGCCACCGGCATGCCGTGCGGGTCGAGCCCGGTCTCATGCGCATGCTCGGGTTCCGGGGCCGAGAAGGTGCCGTATTTGGCGACCCAGAACAGCAGCCCCGCCACCAGCAGGTAGCTGACCGAGACGGTGATCGACTGGGCGATGCCGATCGCCTCGCCGTGGATGAAGCCGAAGAACGTCAGCACCGTGCCGGCCAGCGCGAAGGCCGCCGCCTTGTCGAACTCGCGCTCGATGATGAACACGGTGATCGAGCCGAGGATCACGCCGGCCAGCGTCGCACCGCCGCCCATCACCACCAGCCCCTGGTACAGCACGCCCTGCTGGCCCAGCTTGTCCATGCCGATCACCGAGGCATCGGTGCCGGCGGCGTGCAGGGCGCCGTCGATCTGGGTTTTGCCCCAGGCGGCGATCTGCGGCACGAGAGCGAGAATGATCGCCGGCGCGTGCCGGCGCGGCGTTTCCTGGAACGCCTGCGCGCCGATCAGCATGCCGATGTAGAGCAGGATCGGCAGGATCGCGATGACCGGGATCACCGCAAGCATCAGCGCGATCACCCCGAACCACGTCAGCACCAGGATCATGATGCCGGTGGCCGCCGAATAGCCCATGCGGCCGCCCATCGCCTTCCAGCCGGGATGGCCGATATAAACGGCGTTGATGAACGGATTGCCCATCAGGCAACCGATCAGGCTGATCACGCCGTCCGCCGTCAGCACGCGCGTGGTCGGGAAGGCATCGCCCGCCGCCCCGGCGCTCTCGACATTGTCCATCGCCTCGACGAGGTCGTAGATGCCGAACGGAATGGCCGTGACCAGGATCACGCCGAGATAGTTGAAGCCGTGAAAGACGTGGCCGAACACCGGCAACGGGAACTCGAACCCGAACGTCGTCAACGCGCCGGTTACGTTGCCCCAGCTCATGTCGCCGTAGTTGAGGCCGGCGGCGGTGGAGAGCCACGCGATCACGGTGCCGACCGCGATGGCGACGAGGCCGGCCGGCATGCCCTTGAAGTAGCGGGCGCCGCCGAACCAACTCGCCAGGATGATGGCGAAGCAGGTCACGCCGATGATCGGCGTGCCGAACATCTGCCCGGCCGGGCGCATCGAGATGAAGGTGATCGAGATGCCGGCCAGCGACCCGAGCAAGGCGGCGCGCGGCGTGATTTTCCGAATGTACGGCGCGACAAACCCGCCGGCCATCAGAACAAAACTCTGCACGAACACCCAGGTCAGGCCGGCTTCCCAGGCCTGCACCGGGTCCTTGGTCAGCATCTTGATCGGCAGCATGATGACAAAGACGACGACGAACATGTGCGGCACGCTGGTGCCCGAAGGCAGCGCGCAGACGTCGTTCCGCCCGGTCTTCTGCGCGAGGCGATAGGCCAGCCACGCATAGTACACCGTGCTCAGGAACAGCATCAGGCCGGTTGCCGGCAGGATCTGGCCGAACACCATGCTGTCCGGCATGCCGACCACGAAGCGCAGCAGCGTGGTCAAGGTCAGCACGTTGACCAGGATGTTGGTGCCGAAGCCGAAAAAGGCGTTCCAGTCCCCCGGCACCCACAGGATGGGGCGGCGGGTGGCAGACATGCTGCTGCTCATCAGGCGGCTCCTTTCAACGCGGGTTCGGAAGCGGTGGTGAGTGCGGCGACGAGGTCGGCGGAGGTGCCGACCCAGCCGAAAATGCCGCCCTGGGCACGGATCATCGCCAGCCCGGCGTCCTGGAACGCCTGGAAGTACGAGCCGACGCAATCCTCCAGCACGAGGCAGTCGTAGCCGCGGTCGTTGGCCTCGCGGACGGTGGTGTTGACGCAGACTTCCGTGGTCACGCCGGTGACGACGAGCTGGGTGATGCCGCGGTTCTGCAGAATGGCGTGCAGGTCGGTGGCGAAGAACGCACCCTTGCCGGGCTTGTCGATCACCGGTTCGCCGGGCGCCGGATAGAGTTCGGGGATGATGTCGTGGCCGGGCTCGCCGCGCACCAGGATGCGGCCCATCGGTCCCTGGTCGCCGATGGTGATCGTGCCGTGGCCGCGCACGCGCTTGGCCGGCGGCAGGTCGGCGAGGTCCGGGCGATGGCCCTCGCGGGTATGGATCGCCAACAGGCCGGCGGCGCGCCACGCGGCAAGCAGGCGGCGGTTAGGTTCGATGGTCCGGCGCAGCATGCCGACATCGTTGCCAAGCGCCGTCGCGAACCCGCCGGGTTCGAGGAAGTCGCGCTGCATGTCGATGATGACCAGGGCGCAGCGGGCCGGGTCGAAGACGAACGGATAGGGTTCGGCGGCGACCGACAAGGCGGGGGGCAGGTCGGCGGAAGCTGGCATGCACGGACCTCCGATCTGGTTGGCCGCGGCACCGCGCGGGATGCGCGCGGAACGGGCAACGATACCGTGAGGCAAGTTACAGGCCAGTTAGATCCTGCCGAATTCTGTGTCTTTGCCGATTTTTTAGCCATTTTCGTGCACGCCGTCGCCCGATTTGCGGGCGATTTGATCACGACTTCACCTTTGGGCTGCGGCGGTCGCGGTCGCGCGTGGGCCGGCCAACCGGTCTGCGCCACAGGCGTAGTGCGGGGCGTGGCACCATCGCCACAGGGCTGCTATATGCCCGGCGCGTCGCCGGCTCGCGGCGGCGCGGCATGTCGTCGCGCCCACCCAGCGACGTGTCGGGGACGACCCCCGAGGAACCGCGACAGGAATCCGTCATGGCCCGCCGCCGCCAGCTCTACGAAGGGAAAGCCAAGATCCTGTTCGAGGGGCCCGAACCCGGCACGCTCGTGCAGTATTTCAAGGACGACGCGACCTCCGGGAACGGCCAGAAGAAGGGCGTCATCACCGGCAAGGGCGTGCTGAACAACCGCATCAGCGAGTATCTGATGCTGCGGCTCGGCGAGATCGGCGTGCCCACGCATTTCGTCCGCCGCCTGAACATGCGCGAGCAACTGATCCGCGAGGTCGAGATCATCCCGATCGAGGTGGTGGTGCGCAACGTCGCCGCCGGCAGCCTCGTGACCCGGCTCGGCATCCCCGAGGGCACCCGGCTGCCGCGCAGCATCATCGAATATTATTACAAGAACGACCAGCTCAACGACCCGATGGTCAGCGAGGAGCACATCACCGCGTTCGGCTGGGCCAACACCCAGGACCTCGACGACGTGGTGGCGCTGACGCTGCGCATCAACGATTTCCTCACCGGCCTGTTCCTCGGCGTCGGCATCACGCTGGTGGACTTCAAAGTGGAGTTCGGGCGGCTGTGGGAAAACGAGGAGATGCGCATCGTCCTCGCCGACGAGATCAGCCCGGACAATTGCCGGCTGTGGGACACCAAGACCAACGAGAAGATGGACAAGGACCGGTTTCGGCGGGATCTCGGCAAGGTCGAGGAGGCGTACCAGGAGGTTGCCAAGCGCCTGGGCATCCTGCCGGAAGCGGGGATGCGGGATTTGAAGGGGCCGGAGACGATGCAGTGAAGGCAACCGTCACCGTCATGCTCAAGCCCGGCGTGCTCGACCCGCAGGGCAAGGCGATAGGGCATGCGCTGCAGGGCCTCGGTTTTTCCGGCGTCGGCGAGGTGCGTGCCGGCAAGGTGATCGAGTTGCACCTCGCCGAAACCGACCCGGACGCGGCGCGCGCCCAGGCCGAGGAGATGGCGAAGAAACTGCTCGCCAACACGGTGATCGAAAGCTTTCGCGTGGAGCTGACGTAAATGCGCGCCGGCATCGTCGTTTTCCCGGGCATCAACCGCGAGCGCGACCTTGCCATCGCGCTGGAACGCTCCTCCGGCCACGCGCCTCGGATGATCTGGCACCGCGAGACCGACCTCGACGGCCTGGACCTGATCGCGATCCCGGGCGGGTTCAGTTACGGCGACTACCTGCGCTGCGGCGCGATGGCGGCGCAGTCGCCGGTGATGCGCGCGATCCGCGCCCATGCCGAGCGGGGCGGCCACGTGCTCGGCGTCTGCAACGGTTTCCAGATCCTCGTCGAAGCCGGCTTGTTGCCCGGGGCCTTGCTGCGCAACGCCTCGCTGCGCTTCCTCTCGATGGACTGTTTTCTTCGTGTCGAACGCACCGACACGCCCTTCACCAGCCAATACCAACTCGGACAGGTGTTTCGCGCGCCGCTCGCGCATGGCGATGGCAACTACTTTGCCGACGAGGAAACGCTGGACCGGCTGGAGGGCGAAAACCTCGTGGCACTCCGCTACGTCACGCCCACCGGCGAGGCGACCGAGGACGCCAATCTCAACGGCAGTGCGCGCAACATCGCCGGCATCCTGTCGCCCAATTTGCGGGTGCTTGGGCTGATGCCGCACCCGGAAGACCTTGTGGACTCGCTGATGGGCGGCACCGACGGCAAGCCGCTGTTCGACGGCCTCGCCGCCGCGCTGGCGGCCTGACGATGGCGCGCAGTGTGGACGCGGCGCTGGCCCGCGAATTCGGGCTGAGCGGCGAGGAATACGGCCGGGTGCTGGCGATCATGGGCCGCACCCCGTCGCTGACCGAACTCGGCGTGTTTTCCGTGATGTGGTCGGAGCACTGCTCCTACAAATCGTCCCGCGTCTGGCTCAAGCAGCTGCCCACCAAGGCGCCGTGGGTCATCCACGGACCCGGCGAGAACGCGGGCGTTGTCGACATCGGCGACGGGCTTGCCGCCATCTTCAAGATGGAAAGCCACAACCACCCGAGCTTCATCGAGCCGTACCAGGGTGCGGCCACCGGCGTTGGCGGCATTCTGCGCGACGTGTTCACCATGGGCGCTCGGCCGATCGCCAACCTCAACGCGCTGCGCTTCGGCGACCCGGCGCATCCCCGCACCAAGCGGGTGGTGGACGGCGTGGTGCGCGGCATCGGCGGCTACGGCAATTGCGTCGGCGTGCCAACCGTCGGCGGCGAGGTGAATTTTCATCCCGCCTACAACGGCAACCCGCTGGTCAACGCCATGACCGTGGGCATCGCCAACAAGGACAAAATCTTCCTGTCGGCTGCCGCCGGCATCGGCAACCCGGTGATCTATGTCGGCTCGAAAACCGGCCGCGACGGCATCCACGGCGCGACCATGGCGAGTGCGGAGTTCGACCAGGATTCGGACGCCAAGCGCCCGACCGTGCAGGTCGGCGACCCGTTCACCGAAAAGCTGCTGATCGAAGCCTGCCTCGAACTGATGGCGACCGATGCCATCGTTGCGATCCAGGACATGGGTGCGGCCGGCCTGACCAGTTCCTCGGTCGAGATGGCCGGCAAGGGCGGCGTCGGCATCGAGCTTGACCTTGACGCCGTGCCGCAGCGCGAGACCGGCATGTCGGCCTACGAGATGATGCTGTCGGAGAGCCAGGAGCGGATGCTGATCGTGATCCGCCCGGATCGCGAGGACGTTTCCCGGGCCATTTTCGAGAAATGGGAGTTGGACTTCGCCGTTATCGGCCACCTGACCGACACCGGCCGGATCGTGGTGAAGCACAAGGGCACAGTGGAAGCCGACATCGCGCTGGCGCCGCTGGCCGAGCAGGCGCCGCTGTATCACCGCCCGACGGCGGACACCCCTGCCCCGCCGCCACTCGGCCCGGTCGATCCGCCGCTCGGCATGGGCGATGCGCTGATGCAGATGATCGGCTGCCCGGACCTGTGCTCGCGCGCCTGGATCTGGAACCAGTACGACGCGACCGTCGGCGGCCAGACGGTCAAGCGCCCCGGCGCCGCCGACGCCGCCGTGGTGAGGCTGGACGGCCACGCGCGGGCGCTGGCGCTGACCACCGATTGCACGCCGCGCTACTGCGCCGCCGACGCGCGCGCGGGCGGCGCGCAGGCCGTCGCCGAGGCGTGGCGCAATCTGACCGCCGTCGGCGCCCGGCCGCTCGCCGTCACCGACAACATGAATTTCGGCAATCCCGAAAAGCCGGAGATCATGGGCCAGTTCGCCGCCGCCATCGCCGGCATGGCGGAAGCCTGCATTGCGCTGGATTTCCCGGTCGTGAGCGGCAATGTCAGCCTGTACAACGAAACCGAGGGCCGCCCGATCCTGCCCACGCCTGCGATCGGCGGCCTCGGCGTGCTGGACGACGCGGCCAAGGCGGTGGGCATCGCGCCGGGCGCGGGCCTCGACCTCGTTCTGGTCGGCGCGACCGCCGGCCATCTCGGCCAGTCGCTGTGGCTGCGCGAAGTGGCGCACCGCGAAGAGGGGCCGCCGCCGCCGGTCGATCTGGTGGCGGAACGCCGCAATGGCGATTTTGTACGTACCGAAATTCTCGATGGCCGGGTGCTCGCCTGCCACGATGTTTCCGATGGCGGGACGTTGATCGCGGTCGTGGAGATGGCGCTCGCCGGCGATATCGGCATCGACCTGAAGCCGCGCGACGACGGGATTCCGCCGCACGCCTTCTGGTTCGGCGAGGACCAGGCCCGCTACGTCGTGGCGGTGCGCGGCGCCGCCGGGTTCCTCGCGGCGGCCAAGGCGGCCGGGGTGCCGGCGACGTTGCTCGGCCGGACCGGCGGGAAGCATTTGACACTGCCGGGCGGTGCCACAATATCGGTGGACGCGCTGCGCAGCGCGCACGAGCGTTTCCTGCCGGCATGGATGGACGCGGCCGGCTAGGCGGAAAGGGACCACCCGATGGCGATGGCAGCGAGCGATATCGAGGCCCTGATCAAGGATGCCCTGCCCGACGCGCGCGTGACCATCGAGGACCTCGCGGGCGATGGCGACCATTACGCCGCGACCGTGGTCAGCGACCTGTTCCGCGGCAAGTCGCGGGTGCAGCAGCACCAGCTTGTCTTTGCCGCACTGCGCGGCCGCATGGGCGGCGAACTCCATGCGCTCGCCCTGCAAACCTCAGCCCCCGAATAAGGACCCGACCCGAATGAGCAACCCGACCTTCGAGCGCATCCAGAGCGAGATCACCGAGAACCCGGTGATGCTGTACATGAAGGGGAACGCGATGTTCCCGCAATGCGGCTTCTCGGCCCGCGTGGTGCAGATCCTCACCCACCTGGGCGTGCCGTTCAAGACCGCGAACGTGCTGGAAGACGCGTCGCTGCGCGACGGCATCAAGGCGTTCAGCAACTGGCCGACGATCCCGCAGCTCTACGTGAAGGGCGAATTTGTCGGCGGCTGCGACATCATCACCGAGATGTACCAGAGCGGCGAACTTTCGACATTGCTCGCCGAGAAGGGCGTGCCGCACGAGGCAGTGGCGTAGGGCGAAGGGCTGGGCGTCCTGGCTGGGTGATGCTATCTAGACGGCGCGTCTAGACTGGAGAACCCGCCATGGCGCTGAGCATCAAGACACCGGAAGCCGACGAACTCGCCCGTAGTTTGGCGAGTCTGACCGGCGAAAGCATGACGGCAGCGGTGACAACGGCGCTGCGCGAGCGTTTGGCACGGGAGCGTGCCAAGCACCAAGCGTCGGCGAGCCTACCGGCTCGGCTGACGGCATTCGTAGAAGGTATTCGCGCGGAGTACGACACGCGGCCTGTCAGCAGGGCCGAATGGGATGCCGCGGCCGGCGATGAGGCGTGATTGTCGTCGACTCATCTGCCATCGTCGCGATCTTGTTCGGCGAGCCGGCATCCGCCGCGCTGTTGCAGTGTCTAGCGAGCCACCAGGACAAGGTTATGTCTGTCGCCTCTTATGTTGAAACCGGGACAGTCCTCGCCGGCCGGCGCCGCTCCGACCGGCTGCGTGCCATCGACCATCTGAACACGTTCCTGGACGAGGCCGCGATCAGGCTTGAGCCGGTTGACACGGGGCAGGCGCGGATTGCGCTGCGGGCGCGCATCCAATACGGACGAGGCATGGGTCACGGCGGGGAACTGAATTTTGGCGATACATTCTCCTACGCTTTGGCCCAGGCGTTGCAGGCACCGCTGCTGTTTGTCGGCGACGACTTCAGCGCCACGGACGTGACTGCTGCGCTCGACTCGCGATTCACAGGATAATCTAAAACTGCCAAGTAATATTCGCTGGTACCATATTTGCCGATGTGTCGACGAGCTTCGGTCCCTTGCCCGCGACCGTGCGAATCGCTTGTGCGCCGAACGCGCCGCCGCTGGCGGCAGCGACGCCAAAGTCGGGTTCAGGGACCGCCTGCCTTCCGTCGATCCCGTCCGCCAG
>Ga0302314_10016506_pt1 | contig 12466 bp, 8 predicted proteins | sample III_Palsa_N2_3_FD_200533 | JGI IMG/M metagenome (GOLD analysis project Ga0302314, IMG submission 200533) | Peat permafrost microbial communities from Stordalen Mire near Abisko, Sweden - III_Palsa_N2_3 | ecosystem: Environmental > Terrestrial > Soil > Palsa > Peat permafrost | place: Sweden...
AGCAGGCGGGCACGCTGGGCGAGGCCGGTCTCGATCTGCCGCCATTCGGCCGCGGGCACGATCGCCGGCAGCGGATCGACCGGCCAGGGCCGGGCCAGGCCCTTCGGATCGCCATAGACGTTATAGGTGACGCCGTTCTCGCGGATCATCCGTTCCGCGAGCTGCCAGCGCGACTCGACCGTCGCCGCCGAGGCGAAGTCCGGCGCTTTCAGCAACGCCGCCCAGGCCGGCCGCACCACCCCATCGGGGCCGCACATCTCGTTGTAGGTACCGGCCGGAACCTGGTATCCGGCCAGGAAGCTCTTGGTCACGGCTCGGGTCGCAACTCCATTTGCTGCACGCTCGCCGTCACCCGCGCAGGCGCAGGTCGAGCGTCAGCGGGAAAGACGGATTTACCGCGAGAGGCGGCAGGATGATGGTACCCGGCGTATGGCCCATCGCGAAGAACCGATTGAGCCGGCGGCTCTCGGCCTCATACGCATTGACCGGCAGGGTCGTGTAGTTGCGGCCGCCCGGATGGGCGACGTGATAGGTGCAGGCGCCGATCGACTGGTTCGACCAGGTATCGACGATATCGATGGTCAAGGGCGCATGGGGCGCGATCGTCGGGTGCAGCGAGCTGGGCGCACTCCAGGCGCGGAAGCGCACGGCGGCGACGAATTCGCCGGTGGCGCCGGTCGGCGTCAGCGGCAGGCGCCGGCCGTTGCAGGCGACGGCATAGCGCTCGCCGCTCATGCCCTTCACCTTGATTTCCAGCCGCTCGACCGTCGCATCGACATAGCGCACGGTGCCGCCCGGGCCGCTTTCCTCGCCCAGCACGTGCCAGGGCTCCAGCGCCTGGCGCACGTCGAGCGTCATGCCATGGGCCTGGATCTGGCCGTAATGGGGAAAGCGGAATTCCACATGCGGCGCAAACCAGTCGGGCTGCAGCGCATAGCCGCTGCGGGCCAGGTCCTCGACCACTTCGGTGATGTCGGCCGCCACGAAATGCGGCAGCAGCCACTTGTCCATGATGGCGCCGCCCCAGCGCACCATCGGGGCCTCGTAAGGCTCATGCCAGAACCGGGCGATGAAGGCGCGCAGCAGCAGTTGCTGCACCAGGCTCATCTGGGCATGCGGCGGCATCTCGAACGCGCGCAGCTCCAGCAGGCCGAGCCGTCCGGTCGCACTGTCGGGGCTATAGAGCTTGTCGATGCAGAATTCGGCGCGGTGGGTGTTGCCGGTCAGGTCGACCAGCAGATGGCGCAGCACCCGGTCGATCAGCCAGGGCGGGCAATCGCCGCCAGTCGGGATCTGCTCGAACGCCAGGCTCAGCTCATAAAGCGCGTCGTCGCGCGCCTCGTCGACGCGCGGCGACTGGCTGGTCGGGCCGATGAACAGGCCCGAGAACAGCCGCGACAACGACGGGTGGTTGTTCCAATAGCCGATCAGGCTTTTCAGCACGTCCGGCCGGCGCAGCAGCGGCGAATCCGCCGGTGTGGCGCCGCCCAGCACGATGTGATTGCCGCCACCGGTGCCGATATGGCGGCCGTCGATCATGAATTTCTCGGTCGTGAGCCGCGACTGGCGCGCCTCCTCGTAGAGAATCGTCGTGTTGTCGACCAGCTCGCGCCAGCTGGCGGCCGGGTGGATATTGACCTCGATCACGCCCGGGTCCGGGGTGACGCTCAGGAACCCCAGACGCGCGTCGCGCGGCGGGCCATAGCCCTCCAGGAACACCGGCACATCCAGATCTTCGGCCGTCGCCTCGATCGCGGCGATCAGGACCAGGGAATCCTCGACCCGCTCGACCGGCGGCATGAAGACATAGAGCTTGCCGTCGCGCACCTCGGTGACCAGCGCCGTCCGCACGATGCTGGGCGCCGACTGACCCGGCTTCGGCGCGCTCACCGCCTGTTCGGACGGCGCGTTCCGGACGGCCGGCGCCGCGCGGCGGACCTGCGGCGGCAGCGGCGGGCGACCCTCGAACGGATCGAGCTCGACGATCGGCTCGGCATCCTCGGGCTTGACCCAGGGCAGGCTGTCGAGCGGCAGGCGCAGACCGACCGGGCTGTCGCCGGCCAGCAGGAACAGATGGTTATGGCGCAGGAACCAGGGACCGGACGCCCATTGCAGCACGCCGCCCGGCCGCTTGCGCCGTTCCAGCGGCAGGACATAGCCCGCGACCTTGTCCAACCCTTGCTCGAACACCTTGGCGATGCGCTCGCGCTGCTGCTTTTCGGGGATCTTATTGTCGATCGGGTCGACATTGAGCGGCAGACGGCGCTCCTGGGACAGGTAGGCCCAGGCATCCTCATGCGCCGGGATGGCGAATTCGGGGGCCACGTCCAGATGGTCGGCCAGCGCCTCGATGAAGCGTCGGGCCATGTCGGGATCGACCTTACTCGGCACCGAATCGTCGCCGATCAGCTTGTCGTCGCGCCAGATCGGCACGCCGTCCTTGCGCCAGATGATGTTCAAGGCCCAGCGCGGCAGCGGCTCGCCCGGGTACCATTTGCCCTGGCCGAAATGCAGCACGGCCCCGGGCGCGAACTTGCTTTTCAGGCGCCGGGCGAGGTTGCCGGCCAGCTTGCGCTTGTTGGGCCCCAGGGCGGCCACGGTCCATTCGGCGCCGTCCATGTCGTCGATCGAGACGAAGGTCGGTTCGCCGCCCATGGTCAGGCGCACGTCGCTGCTGGCGAGGTCGACGTCGATCGCGTCGCCCAGCGCGTCGATGGCGCTCCATTGCTCGTCGGAATAGGGCTTGGTGACGCGCGGCGTCTCCAGGATGCGCTTGACCGACATCTCGAAGCCGAACGTGACCTCGGCCTTCTCGACGCCGCCGGTGATCGGCGCGGCGGAACTCGGGTCGGGCGAGCAGGCGAGCGGAATATGGCCCTCGCCGGCGAGCAGGCCCGAGGTCGGGTCGAGCCCGATCCAGCCGGCGCCGGGCAGATAGACCTCGGTCCAGGCATGCAGGTCGGTGAAATCGACCTCGGTGCCGGACGGGCCATCGAGAGACTTCTGGTCAGGGGCGAGCTGGATCAGATAGCCCGACGCGAAACGGGCGGCGATGCCCAGATGGCGGAACACCTGGACCAGCAGCCAAGCCGAGTCGCGGCAGGAGCCCAGCGCCTTGTCGAGCGTCTCGTCGCAGGTCTGGATACCCGGCTCCATCCGGATGACGTAGCCGATCTTGTTCTGGATGATGCGGTTGATCTCGACCAGGAAATCCATGGTCGGCGTCTTGTTGCGCGGGATCTCGTCCAGCAGGTTCAACAGCAGCGGCCCGGCGATCCCGGTCTCCAGATAGGGGCGTAGCTCGCGCGCCAGATCCTGCTCGTAGGCGAACGGAAAGCTCTGCGCGCTCTCCTCCAGGAAAAAGTCGAAGGGGTTGTAGACCGCCATCTCGGCCACCAGATCGACCTCGATCTCGAACATCCGGGTCTTCTCCGGGAACACGAGGCGGGCCAGATGGTTGGACTGCGGGTCCTGCTGCCAATTGATGAAATGCTCGGCCGGCGTGACCTTCAGCGAATAGGACAGGATCGGTGTACGGCAATGCGGGGCCGGACGCAGCCGGACGATCTGCGGCCCGAGCGCCACGAGCCGGTCATAGTGATAGGTGGTCTTGTGATTGAGGGCGACATGGATGGTCATCGGTCGTCCGTTCGTTTCCGGGCGGCTCGACGGGAGCCGTCCCCAAAGCTATCAGCCATAGGTGCTGTCCGGAACGGCCGATCCTGCCGTCCGATGCAGGGCACCTTGCTCCTCCCATTGAAGCATAAAGCGGGCCAGAAAGCGGGTGTGCATTCGCAGACGGATGCGGAATGCCGCTTTTGGCGCTAGGTTAGCACCCAATCAACGTCGGGACCGCGCCCCGGCCCATCGAAGGAAGAGACGAATTGCTCGAACATGTTCTGGTGCCGATCCATCGCGATGGCTGGAAATTCATCGCGATTTTCGCCGCCGTATCGCTGGTTTTGGCCTTTGTCTGGGCGCCGCTCGGCTGGATCGGTCTGGTGCTGACGCTGTGGTGCATCTATTTCTTCCGCGACCCGCCGCGCACGACGCCGGTGCGCGACGGCCTGGTCGTCAGCCCTGCCGATGGCCTCGTCGTCTCGGTCGGCCCGGTCGCTCCGCCGGCGGAGCTCGACATGGGCACCGAGCCGATGCTGCGCATCGGCATCTTCCTCAACGTCTTCGATGTGCACATCAACCGGGCACCGATGCCCGGTACAGTGGCGAAGACGCATTACCATAAGGGCCAGTTCGTCAACGCGAGCTTCGACAAGGCGTCGGATCTGAACGAGCGCAATGCGCTCAAGATCACGACCGAGGCCGGCGTCGATATCGCCGTGGTGCAGATCGCGGGCCTGGTCGCCCGCCGCATCGTCACCTGGACCAATGTCGGCGACAAGGTGCAGGTCGGCGAGCGGTTCGGCCTGATTCGCTTCGGCAGCCGGACCGACCTCTATATCCCGCTCAGCTGGGCGGTCTATGCGATCGAGGGCCAGACCGTGATCGGCGGCGAGACGGTTCTGGCCGACGCGCTCGCGGTCGAGCCGAAGCGCCTGGGCCTGGTGCGATGATCCGTCCCCGCGACAAGCCGGTGCGTCCGCGCCGGCGTCGGGTGCGCATGCGGCCGATCGGCGGTCTGTCGATCAACCGCATGATCCCGAACATGCTGACCCTGCTGGCACTGTGCGCCGGCATGACGGCGATCCGCTTCGCCATCGTCGGCAAGTTCGAGCAGGGCGTCAGCGCCATCCTGATCGCGGGCGTGCTGGATGGGCTCGACGGCCGCATCGCGCGGCTGCTGAAAAGCACCTCCAGCTTCGGCGCCCAGCTCGACAGCCTGTCGGATTTCATCTCGTTCGGCGTGGCACCGGCGATGCTGCTCTATATCTGGACCATGGAGACGATCGGCAGCCTGGGCTGGGCGATCTCGTGCCTGTTCGCCGTCTGCATGTCGCTCAGGCTCGCGCGCTTCAATACCCAGCTGGGACTGCCTGATCCGCCGCCCTATGCCTATAATTTCTTCACTGGAGTGCCGGCCCCGGCGGCAGCCGGCGTCGCCATGCTGCCGATTGTCGCCAGCTTCGAGTTCGGCAACGAGTTCTTCCATTCGCCCTATCTGGTCGCCTTGACGACCGCGCTCACCGCCGGGCTGATGGTCAGCCGCGTGCCGACCTTCTCGTTCAAGCGCTTCCGCGTGCCGCATAATTGGGTGGTGCCGGTGATGCTGGCGATCGGTGCCTTCGCGGCCTTCCTCGCGGCCGAACCGTGGGCGACGCTGCTGGTCGTGGGCCTGCTCTATCTGGGCCTGATCCCGCTGTCGATCCGCTCCTATCGCCGCCTGAAGCACGCGGCCGAGGAAATCCGCGCCGGCCGGGGCGAGGCGGCTCCCGTGCTGCGCGCGGTCGATACCAACGCACCGCAGGCCTGACCCGCGACGCTTCGTCAAAAATCTGTCATCAAGAACCGGCAGTCTCGCGAAGCTTCGGCAAGAAGGTGGGCGAGGGGGAGAGAATGATGCGGTTGGTCGTACCTCTGGGCGCCGTTCTGGCTGCAAGTCTGTTGCTGTCCGCTCCGGCCTGGGCGGCCTCGGGCAAGCTCGTGCTCTATACCTCGCAGCCGGACAAGATTGCGGCGGACACGGTCGCCGCCTTCAACAAGCAGGAGCCGCAGGTCGAGGTCGAGGTGTTCCGCTCGGGCACAACCGAGATCATCAACAAGGTTGCGGCCGAGCTGGTCGGCGGGGCGCCGCGGGCCGATGTGATGTTCATCGCCGATGCGGTCTCGATGGAACAGCTCAAGGCCGACGGCCGCCTGATGGCAGAGCCGCAGGCCGATGTCTCGGCGTTTCCGGCCGAGACCTACGACAAGGACAGGACCTATTTCGGCACGAAGCTGATCACGACCGGCATCATCTACAACAAGGCGGCGCCGTCGAAGCCCACCTCCTGGCTGGACCTGTTGAAGCCGGACGCAAAGGGTCAGGTCGTGTTGCCGAGCCCGCTCTATTCCGGTGCCGCCGCCATCCATATGGCCGCCCTCGACAGTTCGCCGCTGGGCGCCGACTATTATCAGCGTCTGGCCGCCAACGGCGCCGATGCGGCCAAGGGCAATGGCGCGGTCGTGACCGCCGTCGCCGGCGGGCAGAAGATGTACGGCATCATCGTCGAATTCATGGCGTTGAATGCCCGCGACAAGGGCTCGCCGGTCGATTTCGTGTTCCCGAAGGAAGGCGTCTCGGCGGTGACGGAGCCGGTGGCGATTCTGAAGACGGCGCATAATCCGGACGCGGCCAAGGCCTTCGTGAATTTCCTGTTGTCGAAGCCGGGCCAAGAACTGGCGGTCACCCAGGGCTTTCTGCCGGCGCGGACCGACGTCGCCCCGCCCCCGGGCTTCCCCAAGACCGCCGATCTGCACATTCTGCCGCTCGACCTCGCCAAGACGGCGACCGATGCGGATCTGCTGAAGCGGCAATTCACGGACCTGTTCGGCGGGTGAGCTCGGCGTCCCTACTCCGTCGAAGCCAATCGATCGTCGCCGAACGGTCCCTGTTCTGGGGTCTGGCGGCGCTGTTGACGCTGACCGCGATCCTGCCGGTCGGCCGCCTGCTGGTTGAAGGCGTGGCGCCGGGCGGCGTGCCCGGTCTGGCCCCGTTTCAGCGGGTGCTGGCCGATCCCGCGACCTGGGTGGCGCTCGGCCATACGCTGTGGGTCAGTCTGGCGGCGATGCTGATTTCCGGTGCCATCGGCGGCGGCATGGCGCTGGTCGTGGCCCTGACCGATCTGCCGGCCAAGCGGGTGCTGGTGTTCGGCTTCATCATGTTGCTGATGGTGCCGTCGCAGATCACCACGATCGCCTGGATCGAACTGCTGGGCCCGTCGAGCGCGCTCTTGCATCTGATCGGAATGGCGCCGGCGCCCGGCTCCCGCCACCCGCTCTATTCGGCGACCGGCATCACCGTGCTACTGGGGCTCGAACATGCGCCGCTGGTGTTCCTGGGTTTGCGCACGGCGCTGCGCTCGCTGCCGGGCGACATGATCGAGGCGGCGCGCGCGTCGGGCGCCCGACCGCCGCGCGTGGTGCGCACCGTGATCGTGCCCCTGATGGGGCCGAGCCTGATCGCCGGCATGGCGCTCGCCTTCGTTTCCAACATCGGCAATTTCGGCACGCCGGCGCTGCTGGGCATTCCCGCGCGCTTTCCCATGCTGACGACGCTGATCTATCAGCGCCTGTCCGGCTTCGGGCCGCGCGTGCTGTCCGAGGTCGCCGTGCTGTCGCTGGTGCTGGGCGTGATCGCGCTCGGGGGTGTCGCCTTCGAAAGCTGGCTCGCGGGCCGGCGCGACGTCCGGGTCGATGGCGCCGCCGCCACGCCCGTGCGCCTCGCGCTCGGCCCCTGGCGCTGGCCCACCATCCTCACGGTCTGGGGCTTTCTGGCGGCGACGCTGCTGGTGCCGCTTGCGGCCCTGCTCGCGACAGCCCTGGTCACGGCCTATGGCCAGCCGCTGAGCCTGGAAACCGCGACGCTCGAGAATTTCCGCTTCATCCTGTTCGAGCATCCGGCGGCGCGGCGCGCGGTCGCCAACAGCTTCGCGCTGGCGACCTCGGCGGCGGTGCTGTTGTGTCTGGCGGCGGTGCCGGTCGCCTATTTCGCGGTTTGGCGCCGACGGCGGCTGATGCAGGCCCTGGTGCTCGCGACCGAGCTATCCTATGCCTTGCCGGGCGTCGTGCTCGCCATCGCGGCGATCCTGTTCTTCATCCGCCCGGTTCTGGGATTGTCGCTCTACAACACTCTCGGCATCATCCTCATCGCCTATCTCGCCCGGTTCTTCACCCTGGCGCAGCGCCCGGTCGCGGCCGCGTTCCGCCAGCTCGACATCCGGCTGGAAGAGGCGGCCCAGATGTCGGGCGCCGGCTTCGTGCGCCGCGTCCTGACCGTGGCCCTGCCGCTGGTGGCGCCGGCGGCGGCGGCGGGCGGGCTGCTGGTGTTCCTGACCGCCTTCAATGAATTGACCGTCTCGGCCCTGCTCTGGTCGGCCGGGCACGAGACCCTGGGCGTGGTCGTGTTCAGCCTGGAACAGGGCGGCGACAATACGCTGGCCGCCGCGATCGCCAGCCTGACCGTGGCCGCGACCGTCGGCCTGATGGCCATCGCCTCGTTCCTGACGCGCAACCTTGCCCATCCGGTGCTGCCATGGCAGGCCTGAGGCTCGACCGGATCACCAAGCGCTTCGGCGAGGCGGCGCCGGTGGTGGACGGCGTCTCGCTCGATGTCGCCGACGGCGAGTTTCTGGCGATCCTGGGCCCCTCCGGCTGTGGCAAGACCACGCTGTTGCGCCTGATCGCCGGCTTCGAACGGCCGACCGCGGGTTCGGTCCGCCTGGGCGATCGGCTGGTCGCGGACGAGAAGACCCATGTCCCGCCCGAGGATCGCCACGTCGGCATCGTGTTCCAGAGCTACGCGCTGTGGCCGCATATGAGCGTGGGCGAGAATGTCGGCTATCCGCTGCGCACGCGCGGCATCAAGGGCGCGGAATATCGGACCCAGGTGGCAGCGGCGCTGGAGGCGGTGGGCTTGAATGGCGTCGACGGTCGCCGGCCGGCCTCGCTGTCGGGCGGCCAGCGCCAGCGGGTGGCGCTCGCCCGCTGCCTCGCCATGTCGCCCGACCTGGTGCTGCTGGACGAGCCGCTCGCCAATCTCGACGTACATCTGAAGGCGAGCCTGCTCGACGAATTCCAGCGCTTTCAGGCGCGGACCGGGGCGACCATGCTCTACATCACCCATGACCAGAGCGAGGCGATGGCGCTCGCCGACCGGATCGCGGTCATGGCCCACGGCCGGGTCGAACAGCTGGCGGCGCCGCAGACGCTCTACCGCTCGCCCGCGACCGCGTTCGTGGCGGATTTCATCGGCATGGGCGGGCTCGTGCAGGCGACGGTGCTGGACGCGGCCGGTGGGGCCGCGACGGTCGAGATCGCCGGCTATCGCGCCACCGTGCGCGCGGCCCCGGACCAGGCGGCCGGCCCGGCCCGGATCTGCCTGCGTCCGGAAGACCTGGCGCTCGCCGCCGAAGGCCTGCCCGCCCGCTGCCGCCGCGCCCGCTACCAGGGCGGCGAATGGCTGGTCGAACTCACGATCGACGGCCAGGACGAGTGCGAACTACAGATTCTGGCCAAGCCCGGGACGGTGCCGGACCAAGGGGCGGTGGTGCGGCTACAGATCACGGATGGCTGGGTAATTCCGCAGTGAAACGTCGCGAGCGGCTTGCCAAAGCAGAGGTTGCCATCCAGCCTAGCCTGATCCGCTGCGGCTCGGTCCGCCTCAATTGTAAATCGCCGCTTGCGGGCGAACTCCCTGAACTTTCATGTGGTTGCTCATGCTGCAGGTGAATCCGGTCCTGATTTCGGCAGTTTTGGGCGCCACGATTCTCAGCTCGCTCGTGATGCTCTACATCTGGCGCATCCATTTTGCCGAGCGGGCGCTGGCCTATTGCACGGCGGGCATAGCGCTCATCGCCATAGCGGCCTGGAGCCTGCAACTCCGCTTGGTCACTCCCGCGCCCTTCGCGCTGGTCCTGCCGTCGTTGTTCGCCGTCGCCGGCGCGTTCGGACTGACGCTTGGTATCGCTGCCTTCGTCGGCCGGCGCGAGCCGTGGTATTTGGCGCTCGGGACCTGCGGCGGCGTCCTGTGCGGCGGGCTCTACTGGTCGGTGGTGAACGACAACCTGGCCGCCCGCGGGTTGGTCATGAGCGCGGGCGTGATCGTGGCACTCGGGCGGGCGAGCTATTACCTGCTGGCCCCGTCTTGTCGACCGGAGGGCCGGGCGCGGTTCGCCGTGCTCGGTGTCGGCGGGTTGATGCTGGTGGGGGCGACGTGCCGGACGCTCGCTTCCTGGCCGGCTCTCAGCGAGCGGCTGTCGCTCACCCCGGCGCTGGTCGGCGAGATCTGGCTGGTCGTCGCGATGGTGATCGAGATTCTGCTGCCGGTCAGCCTGCTGCTGCTGACCAGCGAGCGCCTGCTACGCAACCTCGAACAGCAGGCGCGTCACGACAGCCTGACCGGCATCCTCAATCGGCGCGCCTTCCTCGATCGCGCCGAGGAGGAATGCGCGCGGGCGATCCGGCATTCCCGTCCGGCGGCCGTGCTGCTGCTCGATATCGATCATTTCAAACAAATCAACGACACCAGCGGCCACCATGCCGGCGACGAGACGCTGCGGGCCGTCGTAGCGACGATCAAGGCGACGCTGCGCAAGGAAGATCTGTTCTGCCGCTTCGGCGGCGAGGAGTTCTGCCTGCTGCTGCCGGATGTCGACCTCGCCGGCGGCGCCCGCCTGGCCGAGCGTATCCGGGCCCTGGTCGCGGCGCTGCGGGTGCCGTTCGACGCGCGCGAACTCTGCGTCACGGTCAGCATCGGCGCCGCCGCCATCGGCCTGACCCTGCCCTCGATCCAGGCGGCGCTCAAGGCTGCCGACCTGGCGCTCTACGGCGCCAAATCCAGCGGCCGCGATCGCGTCGAGGTCGCGGCGGGGGGCTTGGTTATGCCTGTTCCCGCGTCGCCGTGAATTTCACGCCCGGCCAGTCCTGCAGCGTGCGGTTCAGTTCCCAGCTGTTGCGGGCCATGAACACGGGGGCGCCGTCATGGTCCTCGGCCAGGCTGCCGCGGACCTCTTCCAGAAAGCGCTTCATCAGCAGCTTGTCGTCTGAGGCGACCCAGCGGGCGGTCTCGTAGGGCGCCTGCTCGAAATGCATCTTCAGGTCATATTCGGCCCGGATGCGCTCGGCCAGCACGTCGATCTGCAGCTGACCGACCACGCCCACGATCATGTCGGTGCCGATCATCGGCTTGAACACGCGGGTGACGCCTTCTTCGGCCATCTGCTCCAAGGCCCGCTTCAGATGCTTCGACTTCATCGGGTCGTCGAGCCGCACGCGGCGCAGGATTTCCGGGGCGAAACTCGGGATGCCGGTGACCTTGAGATCCTCGCCCTCGGTCAGCGTGTCGCCGATCCGGAGCGTGCCGTGGTTCGGGATGCCGACGATGTCGCCTGGCCAGGCCTCCTCGGCCAGGTTGCGGTCCTGGGCCAGGAAGAACATCGGGTTCTGCACCGCCATCATGCGGCCGGTGCGGATATGCTTCAGCTTCATGCCGCGCTGGAATCGGCCGGAGCAGAGCCGCACGAAGGCGACGCGGTCGCGGTGCTGCGGGTCCATGTTGGCCTGGACCTTGAAGACGAAGCCGGTGACCTTGGTCTCGCCGGGTGCGATCGCCCGCGGCTCGGCCGGCTGCGAGCGCGGCGGCGGCGCCAGTTCGGCCACACCCTTCAACAGTTCGCGCACGCCGAAATTATTGATGGCGCTGCCGAAGAACACCGGGGTCAGCGCGCCGGCGCGATAGGCCTCCAGATCGAACGGCGGGCACAGCCCGCGCACCATCTCGACCTCTTCGATCAGCTTGGCCAGCGCCTTTTCCGGCAGATGTTCGGCCAATTGCGGATCGTCGAGGCCGGTGCAGCGCAGGGGCTCCGTCACCCGGTCGCCGTCGCGCTTGCCGAACAGCAGCAGCGTGTCGTTCAGGATGTCGTAGGTGCCGAGGAAGTCGCGGCCCATGCCGATCGGCCAGGTCGCGGGGGTGACATCGAGCGCCAGCTGCTCCTCGATCTCGCCCATCAGCTCGAACGGATCGCGCGCCTCGCGGTCCATCTTGTTGACGAAGGTGATGATCGGCACGTCGCGCAGGCGGCAGACTTCGAACAGCTTGCGGGTCTGGCTCTCGATGCCCTTGGCCGCGTCGATCACCATGACCGCGCTGTCGACCGCGGTCAGCGTGCGATAGGTGTCCTCGCTGAAATCCTGATGGCCCGGCGTATCCAGCAGATTATAGGTCAGCCCGTCGCTCACGAAGGTCATGACGGCGGACGAAACCGAGATGCCGCGCTCGCGTTCGACCGCCATCCAGTCTGAGCGCGCGCGCCGGTTGTCGCCGCGCGCCTTTACTTCGCCGGCCATATTGATGGCGCCGCCGAACAGCAATAGCTTTTCGGTCAAGGTCGTCTTGCCCGCATCGGGATGCGCGATGATGGCGAAGGTCCGTCGGTTGGCGACGGGGGCGGATAGTGGGGCGGTGGGCGCGCTCATGGGGCCAGCGATCGAAAAGAGGGCATATCGCAAAAAAAAGGTTGGCGCGCTTCTACCACAGGCGACCGGGCGCGCCATCATCAATGGAAGCAGGGGCCCCCTGCGACAAGTCGCAAGAGCTTGCGACAGGATGCGGTCGTCGCGTTGATGTCACAGCTCCTGTATAGATAAATACGTGCAGCAACAACGCGGCACCAATAACTGGATGGGAGTGGGCGAATGAAAATCCGTATGCGGGCCGGTATGGCCGCCCTGGCGCTGGCGCTCGCGGCATTCGCCGCCGCACCGTCGGCCGATGCCAAGACCTGGACCTATAGCGTGACCTTGAACGGCA
>Ga0302314_10016508_pt1 | contig 12465 bp, 10 predicted proteins | sample III_Palsa_N2_3_FD_200533 | JGI IMG/M metagenome (GOLD analysis project Ga0302314, IMG submission 200533) | Peat permafrost microbial communities from Stordalen Mire near Abisko, Sweden - III_Palsa_N2_3 | ecosystem: Environmental > Terrestrial > Soil > Palsa > Peat permafrost | place: Sweden...
CTTGTGGAGCTCGTTAGGGAAAGGATCAGGGCGGGTTGAAATGATAAGCGGCGGCGCGGTTTCTGTCCACCTCGCGGTGACTGAACCGGCCGTGCCGCGCATGACAACCATGTGTCCGCCAGCGTTACACTAAGCGCCATTTCAAAGGAGTTGAATGTCCCCATGAGTGCCGCCGTCCTGCTCGATCCCGCCCGTCTCGATCGCCCGGATACCACGGTGCAACAGCAACCCTTCCCGTTTCTGGTTGCTCACGGTCAATTGCCGGACGAGGCGCGCGGCGACCTGGATCGCGATTTTCCGCGCTACGCCAGCGCGGGTTTCTTTCCTTACGACCCAGCCGATTGTGGCCCGTCGGTGAATGCACTGATCGAAAACATGACCACGCCGGCTTTTGCCAGCGCGGTCGGCCGGCGGCTGGACATCGATAACCTCGGCCAGTACCCCACCCTGGTCACGCTGTGCCGCCTTCTCAACAAGCGTCACGGCACCATCCATACCGACAGCAAATCCAAGGTAGCCACGGCCCTCATCTATCTGAATGAGCAATGGCCCGACACCAGCGATGGCTGCCTGCGTTTTCTGCACAAGATCGACGACATCGACAGCGTCGTGGCGCCTGAGCTGGCCCCGTTGTACGGCGAATTCGCCGTATTCAAACGTTGCGAAAACTCCTTTCATGGCCACCTGCCCTATGAGGGTGAGCGGCGGGTGATCCAGGTCGCCTGGCTGACCAGCGAGAAAGAAAAGCTGCGTAAGACGAAACGCGGCAAATTCTCACGTGTGTTCAAGAAATTGTTCGGCAAGCTGGATACCAAACACGGCGCAAAACGCGATCGCAACGCTTCGCATCGCGATTGAAGCGCGCATCACCGGGCAAAATGCCAGCTGGCAAATGCCGCAAATACGCCGTAAAGCAAGCCGACCGGGACCAGCCAGCGCGCGTCGACCCGGCCGCGGTGGAACAACCACCACAGATAGACGATCGCCAAGGCAGTAACCACGCCGGCCGCAATCAACGGTGCATCGAATAGCCACGGTGTCGCGAACAGGCCCAGCGAGCTGGGAATGGTTGCCTGGATCATCATCGCGCCGGAAATATTCGCCAGTGCGAGGCGCTCCTTGCCCTGGCGCACCCAGATCAGTGCGTTGACCGTTTCCGGCAGTTCCGTCGCGATCGGACTAAGCAGCAGCGCTACAAGATGCGCCGGCAACGCGAACGCGGTGCCGATCGCTTCGAGCTGGTGGACAAACAAGCGTGATGCCGCCGCGATCACCAGCAGTGCCGCGATGGTCTGTGCGGCCACCCAGCGCATGGCCGGGTCGCTCTGGTGCGGGCGAAATTTCAGCGGCTCGAGAGTTTCTTCTTCCGGCGCGTGGTCAACGCTGCGCACCTCGCGCCACACATACATCGCGTAGGCAGCCAGAAACAGCACGCCCAGCCAAGGCTTGAACGCGAATGCGATCAGGCCCAGACCCACCTTGATGACGAAAATCGCGAGAAACCACGACTGATCGCGCGCCAGCCGATCATGGTCGACCCGGATCAGCCGATCCGGCCGCTTGAGTCGACGCAAGTTGAACCACAACGCGGCGCCCACCACGGCATAGGCGATCGTCGCCAATACCAGCGGCCCGCCCAGCGCCGCCCCCACGCCGATATCGCGGGCCTCGGGTGTCTTGCCGAAGATCACTGCGACAAAAGTCACCGCGCTTTCCGGCAGCGCCGTGCCGAACGCAGCCAATACGGTCCCCGTTGCCGTCGCGCTCAGCTTGAGCTTCTGCCCAAACCACTCGACGCCGTTGACGAAATATTCGCAAGCGAAATAGATCGCAGCGGCCGAGCCGAAAAACAGACACAAGGTAAGCAACATGAGATGCACTGGACCGGGCGAGCAGAAAACCAATGGCTCAACGACACCGCTCGCCCGGTCGGGTGAGGTGTCGATGGCCAAAGGTCTCGCCGGGCTGGACCGCTACCTGACGGCAAGCGGTTGCTGTTCGCACCATGGCACCGAAACACCGGCAACCAGGTCTGTTGATGCGAACGCCTCAGGGGACGAGGCTGGCTACTCCCCAATGACAACGCGTCGATGCTAGCGGTAGCGGACGGTGGGCACAAGCCGAAGTCGGTGGATAGCCGTCTCAGCGCTGGGTCCCTGCCTGCACAGGAATGACGAGTAGTGAGTGATCCCGCAAGCACCGAACCCTCACACCAGCCCTCTCCCAAAGGGAGAAGAGGTAGAGCGCGCTTGTAGCGATAGGGTCGACCGGTTCAGCGTGGCGCAGCGATCACGTCGTCTAGCTGCCAGAGACCGGGCGCACGGCCCGCCAGCCAGTACGCTGCCTGCAACGCACCGCGCGCGAAAATGGAGCGATCGGTGGCGCGATGCCCCAGTTCCAGCTGTTCGCCCTGCCCGATCAGCATGGCGGTGTGCTCACCGACGATGTCGCCGCCACGCACCACCGCGAAACCGATACTGCCTTCGGCGCGCTCGCCAGTTTGGCCTTCGCGGCTGTAAACCGCTGCCGCTGCCAGCGTGGTATCACGCGCCGCCGCTGCTGCATGACCCAGTGCCAGCGCCGTGCCCGAGGGAGCGTCCTGCTTGCGGCTGTGATGCGCTTCGACGATCTCCAGATCCCAATCCGGCAGCGCTGCCGCGGCCTCACGCAGCAGGCGCGTCAGCATCGCTACGCCGAGGCTGAAATTTGCCGCACGCAGGATGCCGATGCTTGCTGCGGCGGTGGTCACCCGCGCTTCCAGTGCACTGTCGACGCCGGTGGTGCCGCTTACCAGAGCAATGCCATGAGCGACACAGTGATCCAGTGCCGCGGATAACGCCGCCGGCCCGCTGAAATCGATGATGACATCCAGCGCCGGCGCCTGCGTCCAGTCATGCGCATACCGAAGCGATGGGTTGCTGCCGGCGAATACCGGCGTGCCATCGGCGGCCGAGCCTGGCGCCACCACGGCGTGCACCAGATCGAAGCGTGCGTCGCCGCCCAGCAGAGTCAACAAGGCGGCGCCCATCCGGCCGGAAGCACCGTTGATGGCGAGGCGTAGGGGTCGGGTCATCGGCACACTCCAGTCACCATCGTGGATCGGCACATGCTACCGCGTGCAACGGTGGCTTCACGCGGTGACTTTCGACCAGAACTCCTTAACACCATCGACCCAGCCTTTTGCGCGCGGCGTGTGCTTGTCGGCATCGTTGCCCTCGAAGGTGGCTTCCAGTGACTCGAACAAATCACGCTGCTGCTTGGTCAGACGAACGGGTGTTTCCACGACCACGCGGCAGATCAGATCACCGTTGCGGCTATTGCGCACTGACTTGACCCCACGACCGCGCAAGCGGAACTGCGTGCCGGTCTGTGTTTCCGCTGGAATGCTGATCGGCACCTCGCCTTCCAGTGTAGGTACCGGCAACTCGGCACCGAGCGCCGCCTGCGAGAAGCGAATCGGCAACTCGCAATACAGATCGTTGCCCTCACGCCGGAAGATCGCGTGCTCGCGCACGTGCACTTCCACATAAAGGTCGCCAGCGGGGGCACCGGACGGCCCGGCCTCGCCCTGCCCGGTCAGACGGATACGATCGCCATTGTCGACGCCTGCGGGAATCTGCACCGACAGTGTGCGGGTCTCCTCGATCCGGCCTTCGCCATGACACTTCTTGCACGGCTTCTCGATCGCCTGGCCGGTGCCGCCGCAATGCGGACAAGCCTGCTGGATCGAAAAGATGCCGTTCTGCATGCGCACCTGGCCGTGGCCGTGACAGGTCTTGCACTTGCTGACCTTGCCGTCTTCCGAACCGCTGCCGCTGCAGTGATGGCAATTGACCTGGGTAGGTATCTCGAACTGCCGACTGACGCCGAAGACAGCCTCTTCGAGATCCAGCTCCATGATGTAGCGCAGGTCGGAACCACGACGCGGGCGACCGCGGCCACCACCGTTCCTGCCGAAAATATCGCCAAAGATGTCACCAAAGATGTCGCCGACGTCGCCGAAACCGGCCCCGCCACGACCGCCCATGCCGTGCTCGAAGGCGGCATGGCCGTGCTGGTCGTACATCGCGCGTTTCTGCGCGTCGGCCAACACTTCATAGGCCTCTTTGGCCTCCTTGAATTTCTCCTGCGCGGCCGGATCGTCCGGGCAGCGGTCAGGGTGATACTTCATCGCCAGCCGACGGAAGGATTTCTTCAGCTCGACCTCGGTGACGCTGCGCTCGACGCCCAGCACTTCGTAGTAATCACGCTTGCTCATTCATGCATCCACACTGCTTTGTCGCGCCCCTGCGGGAACCGACAGTTCGGCGCCTCGCTTTCAACAGACAGCCCGCGTCAGGGTGATTCCCGACGCGGGCTGGTGTAATGACCGTGCCGGGAATCATCCGGGCATGAGCCGCCAATTATTTCTTTTCGTCCTTCACTTCGGTGAACTCGGCATCCACCACGTCGTCCGGCTGCGCCGAACCACCCGGAGCAGATTGCTGAGCACCGGCGTCGGTCGAACCACCGCCCTGGGCAGCCGCGTACAGCGCCTGCGCCGTCTGCTCGAGCTTCTCGACCTTGGACTCGATCGCGGCCTTGTCGTCGCCATCCTTGACCTTCTCCAGATCGGACAACGCACCTTCGATGCTGCTGAGCTGATCAGCCGGCACCTTGCCGCCATGCTCCTTCAATGCGGTGCGGGTAGCGTGCACCAACTGATCGGCCTTGTTGCGGGTGGCCACCAGTTCGTGGAATTTCTTGTCCTCTTCCTTGTTCGCCTCCGCATCGGCGACCATCCGCTGGATCTCGTCCTCGGACAGACCCGAACCGGCCTTGATCTCGATCTTCTGTTCCTTGCCGGTCTTCTTGTCCTTCGCCGACACATGCAGGATGCCATTCGCGTCGATGTCGAACGTGACCTCGATCTGCGGCTGTCCGCGCGGCGCGGCATCGATACCGGACAGGTCGAACTTGCCCAGCGACTTGTTCGCGCTGGCACGCTCGCGCTCGCCCTGCAGCACGTGCACAGTCACCGCAGTCTGATTGTCGTCGGCAGTGGAGAACGTCTGCGCGGCCTTGGTCGGCACCGTGGTGTTCTTCTCGATCAGCTTGGTCATCACGCCGCCCATCGTCTCGATACCGAGTGACAGCGGAGTGACGTCCAGCAGCAGCACGTCCTTGACGGTGCCGCCCAGCACGCCGCCCTGGATCGCGGCGCCCACGGCGACAGCTTCGTCCGGGTTGACGTCCTTGCGTGGTTCCTTGCCGAAGAAGTCCTTTACCGACTCCTGCACCTTGGGCATGCGGGTCTGGCCACCGACGAGGATCACCTCGTTGATGTCGGACACGCGCAGGCCAGCGTCATTCAACGCGGTGCGGCATGGCTCGATGGTGCGCTTGACCAGTTCGTCCACCAACGCTTCGAGCTTCGCGCGGGTCAGCTTGATGTTCAGATGCTTCGGACCGGAAGCATCGGCCGTCACGTACGGCAGGTTCACATCCGTCTGATGGCTGGTGGACAGCTCGATCTTCGCGCGCTCGGCCGCATCCTTCAGGCGCTGCAGCGCCAGCGGATCCTTGCGCAGGTCGATGCCCTGCTCCTTGTTGAATTCGTCGACGAGGTAATCGATGACGCGCATATCGAAATCTTCGCCACCGAGGAAGGTGTCACCGTTGGTGGCCAGCACTTCGAACTGCTTCTCGCCATCGACTTCGGCGATCTCGATGATCGATACGTCGAACGTACCGCCGCCGAGGTCGTACACCGCGATCTTGCGGTCACCGCCCTTCTTGTCCAGGCCATAGGCCAGCGCGGCCGCGGTCGGCTCGTTGATGATGCGCTTGACGTCCAGACCGGCGATCTTGCCCGCATCCTTGGTCGCCTGACGCTGGCTGTCGTTGAAGTACGCCGGAACGGTGATCACCGCCTCGGTGATCGTCTCGCCAAGATAGTCTTCGGCGGTCTTCTTCATTTTCATCAAGACTTTTGCAGCGATCTCCTGCGGCGCCATCTTCTTGCCGTCGGAGGTCTGTACCCAGGCGTCGCCGTTGTCATGCGCGACGATGCCGTAGGGAACGATGTGCAGGTCTTTCTGGACTTCCGCGTCGGTGAATTTGCGGCCGATCAGGCGCTTCACTGCGTAGAACGTGTTTTTCGGGTTGGTCACGCTCTGGCGCTTGGCCGAGGCACCCACCAGCACTTCGCCGTCCTTGGTGAACGCCACGATGGAAGGCGTGGTGCGATCGCCTTCCGAATTCTCGATAACCTTGGTGACACCGCCGTCCATCACGGACACGCAGGAATTGGTGGTGCCCAGGTCGATACCGATGATCTTGCCCATGTGTATGCTCCAAATCTTTCTGCGACCCCTGCGGCCGCGGCTGGTTTTCAGATGGGGCTTTGGCTCTGACGATTCAATGCCGGCAAAGCCCCGGATGCTATTCGTTGTGTATGGTTTCGCAGTATCTGCCGGCGCGCCATTCAGGCTGGCGCCAGCGAAGTTTCAGTCCTTTGCCACGGCAACCAGGGCTGGTCGCAACAGGCGATCGTTCAGCACGTAGCCCTTCTGCAGCACACTGACCACGGTACCGGGCGCCTTGCCAGGTGCTTCGACGATGCTCACCGCATGATGACGATCCGGGTCCAGCGGCTGGCCCAACGGGTCGATCTGCGACATGCCGTTGTTTTCGGCCACCTTGAGCAACGACTTCAGGGTGAGGCTGATGCCCTCGCGCATCGAGGCAAGGTCACCGCCCTCCACCGCCAGGCCGCCTTCCAGACCGTCGTAAACCGGCAGCAGTTCGTTCAGCAGCTTCTCGTTGGCAAAACGACGGGCCTGTTCCAGATCGCGATGCAGGCGGCGCCGTTGATTTTCCAGCTCGGCTTTCTCGCGCAGCACCGTCTCGCGCAGTTCGGCATTGCTGGTTTCCAGCTCGGCTACGCGAGCCTGCAAGCTGGTGAGTTCGTTCGTCGACGATTCGCCCGATGCGCCCTGCCCGGGCGCCTCATCGTGCGACTGAGGGTCGTTGTTCTGCATGCATCACTCCAAACGGATATACGAGGCCGGCACGAAGAGCCGACCCTCAATTTTGCGGGAAATCCCCGTCTCCCGCTGCGGTTATAGGGTCGTGGCGGCGCGATTCAAGGCGTCGCTGAGCAATCCGGCAGTGGCCTGCACCACCGGTATCACCTTCTCGTAGGCCATCCGGGTCGGCCCGATTACCCCGACCGCGCCAAGTACACGTCCCTGCGCACCGTAGCTGGCTGTAACGACGCTGCAGCCGTCCAGAGCCGTGAATCCGGATTCCTCGCCGATGAAAAGCCGTACACCCGGCGCCCGGGCACAGACTTCCATCAGTTGCAGCAACTCGTTTTTCTGCTGGAACGCCTCGAACAGCTCGCGCAATCGCGGCAGATTGGCCAGTTCCGAATAACCCATCAGATTGGTCTGCCCGCTGACCAGCACGTCGTTGCCGCCCGCCTGCGGCGCAAACGAAGCAGTGGCCAGCTCCATCGTGCTGGACAGCAGTCGGTTGAGCTCGCTGCCGGCCTCGCGCAACTCGGCTAGAAGATGCGCGCGGATGTCGTCCACGCGCAAGCCGGCGAACTGGCTGTTGAGGTAGTTCGCGGCTTGTTCCAGTTCGCGGGTGTCCAGCGGTTTGGCCAACTGAACGATGCGGTTCTGCACCTGGTTGTCGGTAAACACCAGGATCACCAGCACCTGCGCGTCCGGCAACGGCACGAAATCGATGTGCCGCAGCGGGAAATCGACGTGGCGCGGCACGGTCACCACACCGGCAAAACGGGTCATCGCCGATAGCAGGGTCGAAGCGTTGCCAAGCAGGTCGAGCGTGGTGGTGGGGCCAGGCGGCAGCTCACGCTGCAATCGGGCCATTTCGTCACGCGGCAACGGCTGCAACTCGATCAGGCTGTCGACGAACAGGCGCAGGCCGCGTGGTGTGGGCACGCGGCCTGCCGATGTATGCGGGGAGGACACCAACCCGGCGTCTTCCAGATCCGCCATGATGTTGCGGATCGTCGCCGGGCTCACGTCCAGCCCGGACGAACGCGACAGCGTGCGTGATCCCACAGGCTCGCCGTCAGCCAGATACTGGGCAATCAGCGTGCGCAACAAGCGTCGCGCGCGTGCATCGAGATCGTGGCCATGCGGGTTGATCATGCGCTGTAGCAATCCTTGAGACTCCACAGAAATAAGGTCTGCGGGCGTCGCATGCAAGTAGAAGATGTGTTTTGCCCCGCCGGCCTGCCGTTACAATCCCCCGACTCAACCACCAGTCCGCCCATGCTCACTTCGCTCTACGTCCGTCAATTTGCCGTCGTCGAAGCCGCGGAGATCGCGTTCGGCCCTGGCCTGACCGTGGTCAGTGGCGAAACCGGCGCCGGCAAATCGTTGCTGGTCGATGCGCTGATGCTGTTGGCCGGTGCCCGTGCCGATAGCGGCATGGTACGCGCCGGCAGCGATCGCGCCGAGCTGGCGGCCGAATTCGACCTGGCCGAACTACCCGAAGCCCGCGACTGGCTGCAGCGCGAGGAACTGGACGAAGACGGCAGCTGCCAGCTACGCCGGGTAATCCGTGCCGAAGGCAGTTCCAAGGCCTGGATCAACGGTCGTCCCGCCAACGCGCGTCAGCTCGGCGAGCTGGCTTCGCTGCTGGTCGAGATCCACGGCCAGCATGAGCATCAGGCGCTATTGTCGCGCTCGCACCAGTTGGCCCTGCTCGATGCCTACGCCGGCCATGACGCCCTGCTCGCCCAGGTGCGCGACGGCGCACTGCAATGGCGTGAACTGGGCACGCGCATGCGCAAGTTGAGCGGCGGCGAGGATCGTGAGAAGCGCATTGAGCTGCTGCGCCACGAGCTCGGTGAACTGGAACAATGGGCGCTGCCATCGACGGAGCTGACCGAGCTCGAAGCCAGCCACAAGCGCCTGGCCAACGCCGGACGTTTGGCTGAAGGCGCCGCGGGTGTCGTCGAGTTGCTCGATGGCGACAGTGAGTTCGCGCTGCGCCGCGCGCTGGGTCGTGCGCACGCCGAGCTGAGCAAACTCGCTGCGCTCGACGACAAGCTCGCGCCGACACTGGAATTGCTCGACAACGCAGCGATCGAGCTGGGCGAAGCCGCCGATGGCCTGGGCCGCTACGCGCAGGATGTCGATCTCGACCCGGAGCGCTATACGGAAGTGGACAACCATCTGGGTCATTTGCACGAACTGTCGCGTCGGCATCGGTTACCGATATCCGAACTGCATGACAAGCTCGCTGCATTGCGCACTGACCTGGCTGATCTCGAAGGCGCCGGCGACGCATTGGAAAAGCTGGCTGCGCAACGCCAGCATTTGCAGCGCGAGTACGTCAGCGCAGCATCGCAACTGAGCCAGGCTCGAGCGAGCGCCGGCAGTCGTCTGGCCGAAGAAGTCAGTGCGCTGATGGCCGAACTGGGCATGACCGGTGGCCTGTTGCGCATCGAACTGGAGCCCGTCGCCGACGACGAGCCAAATCCGCAAGGCCAGGAACGCTGCGAACTACTGGTCAGCGCGAACCCCGGTCAGCCACCGCGACCACTGCGCAAGGTGGCTTCCGGTGGTGAACTGGCACGTATCAGCCTGGCCATCGAAGTAGCCACGCTGGGCAAGGACACGGTCGGCAGCATGATTTTCGACGAGGTCGACACGGGGATCGGCGGCGCTGTGGCCGAGGTAGTCGGACAAAAATTGCGCGCGCTGGGCGGCCAACGCCAGGTACTTTGCGTCACCCACCTGCCGCAGGTCGCCGCGCAGGGGCACGCCCATCTGCGGGTCAGCAAACACAGCGACCATGATTCCACTCATACCCGGATCGAAAAACTCGATGCCAGCGGCCGTCGCGACGAACTGGCGCGCATGCTCGGCGGTGTTGAAATTACCCGCGAAACCCGTGCGCACGCAAAGCAGATGCTGGATCGCGCGCAGGTCGACTGAACGCAACGAGGCACACCGGCACCATTCGACTCAGCTTTTCCGACTCAGCTTTTGAGCGGCAACAGCCCGCGTTCGCTCGCCATTCGGTACAGGTCCAGTTCCGAGCCCGCACCCAATTTGCCCATCAGGCTGGCGCGGTGGATGTAGACCGTTTTCTGCCCGATACCGAGCTCCGCCGCCGCCTGCTTCGGCGTACGCCCGCCGGCCAGCAATAAAAACACCTCGCGTTCGCGGGTGGTCAGGCGATTGATCGGATCCAGCATGGCGTTCGGTCGCTCGGCCCGACGCTGGCGCAGATCCGAGCTTAGAAAGCATTCACCCTGCATCACGGCACGCAGGCCAGCGACCAGCTCTTCCGGCGCCACACCCTTGGTGACATAACCACTGGCACCACGACGCAAGGCCTCGGACACGTACGGTTCGCCGTCGTGCATGCTCAACACCACGATCCGCGTGTCCCCCGCCACACTGAGCAAATGCTCGATCAGCGGCAGGCCGCTGCCGTCAGGCAAGGACAAATCCAGCGCGACCAGGTCGGGACGCCAGTGACTTACCGCCTCCACCGCATCATCGGCGCTGCGGCATTCGGCCACCACGTCAAGGTCCGGCTCCAGCTCGATCAGCCGCTTGAAGCCTTCGCGAACAATGGCATGGTCGTCGACCAGAACAATGCTGTACATGCCACTACTCTACACATTGACTTGCCGCTTGGGCGATCTATCGGCGATTCCCGGTGTCGAACGCGCCAGATCTGCGCAAATCGCCCCATGTACCATCGGCTCATGCGCTTCAAATCACTCCATCTGCCGGATTCGGGCCCGTTGCTTGGCGCCGGCTATTTGCTGCTGTGGCTGCTGCTATGGCCAACCGTGCAGCCTTACTGGATGCTGCCCTACGGCTTGCGGTTTGGCGCATTGCTGCTCACGCCGGTGCGTCATTGGGGCTGGTTGCTCGCGGCGGAAATCGCTGCCAACGCCGGGATCAATGTGGCCCAGGGCATGCCGCTGAGCTGGAGTGGTTTCATCATCGCCGAATGGCCCGAACCGCTGGTGACGGCGGGTGGCCTATGGCTGCTGCGGCGTTTCAATCTGCACGCCAGCCTGCAAAGTCCACAGGATGTGACTCGACTGCTGCTATCGGTGCTGTTGATCGTGATGGCCACCACCGCCGTGGACGCCGCCCTGCTCGCCCTGTTCCACACGCCCAGTTCGCCGACGCTGATGATGAGCGAACTCGGCGAAGATCTGCTCAGCCACTATCTGGGCATCCTGCTGATCGTGCCGTTGATGATCATGCTGCTGCGTACGCGGTTCGACCATCGGGCGTTAGCCAGCCTGTGCATGGATGGTCTGCTGGTGATGCTGCCATCCATGACCATCCTGTTGCTATTGTCCGCGCAGGCCGCTCCGGAGCCGCAATTTGCCCGCGTGCTGTCACTGGCTCTGGTGTTGTTTTTCGCGTTTCGGCACGGTTGGCGCGGCGCCAGCGTGGCGATGATCATTTCCAGCCTGGGCATGACCCTGGTGGACCAGCATCTGGGGCATGCTCCATCGACGGCTGCTGCCTATCTGTTTCTGGCGGTGGCCGGCACGGGAGCCATCATGCTGGGTTCGGCTACCGACGCGCTGCGTCGAAGCAGCGAGCGGGTGGCCGAACAAAATGTCTACCTGGGTGCGGTCAATCGTCGACTGGATCAGCTTGCGCAGCAGCTGCGCAGCGCCGCCCGGGGCAATCTGCAGACCGACGAGAATCAGCGCCGGCATCTGGCGGCCGAACTGCACGACGAGCTGGGCCAGAACATCACCGCGATCCAGACCCACGTAAAACTGGCCCAGGCACGCTTGCATCAAGCCGGCATGGAAGACATCAGCACCTCCATCAACACCATCCTGGCGCATATGAGGCGTGCCTTGCACCGGCTGCTGGACGATCTGCGCCCTGCCGTGCTGGACGAGTTCGGGCTGTTGCGGGCGCTTGATGAAGGTCCGATCCGCGATCTGCTGAACACGGCGGGCGTAACGTATGTCACCGAGATGCATGGAGACCCGCGGCTGCTTGACGACGATACCCGTACCGCGATCTACCGGCTGGCCCAGGAGAGCGCGACCAACGCGGTCAAGCATGCCCAGGCCAGCGAATTCCGTTTGCGCCTGCGTATCGGCGAACGTCATGGCAGTGTGCTTGCTTTGCTGGATTTGCGCGATAACGGCGGCGGTCTGCCCACTCGCCTGCCGCGCGGCGGTCGTGGCCTGCAAGGCATGCGCGACCGGGTGACCTCGCTTGGCGGCCAGTTCCGTCTACGCGCCGATCATGGCGGCGTCCATTTGCGAATTTTGTTGCGCGGCAACAATTTCCAGGGCGAGATCAGTCGATCAAACCGGTCGATCTGAACAGTCGATCAAACTAGGAATTTTTCCAATACCGTAAACGTAAAGGCTTCGTTACGATCGACCCATCGATGTGGGGGAGCCGCCATCGCAAGATGGTGGGTCACAGAGTCGCC
>Ga0302314_10016510_pt1 | contig 12464 bp, 5 predicted proteins | sample III_Palsa_N2_3_FD_200533 | JGI IMG/M metagenome (GOLD analysis project Ga0302314, IMG submission 200533) | Peat permafrost microbial communities from Stordalen Mire near Abisko, Sweden - III_Palsa_N2_3 | ecosystem: Environmental > Terrestrial > Soil > Palsa > Peat permafrost | place: Sweden...
CCTCGCCGCGCCGGCTGCGTCGGCGCAGACGGTCACCGCCCTCGTGTCGTCCGACTCGGGCTCGCAGGGCAACTACGGCGCCACCTCGTTGAACCCCTCAGGGTTGTGGTCGGCGTCGGGTACCGGTGCGTTCACCTACTCCTATCCGATCTCGGTGCCCAACGCTGTGGGGGGCGCCGCGCCGTCGGTGTCGCTGGACTACGACTCGCAGACCGCGGACGGGGAGACCTCGGCGCGCAACGCGCAGGCGAGCTGGATCGGTGAGTCGTGGGACTACTCGCCCGGCTACATCGAGCAGTCCTTCAAGCCGTGTAGCGGCGACGGCGTGACCGCACTGAAGGATTCGGGGGACGAGTGTTGGGGCGGCTTTGCGGCGACGCTGTCCTTCGAGGGCCACTCGGGGCAGTTGGTGCCGACCGGCGTGGACTCCTCGGTGCCGGGTGAGGTCCAGTCCTGGAAGCTGCAGGACGACGACGGCACGGTCGTGCAGGAGATGTCGGGGGCCGCGAACGGCCTGTGGGACGGGGAGTACTTCCGGGTCGAGACCAGCGACGGCTCGGTTGCCTACTTCGGCGTCGACCACGCCCCTGACGCCACGGGTGCGGTGGGCAACCACGGCGACGCCTCGACCAACGGCGCCTGGGGTGTGCCGGTCTACAGCCCCAACAGCTCCGACCCCTGCTACAACAGCACGGACGGAAGCAACTCGCAGTGCCTGATGGGGTACCGGTTCAACCTGGACTTCTCCGTATCGCCGACCAAGTTCGTCCAGCGCTACGACTACGCCAGCGAGACCAACTACTACGACCGCGGTGCCGGTCAGGTCTCGGCGGCGGGCGGCACGGGCACCTTGAGCTCCTATGTGCGCGGTGGCTACCTCACCCAGATCTCCTACGGCTACACGCTGGCCGACGAGTTGGCCGGACGCCTGCCCTCGGCCGAGGTCGTGTTCAACTCCGCCCAGCGCTGCCAGAGCTCGACTCCTTCTGACTGCTCCGCGCCTCCGACCAGCACTACGGCTCCGGACTGGCCGGACACCCCCGACGACCTGAACTGCAACTACGGTGACTCCACTACCTTGCCGCCCGGCTCCACCAGCGTTCCGGCCGGGGTGTGCCTGACCAGTTCGCCCACCTACTGGTCCACCTACCGGCTGGACTCGATCGCCACCTACGTGAACGTGGCCGGGACCGAGACGAAGGCCGACTCCTACCAGCTGGCCCAGGTGTACTCCGACGCGGGCGGTACGGCAGACCCGGTCACGGGTGCGACCGGAGTGGACAGCAAGGACGCGGGGGAGCTGCAGGCCGTGATGTGGCTGCAGTCGATTCAGCACACCGGCTGGGACACCACCGCTGGCGGCACCAGCTCCATCACCCTGCCACCGGTCACCTTCACCGGCACGGAGATCGACAACCGGGTCAACGACGTCTCCCCGTCGGCGCCCCCGCTGTACCGGCCGCGGATCTCCAGCATCCTGACCGAGACCGGCGAGTCGATCGCGGTCCAGTACTACCCGGCGCCGTGCACCGGCACCCCGTCGATGAGCAGCGCGGACGAGAACACCAGTTGGTGCTATCCGGTGTACTGGACACCGGCTGGTGACGGCGCTCCGATCGCTGACTGGTTCAACAAGATCGTCGTGCAGCAGGTGACCGACTCGGATGACACCGGAGCGAGCCAGGTCCAGCAGGGCAGCAAGGCCTCCGGCTATGTCGGCTCGGAGGCTCAGGTCTCCTCGTACAGCTACAGCGGTGCGGCCTGGCACCGTGACGACTCCCCGCTGACCGATGACCAGTACCGCACCTGGGACCAGTTCCGCGGTTTCCGTACCGTCACCGTCACCACCGGCCAGGCCCCGGAGACGCTGACCCAGTCGACCACCACCTACCTGCAGGGTATGGACGGCGACTACCTGGCCGACGGCACCCAGCGCGCGGTATCGGTCAACGCCACTTTGGGCGGCAGCGCCAGCGATGTCGTGGAGTCTGTCACCGACAGCAACTGGCTGGCCGGAACCCCGCTGGAGAGCGACACCTACACCCAGGCCGGCGGCAGCATCGACGCCGAGACCATCACCGGGCCGTTCAACAGCATCCAGACCGGCTCCCAGACGCAGACCGCGTGGACCTCGCAGACCCCCGCACCCGCCACCTTGTCCACCCTGCCGGACCTGACAGCCCGCAGCACGGCCTCCACCGAGAGCCGCACCTACTCGCTCCTGGCCAACGGCAGCTGGCGCGAGAACCAGTCGGTCACCGATCTGGGCGCTGAGCAGCAGGTCACCAGCGTCGACTCGATCGCCGACGTGACCGGGGCCAGCCCGCAGGAGCAGTGCACCACCACCGGCTACGCAACGCCCCCGTCCAGCAACCCGATGATGCTGAGCTACCCCGACCAGGTCACCACCGTCAATGGGCCCTGCGCCACACCGACCAGCAGCACCCTGCTGTCCGACAAGCGCACTTACTACGGTGGCGACGGGACGCTGGCCAATCTGGGAACGTTCGGCCAGCTCGACAGCACGGGTCAGGTCACCGGGACGCAGACCGCGACTGCGTGCACGGCCAGCCCCTGCACCGGCAGCAACGAGAACTGGCAGACCACTGCCGCCATGGTCTACGACGGCGCGGGCCGGATCATCCAGACCACCACCCCTGACCCCACCGGTGCCAAACCGGCGGGCCTGGTCACCACCACCAGCTTCACTCCGGCCTGGAGCAGTTCGGGCAGCAATACCGCTCCCACCACTTCGACATCGGTCAACCCCGAGGGTTGGACAACGATCACCACGCTGGACCCGCTGCGTGGGTTGGCCACGGCGAGCCAGGATCCCAACGGGCGGGTGACGAGCACTCAATATGACGCCCTTGGGCGGAGTATCGCGGTGTGGCTGCCGGGCCGGGCGCAGGCGAGTTACCCGCAGTCGCCGGACGAGAAGTTCTCCTACTCCATCAACGGCACCAGCACCCCGCCGACCGTGACGAGCGAGACTCTGCGTGAGGACGACTCCTACAGCGTCTCGGTCACCATCTACGACGGCATGCTGCAGCAGCGGCAGATCCAGACCACTCCGGCGGACAACTCCGCCGGGCGGGTCATCACCGACACCTTCTACGACTCGCACGGCTGGCCGGTGCGTACCTTCGCGCCCTACTCCGACTCCACCACCGGGCCCGACGGCACGATGTGGGTCGCGAACGAGGACGAGGTGCCGTCCGAGACCGTCACCGACTACGACGGCCAGGGCCGTGCGGTGGAGTCGCAGCTGTACAGCATGGCGACCCCGCTGTGGCAGACCGATACCAGCTACCCCGGCGCGGACGAGACCGACACCACCCCGCCCGCCGGCGGACCCGTCACCCGCACGCTGACCAACGCCCTGGGGCAGACCACCTCCACCGTGGTGGAGAACACCAACAACCCGGTCACCTTGACCGAGGGCACTGTCATTCCCTCGGGCACCTCGCTGATGTCCGACAGCGTCCGGCTGGCGATGCAGGCCAGCGGAAACCTGGTCCTGTCCTCCCTGAGTACCAATAGCACCATCTGGTCCAGCGGTACCAGCAGCGCCGGGGCGCACGCCGTCTTCGGCACTGACGGAAACCTGACCGTCTACAGCACCAGCGGCACCAAGCTGTGGACTTCGGGCACCGCAACGACCAGCGGCGCCGTCCTGAAACTCAACAACAACTCCACCCTGGCGATCTACCCCAGCGCCAGCAGCACCACCGCCACCTGGAGTGAGGGCACCGCGGGCGCTGTTCCCCAGGGGAACTCCACCACCAAGTACACCTACACCCCTGCCGGCCAGGTCAAAACGATCACCGACACGGCAGGGAACACCTGGTCCTACACCTACAACCTGCTCGGCCAGACGACTTCGCAGAGCGACCCCAACGCCGGAACCAGCACGTTCAACAAGTACGACGTCGACGGGAACCTGCTGCAGAGCACCGATGGGCGCGGCCAGCAACTGGGTTACACCTACGACTGGGACAGTCGGCCCACCGCCGAGTACGACCTGACCAAGTCTGCCATCGAGTCCGCGTCCAACGAACTGGCCTCGTGGACCTACGACTCCCTGGACTTGGGCTACCCCACCTCCTCCACCAGCTACAACGAGTCCACCGGTGCTGCCTACACCGAGGCTGTGACCGGCTACAACACCGCCTACCAGCCCACCGGTGCGAGCGAGTCCGTCCCGTCCAGTGACGGCTTCCCGCAGACCACGCTGCCCAGCGGTACCACTATCCCCAGCGGCCAGACCCTGTACCTGGAGAACTTCGCCTACACCGTCAACACCGGTCTGCTCAGCAGCGTCCAGTACTACCAGGACGACAATCTGCCCGCGGAGAACGTCGGATACGGGTACGACCTGCAGGGCCTGGTCACCAGTATCGGCAGCCCACTTGCCAGCTACCTCGACAACACCACCTACACTCCCTTGGGCCAGGAGACCGGGTCCGTCTACGGCCCCTACGCCACCAGCAGCACATCGCCCGCACAGGTCCAGACCACAGCCGGATACGACGCCGCCACCGGCAGCCTGATGTCGACGTCCGTGGGCATCCAGAACCAGAAGATCGGCATCGACGACACCAACTACCGCTACAACGACGTCGGCGAACTGACAGCGGTCTCCGACCAGGAGACCAACGGCACTACCACCACCGGCACCGACACCCAGTGCTTCACCTACGACTCGTTCCAGCGCCTGACCCAGGCCTGGACCGATAACAACGCCATCCCGATCACCGGCGCCGGAACCGACCCCGCGGGCGGCCTCGGCAGTTGCACCGACTCCAGCCCCGTGGCCACCGACACCACCGGGACCGCGGTGACCACCAACGTCGGCGGGCCCGCCCCCTACTGGCAGAGCTACACCTACGACCTGCTCGGCGACCGCACCGGCATGGTCGACCACGACACCACCGGCAACGCCCTCAACGACACCACCCAGACCATCGGCTACAACGGCGCCAACGGCACCACCCCCGCCGCCCAACCCGACCAGGGCGCCGTCACCACCACCAGCAACCCCGACGTGGGCAGCACCGTCGAGACCGACAGCGACACCGACACCGGCTACAGCCCCAACGAGAACGCCGGCAACACCATGAGCCGCAAACTCGGCTCCGGCCCCCTCAACACGGGACTGAAGAACAGCACCGGCCAGCACATCTGCGCGTACGACCCCTCAGGAAGCACGACAGCGGGTACCGCGGTGACGACCTACGCCTGCAGCGGCGCCGCCCCACAGAGCTTCACGTTGGGCACCGACTCCACCCTCAAGGTCGAGGGCATGTGTCTGGACACCACCGGCGGAGCCAAGACCGCGGGCACGGTGGTGGAGATCAATACCTGCAAGAGCACCACCACCACCCAGAAGTGGCAGACCGGAACCGGCAACACCCTGGTCAACACCGCCGCGAACCTCTGCCTGACCGACCCCGCGGCCAGCACGGCCAACAGCACCAAACTCACCATCGCCGCCTGCGGAGCCACCGGCCAGTCCTGGACCACGGTCGGCGCGACCGCCGGCCAGGCTCCGGGCACCAGCCAGAGTCTCACCTACAACCCTCAAGGGCTCACCGCTACCGCCGCCACCACCAACGGCGGCACGAGCCAGACCAGCAGCTACACCTACGACGCCTCAGGCGGCCTGCTGGAGCAGTCCAACACCTTCGACAGCACCAAGATCCTCTACCTGTTCGGCGGCACCGAGGAGATCACCCTCAACGTCCCCAACAAGTCCTCCACCGCACTGCGCTACCTCACCGGCCCCGACGGCACCACCATCGTCCGCTCCAGCGCCGGCACCCTGAGCTACCAGATCCCCAACGCCCAGGGCAGCGGCGAAGAAGACATCAACGCCACCACCATGGCCGTCACCCGCCGCTACTACGACCCTTACGGCAACCCCCGCGGCACCACCCCCACCAGCTGGATCGACCCCAGCGACAACAAGGGCTTCCTCAACCAACCCACCGACCCCAGCAGCGGGCTGGACCTCCTCGGCGCCCGCAACTACGACCCCACCCAAGGCCGCTTCCTCAGCCCCGACCCCGTCTTCGAAGCCGGCGACCCCAACCAGATGGGCGGCTACACCTACGCCGCCGACAACCCCGCCACGGGCAGCGACCCCAGCGGACTGATCTACCGCACCGGCGGCGACGGCAACCCAACCGGTCCGCCCCTCAACAACGGCGAAGCTGGCGGTACCCCCACGGCAAGCCCCCACGACACCGACAACTCCAGCGGCGACACCACTGGCGCGCAATTCATACCCTGCCATATGGCGGGGAAATTCACCTGCGATATCCAAGATGCCAGGGGTGTCGCCAACTCAAACTGGGGCAGCGGCAATGGCGTAGATGCACTTGTCGGCGGGGCAGACTCATTCCTCGGGATATTCTCATTTCTCTCCAACGCCATCGGCAGCTTCCCGGGCGAAGCCGTGCACGACTCGGGTGCGCCAGGGCTTAGCGCACCGACCCTCACTACACCCAAGGACCCCGTCGCACAAATTTTCGGCATCAGCCCCAATACCGACGCGTACAAAGCCGGGTATTACGCTCTCGGATTCCTGCTAGCACCTGTAACAGACGGTGCCAGCGACGCATTCGAGATAATCGATGTAGGCGAAGATCTCATTGATAATCTCGATGAGATCGTTTCGAAAATAGATGCCACCGCAGACGCTAAGGCAGCTGCCACCCACGACACAGCCAGCAGTACCAGTACCAGTACCACCAGCAAATGCAGCTTCTCTCCAGATACGCCTGTTCTCCTTGCTGATGGCAAAACGGAGCCAATAGGTAAAATCAAAGACGGCGACAAAGTAGAGTCAGCTAATCCAAATACTGGGAAGAAGGAAGGCGGGCGAACGGTCCAGCATGTCTGGATCAACCACGACACCGATCTCCTCGATGTCACCATTTCAACCGGCCACGGCCACACCGCCGTCATCCACACCACCTCCAACCACCCCTTCTGGGACCAGACGACCCATACCTGGGTCCCCGCAGGCAAGCTTCACCCCGGCAACAAGCTCGCCACCTCGGGTAACCAACACCCCACCGTAGTGGCCACCAAGGCGACGCCTGGAGCCGCCAACCGCTGGAACCTCACAGTCAAACAACTCCACACGTACTATGTACTGGCCGGTAGCACGCCGATCCTCGTTCACAACTGCAACGACTCGGTTGACTTCGCACACGGAACTAGTTCAGGTCATGCCGACAATATTCAGTCCAATGGACTGAGTGGGCAAGCTGCCCGGGACAGCTCCCAAGGCGGATCGTTGGGACAGCCTGGAAACCTGTTCACCTACAAGGTGAGCCCTGGCGACTCGGATACCCTCAGCGCTGCAGCTTCATTTGGTGCCACTCGGACACCTGCAGGGGAAAGGCCGGCACTTCTAATCTTCCGGATGTGTGCATGTGAGTACGATCGGCTTACGGCGGCGGGGCAGATCACAACCCGTGTGACTGATCAGGTGAGCGGGAGGGTCGAGCATATATTCGGCCCAGATGCCATGTCTTCTTTGCAGTTGATCTATCGCAAGGACTTCTGATCGCTATGCAAGGTTGGCTGACATGATTGGTGGTGACCAGGAGATGGCGGATCCGAGCGAGTACGACGAATCCATGCCGAGGGTTCAGGAGGACCTGGAAGCATTTGAGCGCGCCATTGCAAGCGTTCGTCGAACTCATGGTGGGTTTGCAATTGAAGAGGTCCGCCAGGCCCTTTTGGTGGCACTGGATGCGGAAGGGCTTACGGTCTGGAATGAAGTAGTGGATGACGCAGCTCGCCATATTGCTGGCGGTGAGCTGGAATAGCGATCAATAATTCCGTGAAGCCTGAGTCTTTTCCCTTTTCAAAAAATCGTCCCTGGATGTAGAAGAGAACTCCGCATGCACGCGTTGTTGATGTATTCTAATTGGCCGGTTTGAATTGGCTGATTAATGGCAGGCTTTAGCCGGATGATGGACAGACAGAAGCCCCACCGATTCAGCTCCGGTGGGGCTTCTGGCGTGCTTGACGGCAGTAGTTGACGGCAACGTCAGCGGACGGGTGCTGCACAAAGCGGTGGCTCGTCGCCGTCGTCGGGTCGGGGGGCGGGTTCGGCGGGGTTGCGGAGGGCGTTGCCGAGGAGGTCGATGGCGTCGCGCTGGAGGCGGAGCCGGACGTGGGCGTACACCGTCGCGGTGACGCCGATGTGGGCGTGGCCCAGCAGCTCCTTGATGACGACGAGTTCGACGCCCTGTTCCAGAAGGAGGGTGGCCGCCGAGTGCCGGAGGTCGTGGAAGCGGATGCGGCGGAGTGTGGCCCGGCGGAGCAGGGTATTGAAGTGCCGGGTGAGGGTGGCTCCCTCGATCGGGGAACCGTCGGGCCGGGTGAAGACGTAGCCGCTCGCCTTCCAGCCCGTCCCCGCTGCCTTGCGTTCCTGGCGCTGCTGGTCTCGGTGCTGTTCGAGGGAGCGCAGGCACTCGGTGGGCAGGGCGATGCGCCGCTCGGAGCTCTGGGTCTTGGTCGGCAGGGCCGTCAGGCCACTGGAGTTGGTGCGCTGCAAGGTGCGGCGGATGCTGGCGGTTGCGCCGGCCAGGTCGAGGTCTTCCCAGCGCAGGCCGAGGAGTTCGCCCTTGCGTAGTCCGGTGCGCAGGGCGAGTTCGAACAGCGCGCTCAGCCGGTGCCCGTCCGTGGCGGCGAGGAACGCTCGCGCCTCTTCGGCGGTGAGGGGTTCGAAGCGGCGGGGTCGCGGTGTGCCCATGCGGACGTTCCTGGCGACGTTGCGCGGGATCTCCTCTTCGCGGACGGCGTGTTCCAGGGCGGACTTGAGGACGGAGTGGACGTAGGCCAGGGTCAGCGGGGACAGCCGCCTGCGGCAGCACGTGCTGATGGCGCAGCACTGGGGCTGGTCGCGGGCGGTGTCGAGGCCGCGTGCGCAGCACTGGCAGGTGGTGCGAAGTTGGTCGAGCCAGGTGCGGACGTCCTTGGCGGTGAGCTTGGCGAGCTTCTTCTTGCCCAGGCCGGGGATGAGGTAGAGGCGGACGACGGCGGTGTAGCGGGTGTGGGTGTTCTCGCGGAGCCGGTGGACGGCGACGGTCTCCAGCCAGTACGTGAGGAACGCGCCCAGGCTGCCCTGCGCGGAGGGGGCGGGGACGCCGCGGTTGCTGGTGGCGATCTTCTCGGTCAGCTGGGCCAGCGCGTCCTTGCGGGTCGTGCCGTAGACGTGGATGCGCTTGCGGGTGTCGCCTGCGGCGAGGACGTATCCGGCGGCTTCCCAGCGTCCGTCCTTGCGCTGGTAGACGGTGCCGTCGCCGTTGGCGCGGACCCTGCGCGAGCCGGTGCAGGTGCTGGGGGTGGGGGTGGTGTCGGGGGTGGACATCAGGCTGCCTGTTCGAGTTGGTGGTGGATGAGGGCGGTCAGGGCGTGGGCGGGGACGCGGCGGGTGCGGCCGAGAGTGATGGAGGCGAGCTGGCGGGTGCGGATGAGGTCGTAGACGGTGGAGCGGCTGATCTTCAGGCGGGCCATGACCTCGGGGACGGTGAGGAGTTCGGCGTCGGCGGTCACGAGGTCGCCTCCGTCTGGGCGGTGGCGGTCAGCGGACCGCTGGAGTGGCCGGCCCGGTCACTGGTGCGCCGTGCGCGCCGGGGTCGGCTCGGGTGTTCGGGCCGGGGCTTCGGTGTGGCGGCCAGGAGGTCGGCGAGGTGGGCGAGTTCGGGCAGGAGGCCGGTTCCGGCGTACTGCCAGTGCGAGAGCACCAGGGTCGTGTCCGCGTAGCCGGATCGCCCGCGCCTGTCGTGGCGACCGATGCGGTGACCAGGGCCGGGGTCAGAGTGACCTGTGGTCAGGTCACTGCGGTCAACGCGGTCACAGTGCCGGTCAGTGACCGGGCGGCCCTCGTGCACGGGTCCCTGCTCGGCCTGTCGGTCGACCTGAGCCGGTTCGGCTACCGCTGAGGAGGTGCTGTCGTCCTGTCGGGTGCGCCAGGTGGTGCGTTCGGCTCGGAGGTGGGTGAGGGTGGTGGAGTAGCGGCGGGTGCGGGTGGAGAAGTGGCCTCGGAAGCCGAGCATGTGGGCCCACTGGCGCAGGCGGAGGTGGGTGTGCTGGGGTTGGGTGCCGAGGTGCCAGGCGGTGTGGATCATTTGGCGGGCGTGGTCGGTGAGGTCGTGCTGGGCGAGTTCGGCCAGGAGGCGGAGTCGGTGGTCGAGGGTGCCGGTGGTGGTCTCGGCTCCCTTGGTGGCGTATTTGGCGATGTAGGCGGCGACGTGCCGGTCGGTGACGGGTTCGTCGCCGGTGAAGTCGGTGCTGCGTATGGCGCGGACGTCGATCTGCCGACCGAACCGGAACACCGAGGGCTCCGGCGGCTGGGCGAGGTCGTTCTCCCCGCCCCCGGAGAGGTGCTGGTGCTGGACACGGGTGCGCTTGGCGGCGGCGCGGAAGGCGTGGTCGAGAAGCTGGGTGGTGGCCCAGGTGGGTGGGGTGCTGGTAGGGCCGGTGGGTCCGTCGAGGCGGATGACGGTGTGGAAGTGAATCTGGCCGCGCTTCTGATACTCGGCGACCTTGGCGTACGACAGGGTCGCGTGGTGGCGCAGGGTGCGCTGGGTCAGCCCGGCGGCGTGGGCGATCTCGCGGCGCAGGTGGGTGGTGAAGCGGGCCCACAGCGCGGGGGCGTGGGCGTTCCAGAGCACCGCGCCGGTGTAGTCGTACCGCGTCGGGTTCAGCGGCGTCCCGAGGAGCGGGTCGCCGTCGCCGTGTCGGGTGCCGCAGGTGCAAGGCGCGGCACCGGGTTGGTTGTGGACGGGGCCGAAGCCGGGGGCGGTGAGGGTGGCGAAGACGCGGGGGTGGGTGGCGACCGAGGTGGGGACGGTTTTGCCGCCGCGTAGTCCGGCGGCTATGAGCTGGTAGGTGTCGTAACGGTAGAGGGTGGAGCAGGCGGGGCAGCGGGTGGCGCGGCGGTTGCCGCAACGCACCAGGAGTTGGCCGGCGGGCAGGTGGCGGGTGTCGAAGTGGTCGAGGATCTGGCCTGTGGCGGCGTCGAGGCGGGTGCGGTGTCCGGTCATGCGGATCGGGCGGGCGCAGCCACCCAGCGAACCGACCTGCCGGGCCAGGGGTGCGAGGTGGCCGGCAGCGGCGAGCTTGGCCAGCCTGGCCGTCAGCCGCGCCCGGCGTTCCAGCGCCGAACTCCCGTTCGGGGCCACGTCGGCCGTCCTGGTGTCGCTTGGTGCGGTGAATGCCGCGCCGAAGTGCGCGGAGGTGGCTGCGGGAGTGGGGAGTTGGAGCTGCGCGGGCATGGGGACAGACCTCCGGCAGGAGTCGGGAGAAGAGGGGAGATGGGCGAGGGGCGGCCCGGATAGTCAGCACACGCGGGAACGGTGTCCGCGACGGTGGGTGCGGAGGGTGGGCCGGGGGCGTCTGGCCTGGTCAGTGGTGGTGTTCACCAGCGGTGCGTGAAGGTAGCATCGCTTCAAGCGCGCATTCAAGTACATCCCTCCTCATCTGTTTCGGTGGGTGGTTGGGATGCGGGTACTGTGCCCCGGGTTTCCCGTTTTGGACGGGCCGGATTTCGGTGATAGACGCACGAGAGGGCGGGTGACCTGCGGTGACGACAGGACGGCAGGGACGCAGAGCAGCAGGTAGCACGGTGCTGCTGACCTTCGAGGTCATCGCCGAGACCCTGCGGGAGCGGATCCGCTCCGGCGGGCTGAAGCCGGGGGATGCGCTGCCGACGCAGGCCGTGCTGATGGCGGAGTTCGGGGCCTCCAGCCTGTCTGTGCAGAAGGCCATGGCCCTGCTGAAGCAGGACGGCTATGCGGTCTCCCGCCCCGGCAAGGGAGCCTTCGTCGCCCAACCGGAGACCGACGGTGACCCGGAGAGCGGGGAGACAGGGAGCGCGGCCGTCGGCGGGACGGCGGCGCGCGTCGAGGCACTGGAACTGGCACTGGCCGAGGCGCTTGAGCAGCTCACCGTCCTGCGTGCCCGCGTCAAAGCCCTTGAAGCGGGCGACGCCGAGCGAAACCGCTGACTCGTCGGCCCTGGATGGTGGGGGCTGGAGTGGTGCGTCCAGATTTTCTCTACGAGGTTCAAGGCGGGCCCCGCCCGCTGGAACTGGCCCGACGTCGCCGACCGACGCAGGGTCGTCGCAGGACCCGAGGCCCGTATGGGCAGGTGGTCAGCGGTCCGTCAGGTAGTCGTGTGCGGGGTTCGCCTGGTGCCTGATGGGAGCAAGTTGTGGGGCAAGCGATGCTTACCCCAGTGCCGACCAGGGCCGGAGCAAGTTGTGGGGTAGGGACTCCCTGCGCCTTGCGGAGCAAGTTGTCGCCTGCGACCGTCCTACGGTCGGATCGCAGGCAACAGGGTCGGCCAGGGGGCCGCCCCTTCGCCTCTGTCGCCGGGCTTTCCGAGAGTGTGCACGCCAGCCGGGGTGAACTTCGCAGAATCAGCCTCACCGGAGC
>Ga0302314_10016513_pt1 | contig 12464 bp, 11 predicted proteins | sample III_Palsa_N2_3_FD_200533 | JGI IMG/M metagenome (GOLD analysis project Ga0302314, IMG submission 200533) | Peat permafrost microbial communities from Stordalen Mire near Abisko, Sweden - III_Palsa_N2_3 | ecosystem: Environmental > Terrestrial > Soil > Palsa > Peat permafrost | place: Sweden...
CACCAACCTGGGCCTGCCCGCGCTGCCCGATCTCGGCAGCGGCGCCAATCCGCTCTCGCTGCTCAGCGGCACCCATGTCATCCAGGTCGCGGCCGACGGGCCGGAGAAGCAAAGAATCGCGCTGCTCGACACCGAGTCGGAATACGACCTCATTCACAATGGTCAGCAGCTGTGGATCTACGACAGCGACCAGAACGCGGTCGAGCAGGGGACGCTGCCGAGCGGCCGGGGCAAGAACACGGACAAGGCTCCGACGAAGGACCCCGCCGCGCAGCCGGGCGCGCTGCCGCTCACCCCGGCCCAGGCCGTGCAGCAGCTGCTCGCCGCGATCACGCCGACCACCGAGCTCACCGTGGCCAGCACGCAGAACGTGGCCGGCCGCGCCGCGTACACCCTGGTCATCACGCCCAAGCAGAGCGGGTCCCTGATCAGCCGGGTGGAGATCGCTGTGGACGCGCAGAACGGTGCGCCGCTGCGGGTCGCGCTCTACTCTGTCAAGGCGCCCGCCACCCCGGTGTTCCAGCTCGGATTCACCTCGGTGTCCTTCAGCGCGCCGCCCGACTCCCGGTTCGAGTTCACCGCACCGAAGGGCGCCACGATCAGCCCGCTGTCCGGCGGGATGACGCCGAGCGGTGAGCAGCCGCTGGCCGGCGACGGTGCGTCCGAGCCGAAGGCGCTCGGGCAGGGCTGGCTCTCGGTGTTGGAAGTGCACGGGGTCGGCCTCCAGGGCGGCGAGCTGAGCGGGTTCAACAGCTTCTCCTCCGAACCACTGGTGGTCACCAAGGGCCAGAAGGGCACCTCGCTGCAAAACGTGATCGTCCGGCACGGGCATGGACACGGCGATGGTGACGGCGTCGGCAACGTGTCCGAGGCGAGCGCTGGCGGGCCGAACCCCACCGGGCTGTTCAACGGCAATATTCAAAGCTACCTCCAGGCCTTGGGCAACGCCGGGACCTCTGTCTCCGGCAAGTTCGGCAGCGGGAAGCTGTACTCGACCAACTTCGTGACGGTCCTGATCACCAACGACGGCCGGTTGTTCATCGGAGCGGTCACCCCCTCGGTGCTCGAAGCCGACGCCAATGCGCAGGGAACCAGGTAGGACAGTGAGCGACGCCGCGGATATTAAAGGCACCGGGGGTGGCGAAGCCGGGGTCGCCATCGCCACTCAGGGCCTGGCCAAGATGTACCGCGGCGGGCAGCTCGCCGTGGACTCGCTCGACCTGACCGTCCCGACCGGCTCGGTCTTCGGCTTCCTCGGGCCCAACGGCTCGGGCAAGACCACCACCATCCGGATGCTGATGGGGCTGATCGCGCCCACTGCCGGCCAGGCGCGGGTGCTCGGCGTGGACGTGCTGCTGCACGGTAAGCGCGCTCTGCCGCGGGTGGGCGCGCTGATCGAGGGGCCCGCGCACTACCCGTATCTGACCGGGGCGCAGAACCTGGCCCGGTACGACGCCGCCGACGCGGCCGCCGATCCGCGCACCAGAGCGGCCCGGGTGGCCGAGGCGCTGGACCGGGTCGGTCTGGCCAACGCGGCGGGCAAGAAGGCCAAGGCCTACTCGCTCGGGATGAAGCAGCGCCTCGGCCTGGCCGCCGCGCTGCTCCAGCCGCGCGAGCTGCTCATCCTGGACGAGCCGACCAACGGCCTCGACCCGCAGGGAATGCGCGAGATCCGCAGCCTGATCAGCTCCCTGGCGGCCGACGGCACGACCGTGTTCCTCTCCTCTCATCTGTTGGACGAGATCGAGCAGGTCTGTACGCACGTGGCGGTGATGAACCACGGGCGACTGGTCGCTCAGGGCCCGGTGGCCGGGCTCTACGCCAGTCAGCAGGCCCGGCTCGCGGTGACCACCGAGGACCGGGACCTGGCCGCCACGGTGCTGAAGGAGGCGGGCGGCGAGGACGTGTCGATCGCGGCCGCCGTGGTCTCCTGCGCCGCCGCCGGACTGGTCCCCGAGGCGGTCTGCGCCGCGCTGGTCGGCGCCGGGGTCCGGGTGGCCGGCTTCGGCGTGCAGCGACCCACCCTTGAAGACGCCTTTGTGGCCCTGACCGGAGAAGGCTTCGATGTCGACCAGTAGCCTCACCCCCAGCGAGCTCGCCGCCAGCATCGATCCCGCCGTCACCAAGACGGTCCCGCGGGCGACAGGCGGGCGCTCGACCGGCGGCCGCCTGTGCGGCGGGTTCCTCAGCAGCGAACTGGTGACCATGTTCCGCCGCTGGCGTAATCGGGCGCTGCTGATCGCGCTCGCCGTGATCCCCGTCGCGCTGGGGCTCGCTTTGAAACTGACGACAGGCACGGCGAACGGAGGCGGGGGAAACGGCGGCGGGGGCGGAGGCAGCGGCTTCATCGACCAGGTGTCGAACAACGGGCTGTTCCTGGTCTTCGTCGCACTGACCCTGACGTTGCCGGTCTTCCTGCCGATGGCTTTGGGTGTGGTGGCCGGCGACGCCATCTCCGGTGAGGCCTCGCAGGGGACCCTGCGCTACCTGCTGGTCGCCCCGGTGGGTCGCAGCCGACTGCTGGCGGCGAAAGGGATCAGCCTGGTGCTGTTCTGCTTCGTCAGCTCATTCGTGGTGTCGATCTCCGCCTGGGTCACCGGTCTGGTGCTCTTCCCGCTCGGCCGGGTCACGCTGCTTTCCGGCGACACCGTCTCCTACAGCGACGCCCTGCTGATCGCTGTGCTGATCACCGTGGTGGTGGCAGTGTCGCTGCTCGGGCTGGCCGCGATCGGCCTGTTCGTCTCCACCCTGACCGACACCCCGATCGCGGCGATGGCGGTGACGGTCGGCGTGACGATCCTGTCCGGCATCCTGCAGTCGATCCCGCAGCTGTCCTCGATCCAGCCCTGGTTGTTCACCGACCAGTGGACGTCCTTCGCCGATCTTCTGCGCGATCCGGTCTACACCGCCAATATTGTGCACAACCTGTGGATCCAGCTGCTCTATGTCGCGGTCTTCGGCTCGGCCGCCTGGGCCAGGTTCTCCGGTCGCGATGTGCTGTCCTGAACGGGGCTCAGAGCCCGGCCATCCGCTCCAGCCGTTTGATCCGCTCGCTCATCGGAGGGTGGGTGGAGAACAGCCGGGCCGTGCCCGATCGGCGCCCGAAGGGGTTGGCGATCATCAGGTGGCTGGAGGTGACCAGGCCCGGTCCACGGCCGCGGCGCATGGGCATGCACTCGACCGCGTAGTCGAGCTTGCGCAGGGCCGAGGCCAGGGCGAGCGGGTCACCGGTCAGCAGGGCCGCCGAGGAGTCCGCCTGGAACTCCCGGGACCTGCTGATCGACAACTGGATCAAGGTGGCGGCGAGCGGGCCGAGCAGGAAGACCGCGAGCAGGCCGGGCAGGCCGGGCCCGTCGTCGTCGGTGCGGCCGAAGGGCAGCAGCCAGGCGAGGTTGACCGACCACATGATCACGCTGGCCAGGGCTCCGGCCACGGAGGACAGGAGGATGTCGCGGTTGTACACATGCGACAGTTCGTGCGCCAGGACGCCGCGCAGCTCACGCTCGTTCAAGATCCGCAGTATGCCGGTGGTGCAGCAGACCGCCGCGTGCTGTGGGTCGCGGCCGGTGGCGAAGGCGTTCGGGGAGACGGTGGGCGAGATGTACAGCCGGGGCATCGGCTTGCGGGCCTCGGTGGCCAGCTCCCGCACTATTCGGTACATCACCGGCGCATGGTGCTCGCCGATCGGCTGGGCGTGCATCGCCCGCAGCACGAGCTTGTCGCTGTAGAAGTAGGCGAAGGCGTTTATCCCCAGCGCCAGGGCGAGGGCGAGACCGAGCCCCACGGTACGGCCGATCACGCCGCCGACCGTCACGATGAGCACGCTCAGCAGCCCAAGCAGCACAGCGGTCTTGACGCTGTTGTGTTGGTCGTTGCGCATGGTCACCACTGTTCTAGGGGTCCCGATTGAGCGGATATTTCCCGCTCCCCAATCTCCCAACGCCTTGGCCTACGGATCGGTTCCCAGTAATTCGCGGCGGAGAGGGCTGCCCCGGCGGAACAGAGCAGCCACGTTCACCCGGAAGCCTACGCCTGGACCTGCTTGGCTTCTTGCGCCGCCTGAGCCTCCTGGGCCTGCCTGGCCTCCCGGGCGGCCTGGGCCTTGTCCACTTGTGCCGCCAGACGCATCTTGAGCGCGCCTCGGACGGATGTTATGAGCCCCAGCCCGAGCAGGACGGCCACGATACCGATCTTGCCGAGAATCTTGTACACCGGGATGAGCCAAACGGGCAGCACGATCGTTCCGTCTGTCTGTTCCGCATGCCCGATGTAGAAATACGCGACAACCGCGGCGAGGATCAGGACCAAGCCCCCAATGGCGAGTTCCTGAGGATTTCTTCTGCGCTTGCTCATTTTCAGCCCGTCTTCTTTCAAGCGATAGCCAATACCGCTACCAGAACATGCTCCACCTGTTGGCGAGCGCGCTCATTGTGGCAGCAGGCAGATGTGGCTGACTACACCTTCCAGCAAGAAGCTCCATCTCGGCGCGGAGCTTGGGCTCAGAGGGCGAGCCAGAGGGCGGGGTCGGGGTAGACGGAGAAGACAATAGCGCCGAGGAAGGGCAGCAGGACCGCGAGGCGCAGCGCCAGCGGGGTGCGGGTCCACCGGATCGGGGCGCCTGCGGGCGAGGACGCCAGCGTGGTCGAAGGGGCGAAGAGCAGCCCGATCCAGCGCAGGTAGTAGAACAGCCCGATGACGATGTTGACCGCGACGATCACCGCGAGCCAGAGCGGGCCGCCGTCGACGACCGCGCGGATCACGGCGACCTTCGCGAACAGTCCCATCAGGCCCGGCGGCAGACCGGCCAGGCAGAGCAGGAAGAAGCCGAGCGGAAGCGCGACCCGGGGCCGGGTCCGGTACAGGCCGCGGTAGTCGGCCAGGTTGTGCGCGGACCCCTCGTTGACGGCGAGCAGGTTCACGGTGGCGAAGGCGCCGAGGTTCATCACCGCGTAGAGCACCAGGTAGCCGACGCTCGCACCGATCGCCTCCGAGCTGTGCAGGACGCTGGTGACGGCCAGCGGGACCAGGACGTAGCCGGCCTGTCCGATGCTCGACCAGGCCAGCAGGCGCACGACGGAGCTCTGCCGAAGGGCGACCACGTTGCCGACCGTCATCGTCAGCGCCGCCAGGACCGCGATCAGCGTGGCCACCGAGGAGAGGTAGCTACTGAAGGCGATCTCGATGCTGAGGATCAGGCCGGCGAAACCGGCCGTCTTGGACACCACCGAGAGGTAGGCGGCGACCGGTAGCGGAGCGCCCTCGTAGACCTCCGGGATCCAGAAGTGGAACGGCACCGCGGAGACCTTGAAGGCGAAGCCGACCAGGCTCAGCACGATCCCGACCGCGAGCACCGGCATCCGGGGCCCGCCGTTGCTCAGCGCCGCATTGATGCCGTTGAAGTAGACCGAACCGGTGACCCCGTAGACCAGGGAGATACCGAAGAGCATCACCGCGGTGGAGGTCACCGACATCAGGAAGAATTTCAGCGCCGCTTCGCCGCCGGCCAGCCGACCGAAGCCGACCAGGGCGAACGCGGGCAGCGACAGGGTTTCCAGGGCGACCGTCATGGTGATGAAGTCGCGGGCCGCGACCATCACCAGGGCGCCGGTGAGCGAGCACAGGATCAGGAAGTGGTACTCGCCGAAGACGCTGTGCCCGCTGTGCTGCTGGCGCAGCCGCGAGGACATCAGCACGACCAGGATCGTGCCGCCGATGGCCACCGTCTGCAGGGTCAGCGAGAGGCTGTCGACGGAGTACGAGCACAGGCCGCTGGTGAGGTTCAGGTGTCCGGGGACCGGCACGCAGAACGTGGTGCGCGCCTGGCGGGTCCGGCTGAACCAAAGGCCGAGCTCGGCCGCCAGCGCGGCGACCAGGACCGCGCAGGCGGCCCAGTTGAGCAGGGGCTTGCGCTCATCGCTCAGGAACAGGTCGGCGACCAGGATGCCGAGCGCGCCCAGGGCGACCAGGATCACGGGCAGGAGGGCAACGTAGTCGATCGCTGCCGAGCCGAAAGCCGATGCGGCGAACATTACCGGACCCCTCCGAAGAGCGCGTGTACCGCGGGATCGGCCACGGCCAGGATGATGGCCGGCCAGAGTCCGGCGGCCAGGATGAGTGCGCCCAAGGGCAGCCAGGAGATCAGTTCGCGCGGAGTCAGATCGGCGAAGGCGGGGATCGGTGAACCGATGGCAGCGGAGCCAGTGGTAGTCGAGCCGGAAGCGGCCGAACTGGGCACCGACGGGCTCGATTCGCGCACCTCGTCGGCCTCGTTCTCCTGGTCGGTCTCGCTCACCTCGTCCGCGTCACCGGATTCGCTCGACTCGCTCGGCCCGTCCGCGCCCTGCGGCGGGGCCATGCAGATCCGCCGCACCAGCATGAGAAGGTACGCGGCGGTCAGCACCATACCGAGGCCGGCCACGCCCATCAGGATGTGGAACCCGAGCACGTTCAGGCCGGGCGCGGGCTTGTACGCACCGATCAGGACGTAGAGCTCACCCCAAAATCCGGCCAGGCCGGGCAGTCCGAGCGAGGCCATCGCGGCGAAGGCGACGAGGACGCCGTAGCGCCGAGCGCGGCCGTAGAGGCCCCGGCCGATCGCGTAGAGGTCGGTCGTGCCGAGCCGCTCCTTGACCCCGCCGGCCAGGAAGAACAGCAGGCCGGTGATCAAGCCGTGGGCGACCGAGGCGAACAACGCGCCGTCGATACCGACCCGGGTCATCGAGCCGAGTCCCAGCAGGACGAAGCCCATGTGGCCGACCGAGGAGTAGGCGATCAGGCGTTTGAGGTCGCCGCCACGGCGCAGTTGGGCGATGCAGGCCAGCGCTCCGTAGACGATGCCGACCACGCCGAACGCGGCGAGCGCGAGGGCGAAGCGGTGCGCGCCCAGCGGCAGCAGGCCGATGCCGATCCGGATGAATCCGTACGTGCCCATCTTGAGCAGTACTCCGGCGAGCAGGACCGAGCCGGTCGTCGGTGCGGCGGTGTGCGCGTCGGGCAACCAGGTGTGCAGCGGCCACATCGGGGTCTTGATCGCGAATCCCAGGCCCACCAACAGGAACGCGGTGGCCTGCACGCCGGTGGTCAGGCCGAAGCCGGGGCGTTGGGCCAGCGTCACCATGTCGAAGGTGTGCGCGTGGGAGTAGATCACGATGAAGCCCAGCAGCATCAGCGCCGAGCCGAGGAGGGTGTAGAGGATGAACTTGTTCGCCGCGCGGCGGGCGTCGGCGCCGTTGTCCTTACCACTGCCCCATTCGTGGATCAGCGCCCACATGGGGATGAGCACGATCTCGAAGAAGATGAAGAACAGCAGCAGGTTCTCAGCCAGGAAGGTACCGACCATGCCGATGGTCAGCAGGAGCAGCAGCGCAGTGAAGGTGCGCCCCTTGTCGTCGGCCGTCGTCGTGCGCTGCGCGTAGAAGAGGCAGATCGCGGCGAGCAACGTCGTCAGCAGGAGCAGCGGCAGCGAGATGCCGTCGATGCCGAGCTGGAAGTCCAGGCCGATGGTCGGCACCCAGGACAGCTTCAGCTGGCCCTGCATCCGGCCAGCGTGCCCGTAGTCGAACAGGGGCAGCAGGACGAGGGAGAGCACGAGCACGGCCGCGCCGACCGCGGCGCCGATCCGGGCGGCCAGCTCCGCAGGCGCCAGGTACAGCGCCGCGATCCCGGCCGCAGGCAGCAGCAAGAGCAGAACGAGCAGAGTAGACATCAGCCGACCTGCCCCGCGAAGACGCAGGCGATCACAATGACTCCGGTGAGCAGTACGGTCAGGTAGAGCTGGACGTTGCCGGTCTGGCTGCGCCGGACCAGGCCGCCGACGGTCCGGGTGCCGGCGCCGGCGCCGCGGACGTAGGCGTCGATGACTTCGGTGTCCAGGAAGGCGACCAGTCCAGCTAGGGCCTTGGTCGAGCGGACCAGCAGGAAGTCCTGCGCCTCGTCGAAGTAGAAGCCGCGCAGGGCGGGTACCCGCAGCGGGCCGAGGATCGTGGCCGGGTCGCCGGCTGGGTCGCGCCGCCATACCAGCCAGACCAGTCCGCCGCCGAGCAGTGCCGCGGCGAGCGCGATGAGGCTGGTGGCCAGGATCGGGTTGAGGTCGACCGCGGCGAGGGAGCTGACGACCTGGCCCTCGTAGCCGCCGATCCAGGTGTCGAAGGTGCCCCGGCTCAGCGCCAGGAAGCCCAGCAGGGCGGACGGGATGGCCAGCAGGGTGAGGATGACCAGCTCCGATTGCGGTGCCTCGACCGGCCAGGCCGGGGACGGATCGCCCGAGGACTCCTCGGGGAAGGGGCCGTAGAACATCTTCAGCCACATCCGCATCGAGTACGCGGCGGTGAGCACGACTGTGACGATGCCGGCGATCAGCACGATCCACCCGGCCGCGGCGAACTGGCCGTTGGCCTGCCAGGCGGCGCCGAGGACGGACTCCTTGGAGAAGAAGCCGGAGAACGGCGGCAGGCCGACGAGCGCGCACAGGCCGACGGTCATGGTGCCGAAGGCCACCGGCATCCGGTGCCGCAGCCCGCCGAAGTCGGACAGCTCGTTGGAACCGACCCGGTGGATCACCACGCCGGCGGCCAGGAACAGCAGGGCCTTGAAGGCGCCGTGGTTGACCAGGTGGAAGATCGCCGCGGTGCGTCCGCCGACGGCCAGCGCGCCCATCATGTAGGCGAGCTGGCTGACCGTGGAGTAGGCCAGGATCTTCTTGATGTCGGTCTGGGCCAGGGCGGCCAGGGCCGCACCGGTCATGGTGATCGCCGCGATCACGGCCAGCGTGGTGAGCACCCCGGGCGCGAGCAGGAAGACCGGGTAGAGCAGGGCGATGACGTACACCCCAGCCGCCACCATGGTGGCGGCGTGGATCAGCGCACTGATCGGGGTGGGGCCGGCCATCGCGTCCGGGAGCCAGCTGTGCAGCGGGAACTGCGCCGATTTGCCCAGCGCCCCGCACAGCAGCAGGGCGGCGATCAGGGTGGTGTGGTGCAGGTCGCCGGGGGTGGTGGCGGCGAACAGGACGTCGCTGATCCGGAAGCTGCCGGCCTGGACGCCCAACGCGATGATGCCGAACAGGAACGGGACGTCGCCAGTCTTGGTGACCAGGAAGGCCTTGATGGAGCCGGACCGGGCCTCCGGCTTCTCCCAGTAGTGGCCGATCAGGAAGTACGAGCAGACGCCCATGATCTCCCAGCCGACCAGCAGCACGATCAGGTCCGCCGAGAAGACGACCAGCAGCATCGCCGAGGTGAACAGGGAGATCAGGCCGGCGTAGGTGGCGTAGCGGCGGTCGTCCTTCATATACGTCAGCGAGTAGACCTGGACGCAGGAGGCGACGAAGGTGACCAGGATGCCGATCACGGCGGCCAAGCCGGTCACCCGGGTGCCGAGCCAGATCTCCAGTCCGCCGGCCGGGGCGAGGCGGGTGGCTTGCACGGACGTGCCACCGGTGCCGTGCGCGACCGAGACGGCGAGCGTGGCGAGGAAGGCCAGCAGGGTCGGGGCCGTCGACCAGAACCTGGCGTGCCGCCGGTCCCGGCCGCCGGCGAAGGTGGACACCGCGCCGAGGGCCGGGAGGGCGATGGCGATCAGGGCGAAAGTGTTCACGGGGCGGTCCTCGCCGAGGGGGACGGTTCCGACGAGCGGTCGGCCAGTTTCGACAGGTCCGGCAGCCGGGCCGGTTCGGCCAGGGTGCGCTGCTCGTCGATCCCGGCGGTGCCCTTCTGCCGGAAGATCAGCAGCACGATGGCCAGGCCGAGGCCGGTCTCGGCGGCCGCGATGGTAATGATGAAGAGGGTGAAGACCTGGCCGATGTTCAGCGCGTCACGGATGATCGAGCCGAAGGCGACCAGGTTGATCGTGACCGCGTTGAGCAGCAGCTCGATCGCCATCAGGACGGTGATCGCGTTGCGCCGGGCCAGGACTCCGTAGAGCCCGATGGCGAACAGCAGCGCGCCGAGGACGAGCGGGTAGACGGCGTGCATCAGACGCCACCGTCCTTTTCCGCGCCCTGGCGGCGGGAGAGCGCGATCGCGCCGACCAGCGCGGCCAGCAGCAGCACCGAGAGGGTCTCGAAGGGCAGCACCCAGAACTTGAACAGGGCCGCGCCGTTCGCGCTCGCGGTACCGGCCGACACCGCTTGGCGCGGGTCGAACCAGACATTCTTGTACGCGTTGACCAGGACAGTCACCAGGATCCCGGCCGCCGCGGCGGCGACCAGGAGCGCCGGGAGCTTGTGCTTGACGTCGAGTTCGTCGGTGCGGCCGATCGGCGCCTTGGTCAGGACCAGGCCGAACAGCAGCAGGACCACCACGGCGCCGACGTAGATCAGGACCTGAACCCAGGCGATCAATTCGGCGCCCAGCAACAGGAACTCCCCGGCGATCGCACCGAGGCAGACCACCAGCCACAGGGCCGCGTGCACCAGGTTCTGGACCGTGACCACCAGCACGCCGGAGCCGAGGACGACCAGGCCGATCAGGACGAACACGATCTCAAGGCCGGTCGGTGAGAGGTACGAGTGGCCGAGAGAGCTCTGATTGAAAAGCGTCTGAGCGGTCGAGTTCACTCGGCGGTCTCCTTCGCCGGGTCGGTCCGCTGCTCTGCCTGCTTCTTGGCCGCGGCCTTCTCCGCCAGGGCGATCTCCTTGGGGGCCTCGGCCGCCGGGTCGAGGGCGACCGGGGCCGGGATCGTCTCGACCCACTGGCCCAGCCGGGTCTTGTCGTGCAGCAGATCCTTGATGTCGTATTCGGCGTACTCGAACTCGGGCGACCATTCGAGCGCGTCGAAGGGGCACACCTCGATGCAGATCCCGCAGTACATGCACAGCGAGAAGTCGATGTCGAACTGGTCGAGCATGTTCCGGGTCCGGTCCCGGCCGCCCTCGGGGCCCGCCGGGACGGTCTCCTTGTGCGAGTCGATGTAGATGCACCAGTCGGGGCATTCGCGCGCGCACAGCATGCAGACCGTGCAGTTCTCCTCGATCAGCGCGATCACCCCGCGGGTGCGCGGCGGGAGCACCGGCGCCACGTCCGGATACTGGACCGTGTGCGAGCGGTGCATCATCGTCTTGAACGTGGTCGCCAGCCCGGTGATCAGCCCGGCGCCCGGAATCGCCTTCCTCGGGACGCTCGCGTCCCCGTTGTTCGTGCTCCCGGTGCCCTCGCTCCGGTTGTCCTCGCTCTGGAGGCCTTCCGTCGGCTCGGTCACAGCACCTTCACCACCCCGGTGATCAAGAGTTGGGCCAGGGACAGCGGGATCAGCACCGTCCAGGCGAGTTTCTGGAGTTGGTCCTCGCGCAGTCGCGGGTAGCTGACCCGCAGCCAGATCACCACGAAGGCCAGCGCGAGGGTCTTGAGCATGGTCCACAGCCAGCCGAGCTGCTGGTCGGCGAACGGCCCGTGCCAGCCGCCGAGGAAGAGCACGGTGGTCAGCAGGCAGAACACGACGATGCCGGCGTACTCGGCGAGCAGGAAGAAGGCGAAGCGCAGGCCGGTGTATTCGGTGTACGCGCCGAAGATGATCTCCGAGTCGGCCACCGGCATGTCGAACGGCGGCCGCTGCAGCTCGGCCAGCCCGGCGGTGAAGAACACGAAGGCGCCGATCAGCTGCATGGGCAGCCAGTACCAGCGCCACTGCTCGACGATCCCGGTCAGGGAGAGGGTGCCGGCGGCCATCGCGACCGAGGCGGCGGAGAGGATCAGCGGCAGCTCGTAGGCCATCAGCTGGGCGGCCGTGCGCACCGCGCCGAGCAGCGAGTACTTGTTGGCGCTGGCCCAGCCGCCCATCAGGGTGCCGAGCACCGCGACGCCGAGCACCGCGAGCACGAAGAACAGGCCGAGGTCGAGGTCCACCCCGACCTGGGTGCCGGGGCCGACCGGGATGGTGACCAGGACCACCAGGTAGGGCAGCAGCGCGACCACGGGGGCGAGCTGGAAGATCTTGCGGTCCGCGGCGGCCGGGACCACCGACTCCTTCTGGGCGAACTTGACGCCGTCGGCGACCAGCTGGGCCCAGCCGTGGAAGCCGCCGGCTGCCATCGGGCCGAGCCGGCCCTGCATGTGGGCCATGGCCTTGTGCTCCATCTGCCCGACGAGCAGCGGCACGGTCAAGAAGACGCCGAAGATGACGACGATCCGCAGAGCGACCTCAAGCCACCAGGTCATGTCGCGTCACCCGCGCCGTCGGCCTCGTCTATGTCTTCTTTCGGGTCTTCTTCTGGGGCCCGCGCGGAAAGCGGCTTGAGCCACTCCTCGCCCGGCACGCCCGGCGGGAGCATCCGGCGCCGACCCGGCGAGGCCTTGGCCCCCCCGGCCGGCGCGTGGTCGGACTCCCCCGGCTCCTTGGCCCCGGGCCAGGCCTTGGCCACCCGCGCGGCCAGGACGAAGTCCTTGCGCAGCGGGGTGCCTTCGAATCCGTCCGGCAGGAGCAGCGGCTTGAGGTTGGGGTGGCCGGTGAAGGCGATCCCGAACATCTCG
>Ga0302314_10016514_pt1 | contig 12464 bp, 11 predicted proteins | sample III_Palsa_N2_3_FD_200533 | JGI IMG/M metagenome (GOLD analysis project Ga0302314, IMG submission 200533) | Peat permafrost microbial communities from Stordalen Mire near Abisko, Sweden - III_Palsa_N2_3 | ecosystem: Environmental > Terrestrial > Soil > Palsa > Peat permafrost | place: Sweden...
ATGAACGAGCTCGCCGCCGCCGGCGGCGGCGAATGCGTGGTCAACCAGATCCTCTACAACGTCACCGAACGCGGCCCCGAATTCGACCTCCTCCCCGCCCTGGCGGACCGCGGCGTTGTTGCAATGGCCTACAGCCCCGTTGACCAAGGCCGGCTGCCAAGCGCCGGCGCTCTTGGCGCGGTCGCCGGCCGACACGGCGTGTCGCCTTACCAAATCGCGCTGGCCTGGGCGCTGCGGGATCCCAACGTGGTGGCCATTCCGAAGGCGGCGAGCCTTGATCACATCGAGGAAAACCGCCGCGCCGCGGACCTTGAGCTGACCGCAATGGACCTGGCAGAGATCGATACTGCCTTTCCGCCGCCTAACCGCAAAACGCGCCTGGCCATGCTTTAGCGCAAGGCGCGCCTCGCGAGAACAAAGCAGAAACTTAAATCGACGTGGCGCCAACGAGGCGCCACAGTGGCTCCATGCGCAGCGATTCGAAAGCGGCGACGGTCCGCAGCCTCGACCGTATCAATCTTCGACTATCCGCCGAGACATTCGCGGAGATCGGCGAGGCCTGCGCCGATCGACCCGGAAACATATCCCTCAACACCTGGATTACCGAAGCGGTCGAGGAAAAGCTGGCGCGCGAGCGGTCGCTAGACGCCTTACAGGCCCGAGGGCGCCGCGCCCATGGCTAAGTTCTACGAGTTCTTCGCCGGCGGCGGCATGGCCCGCCAGGGCCTGGGCGCGGGCTGGACCTGCCTGTTCGCCAATGACTTCGACTTCAAGAAGGGCCTCACCTACCAGGCTAACTTCGGACCGGACGAGCTGAAGGTCGCCGACATCCGGTCGATCACACCGGAAGATCTTCCCGGGATCGCCGACCTGATGTGGGGGTCGTTCCCCTGCCAGGATCTCTCCCTCGCGGGCATCGGCGCGGGACTGAAAGGTGAGCGCTCGGGCACCTTCTATCCGTTCTGGGACGTGGTGCGGGCGCTAGCGGCCGAAGGCCGGGCTCCGAAGCTGATCGCGTTGGAGAACGTCTGCGGGACGCTCACCTCGCACGGCGGCAAGGATTTCGAGGCAATCTGTAGGACCTTCGCCGACGCGGGCTACCGCTGCGGCGCGCTGGTGATCAACGCCGACCTGTTCGTCGCCCAATCGCGGCCCCGGCTATTCGTGATCGGCGTGCGCGCCGACGTGGCGATCGACCCTTTGCTCCTCTCGCCCGAGCCGCTGGAGCCCTTCCACACCCGCGGTCTGCGCCGAGCGGTCGAGGCGCTGCCGGTGCCACTGAAGGCGGACCTGCTCTGGTGGAACGTGCCAACTCCTGGCCATCGGGTCAGCACCTTCGCCGACGAGATCGAAGAGCACCCGGCCAGCGTCACCTGGCACACGCCGGCCGAAACCGAGCGCCTGCTTGCGAAGATGTCGCCGGTAAACAAGGCCAAGGTCACCGCTGCCGTCCGAGCTGGCCGCCGTATGGTGGGCGGGGTCTACAAACGGACTCGATTGGACGAGCGCGGTGTGAAGGTGCAGCGGGCCGAGGTCCGGTTCGACGATGTGGCCGGATGCTTGCGGACACCGGCCGGCGGATCGAGCCGCCAGGTGATCCTCGTCATCGATGGCAAGAAGATCCGCTCGCGCCTGATCTCGGCGCGCGAGACCGCCCGGCTGATGGGCCTGCCAGACGACTACAAGCTGCCGAAGAACTACAACGAGGCCTATCACCTGACCGGCGATGGCGTTGTCGTCGACGTCGTGCGCCACCTCGCGCAGCACGTGCTCGAACCGCTGCTCGCGGAGGCGATGGAGGCGCGGGAGGTCGCGTGACGGACCTCATCAAACGCGATCCCGATGCGGTCAACTTTCCTCCGTTCGAGACCGAGGATCTGCGCCAGAACCTGACGGCCTTTCTCGACTCGCCGTTTGACGATCCCTCCGGCGCACGCCCGTTCGTGGGCAACTACCGCTGGGGCGTCTACGCTTTCTTCGACTACGACGGCGAGCCAATCTATGTCGGCCAGACCAACGAGCGGCTGCGGACCCGCATCCGGCGCCACTTGACCAACCAGCGGACCGACGCCGTGGCCATGTCGGTGCTTGATCCCTTCGAGGTGTTCGAGATCGAGGTGTGGCCCCTGCCCCAGTTCCAGGAGTCGAACCGTGCCGATCAGGCCGCACGCCAGCACCTGGACGCCCTCGAACGGCTGATCACCGAGCGCGCGGTCGAGGGCTCGCAGTTCAAGGCGATCCTGAACGAGAAAGACGCGCCGCCCGGCGTCCTCGTGGTTGAGGCACCGCCGTCGTTCCGCGGCCGGATCGTGTCCGAACGGGTCCACGAGTTGCGAGCCCATCCCGATTTCCGCATCGCGCGGCGCGCGTTGATCATCTCCCGCCTGGCGCAGGTGATCTCCGAACGCAAGGTCCAGGGTGGACTGAGGCGGGTGCTCCTCACTCAGGCCAAGCGCCTGCAGTGGCTGTCAGCGCGCCGATACGAAGCGCTGGGCGGCGCGGCGTCGGTCGGCGCCGAGGCCGAAGGCGAAGAGGTCTAAGCGACAGCCGCACCCCATGCCACCAAAAGACCCGAACAAGACGGCGCGAAACCGGCGCATTGAGCAGATGAAGGCTGAACTGCGGGACCTGCTGCCCGACGCGCTCGCGGAAACTGACTTCGAGAGCGAGGCCTCCATCAACGCCACCATCGGCGGGTGGACGAAGGCCTTCATCGACCTCCACCATGACGTGATCCACTCCTCGGAGCAGTACGCGCAACGCTACATGCAAGGTCTCAGCGCCGGCATGGCCGCCGATGGTCCCAATGCGAAAATCTACCGTCGCAACTTCGAGCGCTTCAGACGCTCAAAAGCGGCACAACGGTATTTCACGCTGTTCCTTCACCGGAGCTACCTCAAGCACTTCGACGAGTTATCGCGAAAGCGCCCGCAATTAGCCGAGGCGGAAATATGGATCGGCCAGAACAACGCCGACTACGGCCTCCTGGTCGCGCCGAGATGGAATCCAACAACGAGCAGCTGGGAGAACGACCGCAGCGAAATTCGCCACTTCGGCCCCCGTTACTGGAGCGTCGGCCATGTGCTGAAGACCGGCCTGATTGTTTCGCATGACGAGGACATCATCAAGTTCGAGTCGATCGACGCCTACCTGACGTTCTTCAAGAACGTCCTCGTTCGGAACTCAGGCTCTCCGCACGAGCGAACGATCGCGTCGCGTTATGTCGCCCATGTGAAAGCCGCCCAGGACCCCCTGAACGTCCCTCTGCTCATTCCCGAGTTTCGCTACGAAGGGCGATCGGCCAAGCACCGGTATCGGCTCGACTTCTGCATCGTCGATCCGCTGACGATGGCAAAGGTTGGCTTCGAGCTCTCCCCTTGGTCGACCCACGGCTATCTGCGGGGGCTGGGCGACCTCACTGGCGCCCAGATCAACGCCATGGCGCAGGACAATTTCGAGCGGGAGATGGCCAAGCACAAAGCATTCTTCCGCGAGCACGGCATCTTCGCGCTGATCTACACCGATGCGGATCTCGCCGACCCCGACACTATCTTCGCCGACATGAAGGCCCGCCTGGAGCCCAGCGACCAGACCGCGCCCATCGACTTTCACCTGGTCGACAACTTCTTCGGCAGCCAGCCGGATCGCTAGAGCGTCTTCAGCTCATACTGTCCCAGCCGCTCTTCGACGAAACCCACCGCGTCTTCGCTCTGGCCATAGACGAACTCGTGGGCCTGCGCAGTCACCGTGTGATTGAGCTTTTCGATCAGCTCACCGGTTTCGAACTGGCGGGCAAAGTTCTGAATCGTCTCGGTGTCCCGGGTCGCCATAAACACCGTGTTTGGCGAAATGGGCAGGAGAATGAACGCGCCCGGCCGGGCGAGGCCGTTCGAGGTGACGACAGGCTTGTCCGAGGTTAGGAATGAAACCGGCATGACCGCCCGACTGGCGATCGTCCACTTCATGTTGACGATGGCCTCGCCGACGCGCGGCAGGTCGGAGAGCTTTGGCAGCGCCCGCGCGCCGAAGCCGTCCAGCCCGTCCTCACCCAATACCTCCATGGCCTCGGCCCAGCTTTCCGGGTCTTCCGGCCTGCGAAGCTTCTCCCACTCCGCCTGGTAGAGCTGGGCCTGGGTTTGTGAACTGGTCCGAGCCTTAGCCTCGACCTCGGCAACTTTATCGGGGCTCCCACGCATCATCCGCATGACGAAGCGCGCCCAATGCGAGCGCCGCGCCAGAGGGATCATGGCGTCGGGGCCAAGCGCCGCGTCGAGGCAGAGAGATGCCTCCGTGTCGACGCGGCGCAGGTAGCGCGACTCTACCAGGTTCTGCCGGCCCGGTGCGGCGCCGGGCACGGTGTAGAGATTGCGCCGATAGCCCGTGCCTTTCGTCGCCGTTGGCCGCGCCTCGACTCGGCCATGGGCCCGGCGCTTGAACTCGACGACCTTCCCGTCGGGCCTCGCCCACCGTTTGATGTAGCAGCGGGGGGCGAAGTGGTGTTTCTCTGGATCGTTGTCGGCCACGTGGGTCTCCGCAACCTCGCCATGACGCCGGGCGCCTGGTGTGACGATATCGGTCTTCGGCCTGATATAGAGAATACCCATGCCAAGCGCCGCCGACGCGTCAGCCGTTTCACGAACTGCACAACGCCTCGCCGCAGGCTACTACGCCTTCCTCGTGGCGCACCTGGTGGCGGTGAACCCGCAGTCGATCAACTCCCTGCCGCCCGCGAAGGTGCTTGGTGAAGATCCCACCGGCGAAATCAAGCGAAAGGACGGTTCAGCCCACGTCCTCAATCTCCGCCACTATCTGGATCTGCTGAGAGAAGACCAAGACCTTCAGGCCGAACTGCTGCGGGCGTGGGCGATGGGCGCGCTCCTCACGATTGGCGACCAACTCGCAGCACATCTGTACTTCGACCGGGCGCCACTGCTTGAGCTAGTCTACCATCTCCGGAACGGAGTGGCGCACGGCAACCGCTTCAACATCACCTCGGCCGGCGTGACCCGCCTGGCCTGCCACCCGGCACACAACCGTAGTGCGGTCATCAAAAGTCCAGCCGGCTTCACCTTTGAGATTCTGCCGACCCTGACCGGTCCTGTCCTGTTTGATTTTATCGGCCCGGCGGACGTGATCGATCTGTTGCAGTCGGTCGAGGTTCACCTCTCAGCGTTAGCCCGCGTTTCGGCGGACCCATAAAGGTCGAGCTTGGTCGCCAGGCGTTGGAAACAGAGCTGGCAAGACCCATCTCGGTGCTTCAATGGAACCGCCTGCGCCCTCCTCTGCCGACCTAGCCGAGTTCTTTCGGACCCGAAAAATCGGGTTCGGTCGGTGCCTCGAGCCCTCGATGCAGTGCGGCGAGGCGGCGATCCGCGCCCACTCGATTCAAAACCGCCAGACGATCTCGCTCCTGGAAAACGACAACCATGTGATCGCGTGGCAGCCTCGCTTTTCCCAGGCGGGTCCCGACGTCGCGCTCAGGAAGGTGGGCCGGAACGAGGCGTCCACCTTCTCGGGATTCTGCGGCCAGCACGACACGGCGCTGTTCAGGCCGCTCGACACCAAGCCGCTCGATGTCGGCGATCAGGAGCAGCTGTTTCTTCTTGCCTACCGCGCGATCAGCTTCGAGCTGCACGCGATCATGACCGGGGTGATGCAGCTGCAGACACTCTATGCCGCAAGGATCGACCGTGGGGTCGATGTTGCGGACGAATCCAGTCCTGCCGGCCAGAAGTCGGTGGAACAGATGCTGCTGTCCTGGGCAACCTGGCGGTATCGGTTCGAATACTATGATCAGCCGATGCTTTCGGGGACCCACGGCGACGTGGTGCATGACATCATCACGTTCGACGGGCAGGCGCCATGCCTGGCGGCCTCGTCGTTTATCACGGTGAAGGACGTCCCGGTCGCGGACAATCTGGCGGGCGTTGCCATCAACATTCTGCCCGTCTCGGCGTCGAGGACGGTCGCCGTGTTCTCCTGCGCTCGCCAGCACCAAGCCAGCGTCCGCACGGCCCTGGACCGCGTTTTCGAAGCCGTCGGTGACACCCAGAAATATGAGCTGTCAAAGCTCGTCCTGAGCCGGATATCCAACGTCCTGTTCTCCCCCGCCCACCTCGCCACCTGGCGGCCGGGGAAGGCCGAGAAGATCGTCGCGGCTTTCGTGGGGACGGTGAGCACCCAGCAGGACGTCGGGGACGACGTGGACTTCATGCTGTTCTAGCCTCGGGCCGACGCCCACCGGGAGCTTCAGGCGGGTCGCTTCTCGCCGTGAATTGGCGCCGCGCCGGGTGTGTACCGCCGTCCAATCTCCTGGCCGGCTCCCAGCGTGGCCCCCTCCACCCTCAAGCTGGTCGACGCCTTGTGCGCGGCGCTCGAGGCCAAGGGCCTCGGCGCCCGAACGCTGGATCTCCGATTCCACCGTGTCGACAACCGCGTCGAGGTGGTCCGCGTTGGCCTCGCCAAGCCGGTCCGGGACATTAAGCGCCTGACCCGCCTTCTTTGCGACAAGCTGGAGACGATCGATCCAGGCTTCGGCGTCGAGACCATGGTGCTGGCGGCCCCGATGGCCGAGCCGCTGATCTGGAAGCCGGTCGCCACTGACCTGACCGAAGCTGCTGTTCCCGACGTCTCCGATCTCGTGGACACGTTGGCCAACCGCTTGGGCCCGGGCCGTCTCTATCGCGCGACCCCGGCCCAGAGCGACGTGCCCGAGCGCTCGGTCCGCCGGATTGAACCAACCGCGCCGCCATCCGGTGAGACCTGGCCGGCCCATTGGCCGCGGCCGGCCAGGCTCCTGCCCCGTCCCGAGCGGATCGAGACCCTGGCGCTGCTGCCGGATCAACCGCCGACCGCCTTCACCTGGCGGGGCGTCCGCCGACGCGTGAAGCGCGCCGACGGGCCCGAGCGGATCTTCGGCGAATGGTGGAGGCGCGACGGCGAGATCGACGCCGTGCGCGACTACTTCCAGCTCGAGGACGACGCCGGCGAACGGTTCTGGGTGTTCCGTCGCGGCGATGGCGAGCAGGCGGCCACCGGCGACCTCACCTGGTTCCTGCACGGGTTGTTCGGATGAATGGTCGCGCGCCAGCCGCTCGATACGTCGAGCTGCAGGCGACCTCGCTTTTTTCGTTCCTACGCGGCGCCTCGTCCTGCGAGGACCTGTACAGCCAGGCGGCCCTCCTCGGGATCGAGGCCCTGGCCATCGTCGACCGCAACTCGGTCGCCGGCATCGTCCGCGCCCACGAGGCCGCCAAGATCGCCGGAATCCGCCTGATCGTCGGCTGCCGGCTGGACCTTCAGGAAGGATCCGGCGTGCTGGTCTACCCGACCGACCGGCCCGCCTATGCCCGGCTCTGCCGCCTGCTGTCGTTGGGCAAGCGCCGGGCGGGCAAGGCCAGGTGCAGTCTAGACTGGCTAGACCTGCCGGACTTCGCCGAGGGCCTGATCGCGATCCTGGTCCCCGACCAGGCCGACGAGGCTTGCGCCCAGCGCCTGCGGCGCCTGAAGGCCACCTTCTCCGCTGGCGCTTATCTGGCGCTGAGTTTGCGCAGGCGCCCGGGCGACGCGATGCGCCTGCACGATCTTTCCAACCTCGCCGTCCAGGCCGGCGTCCAGACCGTGGTCACCAACGATGTGCTGTTCCACCGGCCGGAGCGGCGTCTGCTGCAGGACGTGGTCACCTGTGTGCGCCATGGTTGCACCATCGACGAGCTGGGCTTCCGCCGTGAACGCCACGCCGACCGGCACCTCAAGCCGCCGGAGGAGATGAGTCGCCTCTTCGCAAAATACCCGGAGGCTCTGGCCCGGACCCTGGAGATCGCCGATCGCTGCCGCTTCTCGCTGGAAGAGCTGAAGTATCAATACCCCGACGAGGTCTCGACGCCCGGCATGACGCCGCAGGCCACCCTGGAAGCCCTGACCTGGGACGGCGCGGGGCGCCGCTATCCCGAGGGCCTGCCGGACAAGGTCAAGGCGATCCTTCGCCACGAGTTGAAGCTGATCCAGACCCTGGACTACGCTCCCTACTTCCTGACCGTGAACTCCATTGTCCGCTTCGCCCGCAGCCAGGACATCCTCTGCCAGGGCCGCGGCTCCGCCGCCAATTCCGCCGTCTGCTATGTGCTCGGCATCACCTCCATCGACCCCGAGCGCAATGACCTCTTGTTCGAGCGTTTCGTCTCCGAGGAACGGCGCGAGCCGCCGGACATCGATGTCGATTTCGAGCATGAGCGGCGCGAGATCGTCATGCAGTGGGTCTACGACACCTATGGCCGCGACCATGCCGCCCTCTGCTCCACCGTGGTGCGTTACCGCACCCGCGGCGCCATCCGCGACGTCGGCAAGGCTCTGGGCCTGCCTGAAGACCTGACCAAGCTGCTCTTGTCGCAGACCTGGGGCTGGTCCGAGGGCGTCCAGCCCAAGCACGCCGAGGGGCTGAATCTCAATCTCAAGGACCGCCGGCTGCGCCTGACCCTGGACCTGGCCCAGCAGCTGATGGGGGCGCCGCGCCACCTGTCCCAGCATCCCGGCGGCTTCGTCCTCACCCGCGACCGGCTGGACGAATTGGTCCCGATCGAGCCGGCGGCGATGAAGGGTCGCCAGGTAATCGAATGGGACAAGGATGACATCGACGCCCTGAAGTTCATGAAAGTCGACTGCCTGGCGCTGGGAATGATGAGCTGCATGAAGCGCGGCCTCGACCTGCTGAAGGCCCACAAGGACATCGACCTCGACCTCGCCACCATCCCCGCCGAGGACCCGCGCACCTATGCCATGATCCGCAAGGCCGACACCCTCGGGGTCTTCCAGATCGAGTCTCGGGCCCAAATGGCGATGCTGCCTCGGATCAAGCCCCGCACCTTCTACGACCTGGTCATCCAGGTGGCGATCGTCCGTCCGGGCCCGATTCAGGGCGACATGGTCCACCCCTACCTCCGCCGGCGCGAGGGCAAGGAGCCGGTCGAATACCCCCGCCCTGAGCTTGAAAAGGTGCTGGGCAAGACCTTGGGCGTGCCGCTGTTTCAGGAACAGGCCATGCGGGTGGCCATCGAGTGCGCCGGCTTCACCGCCGGCGAGGCCGACCAGCTGCGCCGCGCCATGGCGACCTTCAAACACACTGGCGGGGTTAGCGGCTTCAAGGGCAAGCTGGTCGGCGGGATGGTCGCGCGCGGCTATACCGAGGAGTTCGCGGAAAAGACCTTCAGCCAGCTCGAAGGGTTCGGCTCCTACGGCTTTCCCGAAAGCCACGCGGCCTCCTTCGCACTGATCGCTTATGCCTCAAGCTGGCTGAAGTGCTGGCATCCGGACGTGTTCTGCGCCGCCCTGCTCAACGCCCAGCCGATGGGCTTCTACGCCCCCGCCCAAATTGTCCGCGACGCCCGCGACCACGGAGTCGAAATCCGCCCGGTTTGCGCCAACGCCTCGCGCTGGGACTGCACGCTCGAGCCCACCGGCCAGGCGGTGCGGTTCGCCGTCCGACTGGGGCTGCGTCAGATCAAGGGCCTCGCCAACGTCGACGCCGCCGCGATCCTTCTATCCCGGGCGGACCGGCCCTTCGCCTCGGTCGACGACCTTTGGCGCCGGGCCGGCGTGCCGGCGGCGAGCCTGGTGAAGATCGCTGAGGCCGATGGTTTCCGCCCATCCTTGGGCCTCGCCCGGCGAGAAGCGCTCTGGGCCATCAAGGCGCTGCGGGACGAGCCCCTGCCCCTCTTCGCGGCCGCGACCGCGCGCGAACAACAGATCGTGCCGGAGGTCGATGAACCGGAGGTGGCCCTCAAACCGATGACGGCAGGCCGCGAGGTGGTGGAGGACTACGGACGCACCGGCCTGACCTTGCGCCAGCATCCCGTCGGGTTCCTGCGCGCGGATCTTCGCGCGGATCGCTACCAGACCTGCGCCGCCGTCAATGCGGGCCGCGACGGCGCCTCCTGCAGGGTCGCTGGGCTAGTGCTGGTCCGCCAACGCCCAGGCTCGGCCAAGAACGTCACCTTCATCACCCTGGAAGATGAGACCGGCGTCGCCAACCTCGTGGTCTGGGAAGCCCTCTACGAGAAGCAGCGCCGCATTGTGCTCACCAGCTCGATGATCGGGGTATCCGGCCGAGTCCAGCGCGAAGGCGATGTGGTCCATATCGTCGCCTATAAGCTGTTCGATCTGTCCGGTGTCCTGGCCAGCGTCAGCGGCCGGGACACCCCGTTTCCCCTCCCCCATGGCCGGGGCGACGAGCTGGCACGCGGCCCGTCTATGCCAGATCCGCGCGCCGGCGGACCGAAGACCGCCAAATCGCACGGGCCCTACAGCCCGGACACGCATGGCGATACACTCAAGCTAAAGACGCGCGACTTTCGTTGAGGATCATCCATGGCGCTGGGCCAAATCATCGACCTGGCGGACCTACCCTTTCTGACGAAGGGCGACCTTGGCGGCCGCTTCCTTTGCACCTCGACCTTCTACGACAGCTCCTGGCGCACCTGGCTTGCCATCGAGGAGGATGGTCGCAAGCTGATCGAGGTGCAGGCCTGGCCGGCCGAGTCCGTCTATTTCGGCACCCAGCCGGAGCAGCCGAACGATATCTGCAGCGCGTTTTTGACCTTCATCGCCCAACACGCCAACTTCGACGGCTTCTACCCGCCGTTCTCGGCGATCCAGGATGATCTCTTCAACCTCTCCGCCTCTCTGGCGAAGCTGGACCTGATCCACGCCGCCGGCGAAAAGGCCGGCGCCACCCGCATGGCCGCCACCGAGGTCGAATACATCCTGCTGGTCTGTCGCAGCATCTTCGACCTGCTGCAGGAGCTGGTGGCCAAGCTTTGGAAGACCATCAAGCTGGCCGATGCCACGGTGAAGACCCAGCAACTGAAGAAGACATTCTCGGACATGACGCTGGCCGACAACAAGCTGCGTCCCGCCGCGCAGATCAGCGCCCAGTACGGTCTGCCGATGATCATCGCCGAATGCTACGTCCGCCACGCACCGATGTTTCTGATGATCCGCCAGTTCCGGGACAACCTGGTCCACCGCGGCTATCAGGTGCAGATGATCTTTCGCGGCGACGACGGATTCGAGATCAGAAAGCGGCCGGGACCGTTCGTCGATTTGAACATCTGGCGCGATGACGAGATCCAGCCAAACGACATCGTGCCCCTTCTGCCGGCGTTGGGGCTGGTGATCCATGGGACGCTCGCCGCCTGCGAGGATTTCGCCCACACCTTGGCCAGCTGCATCCAGCTTCCGACCGCAATGGTCCCTGACATGGCGCTGTTCATGCGGGGCTACTTCAATGACGCCTTGGTGTCGGCGATGGCGGACGCAAATCAGCGGCTGGCGGAGGGGCGCAGCCTCATAGAGGCCGCGCCACCCGGAGCGCCGGCATGACCGAGCATCCCGCCTCTCCCGTTTCATTCACGTCCTGGCGCAGCTACTGGCATTTCCGTCAGTCGGTGCGCCGAGAGCTGCGCTTCGTGCGCACCCCCGAGACCGAGGCCTTCATCGCCGCGGTCCTGGAAACGAGCGAGAGCCGAAGGGTGACGATCCCCAGCGGGCGCCTGTTTTGGCGCGCGCAGCTCGGCCACGACTGGCGGCCGATGAACTCCGACACGGACGACGAGATACCGTGTGCCTTTCCGCGCAGTCGCATGAAGCCGCTGCCAGACCGGGCCTGGGATGGCCGGGCCAACCCGCGTGGCATCCCGTGCCTATACGTCGCCACAACCAAGGAGACGGCTATGGCGGAGGTCCGCCCGTGGGTCGGATCCTACGTCTCGGTCGGTCAATTCAGGACCCACCGTGAGCTCAAGGTCGTCGACTGCGGGCGCAGCCATGAGGGGTTCGCCTTCCATTTCGAGGAACCAGACGAGGCCGGCCGCATGGACGCGGTCTGGCGGGACATCGACCGCGCCTTCGCCGAGCCGATGACCCGGTCAGACGACCAGGCGGACTACGCCCCTACTCAGATTTTGGCTGAGGTGTTCAAGCGCGCGGGGCTCGACGGGGTAGTCTACCGGAGCACATTCGGCGAGGACGGCTTCAACCTGGCCCTGTTCGATCCGGACGTAGCCAGCCTGATCAACTGTGGTCTTTACGAAGTGAAGGCGATGCAGCCGACGTTCGCGGAGGCTGACCAGTTCTATCACGTCGCCGAACCGAACACGCGCCAGGACGACGGCGCCTAGCTCGCACCTTCCTGCAGATGAACGGCGAGTTGCTTGAGGAAAGCGCCGACGCTTCCGTAGATCTCGCGAGCTTGGTCTTCGTCGTAGGTCGCCCGGGCGTGCATGGCGTGGTTTCGCCAAGCGTTCTTGATGAACCGGAATTGGGTCGCTGCCTCCGCCATCCATTGCTCGGCGACAGGATCGCGCGCTTCGCGCCGCTCCCGAATCTGCTTTTCAATCTGGTTGAGCAGCTGGTTCCAGTTGGCGTTCGCCTCGACGCCGCACCGCTTCGCCAACACTTGTAAGGGCGCT
>Ga0302314_10016516_pt1 | contig 12463 bp, 10 predicted proteins | sample III_Palsa_N2_3_FD_200533 | JGI IMG/M metagenome (GOLD analysis project Ga0302314, IMG submission 200533) | Peat permafrost microbial communities from Stordalen Mire near Abisko, Sweden - III_Palsa_N2_3 | ecosystem: Environmental > Terrestrial > Soil > Palsa > Peat permafrost | place: Sweden...
ACCCAGTTCCAGCAGCGCGGAGGATTCGCCCGTGCCGAATTCGGCGCGGCCGTTCGACACCAGATCGAGGGTCGCGATGCGCTCGGCGACCCTGGCGGGATGATTGTATCCGGGCGGCATCAGCACGATGCCGTGTCCAAGCCGGATGTTCTTGGTGCGCTGCGAGCATGCCGCGAGGAAGACCTCCGGCGCGGAGGAATGCGAATATTCCTCGAGGAAATGATGCTCCACTTCCCAGGCGTGATCGATGCCGAGCCGGTCGGCAAGTTCGACCTGGTCGAGCGCGTCCTGAAAGAGCTTCAGTTCGTCCCCGTCGCGCCAGGGCCGCGGCAATTGATGTTCGTAGAAGATTCCGAATTTCACGGCACGACTCCTCGTTTAATTTTTGTCGTTCGATTTGGCCTTGAGCGCGTCGCTATGGGCTGCCGAATCGAACGCGGCGAGAATGTTCTTGAAGCGCGCTTCGACATATTCCCGCATCTCGGGATGCGTGAAGATGTAGAGTTCGTTCGCTTTCACCGCCTCAAGCACGCGCGCGCCCACGATGTCGGGGTCGAGGCCGTGCATGACGTTGTCCGCGGCCTCCTGGAGCGTCGCGCCCACGCCGGGATCGACTTCGCCCTGCCCGCCATAGCGATCTGGCCTGGCGCGGCCGCTCTCATGGATGCGCGTGCGCACGAAACCGGGGCACAATACCGATACTCCTATTCCCAGCGGCGCGAGCTGCTGGAACCAGCCTTCGCTCATCGCGACAACCGCGAATTTCGTGGCGGTATAGGGCTCCATTCCGGGCGGGCTGATCATGCCCGCCATCGAGGCCGTGTTGACGATGTGCCCGCCTTCGCCGTGGCTTTTGATCAGCGGCACGAACGTTTCGAAGCCGTAGATCACACCCTTGAGATTGACGTCGATGATCCAGTCCCAGTCGCGCTCACGCAGCGTACCCATCCGGCCGCCGACCGCGACGCCGGCATTGTTGCAGACGACGTGAACCTTGCCGAAGGCCGCGATCGTTTCGAGCGCGGCGCGCTGCACGACGGCGCGTTCCGTCACGTCGCATAGAACCGGCAGAGCCTTGACCTGTTCGCTCGCGAGCCGGTCCACGGCGGCTTTGGCTGCGCCCAGATCGATATCGGCCACCACGACATTCATTCCGGCACGGCCGAATGCTCGCGCCATCGCGAAGCCGATGCCGCTGGCGCCGCCTGTGATGAAGGCGGTCTTTCCTCTGAAATCCCCGATCATGCGGCCTCTTTTTGTCCGAGCGCGCCGAACCTTTGCACCAATTCGCGGCCATTGGGCTGGCGCGAGAGCAGTTTCGTCAATTCCTTGTTCGCCTGATCGCGGCCGTATTCGGCATCGGTCACCGCGTGCCAGTGCACCATCCCCCGCCAGACCGGATCGATCATCGCGGCGCCGGACACGCGTCCCCCATCGACCGTTTTAAACGTGAAACTGCGCAGTTCCGAAACGATCGCCGCCAGATAACCCACATGCGGCGCCTCATCCTGCCGGATGCGATCGACGAGGTCTGCAGCGTGCAGCGCGATGTCGCGGCGATCGCGAAAATTGTCGGGATCGCGCATGACCTCCGTGCAGAAGGCGAAGAACTTCTCGGCGCGCACTTCGATCATCAGCACGTTCATCAACAGAAGGATCCAGTCTTCATGCTCTTTGGGAATCTGGGGCATGAGCCTACCGACCTCCGGCCGCGTCAGGCTTTGGGGGATCGTCGGGAGGGGATAAGCGTTCTTGCCGAACAGCATGTCGCGTGCTGCAAACCACATCGTGTCGTGGCCGCCTTCGCCGCGCTCTGTGCTCCCGCCTTCGTCAAGTCCATGCGCAACCAGCAGGCCTTTGTTCAGGTGGCCCACTGCCGTTTGCGAAATGTCGTCCACAATAATGGCCTGAAAGTCCGGCGCCACGGCTTCCGCGAGCTGGCGGCCGCGCGCTTCGATCATACCGGTGACGGTCAGCGAATCCCACAGTGTTCGACCCAAGCCAAGCTCGAGCAGGAATTTCTGTTGCGCGTTGGACGGAAAATTATCCCCCGCGAGCAGTTGCTGCGAGGCGTCGACCAGATCATAGCCGCGGAATTTCAGCGCCTCCGTCCAGGCCTGGATGGCCGGCCACCGGTTGAGCGTCCGGGGAGAAGTGTATTTGCCTTCCGCATCGAACCCGCCGTGCAGGCGGTAGCCGGCTTCGAGATGCTGCGCGGCATAGGGATGGTGCGCGAGAATTTCCTCGGTGGAATAGGAAAGCTTCGACATTCGGTCCTCCGTCCGCCCATCCCGCGCTCCGTCGGGTTAGGACTGATAATTTGTCAGTATCCCGCCGGTGTCAATCCGAACGACTCGACACTTTCTCAGGAGACCACGCTTTGGTGGCAGCGCCGTTAATCCAGGTCTCCTGCGTACCGCATTTTTGGGGCTTTTCAGGGCCGGAGCGCCCGGACGAGAAATTGGGTGAGATTGCGCACAACATCTTCCTGCGTCCGCCCGCTGCGATAGCCCTCGGTGGCGGCCTGGTGGATCGCGCCGAGAATCGCCTGGCCCACAATGTCCGCGTCATAACCCTCCGAAACCTGGCCGTGTCCCGCGGCCGAACGCACGATGAAAGCCCAGTCGCTCCCCCACCGCTGCAGCAGGGGAATCGCCTGCACGCCCTCCGCGTCGATCACCGCTTCGTCGGTCATGGCGGCGTTAAGGACGCCGGGATGGCTTTCGGAATATTCGTAGATCGCCCGCAATGTGTTCGCGATCAGCTCCTCCAGCGTCTGCTGGTCGCCGACACGGGCGCGCACGCAACCGTCGAGTTCGGTGCGCGCATCCTCGACGAATGCGAGGAAACAGGCGCGCTTGTCCGGATAGTGCAGATAGAACGTGCCGTGCCCGAGGCCCGCTTCGCGCGCGATGTCCTGGGGCCTGGTCGCATGATAGCCGCGCTCGACGAACAGCTTGCGCGCCGCCTTCTTGATCTTCGCGAGGCTCTCGGGCTTGCGCCGTGCGGGCCTGGGATCGTCAAGCGCCTTGTCGAGTATCGGAACGCGCATGGCCGATTTTCCTCTTGTGCAGCCCCCGAAGTCAAATCTGCGCGCCGTATGAGTTTGGCCCGGTTCGGCGCGGCGACAGCCGCCACACCCAGGCGCGGAATTCGCCGGCACGGTTCGATATGGAACTTTGTATTGGCGATGCTGCTGCCCTATCTGTTTCACTGAGACAGGTCTACACTTTGTCTTGGACAATCCACATTTGAACGCAAGAGGGGCCTCGTGAACAAGATTATTGTCGCGCTCTGCATGCTCATAGGCAGCGCCGGAATTTCTCCGCTTTTCGCTATTGGAGCGATAATGGGAGGTGGAACCTATGGTCACGGCATCGGCTCGGGTTCCGGCGCCGCTACTGCGAATGCGCCGGAAAATGACGACTACGCGCAGGGACGACGCTTGATCCACTTCGAAAAATATGCCGACGCGATTCCCTATCTCAGCCGCGCGCATAGCGAGCGTCCGCACGATGCCGACATTCTCGCCTATCTGGGTTTTGCGCATCACATGGTCGGCGACGACGATCTTGCGCTTGAAATTTACCAACGCGCGCTGACCGAAGACCCCAATCATCTGCTCGCACACGATTTCTTGGGCGAGCTTTACCTGAGCATGCACGATATCAAATCGGCGCAGGAGCAGCTCGCGGCGCTGACGAGCCTCTGCCCGTCCGGCTGCGACGAGACCGCGTCCCTCTCGAAATCGATCGCAAGCTATCAGGCTGCCGCGTCTGCAACGCCTGCGCCACCGCCGAAGAGCACGAACTGAGATCCAAAATCCACCCGCGATCGGGTGGGTTTGTTACGCACCCTGCATCGCGCGCCAGACTCGCTCCGGAGTCGCGGGCATGTCGATATGCGCGACGCCGATCGCATCCGCGATGGCGCTGATCACCGACGGCATCGCGCCGACCGTTCCCGCTTCGCCGCAACCCTTCGCGCCCATTGCATTCGTCTTGCACGGGAACTGCTCGAACGCGAATTCGATGTCGGGAAGATCGTCGGCACGCGGCATCGCGTAGTCGGTGAAGCTGGCCGTCACGATTTGGCCCGTCTCGGCGTCATAGACGCAGTTCTCCAGCAGCGCCTGGCCGAGGCCCTGCGCCACGCCGCCATGCACCTGACCCGCTACCAGCATCGGATTGATGATGCGGCCGAAATCGTCCAGCACGCGATAGGCAACGACGTTGACCTTGCCGGTATCGGGATCCACTTCCACTTCGCAGATATGGCAGCCGTTCGGGAATGTCGACGCGCTGCCCTGATAGAGCGCATCGCTGTCGAGACCGTCTTCGAAGCCGGGAAGCTTTTCGCGCTTCAACGTGACCGCCAGTTCGCTCACCGTCATCTTGCGGTCAGAGCCCGCCACCTGGAACGAGCCGATGCCTTCGACGATGTTGAACGCGACATCCTTGCCGCCTGCCTGCATCACCTGTCCCGCGGCCGTCTTGCCTTTCGCGATCACGGTGTCGGACGCCATTTCCAGCGCGCCACCCGCCATGTTGAGCGAACGCGAGCCGCCCGTGCCGCCGCCGTTCACCCAGTTGGAATCGCCCTGCTTCACGACGATCGAGTCAAACGGCACGCCGAGGCGCTCGGCCACCACTTGCGCAAAGGCCGTCTCATGTCCCTGCCCGTTCGATTGCGTTCCGACATACAGCTCGACCGCGCCGTTGTCCGTGAACTTCACGGCTGCGGGTTCGCTGCCGGCTGCTGCCGTGATCTCCACATAATAGGCGACGCCGAGCCCGCGTTTTAGCCCGCGCGCTTCGGATTGATTGCGTCGTTCCGCAAAGCCCGCGGTATCGGCGCGCTTCATCGCTTCGTCGAGCATGAACGGATAGTCGCCGGAATCGAATGCGATCCCTGCCCAGTTCTTGTAGGGCAGCTCCGCCGGTGTCGGCAAATTGCGCTTGCGGATTTCGATCTTGTCGAGGCCCACCTTCGTGGCCGCAACATCCATCAGCCGTTCCATCAGATAGGCCGCTTCGGGACGGCCCGCGCCGCGATACGCGTCCACGGGAGCGCTGTTGCTGAAATAGCCTTTCACATTCGCATACATCGCGGGCACGCGATAAAGCCCGCCGAAAATGCGTCCACCCGCCAGGGTCGGAATGAACGGCGCATATTGCGATAGATATCCGCCCATATTGGCGGTGCCCGTAATGCGCAGCGCAAGAATCTTGCCGTCCTTGTCGAGCGCGAGTTCGCCCGTGGTGCGCATATCGCGGCCCGCATCGTCGCATAGAAACGCTTCGGTGCGGTCGCCCGACCAGCGCACGGGACGGCCCGTCATCTTCGCCGCCACCAGCACCAGAGGCTGCTCGGGATAGAGAAATCCTTTCATGCCGAAGCCGCCGCCCACGTCGCGCGTGACGATGCGGACTTTCTCCGACGCAACCTTCAGCATATTGCGCGCGAGTCCGCCGCGCAGATTCCCCGCTCCTTGCGAACCCGTATAGAGCGTGTAGCTCTCGTTCGCGGCATCATAGACGCCGATGGCATTGCGCGTTTCCATCGAGTTGGCGACGATACGGTTCTGCACCACTTCGATCGATGCTTTGTGCGCGGCCGCCGCGAACGCGGCATTAACCGCGGCCTCGTCGCCCTGGCCCCAATCGAACACGAGATTGCCCGGCGCCGTGTCCCAGATCTGCGGACCGGTCGGCGCGGAATCGAGCGTGCCGGCCGCATCGAGCGGCTCGTATTCGACCGCGACGAGTTCGGCCGCGTCCTTCGCCTGGGCATAGGTTTCGGCCACGACCATCGCGATCGCTTCGCCGGCAAAGCGCACGCGATCGTTCGCCAGCAGATGCTTGGCGGATTCTTTCGTGCCCGATCCGTCGCGGCTGGGAATCGGCGCCAGGCACGGCATGTCGCCGACACCGGCCGCGTCGACATCCGCTTGCGTCACGACCGCGATCACGCCGGGTGCGGCCTTCGCGGCCGAAATGTCGACCGACAGAATCTTCGCGTGCCCATGCGGGCTGCGATGGAAGCAGGCGAAGCCTTCGCCTTCGAACCGCAAATCGTCCGTATACTGACCTTGCCCGGTGACGAAACGAATATCTTCCGTCCGGCGGACGGATTGGCCAACGCCGAATTTCATGTGCCTGCCTTCGAGTCTTAGTGTTTATAGCCGGGATCGATGCGGTCGAGCTTGCGCAGCAGCGCGGGCCAGGCGAGCGCGCCCAAATGGCCTTCGAACGCCATCCGGCCTGTTTGCGCCGTCTTCTCCGGCACGCCCTGGTTGGGCCAGTTGGGCTTCGCGCCGCCACCCAGGGCCGCCACCTGCATCGAGCAGGCGCGCTCGAGATAGAACATTCGCAGGAACGCGTCGGCGCAGCTTTTGCCCAGCGCGAGCGTGCCGTGGTTGCGCAGGATCATCACATGCTTGTCGGCGATGTCTTGCACGAGGCGGTCGCGCTCGTCGAGATCGAGCGCCACGCCTTCATAGTCGTGATAGGTGGTGTCGCCGCAGATCATCATCGCGTGCTGGTCGAGCGGGAGAAGACCGTCCGCTTGCGCGGACACGGCAACGCCGTCGGTGGTATGCAGATGGATGATGCAATGCGCGTCGTCGCGGTTCATGTGCAGCGCGCTGTGGATGGTGAAGCCGGCCGGGTTCACGGGATAGACCGTGTCGTCAACCTTGTTGCCGTCGACGTCGATCTTCACCAGGCTCGATGCCGTGATCTCTTCGAACAGCAGGCCATAGGGGTTGATCAGGAAGTGATGTTCGGGCCCGGGCACCCGCGCGGAGATGTGCGTGAAGATCATGTCGTCCCAGCCATAGAGCGCGACCAGCCGATAGGTCGCGGCGAGATCGACTCGCAGCTGCCATTCCTCGGCGCTCACCTTGCCCTCGAGCGACGGAATCGTGTGCTCGTCCGGCACGCCGACCTTGATTTTCTCCAACACGTTCATGGCCTTGCTCCTAACCGAATATCCGTTGAGCTTAGAGTGACCCCGGGGGGCGAGCGGTGTCAAACGATGAGAAGCGTGCGGCGCGCCGACCCCCTTCCGTCACGCGGCTCACGCCGCGCGCCACCTTCCCCCGATGAGGGAAGGTTGGAAAAAGGCGAGGTGCGCATCTTCTTTTTTGCCTTCCCCCCTTGTGGGGGAAGGTGGACGCCGAGCACTTCGCTCGGCGGACGGAAGGGGGCGGGACACTCATGCGCGCGTCTCCCTCACCCGAACTTGAACGTCGCGACGATGCGGTCCAGCAACCCCCGCACGCGCGCCATGTCGAAGGGCTTGAGGCCGTATTCCGGCGGATAGACGCCCAGTGACGTGGACGCGATCATATATTCGACGGCCCAACATTGCCCACCATGCACGGCGCGGAAGCTGGTGATCTCGTGATAGTGGCTCATGCCGTCGTCGGAATCGCGGAACGCAGAAAACTCCACGCCGCCGATCTTCTGCTTCCAGGATTTTTCGTCCGGCGGCGCGCCGGCGGGTGCGAGGCACGCGGCAATCGCCTTGGGATTGTTGCTTGCGCCGACGGTGATTGTGGCGCCGCCGAAATTGGTCTGCGGTTCGATCGCGCGCGGCACGATGATCTCGTAAAGCACCTTGCCCGGATCGCTCGAATTCCACCGCCAGTCCGGCGCGCTTTGCGGCACGCCCACGGCCGCGAAATCGATCGGCGCCGCGATGGTGAAGCCGAGATTCGGTCCCACCGGCCAGGCATCGACGTTCTGATAGTAATCGGCCGCGTTCGCCGCAGTGGCCGCCAGCGCGGCGGCCAATCCCAGAACCCAGCTTTGCAATCTCATCTCGTGCCTTTCAAAAAAATTCGCGATAACAGGTCGAAAAATCCAGGGAAACAGCGGCTTTCTCGAAAAATAACAGGCTATAACAGGTGCCTGTTTTTCTGCCTGTCCTTTGCCTGTTATCCTTACGGAGCGCGGGCTTCCAGCCCGCTGCGCCGAAAAGCAAAGCAAAAGCGGCCTGGAAGCCCGCGCTCCAAACAGTATACACCCAAAACGGCAAACTCAAACAACCATTTTGGTTTTGCTGCGGAATTGCTGCGCAGCAATTACCGAACCCGGCCAACCGCCTTGAGCCAGCCTTCATAGAGCCCGTCGCGCGCTGAAGAGCCCAGCCCCGGCTCGAAACGGCGGTCGAGAGCCCAGGCTTTGGTGATCTCGGAGAAATCCCGGAACACGCCCGCCGAAAGCCCAGCCAGATACGCCGCGCCCAGCGCTGTCGTCTCCGTGATTTTCGGCCGGTCGACGGTGAGGCCCGTCAGATCGGCGAGGCGCTGGCAGAACCAATCGTTCTTCACCATGCCGCCGTCGACTTTGAGCGCACCCGGCGCGCCGAGCTTCGCGGCCGTCATGTCGCGCGCCATCGCGTCGAGCAGGTCGCGGGTCTGGAAGCACACCGCATCGAGGGCTGCGCGCGCGATCTCCGCCACGCCCATGTCGCGGGTGAGGCCGAGGATCGCCGCGCGCGCGTTCGGATCCCAGTAAGGCGCGCCGAGGCCCGTGAACGCCGGCACGAAATAAAGCCCTTCCGCGCTCTTCGCCGTGCGCGCGAGCGCCTCGATCTCGTCGGCGCTGCGGATCACGCCCAACGCATCGCGCAGCCATTGGACGATCGCGCCCGCCACAAAGATGCTGCCTTCGATCGCATAGGCCGTCTCGCCTTTGGCGCGATAGGCGGCGGTCGCGAGCAACCGGTTCTGCGAAGCGGGAACGCCGGCTCCAGTATTCACCAGCGCGAAGCAGCCTGTGCCGTAAGTCGATTTCACATCGCCCGGCGCGAAGCACGCCTGCCCGAAGGCGGCGGCCTGCTGATCGCCGGCCACGCCCGCGATCGGAATGGACGCGCCGAACAGGTCGCGCGCGCTGGCGCCGAAATCGCCCGCGCTGTCGCGCACCTCCGGCAGGATTTCGCGTGGGATCCGGAACAGACGCAGCATCTCCTCGTCCCAGGCGAGCGTCTTGAGATCGAGCAGCATGGTGCGCGACGCATTGGTCACGTCGGTCGCATGCACCGCCCCGCCCGTGAGTTTGTAGATGAGCCAGGAATCGATGGTGCCGAACGCGAGTTCGCCGCGCTCCGCGCGGGCCCGCGCGCCGGGGCAATGATCGAGCAGCCATTCGAGTTTTGTGGCGGAGAAATAGGGATCGAGCAGCAGCCCGGTGCGCGCGGTGACCTCGGGCTCGCGGCCCTCTTCTTTGAGGATGCGGCAACGCTCGGCCGTGCGCCTGTCCTGCCACACGATGGCGTTGTAAAGAGGCGCACCGCTCGCGCGATCCCACAGCACCGTCGTCTCGCGCTGATTGGTGATGCCGATGGCTGCAATCTCGCGCGGCCCCACGCCTTTCGCCGCCACGCGGCAGCAATTGAGCGTCGCCTGCCAGATTTCCTCCGCATCATGCTCCACCCAGCCATTGGCCGGATAGATCTGCCTGAGCTCGATCCCATGCGACGCCACCGGCCGCGCCGCGGAATCGAACAGGATCGCGCGGGTCGACGTGGTGCCTTGGTCGATGGCGAGAAGGAAGGGAGGGTCGGGGGTCATGAGGAGAGTCGGTTCGGCTGCGGACATGTCAGCTTACCACAGGACTTGAATTCGTGAACATTTGGTCCCGCACGTAACTCGCCATTCCTGAACGATGCACGCGCGCAACAACGGGGATACAACCGGAATAGACAAGCGTTGCGCCATTGAGAATAATTAAGAAAGCAGATGCGGGGGCGTCATGAAAGCATATCAGAAGGTCATTTTGGTCAGTCTGGCGATTCTAGTGGTCTCAATCGGCCCGTCAGACTTACGAACTACGCTAGCTGCGTTTGCGTCAAATAGTCAAACAGCGTCGAGGCCTCCAACAAATCCATTGCCAACTCCAGGCCGATAGATTGGGCACTTCCGACCAGCGGACCAAACAAATAGCGAAACGAGTGCCGAGAGAGTTCAGGAATTCGCTTCAATAGTTCAAGCATTCTCCGGTTTACTCGGACTCATGCTTGCCGGGCTAGCTCTTTTTTACACTCGGCGGCAGCTGATTCCGATTCGGCGTTCGATTGCAACATTAGCTGCTACCGAAAAACTCAATTCACGTCGTGTGAACGAGCTTCGGCGAGCCATGCCTAAGCAGACCTATGAAGTTCGCGGTTTCGATCCGCGATTCGGAGACGTTGAATGGTCCCGCATGCTATTTTCCACCAATGGCCTTTCGGAGAGTCGCCAGAAAAATCCAGTTAGCAAGATCGGTTTTCATCTTTCGAGAACCTATGGCGAGTTCGTGCGCGATTTCGAAGAACGCAAGTTTGCGGGTCCAAACACACTGCTTATCGTGGATTTGGCGATGGTGCCGCAATATCTGCAGACTGGTTTGATCCGTCCGCTTGGCAACGTTCCGGGATTTAATTTCGAGAAACTAATGGCGCGCCGCGCTGAAAGCTATGGAACTTATTTCAACGAAGGAACGATTGCATTGGCGCGGTATATGTGCGCCGCAATTTCCGGCGATATTGGCGCCGTACCTCTTTGGATCAATTCGCAAGGGCGGTTCATATGCGCGCCAAGTCAGGGACACTTTCAGCGCCCGCTCACGGCTTCCGCATCACTGGATTTGATCTTCGAACGCGCCGACGCGGCGGTCGTGTCCCCTCTAGTGGTGTAGGAGCTGTGGGTAAGTAGCCTGCCGCAGCAACCGGCAACGAGTCATGCGGAGGCGGGCTACTTATCCACAGCGTGGGTCATCGTGAGTCTCCGATAGGTTTTGGTCACCACAACCAACCTGTCGAAAGGACACGACCCACGATGACCGACGAGATGATGACGCTTCGCGCGCTTTTGGAGAAGAGCTCGGACGCAGATTTTCTGCGCGAGATGATTGGCTTCACGGCGCAGCGATTGATGGCACTGGATGTCGAGACCCTTACCGGAGCGGCTCCCGGCGAGCGCAGTTGCGATCGCATCAATCAGCGCAATGGCTATCGCGACCGGATATGGGAGACGCGTGCCGGCACGGTGGAGCTGCGCATTCCGAAGCTTCGCAAGGGCAGCTATTTTCCGCCTTTTCTCGAGCCCCGACGCTTGGCCGAGAAGGCGCTTAGCGCTGTGGTGCAGGAGGCCTACGTGCACGGCGTTTCCACGCGCTCGGTCGACGATCTCGTCCGGGCGATGGGGATGAGCGGCATCTCCAAGAGCCAGGTCAGCCGGCTTTGCGAAGAGATCGACGACAAGGTCAAAGCCTTCCTCAATCGTCCGCTCGAAGGCGACTGGCCCTATCTCTGGATCGATGCCACCTACGTGAAGGTGCGCGAGAACGGACGGATCGTGTCCGTTGCGGTCATTGTTGCGGTCGCCGTCAACAGCGACGGACGACGCGAGGTTCTTGGCATGGACATCGCGCCTTCGGAAGCGGAGCCATTCTGGACGGAGTTCCTGCGCAAGCTCGCAAGACGCGGGCTTAGAGGCGTCAAGCTCGTCGTCTCCGACGACCACAAGGGCATCAAGGCCGCGGTCGCCAAAGTGCTGCATGCCACTTGGCAGCGTTGCCGTGTACACTTCATGCGCAATGCGCTTGCTCATGCCGGACGCCAGGGGCGCCGTGTCGTCGCAGCCTTCATCGGCACCGCCTTCGTCCAGGACGATGCCGAGGCCGCTCGCGCACAATGGCGTTCCGTCGCCGACCAGCTCCGTCCAAAGGTGCCCAAGCTCGCCAATTTGATGAATCAGGCCGAGGCCGACGTCTTGGCCTTCATGAGCTTTCCCAAGGACCATCGGGTGAAGATCCACTCCACCAATCCACTCGAACGCCTCAACGGCGAGATCAAGCGGCGCACCGATGTCGTGGGAATCTTTCCCAATGAGGACGCCATCACCCGTCTCGTCGGCGCGCTCTTGCTCGAGCAGAACGACGAATGGGCCGTTCAGCGACACCGCTACATGTCACTGGAAACCATCGCCCCACTGAGCGATGATCCCATCGTCAAGCTGCCCGCCGTGGCATCCTGACACTCCGGCCAGACTTGCCGGAGACCGCGAACAGCACGCGCTCCTACACCACCGCTCGGGACACGATCGACGCGGCCGCAGTATTGCGTGAGGCAGGCGTTCAAACGGCAATGCTGTCGTCGGCTATATTCGAATTTTGGGGCCACTTGGCCTATCGAAATTGCCGCACCTTCAGGACCCGCAATCGCGAATCGGGTCCAACAATTGAAACCGCGCTTTCACACGATCAATCTCAGAATCATCGCTTCTTTGAAGCTGTAACGGATTATGCCGTGAGATTACGGTTTTCTGACATGACGAGTGAGCAATTCTGTAACGCAAGAACCATGAAAGATCTCAGAGAGGCCGGTGGCCTCCTGGATATTCAGCACGGAGACGACGCTCGCCTGCTTCGAGACGGAATTGCCTTATGGAAGCCGATCTTCTCGTCAGAAC
>Ga0302314_10016519_pt1 | contig 12460 bp, 9 predicted proteins | sample III_Palsa_N2_3_FD_200533 | JGI IMG/M metagenome (GOLD analysis project Ga0302314, IMG submission 200533) | Peat permafrost microbial communities from Stordalen Mire near Abisko, Sweden - III_Palsa_N2_3 | ecosystem: Environmental > Terrestrial > Soil > Palsa > Peat permafrost | place: Sweden...
CCAGGGAAACTGGTGCGGGGGCTGCTCCACTCCGACGGCTACCGAGGCGTCAACCGGGTTCGGGCGGTGCTGGCCAGCGGTGTGGGGCCGAAGTACTGACCCTCGTGCGCGCTGCCGCTGCGGGCGATCGCGGGCCGGTCGGGCGAAGCAACGGTCCGTTCTATAGGACGGGTTTGATCTTGCCTAGCCGTCGACGATCGTGATGAGGGTCCAGGCGCCCAGGTGGATGCGGTCGCCGGGGCGGAGGGGGACGCGGGCGCCGGAGGGGACGTCCTTGCCGTTGACCTGGATTCCGTTCGGTGAGCCGAGGTCCATGACCGACCAGGTGCCGTCCGGGGCGGCGGTCAGCGCCGCGTGCAGGCGCGACACGCCCGGGTCGCGGGGCGGGCCGGCCAGGTCGATCTCGGGCTGGACGTGCAGTGACTGGCTGCGGCGGCCGATGCGGACCGTGCTGCCGTCCAGCCGGAAGCGGCGCTCGGCGACGTAGACCGGGAAGCTGATCGACCCCGCGTCGGCGTCGTCGGCCGCCCGGACGTGGTCGTAGTAGGCGCGGTCGGCGGTCACCACCGCGGTCCAGGTTCCCGGCCCGCCGGGCGCGGCCGGGACGCTCGGGGCGGGCCGCGGGCCCGGGAGCGGCGCGGGAGCCTGCGGCGCGGGGAGTCTCGGCGGGGCGGGCTCGGGGATGGTCAGGGGCCGGGTCGGGACGCCCGGCCCGGGGGCGGGCGAGACGACGGACACCCGGCTGAGGTCGGACGGGCGCCCTCGCCAGGACCGCGTCGACGGCCGGCGGCAGGTCCGGGCGCGCCGCCGCCAGCCGCGGCGGCGGCGCGGAGACGTGCGCGTACAGCACCAGCACGGGCTCATCGCGCTTGAACGGGACCGAGCCCGACAGCAGCTCGTAGGCGACGCACGCGAGCGCGTACTGATCGGCCCGGCCGTCCACCAGCTGGCCGCTGGCCTGCTCGGGGGCCGCGTAGTCGGGCGTGCCGAGAAACTGCCCGGGCACGGTCAGCGCGCCGATCGACCGCAAATGCCTGGCCACGCCGAAATCCGACAGGTACACGTGCTCGGGCCAGCCCGGTCGGGCGTCCACCAGGATGTTGGCGGGCTTGACGTCGCGGTGCACCAGACCCGCCTCGTGCGCGGCGTCGAGCGCGGACGCCACCGGGGAGACGAACGCCGCCACCCGCCGGGCGGGCAGCCCGCCCTCCCGGCGGACCAGCGCGTGCAGGTCCCGGCCGACCACGAAACGCATCGCGATGTAAATCGACGCGCGTCGGGTACTCGGACTGGTCCACCCGCGTCGGCTGCTCGGCCTGGTCGGCCGGGTTGGCCCGCTCGGCCGGCGGGAACGGGATCAGCACCGCCGTGATGTTGTCAAGGCCGCCCGAGTCGACCGCGAACTTGACCAGGTCGGCGGCGGCGTCAAGCGGGCGGGTGAGCGCCGCGGGCATCACCATGTCGGCCAGCTCGGCGGCCTCCGGGCGGTAGTTCCACAGGCCGTCGGAGCAGATCAGCAGGACGCCGGGGCCGGTCGGGGTGAACCGGTCGATGTGCGCCTGGGGGTCGGGCAGGTCCGCGCCCAGCCAGCGCGTGATGACGTGCGCCTGCGGTGACGCCATCGCCTCGTCCATGGACGCCAGGCCGGCCGCCACGATCTCCTCGGCGAGCGAGTCATCGCGGGTGATCCGCCTCGACCCGGCGTTGATGTCGATGGTGTCGTTGGGGCCGCCGGGCAGCAGCGGGTCGGCGGCGAGCCAGTACGCGCGGCTGTCGCCCAGCCAGCAGACGGTGATCTGCTCCCTGGTGACCACGGCGGACACGTAGGTCGCGGCCGGAGCCCCCCCGGGGCCCGCCAGCGCGGTCAGCGCCCGCGCGGCCGCCTGCACCGCCGTGTGCGACGCCACCCCCGCGTCCTCTCCCCGCTGCACGCCCTCGGCCAGCAGCTTCATCCCGGTCCTGACCGCCGTCAGCGACGCCTCATCGGGGCGCGGAGCGGAGGAAACGCCGTCGGAGATGATCGCGACCGCCACCTGGCCCGCGCTGGTGGGCACGACCGCGATGTGGAACGCGTCCTCGTTCCGCTGGTGGCGCAGCCCGCGGTCACTGACGCCGACCACCTGCCCGAGGTCCTTTTCCACATGGTCGGCGTTGATAGCCAGCGGCTGGCCGCACGACGAGCAGCGGCCATCAGGGCCAGCGAGGACCGGCTCGCCGGAATCCGCCGAACACGTCGGGCACTGCCTTGCGCTAGGCGAATCATCCCGCGACGTGCTCATATCCCCGCTCCTGTCCGCCGGCGGCGTATCCCGCTGGCCAGGACATTAGCCTATGTCCCCCCGTGTCCGGACGCCATTTTTGGCCTATTCCAAAGGGCATTTTCGAGCGGCCGACCGAAACCGGGCACCGGTCATGGATAAGACAGGAACCGGGCGCAGATCAGGGATGGCGCAGATCAGGGATAAGGCAGGTTGATAGCATCCCCGATGCGGTGCACGCGCAGCGCGTTCGTCTTGCCGGGGCTGCCGGGCGGGCTGCCCGCCACGATGACGATCTTGTCGCCGATGGCGCACCGGTTGAGTTCGACCAGGGACGAGTCGACCGTGTGCACCATCTCGTCGGTGTGGTACACCGTCGGGACCACGAACGTCTCGACCCCCCAGGTGAGGGCGAGCTGGCTGCGGGTGGCCGGGTTGGTGGTGAAGGCCATCAGCGGGATCGGGGAGCGGTACCGGGCCAGCCGCCGCGCGGTCTCGCCGGTCAGCGTGAACGCGACCAGGGCCTTGGCCCCGACGATCGCGCCGACCTCGGCCGCCGCGCGGGCGATCGCGCCGCCGGTGGTCGTCGGCATCCGCGACAGGTGGTGCTCGGCGACCAGCGAGCTCTCCTCGGCCGCGACGATGATCCTGCTCATCGTGGCGACGGTCTCGATCGGGTAGGCGCCGACGCCGGTCTCGGCCGAGAGCATCACCGCGTCCGCGCCGGCCGAGACCGCGCCCGCCACGTCGGAGACCTCGGCCCGGGTCGGGCGCGGCGCGCTGATCATGGACTCGAGCATCTGGGTGGCCACGATGACCGGACGGGCCCGTTCCCGCGCGAGCTTGATCGCGCGGGTCTGCACGGTCGGCACCTGCTCAAGCGGAAGCTCGACGCCGAGGTCACCGCGGGCCACCATGATCCCGTCGAACGCGTCCACGATGTCGGGGAGGAACTCCACCGCCTCCGGCTTCTCGATCTTGGCGATGAGCGGGACCCCGGCCCGGCCGGCGTCGGTCATGATCTTCCGCGCCAGTTGGGCGTCGTCGGGGCTGCGAACGAAGGACATCGCGACGATGTCGGCCCCGGTGGCCAGCGCCCAGCGCAGGTCGGCCTCGTCCTTCTCGGTCAGCGCGGGCGCGCTGACGTTGACGCCCGGCAGGTTGATGCCCTTGTGGTTGGAGATCTTGCCGCCGATCACGACCCGCAGGTGCACCCGGCTGCCGCTCACGCTGATGACGTCGAGCTGGACGTTGCCGTCGTCGATCAGGACGCGGTCGCCGACCCGGACGTCATCGGGGAGGCCCTCGTAGGTGGTGGACGCCTCGCGGACGGTACCGGGGATGTCTTCGGTGGTGATCGTGAAGTCCTCGCCGGCGACGAGCCGGACCGGACCGTCGGGGAACACGCCGAGGCGGATCTTCGGCCCCTGCAGGTCGGCGAGGATGCCGACGGAGCGGCCCGTCGCCTCCGAGCCCGCCCGTACGCGGTGGTAAACAGCCAGGTGGTCGGCTTGCGTACCGTGGCTCATGTTGAGCCTGGCGACGTCCATGCCGGCGCCGATCAGCGCGGTGATCTGCTCCTGGCTGGAAGTCGCGGGCCCAAGGGTACAGACAATTTTCGCGCGACGGCTCATCGTGGATTCCCTTCAGGTGGTCTATACCACCTTAGCCGATCTCGGACCTTGTGGTGATTGGGGTCACAGAAGGTTCACGCGTCGGTCGCACAACCGCCGCCCGGGAACCGCGCATATATCCACTAACGAGACCCTAACGGCGCACGCCTCCGCAAAGCCTGCCGTCGGCGTAGTTTCTAACCGATGTCCACGCCAGCCAAGATCAGGATCGGCGCGGCGGCAGCAGTCGCGATCGCGTGCTGCCTGGCCGCGGTGATCGCCGTCGCGCTGGCCGCGCTCGGCGGCCAGTTCGGCTCGATCGGGAACCGCGACGCGCCGGCGGTCGACTCGACCACCGGTCTGTACTTTTCCCTCAACGACATGGACGCTCAGGTCGCGAACGTCCTGCTGGTCGGGGGGGACGCCACCTTGACGGCCGACCGGTCGCAGGACCTGGCGATCTTCGGCAGCGATCGCGCGACCGCCGACGCCGACCTGACCCAGGCGCTGGCGACCTCCGGCGGCGACGCCGCCGCGCAACGGGAGCTCAGGTCGGTTCTCGACGGAGTCGGCCAGTACGAGGCCCTCGCGGCCGACGCGCTGCTCACCGACCAGCAGGCGCGCAGCTCCGTCGGCCGGGCCCCGGCGGCCGCGCTCGGCTACTACCAGCAGGCGACCGACCTGATGCAGACCTCCATCCTGCCCGGGGTCTCCTCGCTCACCAGCGTCAGCGCGTCCAAGCTGAACGCCAGCTACACCGACGGCACGTCGACGGCCTGGACCACGGCCGGCGTGGTCATCGGGGCGGGCGTGGCGCTGATCGCCATCCTGGTGGCGCTCCAGCTCTACCTGTCGGCCCGCTTCCGCCGCCTGGTGAACCCCGCGCTCGCGGCGGCCACGCTGGTCGCGGTCGTCCTCGTGATCGCGGCGGCGACCCGGGTCTCGGCCGAGGCGGGTCACCTGAAGGTGGCCAAGCAGGAGGCGTTCGACTCCATCCTGGCCCTCACCCAGGCCCGCGCGGTGAGCTACGACGCCAACGCGGACGAGAGCAGGTACCTGGTCGACCCGGCCCGCGCGGCGCAGTACCAGCAGGCGTTCCTCACCGAGTCACAGCAACTGGCCGACGTCGGGAACGTCGGCATTTTCAGTTACGACGCGGCGCTGGCGGCCGGCATCCGCGCCTACGACGGCGACAACAGCGACGTGCGGTTCGGCGGCTACCTGGGGGCGGAGTTCGGCAACATCACGTTCGCCGGCGAGCGGGCGGCTGCGATCCGCACGCTGCTGGCCTACCAGGTCTACGAGCGGGACGACCGGAAACTGCGCGCGCTGGCGCAGACGGACCTCGCCGCCGCCGTGGGGTACGACGTCGGGACCGCCGCCGGGCAGTCCGACTGGGCATTCAACCAGTACGACGAGGCCCTTTCGTCGGTCATCGCCATCAACTCGGCCGCGTTTACCGACGCGATCCAGGCGGGCCAGGGCGACGCCGCCGCCTGGAACCTCGCGTTCCCCGTGGTGGGCGCAGCGCTGCTCGCCGCGCTTGTGCTGGCCGGGGTCAGGCCCCGGCTGGCCGAGTATCACTGAGTCCAGGTGAGCTGCAAGTCGTGGTGAGCTCAGTCCTGGTGAGCTAAGTCCTGGTGAGCCTGAGCGCGGTCCAGGCGCCCAGGTGGATCACATCGCCGTCGCGCAGCGGGACGGCCTCGCCGACCGGGATTTCGTCCCCGTTGACCAGCGTGCCGTTGGCTGAGCCGGGGTCGACGACGGACCAGGTGCCGTCGGGGGCCGCGACCAGCACCACGTGCAGGCGCGACACGCCGGGGTCGGCCGGGGGCCCGGTCAGGTCGATCTCCGGGTGGATGCCGCGGGAGTCGCTGCGCCGCCCTACGCGGACCTCCCTCCCCGCCAGCCGGTACAGCCGTTCCGGGCAGTACGCGGGGAACCCGATCGCGGCGGCGTCCGGGCCGCCGGCCTGCTGGACGCTGTCGTAGTACGCGCGATCGGCCGTCACCACGACGGCCCAGGCGGCGCCGTTGGCCTGCCTGACCGACGGGACGGGCCGGGGCGGCGCGGTCAACGGGGGCGGCGGGGCTTGCCGCGGCGGGGCTTGCGGCGGCGGGGCTTGCGGCGGCGGGGCTTGCGGCGGCGGGGCGCTGAAGTCGAAGCCGCACGACTCGCAGAACTGGCCGACCCGCGGGACGCCGCAACGCGGGCAGGCGCCTTGGGCCGGGGCGAACGGGCTGAGCACGGCGGCGCCGATCAGCGCGCCGCAGACGTCGCAGTAGTCGTCACTGGCCGACGTGTGGCCGGAGGGGCAGGTCGCCATCGCTACTCCTTCTTGACCCGGACCGTCTTGGCCGACCTGGTGTCGAGCGCCATCTCGTCCGCCGTGCTCACCTTCTTCTTCAGCCGGACCGTGCCGGTCGCCTCGTCGACCACGTCCACCACCTTGGCCAGCAGCCGCGCGGTGTCCTCATGGCCGGCCGCGTGCGCCAGCGCGACCGCCCGGCCGAGCCGGGCGGTGGCGGTCTCCTCGTCACCCCGCTTGCTCGCCTCAAGCCCGTCCTGGATCGCCGCCGCCAATTCGGCCTGCCCGGTGTAGTGCGCCACCCCCGGGTTGATCCGGGTGGACAGCGCCTCGTCCTCGGTCCACGTCGCCCGGATCAGGCCCTGGCCGAGGATCTGCTGGCCCGACGGCGAGCTGGCCACCAGGCTGACCCGGGCGGCCAGCATCTCCTGCCCCACGCCGCCGACGTTCACCTGGACGCCCACGTGGTAGTCGCGGCTCTCCCCCGGCGCCCAGGCGCCGGTGGGGTACTCGCCGACTTGCGGGCCGGTCTGCGAGCGGCGCCCGGTCAGGTCATCGATGGCCGGGGCGACCTGCTTCACGAACTTCGCGACCGCCTGCTGCGGAGTCCATACGCGCAGCATGACATCCGGCAGCTGCTTGCTCATGGCGCCGCGCATCATCTCCTGGAAGTCGGCCGCGAGCCCGGCCGGGTCGGGCACGATGTCGACCGTGCCCAGCAGCGCGGTGGAGATCTTGCGCAGCTCGTCGACCACCCAGTCGGTGCCGACACCGCGGCAGTCGCAGCGGAACGAGCCCTCGCACAGGCTGATCGCCGCCGCGAGCTGCTCGGGCGTCTCGTGCTGGTTCTTGCCGTCGGTGAGCAGGATCGCGTGCCGGAGCGTGGCCGGGTAGGACTCGAATATGCGGTGCGCGAGGCGCAGCCACTGGCCGATCGCCGTCCCGCCGTTGGACCGCAGTCCAGCCACGGCCCGCTTGGCCTCGGCGCGGGTTTGCGCGTCCGCGACCGCCATTGACCCGTCCGTCGGGTAGACCGGCCAGGCCGTGTTGGTGCCCGCGACGATCGCGAACCGCGCGCCGTCGCTGATGACGTCCACCGCGGCGGACGTCGCCGCGCGCGCGGCCAGGATCTTCTCGGGCGGAAAGTCCATCGACCCGGAGCAGTCGACGATGATGATCTCCGCGCTGCCGTCGGCGCGGCCGGCCGCCGCTGGTGCGCCGTCGGCCGCCTCCGCGTCCGCGGTGACGGTGACGATCGCGCTGACGTCACGCCCGCCCACGGGCAGGTACGGGTTCTGGTCGATCTGCACGGTGAATCCGGGCAGGCTCGTCATCGCTCACTCCTCGGTGAAGTCTCCGGCCACGCGGGCGGGAACGGCATGAGTACGGTCGTGATGTTGTCGGCGCCGCCCGCGTCGAGCGCGAACTTCACCAGTGCGGCGGCGGCGGCGAGCGGATCGGTCAGCGCGGCCGGCAGCGCCATGGCCGCCAATTCGGCCGCCTCGGGCTGGTAATTCCACAGCCCGTCAGAGCAGAGCAGGACCACGCCGGGACCGGGCGGCTCGAACCGCGCCCCGTGCGGCTGAGGTTCCGGCAGGTCCGCCCCCAGCCAGCGGGTGATGACGTGCGCCTGCGGTGAGGCCATCGCCTCGTCGATGGTGGCGAGGCCGGCCGCGACGAGTTCCTCGGCCAGCGAATCGTCGGTGGTGAGGCAGCGTGAACCCGAGACGTCCGCCGTCAGCCAGTAGACGCGGCTGTCACCGAGCCAGCACACGGTCACGCCGGCGCCGTCGACGACGGCCGACGTGTAGGTCGTGGCGGGCGCGCCCACCGGGCCCCCCAGCTCGCCGACCGCCCGCCCGGCCGCCCGCGCGGCGGCGGCGGAGGCGCCCGCCGGATCGTAGCCCGCGCGCACCGCGGCGAGCAGCGACCCGGCCGCCGCCCGCACCGCGGCGAGCGATGCCTCGTCAGGGCGCGGCGCCGACGAGACGCCGTCGCACACCACCGCCAGCGCCACCGGTTCGCCCGCCACGCGGGTGGCCGCGAGCGCCATCGCGTCCTCGTTGCGAGCGTGCCGCAGGCCGCGGTCGGTCACCCCGGCCGCCAGCCCCACGCTGAGTTCCTCACGGTCCCGGCCCGACGGCACCTTGCGCCCGCAGAACTCGCAGTATCCCTCCGGGCTGACCCCGGCCGGCGGGCGGCCGTCGGCCGCGCAGAGCGGGCACTCAACCGCCCCGCCGGCCCCGCCGGAGCTGACCGCGGCCGGCGCAAGCTCGGCCCCGCACGCCTCGCAGAAGCCGTCGTCGGGGCCGACCGGCTCGCCGCAGGCCGGGCACGGGCTGGTCACGTCAGGGTCCGCGGCCGAACGCTGTTCGCCATGTCCACCAGCTCAACCCGGCGGGCGGGGTCCTGGGTGAGCCCCGCGAGCGCCCGGTAACCACGCTCAAGGCCGAAGCGCAGCGCGCGCTCGTTCGGCTCGCAGCCGAGGATGGCCCCGCCAGTGTCACTCGCACCGGCGGCCCGCACGCCCGCCGGCCGCGCGTCCGCCACCCAGTCGAGGGCGGCGTGCAGGATCTCCACCGTGAGCTGCTGCCGTCGCAGGTCGTCGAGGGACAGCCGGACGAGCCTGCCGTCGGCCTGGCGCACGTCGGCCGCGGACACCCCGGTCCGGCCGGCGATCAGCAGCCGGACCGCGGCGATCTGCGCCGCCGCGTGGTAGCTCGAGGTATCGGGCACGGCGGCCACCGCGGCGATGGCAGCGGGCCTGTCACCGAGGGCGAGGCAGGCTCTGGCCAAGCCGAACGCGGCGCTCACGTAGGACCGGTCGATCGTCCATACGAGCTGGTAGTAGCGACGCGCCGCGGCCTCGTCCCCCAGCGTCTCGGCGGCGAAGGCGAGGGCGAGCTTGGGCGCGGGCTCGCCCGGCAGCTCGTCGTAGACGGCGGTGAACGCCGCCCTGGCCGCGTCCGGCCGGCCTGCCGCGAGTTCGCGCAGCCCGTTGTGCCAGGCGATCCGCCAGTCGGCCGGATCGGCCGCGGCGAGTTCGGCCAGGTAGACCGCGGCACCGTCCGGGTCGCCCGCCGTGATGAGCGCGCGGGCGAGCGCCAGCTTGGTTTCCGGCGAGTCCGCTACCGCCTGCGGAACACTCCCCCCGTCGACACTGCCGCCGGTGACGGCGGCCAGCAGCGCCGCCGCCTGCTGCTCGGGCGGCAGCGTGCCCAGCGTGGCCAGGTAGCCCGCGGCCGGGTCGGTGCCGTCCGCGAGCGGTGCGGGCAGGCCGGCGATCGCCTCGGCGGCCGGCGGCGGGCTCACCCGGACGTGATCGCCGCTGATGGGGGTCAGCTCGGCCCCGATCGCACGCAACTCGGGGCTGAACAGGCGCGAGAACGCCGGGCGGGGCTGGCCGTCGGTGACGGAGAGCACCTCTCTGAGCACTCCCGTGGTCTGCTCGGCCATCTCGGCCGCCGACTGGAAGCGGCGCTCGGGGTCGGGGTCGGTGGCCCGGCGCAGCAGCCGGGCGAACGACTCCTGCTCGGCCAGCAGCGGCACCGCGTCGGGCAGCCGGTACTTGTACTCGCCCTGGTAGCCGGCGAACTCGAAGGTGAGCACGGCCAGCGCGCGCCCCACGGTGTACAGGTCGGAGCTGGGCGACGGGCCGGCATCCTCGATCTCGGGCGCCTGGTAGCCGACCGTCCCGTAGATGGGCTCGTCACCCTCGATCGGCCGGACGCCGCCCATGTCGATGAGCTTGAGCTGCTCCTCGGTCTGGATCACGTTGTCGGGCTTGAAGTCGCAGTAGACGAGTCCGCGGTCGTGCAGGTAGCCGAGGGCGGGCAGGATCTCGATCGCGTAGGCGAGCGCGTGCGCGAGCGGCACCGCCCCGCCCCCCTGCCGCGCGTCAAGCCTGATCTCCTTCAGCGACTTGCCGCCCACGTACTCCATCACGATGTACCCGGCGCTCTCGCCGTCGCTCGCGCTCGTGTGCTGTACGAAGTTGTAGATCCGCACGATGTTCGGGTGCTCGACCTGGGCGAGGAACTGACGCTCGGCCACCGCCGCGGCCATCGCGTCCGCGTCCCCGGTGTTGAGCAGCCCCTTGAGCACGACCCAGCGGTCGCTCACGTTGTGGTCCCGCGCGAGGTACACCCAGCCGAGTCCGCCGTGCGCGAGGCAGCCGAGAACCTCGTACTGCCCGGCGACCAGCTCCCCCGGCGCGAGCTTGGGGCTGAAGGAGAAGCGGGTGCCGCACTGCCGGCAGAACCCCTCGGTCAGACCGGGGCGCCCGTTCACCGACTGGCCGACCCGCTCCCCGCAGTTTCCGCAGAACCGCCGGCTCTCCGGCACCCGCGGGTCGGCCAGGATCGCCGTGGTCGGGTCGCGCGCCGGGACCGGCGGCACCTCCACCAGCCCGGCCCCGAGCGCGCCGCGCGAGGACCGGCCGCTGCCGCCCCGCGAGCCGCGCGTGCCGTGCCTGCTGCCCGAACCCGTGCCCGTGCTGCTGCCGGCCGACCAGGACGCCGACCCCGAGCCGCCGCTCGCGCCGCTCGGAGCGCTCACCGACGCGGGCGCCGGCGCGATGCCGCAGACCGTGCAGTACCCGTCCTCGATCGTTCCGCCGCACCCAGGCTGTGCGCACGCGGCAGCCGTCATCGACGGCCCCCTTCTCTCGTTGTGGTGGCGTTGATCGCGCGCTGGTATCCGGCGACGGCCGCCGCGGCCGCCGTCAGGTCGCACGGCGCGGTCCACAGTAGGTCGCGCGCCTGGTCGTAGCCCGCTACCAGGTCCGCGTCCTCAGCCAGCCCCAGGCGAGCGGCCTTGGCCTTGTAAGCGCCGAGCAGGCCGCGCAGCTCATCGCGGTGGGCGAGCCCGGCTGCCGCGGAGCGTTCGCACTCCTCGGTCTGCTGAACGGCCGCTGCCAGCACAGCGTCGCACCGGTCAAGCTCGGTCGCCAGCGCGGGCCAGCGGCCCGCGCTGGCGAGCGCGGCCAGGCCGTCAAGCGACGGTTCGGCGATGTCAGGCGACAGCGGCGGCAGGCCCGCGATCCGCTGCGCGGCGCGCTGCCACGCGGTAACCGCGTCCGCGCGGGCGGCCCGGGCCGCGGCGACCGCGGCGGTGAGCCCGTCGATGCGGTGCCGCGCCTGCGACCGCACCAGGTCAAGCTCGGCGATCCGGGCGGTGAGCCCCGCCACCTGCTCGCGGACCAGGTCGGCGGCCGAGGTGTCGACGCGTCCGCCGGTCAACAGGCCAAGCGGATCGGCGTTGACCTCGTCCCGCGCGGCCTGCAGGCTGGCCTGCGCGTCGCGCAGCGCCGCCGCGACCTCCTCGCCGAGACCCGCCGCGCCCGGCAGGCCGGCGCTCAGCCCCGCCTCGGCCGCGTCGAGCCGCTCGTTTACCTGGGCCCAGACCGTCTCGACGGCCGAGGTCACCTCCGCGACCTCGCTGAACGACCGGCGCATGGCAGCGACCGCGCTCATCAGCGTGACCGCGCGGACTCCCGGGTCGGACAGGTTCCTGCGCGCGAGCGGCACGGCGGCGCGGGCCAGCTGGACGCAGGCGCCGGTCAGGAGCGAGTCAAGCTCGGGCAGGTCCTTCTTGGCCGGGCGGTGCGGGCCGACGCCGAGCTCGGCGACCCGGTCCACGACGCCCGAGTAGGCCAGGTAGGTCTCCCAGAGGCCCGCCAGGGTCGCCGACGCGGCTCCCCAGCGCTCGCGCGTCTGCCCGGTCAGGGTCGCTCCATCGAGCAGTCGCCTGGTGAAGCCGCCATCGAGCTCGAGCAGGTTCGCCTGGATCGCGTCCCGCTCCGCGAGCACTGCGGCGGCCGCCTGCCCGGCGGCCGATTCGGTCATCACCACTGCCCGCTCCAGTCACCGAGCCCGCTGCTCCCTAGCCACCATTCTGCCGCTATTACTGGCGTGCTCGCTCCTTCATCAGGATCCTTAACGGCGGCCATGCGCGGGGGCTGGCGATAGGCGCGGGTACACTGCTCAGCTCGCGTACGCAACGGGTGGCGGTGCGGGAACCCGGGTGCTGACCCACAGGCGATAGCTGGCCGCCCACGCGCCGTCGGCGCGCTCCTTGGCCAGGACGGCGTTTACGAACCGGACGAAGTCCTGGTGCTGCTTCGAGATCGCCAGGCCGTACGGCTCTTGGGTCAGCTCCGGGCCGACCAGCTTGGTGAACGGGTCCTGCGCCGCGAGCCCGTCCAGGATCGAGTCGTCGGTGGAGATCGCCGCCACCTGGTCCTGCTGCAGCAGGACCAGGCAGTCCGTCCAGTAGGGGAC
>Ga0302314_10016520_pt1 | contig 12460 bp, 12 predicted proteins | sample III_Palsa_N2_3_FD_200533 | JGI IMG/M metagenome (GOLD analysis project Ga0302314, IMG submission 200533) | Peat permafrost microbial communities from Stordalen Mire near Abisko, Sweden - III_Palsa_N2_3 | ecosystem: Environmental > Terrestrial > Soil > Palsa > Peat permafrost | place: Sweden...
CGGCGGAATCCGCGAGGGTATCGTGCGCGACGCCGGCCTGCGCCAGGACGCAGTGACGAACGTGCTCTGGGCAGCCTGGGATCTCGGGATGCCGACGGCCGGAGTAATTCCGTCACCGATCGCGGGAACAGCTGGCAACCGCGAATACCTGGTCTGGCTCGGTCCGATGGGCGGCAATCCGACCCTGTGGATAGACACCATCGCTGCGCTAGCGTGACGGCTAGCTTCGGGGCATGAACAAGCACAGGACAGCGCTTCGACTCATCGCGATAATCGGTCTCGCCGCTGGCAGCGCCATCACCCTCATCGGGGGAATCGGCTACGGCTCCGTAGAAGAAGCGCTCAGCAACATCGACGTTGTCGCTATGGATGGGTTCGCCGACCTTGCCGCGTTCGGCACCACACTCTTCGCGATTGGCGCGCTGGCGCTTTTGCTGTGGCTGCTTGGGGGATCCCTCGCCAATGACCTGCGCGCCAATGACCTGCGCGCCAATGACCTGCGCACTGTTGGCCTGCGTGCTGATCATCTGCGGGTCTCGGAGGTCGGTGCGACCGACCCGCGTACTCCCGACCTGCGTGCGGTCGACCGTCCCGTCACAGACTGACGGAGCGCTCATTTTCCACACGCAGGTCTGGTCGCCCCTGCCGACTCCCTAATCAGGGAGAATGGATACATGGGCCCAAGCGCAGACCGGCACGTTCTGATCGTTGCGCACACAGGGCGTGATGACTCCCTCGAGGCGGCAGTTTCGGTGTGCCGCCAGCTGCAGGCCGCGGGTGTCATCCCGGTTCTCAATGCCGACGAATACGACGACCTGCTGCGGTTTGCGCCTGACCTGGCTCCTGTCGCGATGCTGGGCGACGGCATCTCGATTGCCGACCTCGAGCTCGTCATCGTGCTCGGCGGTGACGGCACGATTCTTCGCGCGGCCGAACTGACGCGGGGCTGCAACGCTCCGCTACTGGGCGTCAACCTTGGGCACGTGGGCTTCCTGGCCGAGAGCGAGCGCGAAGACCTGACCGCGGCGATCGCCCGAGTGCTGGCCGGCGACTTCGAGGTCGAGGAGCGTATGACGCTCAGCGTGCGGGTCAAGGTCGGTGCAGAGGTCGTGTACGAGACCTGGGCGCTCAACGAGGCAACCGTCGAGAAGGCGAGCCGCGAGCGCATGCTCGAGGTGGTCATCGAGGTGGATGGTCGTCCCCTGTCGTCGTTCGGATGCGACGGAGTCGTCATGTCGACGCCAACCGGTTCCACTGCCTACTCGTTCTCGGCGGGCGGACCTGTAGTTTGGCCGAGCGTGGATGCGATGCTCCTGGTGCCGCTCAGTCCCCACGCGCTGTTCGCGCGTCCACTCGTCGTCGGTCCGCAGTCGTCGCTCGCAGTCGAGGTGCTCGATCGCACCCAGGGAACCGGTGTGCTCTGGTGCGATGGTCGACGCACGCATGAGCTTCCGCGCGGAGCGCGCGTCGTCGTGCGGCGTTCGCCGATCCCTGTTCGCCTGGCACGGCTTTCCACCGGTCCCTTCACCGACCGCCTTGTGCACAAGTTCAATCTGCCCGTCGACGGCTGGCGGGGTGAGGGAGCCGGGCGCACGTGATCGAAGAGATCTCCATCCGCGGTCTCGGCGTGATCGGTGAGGCGACGCTGCCCATCGGTCCGGGCTTCACGGCGCTCACGGGCGAGACCGGAGCCGGCAAGACCATGGTCGTCACCGCGCTCGGGCTGCTACTCGGCGAGCGGGCCGACAGCGCCGCTGTGCGTTCGGGGTCGAGCCAGGCGATCGTCGAGGGGCACTGGCTCGTCGATGCCCAGGGCAGTGTCGCCAATCGCGTGCGCGACGCCGGCGGGGATCTGGACGCGGTGCCCGGCACAAACCAGGCCGGCCTGCTGCTGAGTCGATCTATCTCCACGGAGGGTCGCAGTCGTGCAGCAGTGGGCGGCCGCGCCGCCCCTGTCGGTGTTCTCAATGAGATCGGCCAGCAGCTGGTGGTGGTGCACGGGCAATCCGATCAGATCCGCTTGCGCTCGGCGACCGCGCAGCGCGAGGCGCTCGATCGCTTCGCCGGCGTCGAGTTGACGATGGCTCTCGGCAACTACCAGGAGATCTACTCGCGCTGGCAGTCGGCGCAGAGCGAACTCGACCTGCTGGTGGCCGAACGGGACCGTCGTTCACAGGAGGCAGACGAGTTGCGATTGGCGATCGACGAGATCGAGCGTGTTGCGCCCCGCGTGGGCGAAGACACCGAACTGGCCGAGCGCGCTGACCGGCTCGGTAACCTCGAAGATCTTCGGCTCGCGGCGGCGCAGGCCCAGCAACTCGTCTCGTCGCAGACCGACGATGGAGGCGGCGACGCGCTGGGGTTGCTCGATTCGGCTCGTCGCCAGCTCGACCGCGCCGCCGGCCATGACCCGGCCCTCGAGGTCATTGCGCAATCGCTCGGAAACGCGACCATCCTCGTCTCCGAGATCTCGACCGCGCTCGCCGGGTACCTCGGCGACCTCGATGCCGATGGCGGCCGCGAGCTTGAAACCGTGCAGCAGCGTCGCGCCGACCTCGCGAACCTGGTGCGGCGCTTCGGTCCGAGCCTCGACGACGCCATCGACTACCTCGACACCGGCTCGCGCCGCCTCCTGGAGCTTGACAACGATTCCGACCGCGTCGAGTCGTTGCGCGACGAGGTCGCGGCCGACCGTGCGCTGATCGTTCGGTTCGGTGCCGAACTCAGTGCGGTGCGCTCACGCTATGCCATCCAGCTTTCCGAGCGAGTGACCGCCGAACTGAGCGCGCTGGCGATGGGCGGCGCTGAACTCATCGTGGAGGTCGAGAATCGCCCGGACTACTCGCAGAACGGAAAAGACCAGGTCTCGTTCCTGCTTCGGCCGCATGCGGGGTCCGATCCGCGACCGCTTGGCCGCGGCGCATCCGGGGGCGAGTTGTCGCGAGTGATGCTCGCAATCGAGGTTGTCATCGCGGCGACCGATCCTGTTGCTACTTTCATCTTCGATGAGGTGGATGCCGGCGTCGGGGGAGCGAGCGCCACCGAGATCGGGCGACGGCTCGCCACTCTGGCGCAAACGGCGCAGGTCATCGTCGTGACCCATCTGGCCCAGGTTGCGGCTTTCGCGGGCAACCATCTCAGCGTCGTCAAAGACAGCGAGGGTTCGGTGACCGAGAGCAGTGTGCGGCAATTGCACGGCGACGAACGGGTGGCCGAGATCGCTCGGCTGCTGTCCGGCCTGCCGGACTCGGAGAGCGGTCTCAGCCACGCTCGCGAACTGCTCGATCTCGCCCGAGACACGGTGCGTTGATCCCTGTTTTGGGGTACAGCCAGGCACCACGCCATAGGCCGAATCGACGTTATCCCTGAGATTTCGACGGTAGCGTTAGTATCGGCGCACCGTTGAGGGGGTACAAATGCCGGAGATCGATGCAGCGACGCTTGTGTTGCGCCCGTTTTCGCAGGCCGATGAAGCGGAGGTCACGAGCTGGTTCGCCGACGCCGGCGAGCTGCGCTACTTCGCAGGACCCCGCCTCATCTGGCCGCTGGACGACGGCCAGTGGCGCAGCATCAGGCTCGACCCGAGCGTTACCGCCTGGACTGCTCTTCTTCCCGGCAGCGACCTGCCGATCGGCCATGGCGAACTGGTGGCCGAGAGCGCCGAGATGGCGCGTATCGCGCGCCTGGCGGTTCGGCCGCGCGAACGAGGCCACGGGCTAGGGCGTGCGCTGGTGGTCAGCCTGGTCGAAAAGGGTCGCGAGGCCGGTCACAGCACCATCTCCCTCACAGTGCACCAGGACGACGCGACGGCGATTCGCGGCTACCGCGGTATTGGGTTCGAGCTCGCGGGCTCGGCGATGGCTCACTCGAACGTGCGCATGGAGATGGCGCTTCATTAGGTTGGCCGGAGCATTCACGATTGCCGCCGCCACCTCGGTGAAGCAGGCGCGCACGCTGCTTTTGGGTGCAACGCCACCGAATTCAAGCTTCACGCAGGTGAGTAATTTCTCTGCTCCCAAGATCGCGCGAGCCTACCGCCTGGGTTTTCGAAAGCCTGCCTGGACCTGGTTCGCCGCCGACGAGGGCGGCGCAGTGCTGGGTGTCGTCGCGGGGTGGGGCGCCGCCGCGCGCACGACCGCGGGCATCCTCGACCTGCTCGACCTGCCCAGCGATCCCGTGATCGCGGCGGCATTGCTCGAGCGGGCTGTCGCCGATTCGACTGAGCCCGGTCGGCGCAGCATCGAGGTCATCCACTTCGTTCCCATCGAGTCCACACTGGACGATCCGCCGCTGGCCGCCCTCGTCGCGGCTCTGGCGGCATCCGGATTTCGGCTGCTGGTGCGTCGCCACCGCTATCGGATGATCGTCGCCGACGCACGCGTCGACATTCCGTCGACCGACCTGAGGTTCGAGGCGCTCGACTCCGAGAGTGACCGGCGGCTTCCCGCGATGCTGGCCGAGATCCTGGTCGGCAGCCTCGACGCCCACGACATCGCAGCAATGGCCAAGGGGGATCTCGCGACCGTGGCTAGCGAGACCGCGGTCGAATTTCTCGAGGGCGACCCGTGGGATTCGTTCTTTCTCGCCATCGATCCGGGCGGTGCGACCGTCGGTCTTGTGGTGGGCGGCCTTCGCGGCTCGCCCGACGTGGGCGTCGCCTCGTTCGTCGGAGTGTCGCACCGTCACCGTGGCAATGGTTACGCGGCGCAGCTGCTCGGCTTCATCACTGCCAGGACGATCGCTGCGGGAGCCGGCATCCTGGTGGGCGAGACGGACGACGACAATTTTCCGATGGATGCCGCGTTCCGGCGAGTGGGCTTTCCGCACACCGAATCCCGCCTCGATTTTGTGCGCGACCTTGACACCTCGGCGGTCCAAAAGTAAGTCGTGCTCATGTCGCTTGCGTAACAAGACTGTTAAGCCTTCGCGGCGGCGGGTCGTTCGGAGCACAATCCCACCCGCGCGGGATAGGCTGTAATCCCGTGGTGGATAATTCTGAAACGGGCCTTTCGAGCTTTCAACCGTCGCCGAAAGGCTCCGAACCCACGGTGACCAAGCACATTTTCGTCACAGGCGGCGTCGTTTCTTCGCTCGGCAAGGGCCTCACCGCCGCCTCTCTCGGCAACCTTCTCACTGCTCGCGGCCTTCGCGTCGTCATGCAGAAGCTCGACCCATACCTCAACGTCGACCCGGGCACGATGAACCCGTTCCAGCATGGCGAGGTGTTCGTCACCGATGACGGGGCCGAGACCGACCTCGACATCGGCCACTACGAGCGGTTTCTCGACATCAACCTCAGCCAGGCAGCCAACGTGACGACCGGCCAGATCTACTCCGAAGTCATCGCCAAGGAGCGCCGCGGCGAATACCTCGGTGACACCGTGCAGGTCATCCCGCACATCACCGACGAGATCAAACGCCGGATGCGGTTGCAGGCGGCAGGCCCGTTCGACGCCGAGAACCCGCAGCCGGATGTGATCATCACCGAGATCGGCGGAACCGTCGGCGACATCGAGAGTCAGCCGTTCATCGAGTCGGCGCGCCAGGTGCGCCACGAACTCGGCCGCAAGAATGTTTTTTTCGTTCACGTTTCGCTCGTTCCGTACATGAACGCGTCGGGGGAGCAGAAGACCAAGCCCACCCAGCATTCCGTTGCGGCACTGCGGTCGATCGGCATCCAGCCGGATGCGCTCGTGCTGCGCTCCGACCGCCCGGTCTCCGAGAGCAATAAGCGCAAGATCGCGCTCATGTGCGATGTCGACGAAGACGCTGTAGTCAACGCCATCGACGTGCCGTCGATCTACGACATCCCCACCATGCTGCACGACCAGGGGCTCGACGCGTACATCATCGAGCAGCTCGGCCTGCACAAGGCCGGCTCGGTCAATTGGGACGGCTGGCGCGAGTTGCTGGCGACCGTGCACGACCCGAAGTTCGAGGTCACGATCGGGGTCGTCGGCAAGTACATCGATCTTCCGGATGCCTACCTGTCGGTCACCGAGGCGCTGCGGGCAGGCGGGTTCGCCCACCACGCCAAGGTCAACCTGCGCTGGGTTCCCTCGGACGAGTGCGAGTCACCCGAGGTCGCGTCGCGGCTTCTGTCCGACCTCGACGGCATCTGTGTTCCTGGCGGTTTCGGCGTTCGCGGCATCGAGGGCAAGCTGGCCGCACTTCGTTTCGCCCGTGAGAACGGCATCCCGACGCTCGGCCTCTGCCTCGGGCTGCAATGCATGGTCATCGAATTCGCGCGGGACGTCGCCGGCCTGCCCGGCGCATCCTCGACCGAGTTCAACCCCGACACCGAGTACCCGGTCATTGCGACCATGGCCGAGCAGGTCGATATTCTTGCGGCGGGCGACATGGGCCACACCATGCGGCTCGGCCTGTACCGCGCCGAGCTGGCGCCGGGATCGGTCGTCGAAGAACTGTACGGCGCCCCGGAGTCGTTCGAGCGCCACCGCCACCGTTACGAGGTCAACAACGCCTACCGGGAGCAGTTGACGGCCGACGGCCTCGTCTTCTCGGGCATTTCCCCCGACCGTACACTCGTCGAATACGTCGAGCTGCCACGCGACGTGCACCCGTTCTACGTCGGGACGCAGGCTCATCCGGAGCTTCGTTCGCGGCCGAACCACGCGCATCCGTTGTTCAAGGGTCTCGTCGGTGCGGCGCTTGAGCGTCAGCAGGCAAGCCGCCTGTTCGAGGTGCCGGAGCCTGCGGATGCCTGATTCGCCGCTCGCCGACGAGCCCTTCAGCCCGACCATCGTGTCGAGCGGGCTCGACTTCACAGGGCGGGTCTGGAATGTGCGGCGCGACGTCTTCGAGTACAACGGTCATGAGCTGACCCGCGACTACATCGATCATCCCGGCGCCGTCGCGGTTCTCCTGCTGGATGACGACGGTCGCGCCCTGCTGATCCAGCAGTATCGACACCCCATCCGGTCACGCGACTGGGAGATCCCGGCGGGACTTCTCGACATCGCGGGAGAGGAACCGCTCGTCGCTGCCCAACGCGAACTGGCGGAAGAGGTCGATCTCGTCGCGTCGGACTGGTCGCACCTGGTCACGTTCTACTCCTCACCGGGTGGGAGTAACGAGCAGATCGTCGTCTACCTGGCCCGTGGAATCTCGGCGACCGCGAAGCCGTTCGCCCGCTCCGAGGAGGAGGCGGACATCGTGATCCGCTGGGTGCCGCTCGACGATGTCGTCGCCGGTGTGCTTGGTGGCGAGCTCCGCAACTCGATCGTCGCTATCGCGGTGCTGGCCGCCCATGCCCGCCTCTGAGCGCAACCTCGACGAAAGCCTCGAGCGTTACCTGAGGCACGTCTCGATCGAACGCGGTCTCGCTCTCAACACCGTCGCGGCATACCGACGCGACCTCGGCGCCTACCTCGATTTCCTGCTGCTTCGCGGCATCACGGCTCCCGGTGCCATCAGCCAGGAGGATGTGTCGGCGTTCTCCCGCGAGTTGCGAACACGCACGGATGCTCCACTGACCGCATCATCCACCGCCCGCATGCTGTCGTCGGTTCGCGGATTCCACCGCTACCTGCTCGACGAGGAGCAGGTGCCGACGGATGTCGCGGCCTCGACCAAACCGCCCAAGCTGGGCACACGCCTGCCCAAGGCGATCTCGATCGAGCAGATGGCATCGGTGCTGGATGCCGCCCGCGGTGATACGCCGCAGGCGCTGCGCGACACAGCGCTTCTCGAGTTGCTCTATGCGACCGGTGCCCGCATCTCAGAGGCCGTCGACCTCAACGTGGACGACGTGATCGACGGCGACGTTGTGAGGCTGTTCGGCAAGGGCGGCAAGCAGCGCATCGTTCCTCTCGGCAGCTACGCCCGCGCCGCGATCGACGCCTACCTGGTTCGCGCTCGACCGGTTTTTTCGCTGCGAGGTCTCTCGACACCGGCGCTGTTCCTCGGCAGTCGTGGGCAGAGGGTCTCCCGGCAGAACGCGTGGCTGATTCTCCGAGCCGTAGCGGAGCGGGCGAACCTCGGCATCGAGATCTCGCCACACACGTTTCGGCACTCCTTCGCCACTCACCTGCTCGCCGGCGGTGCGGATGTTCGGGTCGTCCAGGAACTGCTCGGCCACTCCTCAGTCGCCACGACCCAGATCTATACCCTCGTGACAGCGGACACCCTGCGCGACATGTACACGACGGCACACCCGCGAGCGCGTTGACAGTCGTCGTCGATCGCGCACACACGCCGCGAGGTCTGCCGGGCATCCGCTCTGCTCAAAGTAGACTTGCCTACCATGACGACGCCGCACGACGACTCAGCCGTACTCACCGGCTTCGAGGAGGTCGCGGGCCCAACCGCCGGTCCCACCGGTCGGCCGCGAACCGAGTTCGCTGAGCCACCGGTGCTCAAAGGACACGGACCGGCACGCATCATCGCCCTCTGCAACCAGAAGGGCGGAGTCGGCAAGACGACGAGCACGATCAACCTTGGTGCGACCTTCGCGGAGTACGGTCGTCGGGTTCTCGCCATCGACTTCGACCCGCAGGGCGCGCTCTCCGCAGGTCTGGGCGTTCCCACCCACGACGTCACCACGATCTACGACCTGCTGCTGGGCACGGTGAAAGACACGGCGTCGGTCATCATCCCAACCGCTGTACCCGGCCTCGACGTGTTGCCGGCCAACATCGACCTGTCCGCTGCCGAGGTGCACCTGGTCAACGAGGTCGCCCGTGAGCAGATCCTCGCCCGCGTGCTGCGGCCCGTGCAAAACGACTACGACGTCATCCTTATCGACTGCCAGCCGTCGCTCGGCCTTCTCACCGTCAATGCGCTCACCGCTGCGCACGGCGTACTCATACCCCTCGAATGCGAGTACTTCGCTCTACGCGGTGTCGCCCTCCTGATCGAGACCATTGAGAAGGTCAAAGACCGGCTGAATCCGGCCATTCGTCTCGACGGGATCTTCGCCACAATGTATGACGGTCGAACGCTGCACACCCGCGAGGTGCTCGAACGCGTGGTCAACACGTTCGGTGACGACGTACTCGAGAGTGTGATCGGTCGAACCGTGAAGTTTCCCGACGCGAGTGTCGCAGGGGAGCCTCTCACCGTGTTTGCGCCGACCTCGACCGCAGCCGAGGCCTATCGCCAGCTCGCGCGAGAGTTGATCTCCCGTGGCGCCGTCGCATAGTGCCGCGGCCGAGCTGGATGTGACGGACACTGCGCCGAGCGAGGCAGTAGACGCACCTGTTGCAGTCGCCGCTGGTGTGGCCGACGCAGCCGGCCTGACCGACGAACCTGCAGGCTTCTCGGTGAGTCTCAGCAATTTCAGTGGTCCATTCGACCTTCTTCTGTCGCTCATCTCGAAACACGAGATGGACATCACCGAAGTTTCACTCAGCCGCGTCACCGACGAGTTCATCTCCTATCTGCGTGGGCTGAACTCGGAAGAGGAGCTCGACCAGGCGAGCGAATTCCTCGTCGTTGCGGCCACGCTCCTCGACCTCAAGGTCGCGGGACTGCTTCCCCAGGGCGAGTTGGTGGATGCCGAGGACGTCGCTCTGCTCGAAGCACGTGACCTGCTGTTTGCGCGACTGCTGCAGTACCGGGCGTTCAAAGAGGCGGCACAGTGGTTTGCGGGCAGTCTTGAAACGGAGTCGACCCGGCATTTCCGTTCTGTGCGACTGGAAGAGAAATACCGCAGACAAAGCCCCGAACTCGTCTGGACCCTTACGGTCGACGATTTCGCAGCCATGGCTACACTTGCATTCGCACCGCGTCAGCTCCCCAGCGTTGGTCTCGACCACCTGCACGCACCGCTCGTCAGCATTCGCGAACAAGCGGCACATGTCGTCGCACTTCTTCGCAGCGGGGAGCCGATGAGTTTTCGCCAGCTGATCGCCGGTGCCTCCGTCAAAGGTGTCGTCATAGCCCGATTTCTCGCCGTACTCGAGCTCTATCGGCAGGGATCGATCGGCTACGACCAGATCGAACCGCTCGGTGAGCTCACTCTTCACTGGACCGCCGAGCACTGGTCCGACGACAGTCTCGCCAACCTGGGAGCCGATTACGATGCCTGAATCCGACGCAATCGACGAGGTCGAGACCGGCGCCGAGGTCGACGCGAGCGCCCGCGATGAGTCCGCGCACGCTGTCGAATCGGGCGCGACCCAGGATGACGCGGGGCCTCGCACTCCCGTCGGCGATGTTCCGCGCGCCCTTGAAGCGATTCTCATGATTGCTGACGAACCACAGACCCTCGTTTCGCTCGCCACGGCTGTCGGTGCACCGATCGCTGCCGTTCGGCAATCGATCGAGGCCCTTGTCGCAGACTACGACGGCGAGGCATCCGGACCCCGCCGTGGGTTTGAACTGCGCGAAGTCGGTGGTGGCTGGCGCATTTACGTTCGCGGTGAATTCGATGACGTCGTTCGCGATTTCGTTCTGACCCAGAATCCGACCCGGCTTTCGCAGGCGGCTCTCGAGACTCTCGCCGTCATCGCCTACAAGCAGCCGATAAGTCGCGGTTCAATCGCCTCGATTCGAGCGGTCAACGTCGATTCGGTCGTCCGTACGCTGCTGGGGCGCGGACTCATCACCGAGGCGTACACCGACAGCGAGACCGGAGCCATCCACTACGCCACGACCGACCTTCTGCTGGTTCAGCTCGGAATCAACTCGATCGACGAGTTGCCGCACATTTCACCACTGCTCGAAGACGGATTCGCGGGCTTCGATGACCTTCGATAACCCGGCGAACCCGGCGGGAGCCGAGGGCGAACGCCTGCAGAAGGTCATGGCCGCGGCAGGCGTCGCCAGCAGGCGCGTATCCGAGAACCTCATCAGCGCCGGTCGTGTCACCGTCAACGACGAAATCGTCACCGAGCTCGGTCGTCGAGTTCTACCGACCGACCTGGTCAGTGTCGATGGCAGTGCAATCCAGCTCGACCCGTCCCGTCGCTACCTCATGCTCAATAAACCGCTCGGCATCGTCAGTTCGCTCGCCGACGAGAAGGGGCGTCCCGACCTCAGCCGCTACACCCGCAACTACGAGGAGCGACTATTCAATGTCGGTCGGCTCGATGCCCAGACCAGCGGACTGCTCCTTCTTACCAACGACGGCGAGCTCGCGCATGTGCTCTCGCATCCGTCGTTCGGTGTCTCGAAGACGTACGTCGCCAAGGTGCAGGGCGAGGTGACTGGGCGCATCCTGAACCAACTCTCGTCGGGCGTAGACCTCGACGACGGTCCGATTGCGGCCGACAAGGTCAAGGTCGTCGGTCGCCCGTCCGGTGGACAGTCGATGGTCGAGATCGAGATCCACTCGGGACGCAATCGCATTGTTCGCCGAATGATGTCTGAGGTCGGGCATCCGGTAATCGAACTCGTTCGTCGGCAGTTCGGCCCACTTCACCTGGGATCGCTCGGACTCGGGCAGATCCGCGACCTCACTAAAGTTGAGCTTGGCCAGCTGCTGACCCTGTCGCGCACGGCAACCGACGCTGGGGCCGCATCACCATCCGAGCTCGCAGAGGACGACGAATGACACCGCCATCCGCCGTCGCCGCTCGAACGATTGGCCCAGTGCGGATCGTCGGTGCCGGACTTCTGGGCGCCAGTATCGGTCTCGCCCTGCGCAGCCACGGCGTTGATGTCATCCTCGCCGACATCTCCCCATCTGCTGTGCGGCTTGCCATCGACTACGGTGCCGGTCGCGCGGCCACGGCGGACGATTCACCCCGCCTGATAGTCGTCTGCGTTCCCCCTGACTCGATAGCACACACGGTTGCTACCGAACTTGCGGCATACCCCGATGCACTCGTAACAGACGTCGCGAGCGTCAAACTGGCTCCGCTCGGCGAGCTCCAGGCCATGGGCGCCGACATCTCGCGCTATGTGGGTTCGCATCCGATGGCGGGACGCGAACGTGGGGGCGCTATTGCTGCACGCGCCGACCTCTTCGTTGGCCGACCATGGGTGATTGCCAATCATGACGGTGTTGCCGATCGTCGTGCCGCCGACTCCGCCCTCGAAGCGCTTGCTCTTGACCTCGGAGCTGTGCCCGTCGAGCTGGATGCCGAGGAACATGACCGAAGTGTCGCACTCGTATCCCACGTTCCACAGGTGATCTCATCGCTACTCGCTGCGCGGCTGGTCGACTCGAGCGACGCAGCCGTCGGCCTTGCAGGCCAGGGGCTTCGCGACACCACACGCATCGCCGGTAGCCAACCGGAACTATGGGTTCAGATTCTCGGCGCCAACTCGGGTGCTGTCGTCGACATCCTTCGGCACTACCGCACCGACCTCGACGGTGTCATCGAGGCTCTCAGCGAGCCGGATGCGCCAGGAGCTCTTCGCGCCGTTGCCGAATCACTTGCAAGCGGCAACGCCGGCGTTGCTCGCATTCCGGGCAAGCACGGGCAGGCGAAACACTTTTCGCAGCTGGTTGTGCTCGTAGACGATGTTCCTGGCCAACTGGCACGCCTTC
>Ga0302314_10016522_pt1 | contig 12459 bp, 10 predicted proteins | sample III_Palsa_N2_3_FD_200533 | JGI IMG/M metagenome (GOLD analysis project Ga0302314, IMG submission 200533) | Peat permafrost microbial communities from Stordalen Mire near Abisko, Sweden - III_Palsa_N2_3 | ecosystem: Environmental > Terrestrial > Soil > Palsa > Peat permafrost | place: Sweden...
CCGCGTACTGCCGCGCCCCGACGCCGAACGACCCGATCATGAAGTACATCGGGATCAGCATGGCCTCGAAGAACACGTAGAACAGGAAGACGTCGGTGGCCGCGAAGACCCCGATCATCATCGTCTCGAGGACCAGCATCAGCGCGAAGTAGACCTTGGGCGACCGCTTCGGCAGGGAGGGCTGGGCGGGGGGGATGGGGGGCTGGTCCCCCATGCGGGAAGAGGGAGGAGAATCGGCGTCGTGCCACGAGGCGAGCACCACCACCGGCATCAGCACCACGGTCATGCCGATCAGCACCAGCGCGATGCCATCCACGCCCAGCGCGTAGTGCACGCCGAACTGCGGGATCCAGGAGTACTCCTCGGTGAACTGGAACGTCGGTCCCGAGGTCTTGTACTGGGTAGCCATCACGATCACCCAGATCAGGGTGATCAGCGAGAACGCCAGCGTCAGCCACCTGGTCAGCCGGGCGGGCCCGACCGAGACCAGGATCGCGCCGACCAGGGGGATACCGCCGGCCACGGTCAGCCACGGGAAACCAGTCCCCGCCACCGTGATAGCCGAGGTAGCAATCATCAGAGCCTCACCACCAGAAGGCCGGCCACGATCAGCACGGCGCCGATGAGCATGGAAAGCGCGTAAGAGCGCACGTAACCGTTCTGCAGCCTGCGGAGCCGCGCCGAGCTTCCCCCGATGGTCGCCGCCGTCGTATTGACGAGGCCGTCGACGCCGCGGCTGTCGAAGAAAACCGAGAGCCTGGTCAGCCACTGACCCGGGCGCATCAGCACCGACTCGTTGAACGCGTCGCCGTACAGGTCGGCCCGCGCGGCCCGGGTCAGCACCGACCCGCGCGGCGCGAGGGCCGGAATCGCCACGCGCCCGTACATCGCCCAGGCGACGCCGATGCCGGCGACCGCGAGGACCAGGGCGATGATGCCGGGCCAGGACCAGATGCCGTGGTCGGGGAACGGCGCCCCGATCACCGGTGCCAGGAAGTTCTGCAGCCGCTCGTCGATGATCAAGAACGCGCCCGCGCCGACCGAGCCGATCGCGAGCAGGATCATCGGCACCGTCATGCTCGCCGAGGACTCATGCGGGTGCGGGATCTGCGGCTCGGTGTAGGCGGGGTGCGCGCCGGCCCCGCCGAGCACGCCCAGCTCCTCAAAGCGCTTCGGGCCGTACCAGGTCATCAGCATGACCCGGGTCATGTAGAAGGCGGTGATGCCGGCCCCGACGATGGCCGCCGCGGCCAGGATCCACCCGTCCGTGCCGCCCTTCGACCAGGCCGCGTCGATGATCCCGTCCTTGGTGAAGAACCCGGAGAACGGCGGGATGCCGATGATGGCCAGATAGCCGAGGCCGAAGGTCGCGAACGTGATCGGCAGGAACTTCCGGAGGGCGCCATAGCGGCGCATGTTCACCTCGTCGTCCATCCCGTGCATGACCGAGCCGGCCCCGAGGAAGAGCCCGGCCTTGAAGAACCCGTGCGCGAGCAGGTGCGCGATCGCGAACACATACCCGGCCGGGCCGAGGCCCGCGGCCAGGAACATGTAACCGATCTGCGACATCGTGGAGCCCGCGAGCGCCTTCTTGATATCGTCCTTGGCGCAACCGATGACCGCGCCGAACAGCAGCGTGACCGCGCCCACGACCGTCACCGCGAGCTGCGCGGTGGGCGAGGCGTTGAAGATCACGTTGGAACGCACGATGAGATAGACGCCAGCCGTGACCATTGTCGCCGCATGAATAAGGGCCGACACAGGCGTCGGGCCCTCCATCGCGTCGAGCAGCCAGGACTGCAGCGGCACCTGGGCGGATTTACCGCACGCGCCGAGCAGCAACAGCAGGCCGAGGGCGGTCGTCACCCCGGTGCCGCCCGACTTGGCCGAGTCGAACACCCCGGGAAAGTTGAACGTGCCGAACTCCGCGAACATCAGCATGATCGCCAGCGACAGGCCGACGTCACCGACCCGGTTGGCGATGAACGCCTTCTTCGCCGCCACCGCCGCCGTCGGCTTGAACTGCCAGAACCCGATCAGCAGGTAGGAGGCGAGACCGACGCCCTCCCAGCCCACGTAGAGGCCGAGGTAGTTGTCAGAGATCACGAGCAGCAGCATCGCCGCGATGAACAGGTTCAGGTAGCCGAAGAACCGCCGCCTGTCGCTGTCGTGGGCCATGTAGCCGACCGAGTAGATAAGGATCAGCGAGCCGACGCCGGTGATGAGCAGCACGAAGCAGATCGACAGCGGGTCGATCAGCAGACCGATGTTGGCCTGGAACCCATTCACCGGGATCCAGGAGTACACGTGCAGGTCCTGGCTGCGCCCGGCGCCGGTCTGGCCGAGCAGCGCGAAGAACGCGATCACGCCGTAGACGAACGACGCAAGCGACATTAGGACGCCGAGCAGGTGCCCCCATTTGTCGGTGCGCCGTCCGCCGAGCAGCAGGACCGCCGCGCCGAACACCGGGAAGGCGAGCAGCAGCCACGACAGGCGGAACACGCCGGTGGCGGCGAGCGTCGTCATCGAGTCAATCCCCTCAGTTCTTGAGCAAGTTGGCGTCGTCGACCGACGCGGACCTGCGGGCGCGGTAGATGGCCATCAGGATGGCCAGCCCGACCACTACCTCAGCGGCGGCGACGACCATCACGAAGAAGGCCACCACCTGGCCGTCCAGATTGCCGTGCAGCCGGGAGAACGAAACGAACGCCAGGTTGCAGGAGTTGAGCATCAGCTCGATGCTCAGGAAGATCAGGATCGCGTTGCGCCGCACGAGCACGCCGATCGCGCCGATCACGAAGAGGATGACGGAGAGGAAGATATACGGTGCCGGGCTCATGCTCCACTCTCCTCGGTGCCACGGTCGCCCGATTCGATCGCCCGCTCTTCGTCGATCCGCTCGCCGGTGCCGAGGTCGACGGTGACGACCCCCTGGGGGTCGCGGCCGAGCTGGACGTCGCGGCCGACGACCGCGTGCGACACCGACCGGTCGGACAGCGTCCCGTCCGGCAGCATGGCCGGCATGTCGACCGCGTTGTGCAGCGCGTAGACGCCGGGCGGCGGCTCGGGCTGGACCTGGCCGCTGTCGATCTTGGCCCGGGACACCTCGCGCTGGGTCGGCTTGCGGGTCGTGCGCTCGCGGTGCGCGAGCACCATCGCGCCGAGCGCGGCCGTGATCAGCAGGGCGCTGGTGATTTCAAACGGGAACACGTAGGTGGTGAAGATCAGCCGCGCCAGCCCGGTCAGATTGTCGGTGCTGTTGGCGCTGGTCGGAGGGGCGGCCGAGCCGATCGAGGCGTGCCCGATGCCGACGATGAGCAGGACCGCGAGGCCGATGCCGGCCAGCGCCGCCCACAGCCGCTGGCCCCTGATCACTTCCACCAGCGATTCGGTCGAGTTGGTGCCAATCAGCATGACCACGAACAGGAACAGCATCAGCACCGCGCCGGTGTAGACGATGACCTGGACGAAGGCCAGGAACGGCGCCCCCTGCATGGCGTACATGACCGCCAGGCAGAGCATCACGATCGCGAGCATCAGCGCGCAGTGCACCGCGTGCCGGACCAGGATCATGGCGACGGCGGCCGAGACCGCCAGCACCGCCAGGACCCAGAACAGCGCCGTGTCGTAGAGCGGGTCGAGGTTGGTCCCGCCCGGGCCGCCGTTGGCGAGGAAGAGGTGCATCATTTCTCGCTTCCCAGACCCACGACCCCGGCGCCGCCGAGGCGGTAGTAGTCCTTTTCGTCCTTGCCGAGCCGCATCGGGTGCGGCGGCGCCTCCATGTTGGGGAGCAGCGGGAGCAGCAGCTGCTCCTTGGTCCAGATGAGGCTCTCCCGGTTATCGTCGGCGATCTCGTACTCGTTGGTCATCGTCAGCGCGCGGGTCGGGCACGCCTCGATGCACAGCCCGCAGAGGATGCAGCGCAGGTAGTTGATCTGGTAGACGTGGCCGTACCGCTCGCCCGGGGAGAAGCGCTCCTCGTCGGTGTTGTCGCGACCCTCAACGTAGATCGCGTCCGCCGGGCAGGCCCAGGCGCACAGCTCGCACCCGATGCACTTCTCAAGCCCGTCCGGCCAGCGGTTGAGCTGGTGGTGTCCGTGGAACCGGGGCGCGGTCGGCCGCTTGTCCTCCGGGTACATCACGGTGTCGACCTTCCGGAACATCTCGCGGAAGGTGACCCCGAACCCCTTCACCGGGTTGAGGAAGTCAAGCACCGGTGACCTCCTTAGTCGCGTCGTCGGCATCGCCGTAGGCCGAGCCGGTCAGCGCGGTGTCGCCGAGCTCGAGGCCGTGATAGTGCGGCAGGTCGAGCGGCGGCACCGGGTACCTCGGCTCAGGCAGAGCGGGCTTGGCCACCTTGACCAGCTCGCCCTGGTCGTCGTAGTCCCACTCGTCTTCCTCGTCATCGACGACGCCGGGCTTGTCCGGCTCCATCCGCGCGAGCCACTTGGTGTAGCCGTTGTCCCAGAAGGTGACCAGCGCGATGAAGAGCACTAGGACCACGCCGGCGACCGCGTAGACGACCGGCGAGTGGTTGTCCTCGCGCAGCGCCCGCACCGTCGCCACCAGCAGCAGCCAGATGATGGAGAACGGGATGAGGATCTTCCAGCCGAGCGCCATGAGCTGGTCGTAGCGCGTCCGCGGCAGCGTGCCGCGCAGCCACACGTAGCAGAACAGCAGGAAGAAGACCTTGATCAGGAACCAGAGCACCGGCCACCAGCCGCTGTTGGCGGACGGCCAGAAGGTCGAGATCGGCACCGGGGCGCGCCAGCCGCCGAGGAACAGCGTGGTGGCGAGGGCCGAGACCGTGGTCATGTTGATGTACTCGGCCAGGAAGAACATGGCGAACTTCATCGACGAGTACTCGGTCATGTGACCGGCCACGATCTCGCCCTCCCCCTCAGGGAGGTCGAACGGGATCCGGTTGGTCTCGCCCACCATCGTCACCAGGTAGATCAGGAACGACGGGAAGAGCACCCAGAAGTACCAGTAGTGCTGCTGGGCGGCGACGATCTGGCTGGTCGAGAGCGACCCGGCGTCAAGGAAGACCGCCACGAACGACAGCGCCATCGCGATTTCGTAGCTGATCACCTGGGCGGTGGAGCGAAGCGCGCCGAGGATCGAGTACGGCCCCCGGGACGCCCAGCCCGCCAGCACGATGCCGTAGACGCCGACCGAGCTCGTCGCCAGCACCAGCAGCACCGCGACCGGGAGGTCGGTCACCTGCAGCGGCGTCTGGTGATGGAAGATCGACACCTCCGGGCCCCACGGGATGATCGCGAAGGCGACGAAGGCCGGCGCGCAGGCAAGGATCGGCGCGACGAAGAAGATCAGCTTGTCGACCCCGGTGGGGACGACGTCCTCCTTCAGCGGCAGCTTGAGCGCGTCCGCGATCGGCTGCAGCAGTCCCCAGGGGCCGGCCCGGTTCGGGCCGGGCCGGTTCTGCATCCGGCCGATCACCCGCCGCTCGAACCAGATCATGAAGATCGTGGTGAGCAGCAGGAACACGAAGACAATGCCGACCTTGAGCAGCACCAGCCACCAGATCTGCTGGTTGAAGTCGCTCAGCGTCGGGTCCGCCGCGGCGAGCGCACCGCTCATTCGGCCCTCCTCAGGGTTACCCGGCTCCCGTGGCCAGCGCCGAGGTCGGCACGGACCCCGCTGCCCGGGCTGTTAGTGGGAAGCCACACCACGCCATCGGCCATCTTCTCGGTCACCGCAAGCGGCACGGTCACCGACCCAAGCGCGGACTCGACGGTCACTTTGTCACCGTCGTGCAGGCCCGCGTCGGCCGCGCTGACTGGGGAAACCCGGGCCACCACCGGCCGGGCGGTCGCCGCCAGGTACGGCTCGCCGTCCTGCATCCGCCCCGCGTCGACCAGCTGGTGCCAGGTCGCGAGGCGGTAATCGGTGTCGCCCTGGGGGGACGACCCCCCTGGCCCCCCCCGCGCAGGCAGTGGTCCAGCCGTACCGGGGCTGCCGGACAGAACTTCAGGCGCCGCCGGACGGGCGCCCTTCCAGGCGCCGAGGGCGGCCAATTCCGCGCGGGCGGCGGCCGCGCTCGGCAAGCCGAGGTGGACGTCCATCTCGTCGGCGATCGCGCCGAGCACGTACAGGTCGGTGCGGACGCCGGGGACGCTGAGGGCCGCGTTGAACGTGGCTCCCCGGCCCTCCCAGTTGACGAACGTGCCCGCCTTCTCCGCCACCGCGGCGACCGGGAACACCACGTCCGCCCGGTCGGTGACGGCGCTCGCCCGCAGCTCGAGGGCGACGATGAACGGGGTCTGGTCGAGCGCGCGCAGGGCTGCGCCCGGGTCCGGCAGGTCGGCCGGGTCAACCCCGGCGATGACCAGCGCGCCCAGCCCGCCGCCGGCGGCGGCGTCAAGCAGCGCGGACGTCGAGCGGCCGGGCGTCGACGGCAGGGTGGCCTTGTTCCAGGCCAGCGCCACCTCGGCGCGGGCCTTGGGGTCGCCCACCCAGCGGCCGATCGGCAGCAGCCCGGGCATCGCGCCGGCCTCGATCGCGCCGCGCTCGCCCGCCCGGCGCGGAACCCACGCGAGCCTGGCGCCGCTGGCGTCGGCCAGCCTGACCGCCGCCGCGAGCGCGCCGGGAACCTCGGCCAGCCGCTCGCCGACCAGGATCACCGCGCCCGGCCGGGCCAGCAGGTTGGCCGCCTGCGCGATGGCGTCGTCGCTGCCGCCGCCCGCGGCGAGCGCGGTCAGCGTGGCGGGCTCGGCCCCGGGCACGGTCGGTAGCAGCGTGCCGTTCACCTTGGTCAGGCCCGGCGTGACCAGCGCGCCGATGGAGTACACCCGCAGGGCGGTCTTGCGGGCCGCCTTGCGCAGCCGCAGGAACACGATCGGGGATTCTTCTTCTGGCTCGAACCCGGCCAGCAGCACCGCCGGCGCCGTCTCGAGGTCGGCGTAGCTGACCTCGATGTCGCGGCCCGCCACCCGGGCGGCGAGGAACTGCTCCTCCTCGGCCGAGTGCGGCCGGGCCCGCATGTCGATGTCGTTGGTGTTCAGCGCGACCCGAGTGAACTTGGAGTACGCGTAGGCGTCCTCGAGCGTCAGCCGTCCCCCGGTCAGCACGCCCACGCCGGACGGTCCCTCGACGGCGTCCCTGGCGGCGGCGAGCCCGCGCGCGGCCGCCGCGTAGGCGGCCACCCAGGAGGCCGGGCGGAGCACGCCGGCCTCGTCCCTGACGAGCGGGGTGGTGAGCCGGTCGGACTGGCTGGCGTAGGCGAACGCCCAGCGGCCCTTGTCGCAGTTCCACTCCTCGTTGACCAGCGGCTCGTCGCCGGCCAGACGGCGGAGCACCCGGCCCCGCCGGTGGTCGGTGCGCTGGTGGCAGCCGGCCGCGCAGTGCTCGCACACGCTCGGCGTCGACACCAGGTCAAACGGGCGGGCCTTGAAGCGGTAGGCCGCGCCGGTGAGCGCGCCGACCGGGCAGACCTGCACCGTGTTGCCGGAGAAGTAGGAGTTGAACGGCTTGCCCGCCGCGGTGCCGATGTACTGGCCCGGGCCGCGATCGATGAACTCGATGAAGTCGTCGCCCGCGATCTCCTCGGAGGTCCGCACGCAGCGGGTGCAGGAGATGCACCGCTCACGGTCGAGCAGCACCTCGGCCGAGATCGGGACCGGCTTGGGGAACTCGCGCTTCTCCTCGAGGAAGCGCGACTCGCCCTGCCCGTTGGCGAGCGCCTGGTTCTGCAGCGGGCACTCGCCGCCCTTGTCGCACATCGGGCAGTCGAGCGGGTGGTTGACCAGCAGCAGCTCCATCACGCCCCGCTGCGCCTTATCGGCCACGGCGGAGGTGAGCTGGGTCTTGACCACCATGCCCTCGGTGCACACGGTGGTGCAGGAGGCGAGCGGCTTGCGCTGGCCCTCGATTTCCACCAGGCACTGCCGGCAGGCGCCGATCGAGTCGAGCAGCGGGTGATCGCAGAACCTCGGGATCGCGACGCCGATCGTCTCGGCCGCGCGGATCACCAGGGTGCCCTTGGGGACCGAGATCTCGTAGCCGTCGATCGTCACCGACACCGTGTCGGTCTTTGGCTGACCGGTGGTTGGCTGTACCGTCACTTCACACCGCCCACGCTGTCGATGCGGCCGGGTCGAACGGGCAGCCGCCATCCTTCTGGTGCTGGATGATCTCGTCGCGGAAGTACTGGATGGCCGAGGTGATCGGCACCGGCACCGCGTCGCCGAGCGCGCAGAACGCCCGGCCGATGATGTTGCTGCCCACGTCGAGAATCGTCTCCAGGTCGGCGTCGGTGCCCTTGCCCTGCTCCAGCCGCTCCAGAGTCCGCACCATCCAGTAGGAGCCCTCGCGGCACGGGGTGCACTTGCCGCACGACTCATGCTGGTAGAACTCGGTCCAGCGGAGCGCGGCGCGCAGCACGCAGGTGGTGGTGTCGAAGATCTGCAGCGCCCGGGTGCCGAGCATCGACCCGGCGGCGGCCACGCCCTCGAAGTCGAGCGGGACGTCTAGGTGCTCTTTGGTCAGCAGCGGGGTGGACGACCCGCCGGGCGTCCAGAACTTCAGCTCGTGGTTCGGCCGCAGCATGCCGCCGGCCAGGTCGATCAGCTCCCGCAGGGTGATGCCGAGCGGCGCCTCGTACTGGCCCGGGGTCTTCACGTGCCCGGACAGCGAGAAGATGCCGTAGCCCTTGGACTTCTCGGTGCCGAGGTCGGCGAACCACTCCGAGCCGTTGGCGATGATCGACGGCACGCTCGCGATCGACTCGACGTTGTTGATGACCGTCGGGCTCGCGTACAGGCCCTCGACGGCGGGGAACGGCGGCCGGTTCCTCGGCAGCCCGCGGTAGCCCTCGAGCGAGGTCAGCAGCGCCGTCTCCTCGCCGCAGATGTAAGCGCCCGCGCCGACGTGCACGACCAGCTCGAGGTCGAAGCCGCTGCCGAGGATGTCCTTGCCGAGGTAGCCCGCCTCGTAGGCCTGGGCCGCCGCCAGCTGCAGCCGCCTGATCGTGTGCAGCACCTCGCCGCGCACGTAGATGAACGCGTGGCTCGCCCTGATCGCGTAGCAGGTGATGATGGCGCCCTCGATGAGCACGTGCGGGTTGGCCATCATCAGCGGGACGTCCTTGCACGTGCCCGGCTCGGACTCGTCCGCGTTGACCGTGAGGTAGTGCGGCTTGCCGTCGTTCTGCGGGATGAAGGACCACTTCATGCCGGTCGGGAAGCCCGCGCCGCCGCGGCCGCGCAGCGACCCCGCCTTCACCGCCGCGATCACGTCGTCCGGCGCCATCGCCAGCGCCTTCGGCAGTGCCTGGTAGCCGCCGGTGCGGGTGTACCCGTCCAGCGTGAACGAGTCGGGCTGGTCCCAGTTCGCGGTGAGAACGGGGGTGAGCGTGTCCGTCATGAAGACCCCTTGCCAGCCTGGGAGGACGACTCCTCGGAACCGTTCGCGGCCGGCGCCCGCCAGCCGCGCTCCTTGGCCAGCTTGAGACCGACCAGGCTGGCGTGCCCGGCCGACGGGCCCTCGGCCGCCTGGCCGTCGCCGTAGCCGGCCAGGATCCGGTTGGCCTGCTTCCACGTGCACAGCCGGTCCGGGCCGCGGGTCGGCGCCACGTGCGCGCCCGAGCGCAGGTCGTCGACCAGCCGCTTGGCCGACTGCGGGGTCTGGTTGTCGAAGAACTCCCAGTTGACCATCACCACCGGGGCGTAGTCGCAGGCCGCGTTGCACTCGAGGCGCTCGACCGCGACCTTGCCGTCGGGCGACTTGATGTCGTGGTGACCGTTGCCGTGGGCGGCGTCCTCGCCGCCGATGTACGCGGCGAGCTCGGCGTAGATCTGGTCGCCGCCCATGATCGCGCAGGTGGTGTTGGTGCAGACGCCCATCTGGTACTCGGCCGCGGGCTCGTGCTTGTACATCGTGTAGAAGGTCGCCACGCCGAGCACCTCGGTCTCGGTGATCTCGAGGACCTCGGCGCAGAACTTGATCCCGTCTTCCGAGACGTACCCGTCCTCCGCCTGCACGAGGTAGAGCAGCGGCAGCAGCGCGGACCGCGCCTTGGGGTACCGGCCGATGATCTCGGTGGCGTCTTCCCGCAGTCGAACGAGGGTTTCCGTACTGAACGGCATTATCTGTCTACGCCTCCAATCACCGGGTCGATCGACGCGATCGCGGGGATCACGTCGGCGAGGAGGCCGCCTTCGCACAGCACGGAGACGGCCTGCATGTGGTGGAACGAGGGGTCGCGCAGGTGCGCGCGGTACGGCCTGGTGCCGCCGTCGCTGACCACGTGGCAGCCGAGTTCGCCCTTGGGCGACTCGATTGCCACGTAGGCCTGGCCGGCCGGCACCCGGAACCCCTCGGTCACCAGCTTGAAGTGGTGGATGAGGGCCTCCATGGACTGGCCCATGATGTGCGCGATGTGCTCGGGCGACGGGCCCAGGCCGTCCGGGCCGAGCGACAGCCTGGCCGGCCAGCCGACCTTGGCGTCCTGGATCATCCACGGGTCGTTGGCCACGCCGGCCCGGTCGGCGAGCCGGTCCACGCACTGCCGGACGATCCGCAGCGATTGGTCGATCTCCGCCATCCGGATCTGGTAGCGGCCGTAGGTGTCGCAGGTGTCCACGGTCGGGACGTCAAACTCGTAGGTCTCGTAGCCCATCACCGGCTGAGACTTGCGCAGGTCCCAGGGCAGGCCGGTGGCGCGGAGAATCGGCCCGGTCACCCCGAGGGCCATGCACCCCTCGAGGTCGAGGTAGGCGATGCCCTTGGTCCTGGCGATGAACACCGCGTTCGAGTCGATCAGCTTGCGCAGGTCGGTCGTCCACGCGGGGGCCTTGCGGAGGAAGTCGCGGATCGCCTCGAGCCCGCCGGCCGGCAGGTCCTGCGCGACGCCGCCGGGACGGATGAACGCGTGGTTCATCCGCAGGCCGGTGATCAGCTCGAACAGGTCGAGGACGTTCTCCCGCATCCGAACGCCCTGCAGGAAGATCGTCGTCGCCCCGAGCTCGAGGCCGAACGGGCCGATCCCGCCCAGGTGCGACGCAATCCGGTTCAGCTCGAGCATCAGCACCCGGATGATCTGGGCCCGCTCGGGCACCCTGTCCTCGATGCCGAGCAGCCGCTCGATCCCGAGGCAGTACGTCGCCTCGTTGAACAGCGGCGTCAGGTAGTCGGCGCGGGTGATGAACGTGGTCCCCTGCGTCCACGTCCGGTACTCCATCGACTTCTCGATGCCGGTGTGCAGGTAGCCGATCGACGCGCGGGCGTCGGTGACCGTCTCGCCCTCGAGGGTGAGGACCAGCCGGAGCACGCCGTGCGTGGATGGGTGCTGCGGGCCCATGTTGACGACGATCTGCTCGTTGAAGCCGCGCTCGCTGTCCTCGGTGACGATCTCGTCCCAGTCGCCACCGGAGACGTTGTAGACCCGGCCCTCGGTCGCGTCCGCTTCCGCGTCGGTCGCGCCCGGGGTCGCGTGGGTGTCGGTGCTCACGAGTACGACCTCCTTTCGTCCGGCGGCGGCACCTTGGTGCCGCGGTACTCGACGGGGATGCCGCCGAGCGGGTAGTCCTTGCGCTGCGGGTGGCCCGGCCAGTCGTCCGGCATCTCGATCCGGGTCAGCGCGGGGTGCCCGTCGAAGATGATGCCGAAGAAGTCCCAGGTCTCCCGCTCGTGCCAGTTGGCGGCGGGGTAGACGCTGGTCACCGACGGGATGTGCGGGTCCGCGTCGGGCGCCGCGACCTCGAGTCGGACGCGCCGGTTGTGGGTGATCGACACCAGGTGGTACACCGCGTGCAGTTCACGCCCCAGGTCGGCCGGGTAGTGGACGCCGGACACGCCGCCGAAGATCTCGAACCGGAGGGCCGGGTCGTGCAGCAGCTTGTCCATCACCGCGACCAGGTGCTCGCGGCGCAGGTAGAAGGTCAGCTCGCCGAAGTCGGTGGTGACCCGCTCGACCGCGTCGCCGAAGTCGACCCCGTCGGCCTGCAGCGCGCTGCCCAGACCCTGCGCGATCACGTCGAAATAGCCGCCGTACGGCGGCTCGGCGGCCGGCAGCGGCGGCCGGTGCACGACCAGCCGACCGTAGCCGGACGTGTCGCCGGTCGTCGTCACGCCGAACATGCCGGTGCGCGCCACCGGTTCCTCGAGGCGCTCCTCGCCGCGCCGCGCGGGCAGGCTCAGCTGGTCGTCCGCGGCGGGCTCGCCTGCGGGCTCCCCGGCCGGGGGCTCCTTGCCTGGCAGCTGCGCGTCCGACGGCTTGGACGTGCTGTCGGGCACGCCCCCGGGCGTGCCGCCAGGCGCGCCCTCCGGGGGGGTCGTCACAGTTCGCTCCCGATGTCGTTGATCCCGGCGTTGACCCGCAGCGGGAGCATGCTCAGCCGCGCCTCTTCGAGCTCGGTGATCTCCTCGTCGCGGTCCGGCCCGAGCTTCATGTTCAGGATCTTGTCGTGCAGCTTGAAGATCGAGTCCATCAGCATCTCC
>Ga0302314_10016524_pt1 | contig 12459 bp, 9 predicted proteins | sample III_Palsa_N2_3_FD_200533 | JGI IMG/M metagenome (GOLD analysis project Ga0302314, IMG submission 200533) | Peat permafrost microbial communities from Stordalen Mire near Abisko, Sweden - III_Palsa_N2_3 | ecosystem: Environmental > Terrestrial > Soil > Palsa > Peat permafrost | place: Sweden...
TCCAGATCGTCAGATATATGCCTACAAGGTCGGCGGTCTTTCCATCCTTGCCCTTGGACGTGTAGCGGTACTTCCCCCAGGTATAGCCCAGGGTGCCATCAACCGAGACGTCGACTTTGAGCGGTGTCCAGGTCAACTGGACGTTGGGATCGGGCTGGCCCGGGTGCCCGCCGCCGGCCTTGGCGCGGGCCGCCTGCAGCCACGCGACGTGCTCGGCCCGGCTCACCTGCAGCTGGTCGGGAAGGAAGACATCAGGGGCCATGTTAGCCACGAAGGCGTCGGGAATGCCTTCGGTGGCGACCAGCGCGCAGAACTGCTGTTCCGCCACCACCAGCTCTGCGCAGAGGGCGTCGTGGGAGAGCGCATGGGCCGGGGCGGCGGCCGCGAGGGCGATGATCAAGGCGGGTAGCGATCTCATAAGGGGGCGGGCGGTTTGGTTTTGAGGGTGAAGAAAAAAGTCGCACCCTGGTTCACGGCGCCCTCCGCCCAGATGCGGCCGCCGTGCCGGGTAACCACGCGTTGCACGATGGCCAGGCCGACGCCGGTGCCCTCGAACTCCTCGTTGCTGTGCAGGCGTTGGAAGACGCCGAAAAGCTTGCCGACGTAGCGCATGTCAAAGCCCGTGCCGTTGTCGCGGACAAAGAACACCCGTTCCCCGTCCCGCTCGAAATAGCCGATCTCCACCTTGGCGCCCTCGCGCTTGCCGCTGTATTTCAGCGCATTCGAAATCAAGTTGACCCAAACTTGGCGCAGCAGGGCGCTGTCCCCTTCGGTCGCGGGGAGCGATCCCACCTCGACGCCCTCAGTCCGGCCTGGGTACAGCGGCTTGAGCTCAGCGAGCACCGAGCGCACCAGGGCCGCGGTCTCGATCGTATTCGGGTTGATCGGCTGCCGCCCGAGTCGCGAGAACATGAGAAGGTCGTCGATGAGGTTGCCCATCCGCTGGGCGCTCGCCCGGATGACCCCGAGCTGGCGCTGGCCGTCGGGGGGCAGCACCGGCGCGAAGTCCTCGATCAATGCCTGGGAAAAGCCGTCGACCGCGCGCAGCGGCGCGCGCAGGTCGTGCGAGACCGAATAGGAGAACGCCTCCAGCTCGCGGTTGGCGGTCTCGAGCTCGGCCGTGCGCTCGGCCACCCGGACCTCGAGGTTGGCCTTCATCGCCTGAATCTCCGCCAAAGAAACCTCCAGTTGGCGCTGGTAGCGGCCGCGCTGCCCCGCGCTCGAGTTCAGAAAGAACAGGCCGAGCGAGATCAGGCCGAGGCTGAAGATCGTCCCGAGGGGCATGACCAGGAACATGTTCTTCGCCGAGATGTAGCTCTGGGCCTGGCGCTCGCCCAGGACGCGGTATTCCTCCTGCCGGAGCTCCGCCAGGCGGATCCGGACCGAGCGGCCAAAAGGCGTGCCGGCGCCGCTGTTGAGAAGAGCGGCCGCGGCCCCGGCGCCGTTCGTCCGATAGATGTCCAGGGTGTGGTCGTCCCAGGTGAGCAGCGCCAGCACCGCCGGCTGGAATTCGGTCACATTTCGCTGCTGCCGCGGGTCAGTGGCCGTTAGGCGGCCCACATTGTCCAGATGGGCCTGCAGGGAGTGGCGCGCCTCGCCAAAGCCGGCCACCGCACTCAGCTCCCCGGTGGTGATGAAGGCCCGCTGGGCCGCCTGGAGGTTGACGACCGCCAAATCGATCCCCTCTAGCTCCTTCAGCACCTCTTCGATGTGGCTCACCGCCGCCGAGACCTGCTGGAATTCGACAGCGAAGTGGTAGGAAATGCCAGCGCCAGCCAGCAAGGTGACGAGGCCGAGACGGAAGCCCTCGGTCGTCGGCCGATCCAGCCACCAGGCCATCTCTCCGCTGCTCCGCATCAAGATCAGCAGCCCGGCGCCAAACAGGCCAAAGGCCGCCGCGGTGTGAAACGCCATGCCCGTATAATTCCACCAGTGAACGGCAAACAATCCGTCGATCAGGAAGCCCAAGATCCCAATGATCCCCACCGTCATCAGGGTTGACGCGAGCGCGCCGATCAGCGGGTGCCAGGTTCGTCGCGACCGCGGCCAGAGACTGGGAAGGATTCCGCTTCCGGCCATGATGAAGCAGAACGCCGAGGCCGGCGACATCCGCGCCGGCAGCGAATCCCCCTGGGGTATGGAGGTGTCAGGGAAAATCAGCTGGTCCACCCGGGCATTCCAGCCCGTGAGATATTCAACCAGGGTGACGAGGCCCACGCCGATGACCGTTACCGCCAATCCGGACGAGAACCAGCGGGCGGCCACCGGCGTCCGCGCGGTCGCGAGCCAGAGGGCTGGGCCGCAGAGCAGAAACCCGAAGGCCGTGTTTGCCTTCATGGAGACCCAGTGGGGGGAGATGCTCTTGAGCGCCGGGAGGTTGAAGGCCCATCCCGCCAGCACGACCGCGCCGATCAAGGTCACTGCGACCGCGCAGCCGCGGATCAGGACAAGCGTGCGGAGGCTGGGTTGAGATGTCACCGGCAGGCGGGGCCGCCGCGGCCGCCGCGGTCCGACCCTGGGTTCGGCCCCCCGTAAGGGCAATCGAATTGGGCCGGCGGACCCTTCACGGCTGCACGTGAACGTCGTCCTGGGGCGACCAAGCTGGCGCCGTCACGGCGTAGAATTCCAGCACCTCATTCGCGTCGGCCCTGACCGAACGGTGGGTACTGGGCTCAAGGTTGACCACCGATCCCGGTCCGACCGGCACCCGGGCATCGCCCTTCAGCACGCCGCCGTGGCCGCGGACGACGATGAAGATCTCCTGGCCCTCGTGGTTGTAGCTGAGGGCGGAGGCCGCCCCGGGCTGGAGGCGGAAGAACGCAACGCTCACCCGGTCGCTGTGTTCGGCGGCGGTTCGGCCCACGATCTCCTGCAGCTCGAGGGGGGCGAGGCGCGGCGGTGCGGCGGGCCGGCCTCCCACCCGGTGGGCAAATTCCTCCCGGGTGAGCCGGGTGATCTGCGGCCCGAAGGCGGGGTAGGCCGACTGAAGCTCATCGCGGTAGCCCTGCTCGTAGTCGGAGTATTCAAAACCGGGCGTCAAGGTGGTGCCAAACAGCGCATAGGGCCCCAGGGGGCGGGAGCCCTGCCATACCCCGCGCGGGACCAGGAACTGGGGCCGCTGGCCCGCCAACACGTCGGGTCCGACCACGATGGTCTCGCCGTGGCCGTCAGGGTAGAGCAGCAGCATCTCCACCGGGCTTCCCCCGTAAAAATGCCAAAGCTCGTCGGTGACAAGTCGGTGCAGGGCCGAAAAGTCTCGGGGAGTCTCGAGCGAGTAAATGGCACTGTAGCCAGTATGGGCGCCGGTCACGTGGCTGGCGACCGGCCCCTCGACCGCCTCCGGGCTCTTGTAAGTCGCAGCGAACCAGCACCCCTCCCCGGGGATTAGTTGCATCTTCAAGCGGGCAATCAGCTGGTCGGCAGTCGTGGCGGCGCCGGCGACGGCGGCGCCGGCGAGGCAGAGGAAGGCGAGGCAGAGGCGGCGGGACGGCATGGCCGAAGGTTGGCCCGCGTCCGCCGCTCCGGGCGATCCGAAATTGCGCCGCCCGCTCAGGCGCCCCGGGGAACCCGGCCGCGGGCTCCCAGCTCCTGCCGCGGCGGGACCTGGTTCGCCCCCGGCAACACCGGCGCCGGCAGGTACTCGGAATCGTACAGCGCCCGGCTCAGGGTCGCGGCCGTGTCGGGCAGCGTGGGCGCCGCCGCCGCCGGCTCACCAAAGCGGAAGGCGGAGGTGAAATCACCGAAGGTGCGCCGCCGCCAGGCGCTGATGTTCGGCTCGGCGACACCGGTGAACCTCTCGAGGAAGCGCAGCGAGGAGGTATGGTCGAAGGTCTCGCTGCACACCCATCCGCCGGCGGTCCATGGGGACACCAGCACGCAGGGCACCCGGAAGCCGGCGCCAATCGGCAGCCCGGCGACGAATTCGTCGGGCGTTCCGGGCGGCGGGGTGGGCGGGACGACATGGTCAAAGATGCCGTCGTTTTCGTCGTAGCAGAGGATGAAGACCGTCTTCCTCCAAACCTCGGGGTTGGCGGCGATCGCATCGATCTTGCTCGCCACGAAGGCAGCGCCGGCCGCCGGCATGAAATCCGGGTGCTCGGACTGGGTGCTGGTCGGGATAATCCAGGAGACAGCCGGCAGCCGGTCATTCATCGCGTCATGCTCGAACCTTCCCTCGGGGCCGTGGGTCAGGCCCTTGACGCGCAGCGACGAGTCGTAGCCCGCCTGCCGGAAAGCCCGGAACGTCTCCAGTAGGTTACAGCCGTAGTTGTCATCCTGCTGGTACACCTTCCAGCTGACCCCGGCCTGTTCCAGCCGCTCGGCATAAGTGGTCCAACCGTAACCGTCCTCGGGTGCCTCATTGCGGATGATCGGGCCACCCCTTGTCCCAGCGGGATCGATCGTGCCCGTCATCCAATACATCCGATTGGGCCACGTCGGGCCCATCAGGGAGCAGTGATAGGCATCGCAAATCGTGAAGGCTTCGGCCAAGGCAAACTGGAACGGGATGTCGGCGCGGGTGTGGTATCCCATCACATAAGGCGCGTTCAGGCCGTCGACCCTCCGGTGGGCCGGCAACCAGTTGTCCATTCCCCCGTGGTTCCAGGCATCATGCTGTACTGACCAGTTGTGGTTGGTGGACGGAATCTTCTGGGCACTGGTGGTGCGCGTATCGAGGTGGAACGGCAGGAGGTAGCCGGCCGGGTTCTCGGGATCGGGCTGGTGGAAGACGGAGCGTCCGCTGGGCAGCACGAGGGCGTTCGGATCGTCGAAGCCCCGCACGCCGGCCATGGTGCCGAAGTAGTGGTCGAAGGAGCGGTTCTCCTGCATGAGGAGAACCACGTGCTTCACGTCCTTGATCGATCCGCCCTGGGGCGGCGTCTGCGCCAGGGCACGGCGGATGTTGGGAGGCAGGAGGGCGGCGGCGGCGGCGGCGGCGGCCATTCGGGCCGCCGAGCCCAGCAGGCGCCGGCGGGTCAGCAGGGGTCCGGCGGATGACGCTTCGATTTCCATGGGCGAGGGCGGTCGGGACTGGCCTTGGGAGAAGAAGGCCGCCGGGGCGCGACCACAACGAAATTTGGGGTGAGGACTTGGTTACAACCGGAGCTGGCGGCCGGTGAGGTCCGCCGGTCGCACCTGCCGGAATCGACATGGTTCGAAGCGCCGCGGCCAGACCAGAACCGGGATGCCGCGGGCATGCGACCGACCGGATCGACGTCGTATCTTGACGCGTCCCCGGCGAGCCCTGAGCTTGGGATCCGCATGCCCAGCCCCGGTGAGCCCGAAACGCCTCGACGCCCCTCGGTGTTCCTCAGCTATCCGTCCCAGGACCGGGAGGCGGCCCGCGCGCTCCGCGACGCGCTCACCGACGGCGGGCTGGAAGTCTGGTACGACGAAAACGAGCTGACGGGCGGCGACGCCTGGGACCAGAAGATCCGCCGCCAGATTCGCGAGTGCGACTTTTTCATGCCGCTCATCTCGGCCCAGTCGGAGGCCCGCCGGGAGGGCTATTTTCGGCGCGAATGGCGGCTGGCGGTGGAGCGGACCCTCGACATGGCGGATGATCATCTTTTCCTGCTGCCGGTCGTGATCGACGGCACCGAGCAAGGGGGATCCCGGGTGCCCGAGAAGTTCCTGACCGTGCAGTGGCTGCGAGTCCCGGGTGGGCGGCCGACGCCGGCGCTCACGGCGCTTTGCACCCGCCTCGTGGCTGGGGAGGCGGCGATCGTGGCCCCAGCGTCCCGGCGGGCACCGCCGCCCCTCTCCGTTCCACCGCCGATCCCCGCGGCGCCGGCCAAAGCAGCGGCGGCGCACGTGCCGCCGTTCCCCACCCAGGAGCCGGGCCAGCCGGTAAGATTCTGGGCCCATGTGATCATGTGGGCAGCCAAGTCGGCCTGGATCACGTTTCAACGCCTGCCGCGCCTCGTGAGGGTGGCCGTGTACCTCTACCTCACGTTCCTGGTCATCTCGGATGGCCACTCCAAGAATTCCGACAAATCGAGCTCGGAGGCGCTGGAGCGAGCGGAGAAGTTGAAGGCCATCGCGGCTCGCTATGGCGCCGGTGGGGCCAAGGGCGATGTCGCCAAGCTGGGATCGGACATCGCCCACGAAGTCGCCCGCAGCCTGACGGACAAGGCCGCGTCGAAGGATCTTTACTGGGCCGTGCCCTTCACCGCCTCCACGGCTGCGGCCCCGGACGAGAAACTGGCCAACACGACCTTTGTCATGCTCTACGGCCGCCTTTCCATCTCCCATAGCGGCCTCGTGGGGCTGGCGCCGGATCACCTCGGTCCGGACGATCTAGCGGCGGCCCTGACGGGCGCCCGGGCCGCCCACGCCCATTACGTCATCCTGGGCGGGGTGCAGGCCAATGACCCCAGCCCGGCCTTGACCGTGGAGATTGCCAATACCAAAGACGGCACGATCGCGTGGACCAAGCGATACCCGGTCACCTCATCCGATCCCGATACCATTGCGGCCGAGGTGGAGAAGAACCTTCCCGACGTCGACGAGGACGAGTAAACCCAACTAGAGCGCCGTGCTCGCCCGCCCGCCGGACCCGGGGTAGAGTTCGTCGAGCTCGTCCATCGCCGTTTCGGTATTGCCCACGTTCGGGCCCCCCAATCCGGCACCCGAGGCCGGGCGGCCAGCGGACGTGCCGGGACGCAGGCGCCGTTCGGCTTCGAGCCAGATCTCGTCATCCTGGCCGTCCGGGCGACCCCTCTCGATCCAGAGGAGATGGGCGGCTGCCGAAATGTCTCCGTGTGTCGGATTTCTCGCGGCAGGCGTAACGGGCAAGTTCGGCAAGGCGGTGCGTCGCGTGGATTTCATAGTGTTTTGGTTGGCTCGGCTAGCGCCATTCGCCCCGAACGATGTAATAATGACCGCCGTGGTCGCGCTCCCAGTGCGGGGCCATCCAGCGGACGCCCCGGCGGGGTGGACGATCCCAATGGCCGGCGACCCAAACATAATGCCCCGGGACGCCATCCCAGAAGCCGTCAATCCAGACATAGTCCGGACCCGGCCGCGTGGATTCCACGACGACCTCATGGCGCAGCGGAGGCGGCGCCACGTCGAGCTGGACGTTCACGGAGACATCGGCCGCCAAGGCGGGGAGGGTGCTGGCGGATGCCGCCAAGGCACAAAGGCCGGCAATCATGGGTATGAAGCGGCGACGAGCAGGCAGGGGGTTCGCATTCATGGAGTGTTTGACAGCGACCCGGCCGGTCGGTGTCGCCAAACGGAGATTGTTCTAAGAGGCTGTTTTCATGGCACTTGTCCGTGCAAAAGCGAAGATCGCCTCGTCCGGGCCATCCCGCCCGACGATGCCGTCCCGGATCAGCTCGGCGGCGATCAGGCTGAAGGTGATGCCATTCCCACCATAGCCCAAGGCCAGCCAGGTCCGCGGCCGGTGCGGATGGCGACCGATAAAGGGGAGGCCGTCGTCGGTGCGGGCAAACGTTCCCGCCCAGGAATAAGCCGTGGGCGCTCGCAGGCGGGGAAGGAGCTGGCGCAGGCGCCGCTCCAGGTACCCAGTCTTGGCCGCCAGAACCCGATCTCGCCGAGCGGCGTCACGGAATTCCTCGTCATATCCGCCGATGATGATCCGGCCGTCGGGAGTGGTGCGGAGATAGACATAAGGGTCGGCCGTTTCCCAGATCAGGCAATCCCGAGCCGGCCAACCCGGGTGCTCCGCCGCGGGTTCCGTGATTAGGGCGAAAGTGCTGCGGAGCTTGGTCAGCGGCCGGGGCAGCTGCAGGTCGGCCTCATAGCCGGTGGCACAGACGAGATGCCGCGCCCGGATGCGGCCGCCCGGCGTCCGCAGCTCCATATGGGTGCGCCCGTGGTGCGTCGCCGTCACCTCGGAGCGATCAAATATCCGGGCGCCCCGACGCGCGGCGGCGCCCAGCAGGCCATATGTGAGCCGATAGGCGTCCAGCTGGGCGCCGTCGGCCGACATAATGCCGGCGGGGTGGGGCAGCGAGCTCTCCGCGGCGATCCGCGCCCGGTCCCACCAAGCGACCCGAAATCCCGCCGCGCGCCGCGCGGCCCATTCGCGCCGCAGCATCGGCACGTGGGCCTTGCCGCTGGCGAGAAACAGGCTCGACCGGCGCTCGAAGCCGCAGTCGATGCCGTGGCGGGCGACCAAGCGTCCGATGGCGTCGATGGCGTCGCGGCAGCGCCGGTAGCACGCCTCCGCGTGCCTGATTCCGTAACGTTGGGCGAGTCGGTGCAGGGGCTCGTCGATTTCATATTGGAGGAGGCTGGTGCTCCCGGCCGTGCTCCCATGGGCCACGTCGCGGCGGTCCACCAGCACGACGTCGAGGCCGGCCTCCACCAAGTGCAGCGCGGCCAAGGCCCCGCTGACGCCGCCCCCGATCACGACGACGTCGCACCGGACGTTTTCGGTAAGCGGGGGGTAGTTGGTCGGCAAGCCGTCCTGGATTGGCCAGAAGGGGTGGGGTGAAAGCAGCCTCATCAAGGAGTGGTTCCCTCTTGGTCAGCGTTTTCTGCAAAACGCCCGAAATTTTTTCGCGGCGGCGAGATCCGGGCACCGCCCCTGAGAACCTAAGCATGATGCGGTTGTCAGCAATAGGCGGATGGAACCCCTCGACACCCCTGATCTGGACACAGCCTCCTACTGGACGGAAACAACCCGCATGCCGCGGTACCGCACGCCGCCAAAGGACGTGGTGGTCGACGTGGTGGTGGTCGGGGGTGGAATTACGGGCATCACGACGGCCTACCTGCTGAAACAGGCGGGCGCCACCGTCGCACTTTTGGAGCGGGAGCGCTTCTCCGGCGTCGACACCTCCCGCACGACGGCCCACCTCACCTCCGTGACGGACCTGCGGCTGCATGAACTGCAGAAGCGGTTCGGGGGTGGCGCGGCCCGCGCTGTCTGGGACGCCGGCGGTGCGGCCATCGACCAAATCGCAAAGCTCGTTGATCGGGAAGAGATCGCTTGCGATTTCAAGTGGCTCCCCGGCTATCTCCATGCCCCGGTGGGCGACCGGACCGTGGGCACGCGACGGGACCTTGGCAAGGAGACTGCCGCGGCGGCCGCCCTCGGCATTCGGGCCGACTACTTCGAGCAGGTGCCGCTCTTCAACACTCCCGGCATCCGCTTTCCACATCAGGCGGTCTTCCACCCCTTGCACTACCTGGCAGCCCTTCTCCGCAAGATCCCGGGCAAGGGCAGCTTCGTCTTCGAGTCGAGTCCCGTTGAGGAGATCCTCGAGCGGCCGCTGGCGGTGAAGGCCGGAGGCGTTCGTCTGCGCTGCGGCTACCTCGTGCTGGCGACCCACAATCCACTCATGGGAAACACACCGGAAGCATCGGCCTTGTTGTTTCAGAGCAAGCTCTCCCTCTATTCCAGCTACGCCCTCGGGGCCCGTCTACCCAAGGATTCGGCCGTGCCGGGATGCTGGTGGGACACGGCCGACCCGTACCATTATCTCCGGATCGAAAACCACCGCGACCATTCCTATGCGATTTTCGGGGGCGAGGACCACAAGACTGGGCAGGTGGAAAACACCGCCGCGGTCTATGGCCGTCTCGAGCGGGTTTTTCGCGGGCTGTTCCCGAAGGGCGAGGTAGAGCATCGCTGGTCTGGCCAGGTGATCGAGACCGCGGACGGCCTTCCCTACATCGGGGAGACGGCGCCGCACCAGTTCGCCGCCACCGGCTTTTCTGGCAACGGGATGACCTTCGGCACGCTGGCTGCGATGATGGCGGTCGACGAACTGCACAAGCGTCCCAACCCCTGGCGGGACCTTTTCTCGGTCAGCCGCAAGAAGATTCTCGGAGGGACCTGGGATTACTTGGCCGAGAATGCGGACTACCCCTACTACCTCATCCGCAATTGGCTCGCGAAGTCCGAAGGCGACGACATCGAGGCCCTGAAGCCCGGCGAGGGTCGCATCCTCCGCCTCTTCGGGCGCAAGGTGGCGGCCCACCGCGCGCGCAGCGGGGCCATCAGCCTATGCTCACCCGTGTGTCCCCACCTGCAGTGCATCGTCGATTGGAACAATGCGGAGGAAACCTGGGACTGCCCTTGCCACGGTTCCCGCTTCAAGCCCACCGGGGAAGTGATGTCCGGCCCCGCCGAGGAGGACCTGGAGAAGATCCCGCTCCGACCCAAGCCCCACTGACGACCGCGTTGCCGGGCCGGCCGCCCAACTCATCCGTGGCGCATTGACGGCGGAAGGTCGTTGCCCGGGTTCTCCGGGAAAAACCCGGCCGGCTTGAGGAGAAATCCGATATAGGCTGCGGGCATGACCGGGTAGTCTTCCGGGCGTGCCAAGTGGGTGTGGCCAAACGTGTACCACAGCACGATGTCGGTATTCTCGATGGGGCGGTCGGCCTCGGTCCAGCGCGGCAGGCCATCGCCCCCCTGGCTCTGATTCGGAAAGTCGCCGGCGGCATGCCGCTCCCCCTCCCGGTAGGGCGTCACCCAGACATGGTGGTCGACGAAGCCGGCGCGCTTCCGCCACCAGGCGTTGGGCGAGGCGAAGGGGCAGCAGTTGTCGCCCGGCAGGAACTTGTAAGCGACCGGCGCGCCGACGGCGTTCCGGACGTTAGGATTGATGAACTTCCAGGTCCGGGCTGTCTGAAGGTTGAGGCTCGCCCGCGCCGCCTTCTCCGTCTTCAGGGGGCGCTCCTGGGCCGTGAACGCGTTCTCGAAAGGATTGTCGGGTCCGGGCGGCTCGCCGACGACGTCAACCTGGACTGCCGTGTTGGCGGCGCCGTCCAGGTCGAGGTCGAGGCGCATGTTGAAGAAATGCTGGTGGTTTGGGGCGTAAAGCTGCGGCGCAATCAGGGCGCCGTAGGGCGACGTGACGCCCGGGGGCAAGGCCCCGAGCGAGAGGATGCCGGTCAGCTTGATCTCGAACTGGATGTTGCCGTCCTGGTAGAGGTACCAGAAGAAGCCGTACTCGTAATTCTCCACCGTCGCGATTGAGGAGATGACCAGGCGCCGGGACCGCCGCACCTCGGGGGCGTTCAGCCGCCGGTCAGTGTGCTTCCAGAGAATTCCGAAATCCTCCTCGTGCATGCAGACAGCGTTGCGGATCGTAAGCGGTTCGCCACGGCTAGTGCAGAGGTGGCCATCGAAGTAGCGGATAAAACCGAGGCAGTCGCAGCCGAGCTCCAGGCTGTTGGCGCAGTAGCCGAGGCCGTACTCTCCCGCGTCAAAGGCGTTCTTGCGCGCCTGCTGCGGTGCGGGGTCCCCGTAGGGGACGACCATTTCCGAGAGCGAGCCCCGGTAGAGGACCGAGCGCTGCCGGCCCTGGTCCTCGTAACGGAGATGATTGAGGGTCAGTCCCTCCCGGGCGTTGAAGCCGATGACGAAGCTCCATTTCTGCCAGTTCACCTGGTTACCGTCCACGGCGAAACTTGGGCCTTCCTCCTGCGTGATGGTGAGGGGCTGCAGGCCGGAGCGAAAGCTCGTCCGGCGGTCGGCGGCGTAGTTGGACTGCTGGGGAGGCAGCGCCCAGTGGCCGTATTCCTCAACCCGGATAACCTTCATGAGGTTCAGGTCGACGACCGGCCGCAGTCCCTCGATCGGCTTGGCGTAACCATTGTCGGTCGGGTCCATCCGGAGGAAGCACAATGGGCGGGCCAGGCGGCGGGTCCGGTCTTCCTCGGAACCGTAGTTGCCCGCGCTCCAGATATCGACCATCACCAGCGAAGTATCCTCGACGCCATACTGCTTCTTCAGCGCGGCCTTGAATTCCGGGCTCGCGAGGACAGCCTGCTCGCATTCGATCTGCTCGTCCGCCGTCATCGTCGGCTGGACCCCGGCCACATGCCGCCAGGAGAGCAGCTGGCGCCCGGTCAGGCTCACTGCGGCCTCGAAGCAGGAATTGGTGGCGTTGTCGAAGAGGACGACGAACGCCTCCCGGGCGAACGTTTCCTGGCCGGTAAAGGCATGCACGAACGACTTGTCCGGCTCCTTCAGGCTGACGGACACGAAGCGCGTCGTCGGGGTCACTTTTGCGGCGTCCTTCAGCAGTTGGACCGCCAGCCGGACTTCGTCGGCTGACAGGGGTTCGAGCGGGTGTTTGGACATAACGGGGGTTCTCAAGGGTGAACGGCGGGGCCGGCATCGGCGCCGGGGCCTAAATCCACAGTTCGCCGCGAAACTGCAGTTCCTGTGCCAGCGCCGAGATCGGACTTGCCGGACGGCCGGCTCCTGAACCCGGTTCCCCGCAGGCGTTTCCGCTTTTCCCCTTCCGCGGCCCCCACCGATCGTGGTCGGAAAGAAAGGGGGAACCGTCAAGCCGCCGCGCCTCCTCTGTAGTGCTCGCCGTCCTGGGCCTGACGCCTCATGTGTTTCAAGCAGTGGCTCCATCCCGGGGACGCAGCATCGCCAGCAAACCTTCATGCCCACGCGCAGCAAGCAGAGCCTCTGGCCCGCGGCCAGCCTGGCGTTGGCCGTGAGTCGCATCCCCGCCG
>Ga0302314_10016526_pt1 | contig 12457 bp, 9 predicted proteins | sample III_Palsa_N2_3_FD_200533 | JGI IMG/M metagenome (GOLD analysis project Ga0302314, IMG submission 200533) | Peat permafrost microbial communities from Stordalen Mire near Abisko, Sweden - III_Palsa_N2_3 | ecosystem: Environmental > Terrestrial > Soil > Palsa > Peat permafrost | place: Sweden...
TGGGAGCGCGACCGCTCCGCCCATCCGAGCGAGGCGCGGGCGTTGACGCTCTCCTCGATGCTCGCCGAGCGCACGCTCGGCTGGCGGCCCCGGCTCGACTTCGACCGAGCGCTGCTCTGGACCGCGGGCTGGTATCGCGCGCATGCGGCGGGGGAGGACATGTTGAGATTTTCCGAGGCGCAAATCGCGCAGTATCGAACCTGCGGCGGGTCACGCGAATGAAGTGCGTGATCCTCGCAGGCGGCAAAGGCACGCGCATCGCCGAGGAGTCGAGCACGCGGCCGAAACCCATGCTCGAGATCGGCGGCCGTCCGATCCTCTGGCACATCATGAAGCTCTATGCCTCGTTCGGCGTGAACGAGTTCATCGTTTGCCTGGGCTACAAGGGCTACATCGTGAAGGAGTACTTCGCGAACTACTTCTTGCATCAGGCGGATGTGACGTTCGATATGGCGGGCAACCAGGTCGAGTACCACGATTGCCGCAGCGAGCCCTGGAAAGTCACGCTGGTGGACACCGGCGAGGAGACGATGACCGGGGGACGCCTCCTGCAAGTGAGCAAGTACCTCAATCCGAACGAGCCGTTCTGCATGACCTACGGCGACGGGCTCGCGAACATCGATATCGCCGCCGAGATTGCCTTTCACCAGGCGCGGGCCTTGAAGGCGACCGTCGCCTGCGTGCGTCCGCCGGCGCGCTTCGGCCGTGTGGTCGTCGACGGCGCGCGGGCGCTCTCTTTCGCGGAGAAGCCGCAAGCCGAGGGCGGATTGATCAATGGCGGCTTCTTCGTGCTCGAGCCGAGCGTGCTCGAGCTGATCGACGGCTCACATACCGTGTGGGAGAATGAGCCCATGGAGAGTTTGGCGGCCACGGGTCAGCTCGCCGCGTGGGTGCACCTCGGCTTCTGGCAGCCGATGGACACGCTGCGCGACAAGCAGCACCTGAACACTTTGTGGGACTCGGGCGCCGCGCCGTGGAAGCGCTGGCAAGGTTGATGCATCGATGGCGGGTTCCGTGACCGCGTGCCGCTCGTGCGGCGGCCGCCTGACCATCACCATGGCGGACCTCGGCATGCAGCCGCCCTCGAACGCGTTCCTCGCATCGCCCTCCGAGGCGGCAGGCGAGAAGCGTTATCCGCTGCGCGCGAAGGTGTGCGAAATCTGCAAGCTGGTGCAGGTGGATTTCGACGTCGCGCCTGAGGAGCTGTTCGGCAACTACGTGTACTTCTCCTCTTACTCCGAGGACTGGCTGGCGCACGCCCTGCGCTATGCGGACATGGCGCGCCGCCGATTCGATCTCGGGCCCGAGAGTCTCGTGGTCGAGCTCGCGAGCAACGACGGCTATCTGCTGAAGAACTTCTTGAAGATGGGCATTCCTGTGCTCGGCATCGACCCCTCGGATACGGTCGCGCGTGCGGCGGAAGGTGTCGGTGTGCCGACGCTGGTCGAGTTCTTCGGTGAGACGCTCGGACGCAAGCTCGCGCACGAGGGCCGTGGAGCCGATCTCATCGTCGCCAACAATGTGCTCGCGCACGTCCCGCAGCTCAACGATTTCGTCGCCGGCATCGCGGCGCTGTTGAAACCCGGGGGCACCGCGACCATCGAGTTCCCGCACCTGCTCAAGCTCATCGAGAATGTCGAGTTCGACACGATCTACCACGAGCATTATTCCTACCTCTCGCTCACCTCCGTGGAGCACCTGTTCTCCCGGCACGGCTTGCGCGTCTACGATGTCGAGGAGTTGTCGACGCACGGCGGGTCGCTGCGCATTTTCGCAACGCATGCGCGGCGCACGGAGCTTCTTGACAGCGTCTCGTTGCGGGCACTGCGCGCGCAGGAAGCCGCGGCGGGATTGGGCGAGCTCGACACCTACCGGCGCTTCGCGGACCACGTGGAGGCCTGCAGGCGCTCGCTGCAAGACTTTCTCGCCCGGGCACAACGCGAATCGAAGCGCGTGGCGGCGTACGGGGCCGCAGCCAAGGGAAACACGCTGCTCAACTTCTGCAGTGTCACGCCCCGGGATATTGCGTTGGTGGCGGACCGCAATCCGCACAAGCAAGGCAAGCTCCTGCCCGGCACCCACATTCCGGTCGTATCGCCGGAGACGTTGATGGAAAGCCGCCCGGACTACGTTTTGATCCTGCCATGGAATCTCGAGCGCGAGATCCGCCGCCAGCTCGACGGCATTCGAGCCTGGGGCGGGCGATTCCTGACCGCGGTGCCGCAGGTCGCCGTCGACGCGTGAAATTCCTGGAATCGCCGCTCGCGGGCGCCTACACGCTCGAGATGGACCGGCTCGAGGACGAGCGCGGTTTTTTCGCGCGCAGTTATTGCACGGAGGAGTTCGCCGCGCACGGCTTGGCGGCATCGATGCCGCAGTCGAGCGTATCGTTCAATACGCGCCGCGGCACCTTGCGGGGTCTGCATTACCAGGCGGAGCCGCACGCCGAGGATAAGCTCGTGCGCTGCACCGCGGGGGCCATTTACGATGTCATCGTGGACTTGCGGCCGGATTCCCCCACCGCGAGGCGCTGGTTCGGCATCGAGTTGAGTGCCGCGAATCATCGCTCGCTGTTCGTCCCGAAGGGTTTCGCGCACGGCTTCATGACGCTGCGCGACGATACGGAGGTGCTGTACATGATCTCGGTGCCGTACGCCCCGGGTTTCGAGCGCGGCCTGCGCTGGGACGATCCGGCGATCGGCGTTTCCTGGCCGATGCCGCCCGCGGTCGTGTCGGCGCGCGACGCCGCCTATCCGGTGCTCGGGGACTGACGGCGTGGCCAAGGTGCTGGTGACGGGAGCCGCGGGGTTCATCGGCCGCTCGAGCCTCGAGCCGCTGCGCGAGGCCGGCTACGAGATCTGTGCCGTCCTCTCGCCGCGTCCGGATCAGCGCGATCGCATGGGCGAGGCGCTCCCCGACGTCGAAGCGAGGCACGCCGACCTCACCGATCCGGCCGCCGTCGACGCGCTCCTCGAGGCGGTGAGACCGACGCATTTGCTGCACTTTGCATGGATCGCGACGCCCGGCCTTTACTGGCACAGCGAGGAGAACTATCGCTGGCTCAGTGCGTCGCGATATCTGCTCGCCGCCTTCGCACGCTGCGGCGGTCAACGCGCGGTGATGGCGGGGAGCTCCGCCGAATACGATTGGTCGCGCGTTGCCGTATGCCACGAGCGCTCGAGCCCGCTCGCCGATGCGGGCGGAACTGCGACGCCGTACGCCGCGTGCAAGATCGCGATGCACCGCTCGCTCGAGGAGTACGGCAGCTCGCATGGCCTCTCCAACGCCTGGGGGCGGATATTTTTTCAGTACGGTCCGGGCGAGCATCGCGAGCGATTGATCGCTTCGGTGATCGTGAACCTGCTTGCCGGGCGCGAGGCGCGCTGCACGCATGGCCGGCAGATCCGCAGCTTCTTGCACGTCGAGGACGTGGGTGCGGCATTTGCAGCGCTGCTCGCAAGCCCCGTGCAAGGCCCCGTCAACATCGGCTCGGGCGATCGGATCGCGATTGCGGATCTGCTGCAACGTCTGGCGGACGACATCGGCCGGCCCGAGCTCCTGAAGCTCGGCGCGCGTGCCGCCCCGCCCGGCGAGCCTGCCGTGCTCGTACCGGATATCGACCGGCTCTCGCGGGAAGTGGGATGGAGTCCGCATCGGGCGCTCGATGCGGGGCTGCAAGACACCGTTCGATGGTGGCGGGTGAGGCTCAATGATTCCGCCCGCTGAATGGCATCCCATGGCCGTGCATTTCCCGCTGGCGCTCACCGTGACGGGCGCGCTCGCGCTGAGCGGTGCGCGGCTGGTGCCGCCCGCGCGGCACGGTGCGACGCTTGCCGTCGTGGGTACCTGGAATCTGTGCCTCGGGGCGCTCGGCGCGCTGCTCGCTGTGGGCACCGGGCTTGCCGCCGTGGCGAGTCTCGAGCTTGCCCCATCGGCGCGTGCGGCGGTGGGGCTGCACGTCAAATGGGCGATCTTCACGACCGCCGCGCTCGCGTTGCTCGCGGTGTGGCGCGGTGCGGGGGTGGACGCCGACTCGCGTCCCTCGCGCGCGTTCCTGGTGGTCTTGTGGGCCGTCACCGCCGCGCTCATCGTCACGGCCTACCGCGGCGGGCAGAATGTGTATCGATACGGCGTGGGTGTCACTCAGGGAATGCAGCTCGAGCTGCATTCCTCAGGAGGAGAGTCGTGAGTCTGAAAGCGTCTGAAATTGCCCGATTCGCCAATGATGTTTGGGACCAATCGATCGTTCCCGCGCTGTGCGAGTACGTGCGCATCCCGAACAAATCCCCGCTGTTCGATCCCGACTGGGAACGCCATGGCCACATGGAGCGCGCGGTCGAGCTCCTGGCCGCATGGTGCAGGCGCCAGCCGATCGCCGGATTGTCGTTGCGCATCGCCCGGCTCCCGGGCCGCACGCCGTTGATATTCATCGAGGTACCGCCGCAGGGCCACACGCGGGACGATACCGTGCTGCTGTACGGCCATCTCGACAAGCAGCCGGAATTCACCGGCTGGCAAGAGGGTCTCGGGCCCTGGGAGCCGGTGATCCGCGACGGCCGGCTGTATGGCCGAGGCGCCGCCGACGACGGCTATGCCGTCTTCTCCTCGCTCACGGCCATCGCGGCACTGCAGGCGCACAACATCCCGCACGCGCGCTGCGTCGTGCTCATCGAGGCGTGTGAGGAAAGCGGCAGCGTCGATTTGCCGGCGCACGTCGAGGCGCTCGCCGCCGACATCCGATCCCCAAGTCTCGTGGTGTGTCTCGATGCGGAAGCGGGCGACTACGAAAGGCTCTGGCTCACCACCTCGCTCCGCGGCAACCTCGTCGGCACATTGGCGATCGATTTGCTCACCGAGGGTGTGCATTCGGGCGCGGGCTCAGGCATCGCGGCGTCGTGCTTCGATGTGCTGCGCGTGCTGCTCGCGCGGCTGTCGAACGCCGACACCGGCGAGATCCGCCTGGCAGAGCTGCATGCCGAGATACCGGCGGACCGGCGCCGCGAGATCCACGCGACCGCACGGCTCCTGGGGCATTCGGTCGCCGCGCGGATGCCCTTCGTGCCGGGAGCGCGTGCGATGTCGCAGGACCCGTCGGTGCTTTTGGAAAACTCCACCTGGAGACCGACCCTGACGGTCACCGGGCTCGATGGATTGCCGAACCTCGGCAACGCGGGCAATGTGCTGGCCCCGCGCCTCACGGCGAAGCTGTCGTTCCGCTTGCCGCCCACCGTGGATGGCGCGGCCGCGACCGGCGCGGTGCGCCGCGCGTTGGAAACCGATCCGCCATACGGAGCGAGAGTTGCCTTCACGGGAGGCGCGAGCCGCGGCTGGAACGCGCCGCGGACTGAAGGCTGGCTCGAGCACGCTGTCGCGCAGGCCTCGAGGGCGTACTTCGGCCAGGAAGGCATGTCGATGGGAGTCGGAGGCACGATTCCTTTCATGGCCATGCTCGGGGAGCGCTTTCCGAGCACGCAATTTCTCGTCACCGGCGTACTCGGACCGCACTCGAACGCGCACGGACCGAACGAGTTTCTGCATATCGATTATGCGAAGCGCCTGACCGGCGCGGTCGCCGACATCCTCGCGCGGCACGCGCAGGCTTGAGCCAAGAAAAAGCCGGGCAATCCACGAGGATTGCCCGGCTTAGGGCGTCGTTTGATCGCTGCGCCGAACGCGCCGACAGCTAGTTGCTCGGCATGGTTCCGGTGAAGTAGGCGAGCACGTAGGCTTTGAGGGCCGCATCGCCCTGCGGGATGCCGTACACCTTGACCGGGGTCCCCACGGCGAGGCCCGCGGTCAGTTGCGTGAGGCCATCGGTCGTGGTGATGTCGACCGGGCTCACCGTCACCACGCCGTCCGTCCGGTCGACTTGATAAACGAGCGTCGCGGAACCCTGCGTCGCGCTGATATCCACCGTGACCGGCATGGTTCCACCCGCGGTGGTCATGGTGAACGAGTTGCTCACCAGGCCGGCCGCGACAGCGCCGAGCGGCAGGCGCGAGGGCAGGAGGATGCTCGCAAACGCCGCCCAGCCGCCCGGGTTGGCGGGATCGTTCCAGGTCGAGAAGCTGACCCCGTAAGAGGGCACGGCGCCGACGGTACCGCCGAAGTTGACGCTGCCGCCCGTGGCCGCAACGAACTCGTTGACTGCATCGGTGCCGTCCATGAGCAAGGTGGGGTAGGCGAAGTTCCACCACTTGTATCCCACGATCGCATCGCCGCTTGCGTCCTTGCCGTTCGGCGTCGTGCCCGAGACGTAATTCATGGTGTAGACGTAATCATCGGTCGTCTCCACGAAGCTGCGCGTGTAGAGGAAATTCGCGGTGGTGGGCGAGGAGATCGCACCGTCATAACGCGCCGTCTCGATCTCGATGTTCTGCGCGACCAACGGCGTCGCCAACGGATCGACCACGGTGGCGTGCACCTTGAAACCGCGCACCAGATCCTCGCTCGACAGGAACCCGGGACCCGTGCCGATCGGCTTGGAGTCGACGGCGGCATCGTAGGGCTCACGCACGAAGAACTGTGTGTTGCCGTTGACGAGGAGCGGCACGCCGATTCCCGACTCGTTCTCGACGGTCACCATGTCGTTCGTCGTATTGACGTGCAGCACATGGCCCTCGGGGCTCACCCAGACGTTGTTGAACTCATCGCTCGCATAGATACGCGTGGCCACGAGGGTGCCGTTCTGCTGATAGCGCGCGGCGATGCGCACGTAGCGGCCGGCGAGCGAGCTCTCGGCGGAGAAGCTGTCGATCACCGTGCGCGTCTTCGCGTCGAGGTCGTAGAAAATCGTGCCGTTTACGGAGTCGGCGCTGATCTGCAGCGACTGGATGCCGGCGATCGCGGTCTCGGGATTCACCGGGGGTTCGCTCGGGAATTCCCTGGTGACGGTGATCGTGTCCGCGGCGACGGCGCTGACATCGCCGTACATGTGACGCAGCACCAGGCGGGTCAGGTCGTAGCGCGGCAGGCGGCGCAACGGTCCGTCGAAGTTGACGGCCCAGACAGTCGGACCGCCGCCCACGGGCACGTGGCCGATGAGGAACGCGGGATGTCCGAGATTGAACTCGAGATCGAGCGCGTTGTTCTGCGTCGAGGTCACGACGAGCGGCGAATCGAAATTCACCGTGACCGGCACCGTCAGGCTGCCCGTCGCGCCTTGCGTGTGCTGCACTTGTATCTCATTCGCGGCAATCGTGACGCCCCCCGGCGCGGCAAAGCCCGCTTCCGGGTTGGTCGCCGTGGTGAGCAGGATGTCGCCCGGATTGGCGCTCAGGGTGAGGATGGCACCGCTGTAGTTACCGAGCGGAACGCTGGTGTTGCCGAGCAGCTCGTCGAGTTGATCGAGAAGCACGAGATTCGTGACGGGTACGGGGCTCGGCGCCGCATACACGGTGACGTTGGTGCCGCCACCTTGCGGAATGAGCGAGATCGACATGATTTTCACGCCGATCGTGGCCCAATCTTCGGATGAGGCGTCGCTCACCATCACGGCGACATTCGCGGTTTGCGTCGGAGCCGATGTGGAAGTCGATGACGTGCCGGCGGCGGAGCCGCCGGAGCTGTCGGATCCGCCGCATGCGGCGAGCAGCGTCGCGGTGATGCAGAGCGACAACGCTCGAGTCGAGTTGGACATAATCACGCACTCCATGTTTTCACGCTGAGGTTTCATTGCCGCGACATATTTGGTCGCGCCGTCGATGACACACCCAACGGGCGATGTGTTGGAGCGTTGACAACATGCAGCGCAGAGAAGCTGTTTGTTTGAGAAATCCCTGTCTCTTATTGCAGACAATGCGCGCGACAAAAGGCGCGCGGCCGATTCGGCAGCGTGAGAATCAGCGTCGCGCGGCGCCCGAGCGGGCGCGCCACGCGCTGCGGTATGCGTGCTCGATGCAATGTGCGAAGCGCGCGGCATCCATGAGAGGCGAGCGCTGGAGCGTCTCGCGGAGCGAACCGCGCAGCGCGCGCAGCCGCTCTAGATCCGTCGCGAGCGCCGCCGCGATGGCGACGAATGCCGCGTCGCTGTCCGCGACCAGATCCAGAAGATCGAGGTGAAAGAGCTGGCTCAATCCGGCGCGGCCGACGCAGGTGTCGCCGACGCGGGTCACGATGGGAACGCCCATCCAGAGCGCGTCGAGACTCGTGGTGTGGCCGTTGTACGGCAGCGTGTCCAACCCGAAGTCGACGTCATGGTAGGACCGCAGGTACTCCTCGCGCGGCCGGAATTCGACGAAGTCGAGCCGCGCGGCAGCTACTCCGCGCGCCGCGAGGCGTTCGGCGAGATGCTCGCGATGCCGGCCCGCGGGCGCCATCAATTTGAGGCGCGCTGCGGGAATCGCGCGCATTGCGCCGCCCCACAGATCGAGCGTGCGCTCGGTGAGCTTGCAGGGATTGTTGAAGCAGCCGAGCGTCACGTAGCCGTTTTTGATCGCGGGTAATTCGTTGACGTCGATGTTTTCGGTTTGCGGCGCGTAACACCAGAAGGTGTCCGGTAGCCGCAGCGTGCGTTCGCTGTAGTGGCTGTCGAAGTCCGGCGGATCGAGCCGCGGATCGCTCAAGCGATAATCGATCGCCGCGATGCCGGTCGTGCCTGGATAGGCGAGCCAGGCGATCTGCACAGGGGCGGGTTTTCGCGCGAACAGAAGCGGACGTCCGTGCGCCATGTGCATGTTCAGGTCGACGAGAATGTCGATGCGGTCTTCCCGCACGAGCGCTGCAAGCGCGGCGTCGCCGAGCGTGCGCACATCGCGCCAAACGTCGGCGCAGCGCTCCAGGCGGCGCGTCCAGGCATCGCTCCGCTCGGCGCTCGAATAACAGACCACTTCGACCTGGCGCCGATCGTGGTGCGCGAGCAGGGGCAGCGTGAATAGACTCTGACAGTGCTCGCGAAAGTCGCCCGAGACATAGCCGATCTTCAGCCGGCGATCGGGCGAGAGATCGCGCGCCGGCGGTGCCTGCGATCGCTCCAGCGGCGCGGCGAACCGCGCTCCCCACCGCAGGCACTCCTCGAGAATGGGCAGAGGCGCGGCGCACTGAAAGCTGAGCGCGTAGGCAAGATTGCTGTGAGTCGCCGCATTGCCCGGATCGAGCTCGAGCGCTTGCCGATAATGAGCGATGGCCTCATCGAGTGCGCCCGCATCCTTCAGGACATTGGCGAGATTGTCATGCAGCGCAGGATGCCGAGGGTCGACTGAGAGTCCCCGGCGCAGCATGTCCTCGGCCTCATCCAGCCGCCCGAGCGTGCGCAACAGGCAGCCCGCATTATTGATCGCAGCCGTGTAGCCCGGCCGCGCCGCGAGCGCCGCGTCGAACGCCGCCATGGCGGCTGCGAGCTCGCCCGTTTCCTTGTACGCGTTGCCCAAATTGTTGAGCGCCTCGGCATGGCCCGGACGGCGCGCCGCGGACCGTCGATAGAGCTCGATCGCCTCGTGCGGAAGCCCAAGACCGCGCAACGCGTTGCCGAGATTGAATGCCGCGTCGGCGTTGTCCGGCTCGCGCGCGAGGACGGGACGCAGGATCGACTCGGCCGCCGCAAAATCGCGGCGCTCGCAGTGGACGATTGCGAGATTGATCGCATGGGATGCTGCGTCGGGCTCGAGCCGTGCGGCGGACTCGAGGCGCCGCGCCGCCTCGTCGAGCTCTCCCATTTCCCGCAGCACGGCGCCGAGATTGCCGAGCGCGCGCGGATCGTCGGGCGTGCGCGCGAGCGCCGCACGATACGCCGTCGCCGCTGCTGCCGGATCGCCGCCGCGCTGCAGGCTCACGCCGAGATCGAGCTGCGCGTCGAAGGAATCCGGTTCGAGCTCGAGCGCGCGCCGCAGTGCGGCCGCCGCTTCCGACCAGCGCTCGAGCGATTGCAGCGCCTGCGCGAGACCGAGCTGATAGCGCACATTGCCGGGCACACGCTCTGCTGCCGCGCGGATCAGCGTCGCCGCGGCCTCGTGCCGGCCTTCCTGCAATTCCAGGAGCCCGAAGCGAAATAGAGCGAGATCGTGCGCGGGCTCGGCGCGCAACACCTCGGCGTACAACCGGCGCGCTTCCCCAAGGTCGCCGCGACGATGGTGCTCGGTGGCCGTGTCGAGCCGGGTGGCCGGGGGTGGTCGGCTCACAATGTGTCCGCAGCCAGAGGCCCGAGCGCTTCGACGAGCGGGCGCAGGTGATCGAGCAGAGCCGCCGAGCGGCCGACGCTCGAGCGGTAAATGGGTCGGCGCACCTGCGCGAAGCTCGCGGTGTTCACCGCCCGTGTTGTTTCGAAGAAGCGGCCGCACGCCTCGTGCCACGGCAGGCCGAGGAAGTCCACGAGTCGGCGGGTGGTCTCATCGGGTTGCGACACCAGTGTCTCGTAATCCACTTCCATGAAGTTATCGGCCGGCAGCATCCCGCGCCAGTGAGCCATCAGGGCATGATAGTCGCGATAGTAAAGACCCAGCTCGCGGAGCTCGTACGCGAACGGTAAATCGCCCGCGAAGAGCTTGCTATACGTGGACAAGCAGGTATCCGTGGCGTCGCGGCGGCAGTGGATGATGCGGGCCCGCGGAAATAGGCGATGAATAAGTCCCAAATGCTGGAAGTTCATGAGGCCTTTATCGACCACGCGCGCGGCGGCCGGCGCAGAGCGCCGCAGGCTCCGAAGCGCCGTTTCCGCCGTGCGCGCCTCCTCGCCGCGGGCGCCGTTTTCGAGCGCCAGGATGATCTGGCGCACCCGGGTCTGTTCGCCGCCGCCATGGGCCTGCGGATGGGATGCGATGATGTGCTCGATCAAAGAGGATCCGCAGCGCGGCATACCGACCACGAACACCGGCAGCTCGGAGGCGCGTGCGCCCGTAATCTCCCCGCGCGCCGCATCGAGCGGCCGCGCGGCGATCGCTCGCAGGGCGCGCGAGGCCGCCGCCGGGTCGTATTCGATCGTGGCACGCTTCATACGGTTGGCCTCGTGCCAGTGCGCGAACGCCGCATCGATCTCGCCGCACTCGAACCGCGCTTTGCCGAGCGCGAAATGCAGCAACATGCGATCACGCTGAGGGCTTGCGCTCGAGAGCAGCGTCTGCATGGCGCCGATATCCGGTTCCGCGTGGGCGAAGGTCTTTGCGTTGGCCCTCTCATACCAGGTTTCCGCCCGCGCCGGATCGTGGCGCAGAGCCCGGTCGAATGTGTCCAAGGCTTCGGCGATGCGGCCGCGCTGACTGAGCAGCACGCCCTTGTCCGCGAGGGCAGGTCCCGGATGAGAGGCAGCCGCACGGTCGAGCGCCGTGATAGCCGCTTCCTCTTCGCCGGCCAGATGCAGCGCGTGGGCATAGGCGCGCAGCAGATCCGAGGACTCGACGCCGCGGGCGAGGGCCCGGCGGCACAGCACGATCGCTTCCTCGTGCCGATCGAGCAGCCGCAACAAAATCGCCCTCGACGCCACGTGTTGCGGCTCGTCCGGCCAGCGATGCTCGATCGACTCGAGTCGATGCAGCGCCGCTTCGATGCGGCCGCGCTGCATTTCGATGTCGGCTGCACGCAGATGATGATCGACGGTGTTCGGCGAGATCTCGATGGCGCGGCTGATCTCGAGCAAAGCGTCGTCGTGCCGCCCGCGGTCCTGAAGAAAGGCGGCATGCTCGGCAAGAACGACGGCGTTGTCGGGCGCCGCGCGCGCCAATGCCACGAAGCGTCGTTCGGCTTCCTGCGTGTCTCCGCGGACGGCCGGCAGAGCCGCCAGCCTGCAGCGCGCCTGCCAAAGCCCAGGATCGAGCTGCGCGGCGCGCTCGAGACAGCTCTCTGCCTCCTCGAACTGCCGCGCATCGAGCAGCTGTGCGCCCAGGGAGAACCAGGCGAGCGCCATGTTGCAATCCAGGCTGACCGCCCGACGAGTCAGGGCGAGCGCCGCCTCGCGGTCCCTGAACTTGCAGCAGAGCTCGGCATAACTCAACACGTACAAGGCGGTCGTGCACCTCGATTCGGCTGCCCTTCTGAGGCAATCCTCGGCCGCCGGGCGGTCGCCGTCGCGCATCGCGAGCACGCCGAGCAAATGCCAGGCACCCGCCTCTTCGGGAAAGTCGCGCACGATCTGCAGGCAGGTGCTCCGTGCCGCAGGAGCATCGCCTTGATATAGACTGCGGCGTGCCGCATGCAGAGCGGCGGAAGCGGGGGACGACTCTGTCAGGCTCGGACCTCCTGCGCGATGGGCTCCGTGTATCTTAAGTGCAGACGCATGACGACGCGACTCGACAAAACCCTGAAACGCGAGCTCACCCTTAAGGGACGTACCTTCATTCTGGCCGTGTCTCCGGAAGGGTTGAAGTTGACGCTGAAAGGTAAACGCAACGGGCAGGAGTTGCGCTGGGCGGACTTGATCAGCGGCGATGCGGCGCTCGCGACGGCATTGAACGCCTCATTGGGCACTTTCGCGGCCGACGAAGCTGCGGGGCGGGTCGAGCGGGCGCCCAAGCCGGGGGCACCGAAGCCC
>Ga0302314_10016527_pt1 | contig 12457 bp, 7 predicted proteins | sample III_Palsa_N2_3_FD_200533 | JGI IMG/M metagenome (GOLD analysis project Ga0302314, IMG submission 200533) | Peat permafrost microbial communities from Stordalen Mire near Abisko, Sweden - III_Palsa_N2_3 | ecosystem: Environmental > Terrestrial > Soil > Palsa > Peat permafrost | place: Sweden...
AAATGCGGACTTGGCGCGTGTACTTCGCGATGCCGATGACGTCGAATCGCAAACCGGTATCCGCCGGCGAAAACTCGCTCGCGACGTAAGCGTACCCGAGATCGCGCATACGCTGAGTCGCAAGCGCGCGCAACTCGGCCGTCGCGATGCGGCGGCCCGCGGTAGCGCTTAGCGGTATGTAATCAAGCATCGCTCCCGGGCGCGTTCGCGCGCGGACGGACCGCCTCATTCCGCTCGGCGCCTTCGCGTTCCCAGCGTAAGATGGCAATGCCGTCCGGCACGAGCCCGTCGCACCACGTGAAGTAGTACGCGCGCGGCGTCGTGCCGCCGAAGCTGTACGGGTGCACGCCGCCGTCGACGACGCTCGCGCAGGCGCGGTGCAAGTGCTTGGCGATGTCGGGCCGCGTAGCGAGCGGCTCCTTGTCGACGAAAAGCGCTCGCTCGGGCCGCTCTTCGTCCGTATACCAGCCGCGCGATTCGCGCCCTTGCCAATTGTAGCCGATGACGACGGGCGGGATGCCCGCGTCGAAATCCATCACCGAGGAAAGTCCGTACCCGTCGGTCATGACGATCGCATCGTGTGCGCGCGCGAGCCGCGCAGCGTCCCGCGCGACCATCGAGTACGTCATGATCTCGAACGGTCCGCCGTTGCGCAGCTGAGCGCCCGTCTCGCGATTGACGTAGTTGTAGATCGGAATCGGCGCGAACGTCACCGCGAGGATCGCTGGGACGAGGATCGCGCCCGGGACGACGCAGATCGTCGTCCAGACGATTTTGAGACGGTGCGACGCCTCGACGTACGCGACGCCCAGCATCGCACAGAGCGAGGCGAGCGTCCCGAAGATCCAATGAATCTCGACGCGCTCGAAAAATGCGAGGACCGTCACGACGATCAGTTGCGGAATCGCCGTCCAGGCGAGGAACGCGTTACGCGGACGGACCGCGAGCAGCAAGACCGCAAGGAAAATTCCGGGCGAATAGGCGGCCGCTTCAGCCGCAAACAGCTGCGCGACGCGAACCGCCGAGAAGCCATGGTTCTCTTCGTGACGATAGACCAATCCGAACAGGAGCGTGACCCAGTGATGCGATGCGTTCCAAGCGATGAAAGGTGCGTAGAGCAACGCGGCCACGCCGAGCGCAACCGGCAGCCCGCGGCGCCAGACGTGCCGGACGTCGGGCCGGAGCGCGTACGCGCAAATGCCGAACAGCAGCGCGAACCCGAGGACGCGCGAGAGCAGTACGCCGGCAAGGGCCAGGCCGAGCAAGACCCAATCGCCGAGATCGTCGCGCTTAAAGGCACGCGCTCCAAACCACAGCGCGAGCGACCAAAACATCAAGTACGGGCCGTCGGGGGAGGCTTGACCCGAGGCAAGTGAAGCGAGCGGCGTGAGCGCCATCGCGAGCGCGGCGACTGCCCCCGCGCGGCGGTCGCCGGTCAATTCGGTCGCGCAGCCGGCGAGCGCGATCGACGCGACCAAACCGCACAGCACGAATCCCAGACGTACCAAGCCCGGCGTCTGTCCGAAGATCGAGAAAAGCGCGATCGTCGCGGCGACGGCCGGCGGATGATCGACATAGCCCCAGGCGAGGTGCCTGCTCCACTCCCAGTAGTAGGCCTCGTCGCCGGTCAACGGCAGCGTGAACGCGACGATTCCGCGTAAGACGACGATCAAGAGCACGACGCTCCAGGCAAACCAAACCATGCGGCGGTCGCTCGCCCGCGGCACCGCCTCCGCGCGGGAAGCGCGGAAAGACAGACCGTCGGTGGTCGTAGCAAACGCGCCCGAAGCGGCGCTCTCCAAATTCGTCGCGCTCATCGTGTGATAATCGTTCATCCCGCAAGAGGCGAAGTTTTTAACCACGATCGGACCGACCGCAGGCACCTACTGCATTCACTTGGCGTCGCCGGGATGCCCTTGTCCGGAGGAAGGCGGCGAGGAAGCGCTTGCTTGGCGGTCGCGGTACGAGCCGAAGACACGTCCGCGACTATTGCCCCTACTCTCCCGTGACCCCCGCTCCTAACCGGGGCCCAGGCTCGAATTCGGGGAGATCGTGTTCCTCGGCCCGGGCGCGCTTGTCGGCCCGGCGGCGCCGGCTTCCCTCGACCGCACCCATCACGTAGGTATACATCACCGGGACCAGCGCCAGGGTCAGGATCAACGAGCTGGCCAGCCCGCCGATCAGCACGGTGCCCATCGAGGCCCGCTCCTCGGCGCCCTCCGTCAGCCCAAGCGACAGCGGTAACATGCCGAAGATCATCGCGAACGTGGTCATAAGGATCGGACGGAAGCGCGTGCTCGCCGCGGCCAGGATCGCTTCGTGCACGCCGAGGTTAAATTTGCGGCGCTGCTGGTTGGCGTAGTCGACGAGCAGGATGCCGTTCTTCGCGACCAGGCCGAAGAGCATGACGATCGCGATCAGCGAGAACAGGTTGAGGGTCTGGTGCCGCACCGCGAGCCCCGCGAGCGCCCCGACGAGCGCTACCGGCACCGAGAACATGACGACGAACGGTTCCACGAACGACCCGTACAGGATGACCATCAGCATGTACACGAGGCAGAACGACGTGGCCAGCGCGATCGCCATGCTCGAAAACGTTTGATTGAAAAGATCCGCATCGCCCGAAGCGACGGCCTTCACGCCGTCCGGCAAAAAGCCGGGATCCTTCAGCTTCTTCTGCACCGGATCGAGAATCGTACCGAGCGCAACGTTGGCGTTGGGGTCGACGTCGGCGGTCACCCGTAAGATGCGTTCGCGCGCTTGGCGATCGATCCGCGTCGGCGCTTTTGTCGTCGTAAAGTCGGCCACTTCCGCAAGCGGCACGAGCGCGCCGCTCGCCGCGCGCACGTTGAGCGCGCGAATCGTTTCGATGTCGCTGCGACGCGCGGCGGGCAACTCGAGGCGCACGTCGGTCAGGCCATTTTCGAGCCGGACGCGAGTCGAGATCGTGCCCCCAATCGCGATCCGCGCGACCGTCGCCGCGTCGGCCGGCGCGATGCCGACGAGGTTCGCGCGGTGCGGATCGATACGGATGTTGAGCCGCGGCCCTTCGTTTGCCGCGCCCGTCTGCACGTTGACGGCGCCCGGTTGCGCTTTGATCAGCGCGGCAAGCCGTTCGGCGGCCGTATTCAGTTCCGCATCGGGACCACTCAAATTGAAGACGATCTCGTCGCCGCCGCCCCCGCCGCCGCCTTCGGTCGCGATTTCGTAATCCGCTCCCGGAACGAGGTAGTCGAGCTTGCGCGCGGCCGCGAGCACTCGTGGCGTTTCGCGCCGGCGGTCCTTCTTGAGGATCACCGTGAACTGCGCGAGGTGACCGCCGGTGAGATCGGTGAAGCCGACCGCCTTGCTGCCCACCGTCGAGAGAACCGACTCGACGCCGTCGATATGCAGCAAACCGTTTTCGAGTTTCGACATCGCGCTCACGGTGACGCCCAGCGGCTGACCGATCGGATACTGCAACGAGCCCGACAAGGCGCCCGTGTTCGAGGCCGGCACGAACTCCGAGCTGATGAAGCCAAGCGGCACGAGCGCAATCGAACCGACGATGAGCAACAAGCACAGAATCGGGATGAGGATACGGTGGCCGAGGATCCACGGCAGCGCGCGCCCTGCGTACCAATGCTGGACGGCGTCGAACCCGTTTTGGAACCACCGCGCCCAGCGCGGGACGCCGGATTCGTGGTGTTTCATCGACCACCGCGCGGCAAGCAGAGGGGTCAGCGTGAACGAGACGAGCAGCGAGAAAAGCGTCGCGACCACGATCACGATGCCGAACTCTTTCATATACTTGCCGACGATACCCGAGAGGAACGCGATCGGCAGGAAGACGACGACGTCGACCAAGGTGATCGCGACCGCAGCGCCGCCGATCTCGGTGCGGCCGGTATAGGCGGCGTCCATCGGACCTTCACCGAGCCCTCGATGGCGGCTGATGTTCTCGAGTACGACGATCGAGTCGTCGACGAGGATGCCGATCGTAAGCCCAAGCCCCATCAAAGAGATGATGTCGAGCGTGAAGCCCATCAGCTTCATGACGATGAAGGTTGCAAGCAGCGACGAGGGGATCGCAATCATGACGACCGCGGCGTTGCGCCATGCGTGCAGGAAAAGCAGCATGACGATCGCCGTGAGCATGATGCCTTCGCACAGGCTTTGCAACACGCCGTTGACCGAAGACCTCGTGTAGTCGGCCGACGCGTCGATCTCGGTGAAATGCACGTCGGGGAACTGCTTGACCAGGTCTTGCAGTTTCGCGCGCGTGGCGTCGGTCGTGCGAACGGTGTCCGCGTCGACCTGGCGCTCGACGTTCAGCAAAATCGAGGGCGAGCTGTTGTAGCGCGAGGGCAAACGCTGCTCGCGGTGGCCGTCCTCGACCGAGGCGACGTCGCCGATCCGCAAACTCGATTGGGCGAGATTCGTCTGCGAGCCGTTGAGAACTTGGAGGGGGATTTGCAGGATGTCTTGCGGTTGCTCGATGTCCGCATAGACGGAAACGGTCGTCTCGGTGGTCGGCGAGTCCATGCGGCCGCCGGGCAAGTTTGCGTTGTTGTAGGCAAGCGCGTTATTGATGTCGAGCAGGGTGGCGTTCGCGCCGAGGAGCCGGGTCTGGTCGGGAAAGACGTGGATTTCGCGCGCGGTGTCGCCGGCAGTTTGCACGTCGAGCACGCCCGGGACCGTCTTCAATTCGGGAACGAGCTTCTGCGTGACCAGGTCCGAGAGCGCGGCGTCCGAGAGTTTCTTGGAGCTGACGGCTTCCTCGATGATCGGGTCGGTCGCGGTTCCGAGCTTGAAGACGGTCGGCGGCACGAGGTCCGCCGGCATGTAGACGCGGGCGATATCGACCCGGCGCTGGACGTCGATCGTCTCGTAGTTATAGTCGGAGTCGAGTTTGAAGCGGGCGATCACGACGGCGCTGCCTTCCTGCGCGGTCGCGGTCAGGCGGTCGAGATTTTCCATCCCGTCGAGCTGATCTTCGATCGGCTTGACGACGAGCTTCTCCATCTCAGAAGGCGACGCGCCCGGATACGACGCCGAGACGCCCACGAACGGGTAGGCGACGTTCGGGAAAAGATTAACCCCGAGGTTCGCGTACGAGAAAACGCCGTACAGCGCGAGTCCGATGAAAAACATCGCGGTGACGACGGGCCGAGTAAGCGCAAAACGGGTCAGCCACACGGTAAACGCGACTCCTGAGCAAGGCAGGTCTACCTATCTACGGGCGACCCCGCTCTAAGTTTCGCGGGATACGGTGTGTCGGCCCGCCGGGTCCTAGGCGTGCAAACCGCACTCCGTTTTGTCCGTGCCGGGCCAGCGGCCCGAGCGCGGGTCGCCGGCGGTCGCCGGGAAGCGGGTGCATGGTTTGCAGCCGATGCTCGTGTAGCCGCGGTCCAGGAGATCGTTGTAGGGGACGTCGTGCTCGTGCAGGTAGGCCCGTACGTCGGCCTCGGTCCATTCGACCAGCGGGCTGATCTTTGCGATCCCGCCGGCCGCGTCGTCCCACTCGACGTATTTCGCGCCGGCGCGAGTCGCGGACTGATCGCGCCGCACGCCGGTGATCCAGGCGCGGTAGTTCGCAAGAAACGCGCGGTTCGGTTGCACCTTGCGCAGCGAGCAGCAAAGGTCCGGGTCGCGCAGCCAGAGGTCGTCGCCGTAGCGCGCGGCCTGCTCGACGAGATCGATTTCGGGGCGAACCGCGATCGGCTCGATGCCGTAGCGTTCGCGAACGCGCTCGACGAGCGCATGGGTTTGCTCGAAGAGCAAACCGGTATCGAGATAATAGACGGGGACCTTGCGCCCGCTACGCGCAAGCAAATCGAGGAGCACCATCCCCGACGACCCGCCAAACGAACACGCCAGCACGATCTCACCCGGATACGATGCAAACGCCCAATCGAGGACGCGCTGTGTCGCAGCGTGGTGGCTTGAGGTTCGGCGCCCTGCCCCGGTTTGAACTGAAGATGAAACGACCACGATAACAAAAAACCCTCGCCGTTCGGCGAGGGGCTCCGCAAAAGACGTGCCTACGTCTACGCGCGCAACCCGACTACGCCGATCCTTCCGAACCGCCGCAACACCCCGGGCAACAACAAACGCAACGTAGCATGCGTCACCTTATAGCACGCCGTGCACGGCGCGTCAACGACCGGGCCACATCGAAACGGATAAAATCTTGTCATCCTGAGCGTAGGGCCGCAGGCCCGAAGTCGAAGGACCACCGTAGCGTGGATCCCGGTGGCGCTTCGACAAGCTCAGCGTGACAAAACTGGTCTTGTCGTTCGCGCTCGTCGGCGTGATACAATTGCGCGGAGCCATGAACAGCAATCACCTCAATGCATCCTCCGATCGAGTCACCGCAGAGCAGTATGAATACTGTTGCACGTCTCTTTCGCATCCCGGCGATAGCGCCGCCCTCTTCAAAACGCTGGACCGCGCCGTGAAGGCAGACCTTCCATCGGCGTATGCTTCGGTAAAGACCCATCCGGGCGACGAGGTTTGGGGGCATTCCGGTTCACCGTATGTCGTTCTCGACGCGACCGACGACAAGAACCTTGCGGGCTACGAAATTTGGTTCAGGATCTGTCGAGGAAAGGCGCGCTTGCCGTGCATTTGATACAGCGCTTTACTTGCTTTGCCGGCGCCTTTGCACTGGCCGCGTTCCAAGCCGGATCTGCGCTTGGTGCTGCGGCGTTTCCCGCCGCTCTTTACCAGACGTTAGCGAAAACCGACGGCATCGATACGTGCGCGCAGGCAAAGAATGAGAGCTCGCTAGCCGCAGCGCGCGCCGTGTTCGCCGTCGGCGTCGTACAGCTGAGCAGCGGCGTGACCGTCTATACCGCGCAAGACGCGGACCCGTGCCTGTCGCATGCGGTGAATGGCCCGCTGCTCGCCTACGTCGCTTCGGGCCCGAACGGCTTTCGGCAAGTGCTTTCGACGGGAGTGATGTCCGGCAAATTCGGCACCGACGGTTCGCTTGTGACGATGGAGAACGACAGTGCGATGACGGCATACCGCACGACCTATCGGTTCGACGGCGCGACCTATGCCGTCGTCCGCGAAGAGCTTGTGAACAAGGCGACCGGCCAAGCGAAGCAGATCGACGTGCCCGTTCGTTTCGCCTACGGAACGTCGTCCGCGACGGTGAGCGGGAAAATCACCTTCGGTTTCGGCGACAGCTACGTGCTCGATGCAAGTGCCGGGCAGATGATGTCGGTCGTCGTCCATCCCAAGTCCGGCGGCCTCGTATCGCTTTCGATCTACCATGGCTCGGGCGCCGACTTGGAACCAATTTCCAGCGGGACGTCGCTCTCGTGGCGCGGTAAGCTTCCGAAGAGCGGGCGCTACCAAATCTCAGTCGACGATACCCGCGCCGCGCCTGCGGCCTACACGATGACGATCGCCATTGAGTGAGCACATATTCGACCTTTTGTAATCGCTCTCGTACTTACGTTTCTCCCGATAGCATCGTTGCAGTTCGCGCCTGCCGGGGCGGCCGGTGCCTATGCGCCGGCACCCGCGCTGGTTGCGGCGGTCGGAAAGAAAGATCAGGTTGCATTTTGTGCCGGCCGGGAAAAGCTCAGCGTGCCGGCCTACGTGCGCAAATGGTACTCCTTCGCGACCACTTCACTCGCGAACGGTACGACGATCTACACGGCGGCCGGCGGTGGTCCGTGTTTGGACGGCGCCGCAAACATCGGGCTCTTCGCGTACATAGCCGGCCGGGGGACAGACCGGTTCGCGCAACAGCGAATTGACGAGGCAACTGGCGAACTGGAACCGTGGCGCCCAACGCGGGAAGACTTTTGACTCCTCGACGGGCTTCAGTCTCTCGAATGGAGCTTGTTACTCACCGGAGGCCTCCTGGGTAGAGCTCGACCGCTGGAGCGCGCTTACCCCGCCCAATGCAAACTGCCGCCGATGTAATTGCGGAGCTGCGCAAAGTCTGTGATTTGCAGTCCGACTAACAGTCAGCGGTCATTTGACTACGAGTTCACGGTTTCTGGGTAATTTTGCCGATGAATGGAGCCCGCGGAGCGAATAACATAGCGTCATGAGGCCGTCGAACTTGCGATGGCGCTTCTCCCCGGAGGACAGAAAAACATGACCGCGATCGGTCTCGACCACTTCAAATAACCGACGATGAGCGATGACGAAGACGCGGAGAGCCGGAGCGAGGCCTACCGCCTGCACATTCGAGGACCGGTCATTGCCGCCGGGTCCGACGCCGCGGGGACGGTGACCTTAACCGTCCGCACCGGTTCGCTCGAGCACCAGCTGACGTTGCAAGCGACGAATCAGGACGTCGCTGCGATCGCCAACGCTTTCGTCTATGCGCAATGTGGCGATCTGCTTTCGCTCGATATTCGCGGCGAGGATGCGCGCTGCAGCCTGTGCGGCCCCGACGGCCGCTCGTTCACAACCGTCTCCCACGACAAGGTTGAAGCCTGATGTTGAAGTGAGTGCTTCACGGCCCCACGTCGAGGACCGCAGCGAGCGCCGCTCTCGAGGTGACGCCGAGCTTCGCGTAAGCCGCCGCGAGATGCGTCTCGACGGTTCGCACGCCGATTACAAGACGCTCGGCGATTGCGCGCGTCGAGTTCCCTGCGGCGGCGAGTTCGGCGATCTCGCGCTCCCGGCGGGAGAGCGGTTTCGTCAGCTCCTGTTCCGTCGTGCGTTTCGTGATCTGCCGCAAGAGCCGGCGTGCGCCGCACGCGCTCATCAATGCGAGGGCGCGCTGCTTCTCCCCACGTAAGACACGGGCTTCCGCCTCGAGCAGCGGTGCCTCCATCTTCTCGAAACCCACGGCCGCCTCGGCGGCGCGGCGGTGCGCGGCGGTCATGCTGTCGAACCGCGCCGCCGCATAGGCCTCGAACAGCGCGCAGTGCGTTCGGACGATCGGGTTCGCGGAATTCCTATAACGCGCGATGATGGGGGCGACCGCTTCGACCTGCCGCTGGTCACCGTGCGCCGCCACGGGAAGGGAATAGACACACATGATCTCTTCCTCGAAAAAGTCGGCGATCAACGGTTCTAGCGTCGCGCGCGCATCGCCGAATCTTCCCTCGTTCGCGTGGAGGTCGGCGACCGTGGCGGCGAGCCCGGCCCAAAGCAGCATCGGGGCGTTCTTTCGGACGCGCTCGAGGGTGCCGACCGCGTCGGCGCGAGCGGCGAGGACCTCGTCGCGCAAACAGATGGCGACCCATCCTGCGGTCGCGGCCATGTTGACCGTGGTGGTGAGCGGCCAATGGGCTTCGGCGAGCAGTGCGTTCAGTTGCCTACGTGCCTCGTCGAGGCGTCCTGCGACTAGTAAGTAATTCGCGTAGGCATTGCGCGTCACGCCCGTTTGGTAAAGCTCTCCGTGACGCTCGACGAGCGCCATCGCCTCCTCGAGAGCTTCGATCGCCACACCGGTCGGCCGGATGCGCCCGGCGTGCAAGGCGAGACTCGTGCTCCCAGAGACGATCAAGTTATGATCCCGGCTCTCCCGCGCAAACCCCAATGCACGTTCGGCATCGTCGATGGCGCCCTCGTAGTCGCGCTGACAGAACGAGCGTACGCCGGCACGGGCGTGATAAAAGCGGAAGGCGTCGCGGGGCCGCGCCGTCTCGAGCAATGGCTCGGCTTCCGCGAGGGTGCGCTTGCCGGCTTCGAAGTCACCGGCTAGCACGTGCAATTGCGCGCGTTGCGCGAGGATGCGGACCCGCAGGCGTTCGTTCGGGGAGCGGCGTTCGAGCGTCTCCGCGCGATTCGAGGCCGCCGCCGCTTCACCGGCCGAGCCGCGGCGACGCATCGAAAGCGAGAGTTCAAGGAGCGCTTCGATCGCGCGTTCGTCGTCGCCGAACCGTTCCGCCAAGTCGGCGGCGGCCGCATAGTTGCGCTGCGCTTCGTCGGCATTACCGAGCGTTTGATGAGCGATCGCTGCGCCTTCGTGCAGGGCGACCGTAGCCGCGTCACAGCCGCTTGCGCAGGTTAGTGCGCGTTCGAATTGCTCGGCCGCCTCGCGGTAGGCAAACTGCGCGAGCGCCCGTTCGGCGGCGCTTCGGGCGTAAGGTAGGCATTCGGCTCGCGCACCGGCCCGCCAATAATGTTCGGAGAGCTCCGCCACACGCTCGCCGGCGTCGGGCTCTCCTTCGATCGCGCGGGCAATCGCCAGGTGCGCCGTCTGATCCTCGACGAGCAAGATGGGTGCCACGATCGCTTCGCGCACGAGCGCGTGCCGAAAGGTAAACCAGCCCGGAGCGCTACGGTCCTCGACAAGAAAATGCTGTTTGACGGCATGACGCAGAAAGGCGAGCACCGCCGCACTCGGCTTTCCGTCGGCGAGACGTTCGAGGAACGCCAGGCTGAAGCGTCGCCCGATGAGAGCCGCGAGTTCGAGGAGGTGAAGCTCCTCCGGGGACATGCGCGACGTGCGGTCGGCGATGAGAGTACGGAGCGACGCGGGAGCCGGATCGGCACGATCGTCGACGGCAGACTTGAGGAGCTCCTCGGCAAAAAGCGGATTGCCTTCGCTGCGTTCGCGGACGTGGTGCAGGACGTCGGCGGGCGGATGTTCCCGCGTGCCAAGCGCGGCATCGACGAGTTCCGCGATGCCGGCGCCTGTGAGCGGCCGCAGCGCGATGCGGTGCACGCGCGGGGAACGCGAGAGGCGGGCCAGGACGCGGTCCAGCGCCGGTGGCCTTTCGGTGTCCTCCGAGCGGTACGCGGCGACGAATGTCAGGCGCTCGTCAGCGAGCTCGGCGCCGAGAAAATTCAAGAATTCCACGGTCGCCGTATCCGCCCAGTGCAGGTCGTCGACGATCGCGACGACGGGCCGTACGGCCGCGGCTGCTCGCAGTGTCTGCAGCAGCCGCCGGAACACACGCAACTGAGCAGCCGCGCCTCCCTCGTCGCCGGTCGCGGTTTCGACCGGCATGTGCTCTCCGAAGGCGTCGAGCAGAGCTTGCGCCGGCGCGAGCGGGACCGGGGCGAAGGACATGCACGTGGCAAAGGCTACCGTGGCGCGACGGCTCGCCCACGAACGGAATTCCGTCAACAGACGGGTCTTTCCGATTCCGGCCTCGCCGTATACGAGGACGATGGCCGGTGCTCCGCCTGCCGCTGACGCGCCGGCCAGACGGAGCAAAGCGTTCAACTCCGCATCGCGGCCGACCAGGCGCGGACAGTACAGTGCCGGTGCGATCACGCATGCGCCTTTCGAATCGCTCACCCCCGCTCCTCGCGAGCCGCGCGGCATTCCCGAGCCGCGCAGATCGCTACAGCGCGCCCGCGGCTTTCGCCTTCGTGATGATCCGGCGCGCGCCGAGAGCGCTCAAGCCGAATGCGAAGACACACAAGAGCGAGACCAGCGGCCACGCTCCATCGGCGTTGAGCCGCCCGCCGGGACTGTCGCTGGTTTCCCCGCTCGTATCACCGATCGTCAGCCGCACCGGGAGCCCATTGAAGAGCTGCGCGCTGACACTTCGGCCGCTGACGAGTTGCGCGTCGTAAAGAGGCTGGCCTACCTCTACGCGTCGCCGGCCGCCACCCTCGAGGGCGACGACGAGATCGTAGTGCAGTTCCTCGCCCTGACGTGTTTCAACCGTGTCGATGTCCGAATCGGAAATCCGCGCCGTAACGACGGTACAGTGGCCCGTCGCCGCCGGAGGCCGGGCGCAGGAGGGATCGTTCCGGTAGGCCTGCCCGTCGATGAGATCCTGCGCGCAGCGCGGCGTCGCCGCGACGAGCGCCACGACGCTGAGTGCGAAGAGCACGATGACGATCAGAAGCAACTTCCGTGCGCCTGCCGGCGAGAGCGGCTTCCGCCGAATGTAAAAGTTCACGTCGAGGGTCCACAAGGCGTGCGGAAAAGTGGTCTCCGTATCGTAGCGAGTGCCTTCGCGAACGTGCAGGGCAAAATCACCCAGATTTTGGCACCGCTCCACTCGATCCGGGCTTCGACTCCGTACACGGGTCTCCGTAGCGCCCCCAATGGTTCGCGAGTTGCCGCACCCGTACGATTGCTCCATGACACAGCGAGGAATTGTGGGGGGCGATGTAACCGGCGCAAATGAGCGTTGGCGGCCCGCGAAGACCGCTCCATTCGCCCTCACTGCGCGCGAGCTCGAGGTTGCAGTCCTGCTGTGCGACGGGCTTCGTAACGCGCAAATTGCCGCGCGGCTTTGCCGCTCGGTGCGCACGATCGATCACCATGTCCAGGCGGTACTCGCCAAGATGGGAGTCTCGACGCGAACGGCGGCTGTTGCCGCCGCACTACGCACCGGTATCGGGCCCGCGTCGAGCGCGAGCGACTCTGCCGCCGGCCGCGCCTGCGGCTACCCGCGAGAGCGGCTTTGCTCACCGCCTCCGTACTAAAGATTCCGTACCGGCCACGATATCACATGGCTGCAGTAGCCCGTATCTTCAGTGCACTCCACTGTATCGAGCCAAAGTGAGGAGGGCCTGTGCGGCGCTGCCG
>Ga0302314_10016530_pt1 | contig 12456 bp, 9 predicted proteins | sample III_Palsa_N2_3_FD_200533 | JGI IMG/M metagenome (GOLD analysis project Ga0302314, IMG submission 200533) | Peat permafrost microbial communities from Stordalen Mire near Abisko, Sweden - III_Palsa_N2_3 | ecosystem: Environmental > Terrestrial > Soil > Palsa > Peat permafrost | place: Sweden...
CGGTGGCGACATTTCCGGCGTCAACGCCGAGCATGGCCGCAAGGTGCGGGATCAGCCGATGGGCCATGGCCGCGAGATGCGCGACGGCATGCAGGCGGTGCTCGCCCTGCTGAAGAAGATCGACAAGCCATCGGTGGCGATGATCCAGGGCTATGCGGTGGCCGGCGGCCTGGCGCTGGCGCTGGCCTGCGACTTCCGTTTTGCCGGCCCCGAGGCGCGGCTCGGCGACACCTCTGGCCGCTTCGGCCTGCTGCCCGACGAGGGCGGCGCCTGGCTGTTCCCGCACATCATGGGCTTCGACCGGGCGCTGAAGATGTCGCTGCTGCACGAGGTCTACGACGCCAAGACCGCCTTCGGCCTCGGCCTGATCACCGAGCTGGTCGAGGGCGACCTGGAAGCCCGCACGCTGGAATTCGCCGAGGCCCTGGCCGCGAAGGCGCCACTGGCGGTGCGAATGGTCAAGACCATGATGACCCGGGCGCTGGAAGGCAGCTTCGAATCCTCCCTCGGCGACGCCCAACTGGCCGTGATGATCACCAACCCCAGCCAGGACGTCCGCGAAGGCGGCCTGGCGTTCCGCGAAAAGCGCGCGCCGAAGTTCGAGGGACGGTGAGGGCCTGGAAGCTGCCGTTGGGATCGGCAGAGACTGGGGGGTAGGGGACATGCGACTTAGGGACGAGCACGCGCTAGAGAGCTACGATCAGATCGACGATATCGGCGTGATGATCGTTCGGCGTACGCTGACGGCGCTTTTGGCGGGGCTCGCCCTGTCCATTTGGACCCCGAACCCGCAACCAGCGGCTGCCGCGACCTCGGCAGAGGATCACCTGCTTAGAACCGTCCGGCTTTGGGATGGTCCCGCGCCCGGCTCACTCGGGAACGCGCCACAAGACATTCCGACTCTGACGATCGTCCCGCCCCTTGAAGCCAACGCCGTCGGCACGGCGGTGATCGTCGCTCCTGGCGGTGGCTATCAGGTGCTCAGCGAGCGTCTAGGTCGCCCGGTCGCCGACTGGTTCGCCGCACACGGCATTACCGCGTTCGTGCTGAGCTACCGGCTAGTCAGCCACGGATACTTCCATCCGAGCCAGTTGAACGATGCCCATCGCGCGATACGATGGGTTCGAGCCCATGCCGCTGGGTTCAAGGTCAGCCCCGATCGGATCGGAATGATCGGCTTCTCGGCCGGCGGTCATCTGACCGGCATGGCCGAGACCATCTTCGACGCCGGCGACCCAGAATCGCCCGATCCCGTGGAGCGGGTCAGCAGTCGTCCGGACTTCGCGATCCTGGCCTATGGCGGGCTGGTTTTTGGCCCGAATGACCCGACGCCGAAGATGTTCGCCGGCCCAGGTGCCTCGGCCGCAGCGGTGCGCCAGACCATGCCGTCGATCAATGTGACCCCGCAGACGCCGCCGACCTTCATCTTCCAGACAACCGAGGATCAAAGTGTTGCCGCCACCAACGCGACCGGGTTCTACGACGCCCTATACGCGGCGAAAGTGCCGGTAGAGGCGCATATCTTCGAGCGCGGTGACCATGGAGTCAGCCTCGACACGACCGACCCCGCCCTCAGTCTTTGGCCGGTCCTGCTGCAGAACTGGCTGGCTGGACGGGGGTTATTGGAGCCGCTCGCACACTGAAAGCGGCGCCGAAGTCCAAGGGATTTGACGCAAAGAGCACAAGGATCGCGAAGGGCGCGCTTTGTACACGCCGGACGGTCACTCAAGACCGTTGTAGATTGGCCGGGCGGAGATGCGCCCCCTTCGTTATCTTCGAGTCCTTCGTGAGCTTCGTGTTTCGCCTTTCACCGCGTCGAGCAAACGCCACCCGCGCCGCCCTATGGTCCGACGATCGCGTCCGCCATCAGGGTCTGAGTGGTTTTCTGCAGTGGCGGGGCGGTTTCGGAGAGCAGTTGCACTAGGCCGACGTAGAGCAGGTCGTTGGCCGGATCGACCCAGAACCAGGTGCCGGCCGCGCCGTCCCAATGGTAGGTGCCCTTGCCCACCGGCACGCCGGCCTTCTCCGGATCGGTGAACACCGCGCCGTTGAAGCCGTAGCCGAAGCCGGGGCGGATCTGCTGGTGGCCCACGCCGTAGCGCGTCTCCAGCATCTCCTCGGGTAGGTGGTTGGTCATCTGCTGCTGCAGCGCCGCGGCGCTGACGATGCGCTTGCCGTCAAGCTCGCCGCCGTTGAGCAGCATCTGCGCAAAGCGGGCGTAGTCCGCCAGGGTGGAGAACAGGCCGCCGCCGCCGTTCGCCACCGCCGGGGGCGTGTCGTGATCGCGGCCGAGCAGCGGCGGCGACACCAGCAGGCGCTTCTGCGTCGGCGACCAGCGATAGAGCGTCGCCAGCCGGGCGCGCTTTTCCGGTGGGGTATGGAAGGCGGTGTCGACCATGCCCAGCGGCTCGAAGATCCGGGTGCGCATGAACTCCGGCAGACTCTGGCCTGACAGCTTCTCGATGATCGCGCCCTGCACGTCCATCGACAGGCTGTAGAGCCACTTCGAGCCGGGCTGGTAGGCGAGCGGCAGGCTCGCCACCTTGTCGGCGAACTCGGCCAGCGTCGCCGACTGCCAGACCTGCTTGGCCTGGTAGAGCTTATCCAGCGGCTCCTGCGGATTGAAGCCGTAGCTGAGCCCCGCCGTGTGGGTCATCAGCTCGCGCATGGTCGGCGTGTGCTCGGTCGGCACGGTCTTGGCCGCGCCCGTCTCGTCGACGCCGTCGAACACCCGCGCCGCGCCGAACGACGGCAGGTGCTTGGCGATCGGATCGTCCGGCGACCACCTGCCCTCGTCGTACAGGATCGCCATGGCGACGCCGGTCACCGGCTTGGTCATCGAAAAGATGCGGAAGATGGTGTCGAGCGCCAGCGGCTCGCCGCTTTCCAGGTCCTTCTTGCCCATCACGCTGGTGTGGACGGTCTTGCCGTGCCGCGCGACCAGGGTGACGACCCCGGCCAGCAGGCCCTTGTCGATGATCCCCTGTAGGTAGCCGTCGATCGCCTCCAGCCCGGCGGTGGAAAGGCCGACCGATTCAGGGGTGGCGATCTGGGCGGGGGCGGTGAGGGTCTCGGACATGGCGAACTCCGGAAGGTGTCGGCCATTCCATACGCCAATCGGCGGCCCGGTTCCTACGGTGACGTGGCGTCGCCCAAACTCAGCCCGTCCCGCCTCAGCCGGCGATCAGCGCCTCGGTGGCGACCAGGGTGACGCCAGCCTCGGCGAAGGCGGCGTTGTGGCGCTCGATCTTCTGTTCGGCGGTCTCCTCGCCCCAGCCGATGGTGCTGTGAGCGTCGGAGACCACGACCACCTTCAGCCCAGACGCCGCGGCGCCGCCGACGGTCGCGGCCACGCACTCGTCGGTCTGCGCGCCGAGCAGCACGACTTCGCCCGCGCCCTGCGCCATCACCCATTCGCCCAGCGCCGCATTGCTGAACGCGTCGCCGACGTTCTTCGAAAAGGTCGGCTCGTCCGCCGCCTGCCCCAGCGCCGGCAGCACCGGCCAGCCGGCCGCGCCGGGCGCCAGGCTGTCGCCGGTGCGGCCGTCGTGCCGCACGAAGGCGACGTTGTGGTTGGTGCGCCTGGCCCACGCCAGCACCGCCTTCACGCGCTCCACCAGCTTGTCGGCGTCGTGCAGCGGCGGATCGGCGATACCGTCGAACACGCCGATCTGCAGATCGATCACCAGGACCGGGGCGGCGGGGGTCAGGGCGTGCTCAGTCATGCCGCGACTATAGCCAATCGCCGCGGCCGGTCCATGTCAGCAGGCGCGATCAGCGCTGGCCGCCAAAGGCGGCGCGGGTCGCGCGGAACAGCACGTCGGGACGCGGCGCCCACGCATTCACCGGACCAGCCTCGGACGACACGTCCGCCGCGGGACCGTTCCAGCCTTCGGCCAGAAACTTAAGGACCGCTTGTGTCAGCCGCTTGCTGATTGAGGCGTGTGTTTGGGATTGAACGTTCATCGCTTGTTTCCAAATATCAGTGTTTCGATGACCGGTATGTGGCTCTGACCAAGCTTCATGACAAACGAGTGTTCCTCGGCTATAGATAAGCCAGCCTTATGTCAGACTCGCTCGCCACCACCCCGCTCAGCGCCATTCGCATCTTCGAGGCGGCGGCGCGGCTGAAGAGTTTCACTCGCGCGGCCGAGGAGCTCGGCGTCTCCCAGGCGGCGGTCAGCTGGCAGGTGAAGGCGCTGGAGCGGCGGCTGGGCCAGGCGCTGTTTCGCCGCCTGCCGCGCGAAGTTGCGCTCACACCCGGCGGCGAGCGCCTGGCCAAGGCGGCGACCGACGCGCTGGGCCTGCTGCGCGGCGCGATCTCCGACCTGACCGACCAGCCCGATGGGGTGCTCTCGATCACCACGATGGAGTCGTTCGCGATCCAGTGGCTGGCGCCGCGCATCGGCGCCTTCCAGCTCTCGCACCCGAAGATCGCCGTGCGGCTGGAGACCAGCAGCCACCTGCAGAGCCTGGCGCAGGACGGGCTCGACATGGCCGTGCGCTCAGGGTCCGGCGAGTGGCCGGGCCTGGAGAGCCATTATCTGTTCGCCTCCGAGCTGACGCCGCTCTGCACGCCGCAGGTGCGCGCCGCCCTGGGCGGCTTGGAGCAGCCCGCTGACCTTCTTGGCGCGCCGCTGATGGGGACCGATCAGGACTGGACCAACTGGTTCGCCGCCGCGGGTGTCGAGGCCCCCGACGTGAAGGCCGGCGGCCAGTTGATCGCCGACATGCAGGTGATCGCGATCGCCTCCGCCCTCGCCGGCCGCGGCGTGGCGCTGGGCTCGCCGGTCCTGTTCGCCGCCGAACTCGCCCGAGGCGCGCTGGTGCAGCCGTTCGCGCTCGCCATCGCCCAGAACGCCGGCTACTGGCTGGTCTACCCGAAGGAGCGCCGGCGCGCGGCGAAGATCGCCGCGTTCCGCGACTGGATGCTGTCGGCGGTGGGGGCCGAACAAGACCCGCAAGCGTCTCTCAGTGGCGCATCTCGATGACGGACGCCTCGGCCGATCGTCCCGCGACACGCCTCGCCACCCGGCTCGCCTTCTTGGTCGCCGGCTTCGGCGTCGCCTGCTGGGCGCCGCTGGTGCCGTTCGCCAAGGCGCGACTGGGCGTCGATGACGCTCAGCTTGGACTGCTGCTGCTGTGCGTCGGGGTCGGGTCCCTGCTGGCGATGCCGATCACCGGCGCGGTGAGCGCTCGCCGAGGCAGTCGTCCGATGATCCTGCTCGGCGGGGTGGGGCTCAGTGTGTTGCTGCCGGCGCTCGCCTTCGCGGATTCCCCCTTGTGGCTCGGCCTGGCGCTGCTGCTGTTCGGCGCCTCGCTGGGGACCATCGATGTCGCGATGAACGCGCACGCGGTCGAGGTGGAGGCGGCAGCTGGCACGCCGCTGATGTCCGGGTTCCACGCCCTGTTCAGCATCGGCGGGTTCGCCGGCGCCGGCGCTATCACGCTGCTCATGTCGGTCGGCCTCGCGCCGGGATGGTCGGCGGTCATCGCGGCCGTGGCGATGCTGGCTGCCATGCTCGGCGCCGACCGAGGTCTGCTGCGCACCCGTGGGGCCGCCGGCGAGAGCGTGTTTGCATTGCCAAAGGGCGTCGTGCTGCTGATCGCCGGTCTCGCCGCCGTGGCGTTCCTGGTCGAAGGCGCGATGCTGGACTGGGGCGCCCTGCTGATCACCCGCGAGCACCTGGTGACGGCGGCGCAGGGCGGACTCGGCTTCGTGCTGTTCTCGATCGCCATGACCGCCGGGCGCTTGTCCGGCGACGCGATCGTGCGGCGGCTGGGCGCGCGCCGCGTCCTGATCGCCGGCGGCCTCGTCACCGTGGCCGGCTTCATCGTGCTGCTGACCGCGCCGATCGGACTGGTGGCCATGGCCGGCTTCCTGCTGATCGGCCTCGGCGCCTCGAACGTGGTGCCGGTGCTGTTCAGCGCCACCGGACGGCAGACGGTGATGTCCCCCAGCCTGGCGATCGCCGCGATCACCACCACCGCCTACGCCGGCGTGCTGGCCGGCCCGGCGCTGGTCGGGTTCGTCTCGCAGGCGATCGGCCTTGCCGGCGCGTTCTGGGTGCTGGCTGCGCTTATGTGCCTTGCGCCGCTGTTTGCGAAGACGGCCGCGCAGGAGCAGCCTTGAGTCGCTACTCTGGTCCGACCGCTCAGGCTCTGCTACATCCGCGCGATGACACTGGTTCGGACCGCATCGCGAATTATACGCCCGGCGTGACGCCGCCGGACGACGATCCAGCGCGCGCCGGGACCTTCCCGCAATCTGTCCGTAACTTTCGCTGGAGCCGTCATGTCAGACGACGCCGATAAGTCGCTGCGGGACTACCGCGAGACGGTGTTCCTGCCCACCACGCCCTTCCCCATGCGCGCCGGCCTGCCGCAAGCCGAGCCGAAGCTGCTGGAGAAGCTGGGCGACCTCTATCCGCTGCTGCGCGCCAACCGCCAGGCCAGAGGCGCGCCGCTCTATGTGCTGCACGACGGCCCGCCCTACGCCAACGGCGCGATCCACATCGGCCACGCGCTCAACAAGATCCTGAAGGACTTCGTGGTCCGCTCGCGCTTCGCGCTCGGCTTCGACGTCGACTACGTGCCCGGCTGGGACTGCCACGGCCTGCCGATCGAATGGAAGATCGAGGAAGCGTTCAACAAGGAGGGGCGCAAGAAGGGTGAGGTCTCCAAGGCCGAGTTCCGCACCCGCTGCCGCGACTATGCCGCGCACTGGATTTCCGAACAGAGCCGCGAATTCCAGCGTCTGTTCGTGCTGGGTGACTGGGACCACCGCTACGCGACGATGGACTTCAAGAGCGAAGCGGCGATCGTGCAGGAGTTCCACAAGTTCGTCGCCAGCCACCAGCTCTATCGCGGCGCCAAGCCGGTGATGTGGAGCCCGGTCGAGCGCACCGCGCTGGCCGACGCCGAGGTCGAGTACCACGATCACGTCAGCCCGACGATCTGGGTGAAGTTCCCAGTGATCGAGGGGTCGGACGCGACCGCCGGCGGCTCAGTGGTGATCTGGACCACGACGCCCTGGACGATGCCGGGCAACCGGGCGATCTCGTACAATCCAGACATCGCCTACGCCGCCTATCGCGTCGAAGCGCTGGAGCAGGACCTGGCGTTCGCGCCCTGGGCCAAACCGGGCGACGTGCTGGTGCTGGCCGATAAACTCGCGGCCGACGTGTTTGCCGCCGCCAAAGTCGCGAAGTGGCGGCGGCTGGAGGCGGTCGATCCGCGCGGCATGGTCTGCGCCCACCCGCTGGCGGCGCTCGATGCCGGCTACGGGTTCCCGGTCCCGCTGCTGGCCGGCGACCATGTCACCGACGACGCCGGCACGGGCTTCGTCCACACCGCCCCAGGCCACGGCGCCGAGGACTATCTGGTCTGGCTCGCCCACGGCCACCGCGAGATCCCCGAGACCGTCGACGAGAACGGCGCCTACGAGCCGGATGTGCCGCTGTTCGCCGGGCTCAAGGTGCTGGAGACCGAGGGCAAGAAGCTCGGCAAGTTCGGCCCCGCCAACGACGCGGTGATAAAGGCGCTGATCGAGGCCGGGACCTTGCTGGCGCGCGGCCGGCTGGAGCACAGCTATCCGCACTCCTGGCGCTCCAAGGCGCCGGTGATCTATCGCGCCACGCCGCAATGGTTCGTGCGCATGGACGAGCCGCTCGACGACGAAATCCACGGCGGCAAGACCCTGCGCGAGACCGCGCTGGCGGCGATCGACGCCACTGCCTTCTACCCGCCCCGCCTCGCCAACCGTATCCGCTCGATGGTCGAGAGCCGGCCGGACTGGCTGGTCAGCCGCCAGCGCGCCTGGGGCTCGCCGCTGGCCATGTTCGTCGACAAGGAGACCGGCCAGCCGCTACTGGACGATTTGGTCAACGAGCGGATCGTGAACCTGATCGCCGACGAAGGGGCCGACGCCTGGTTCACCCGGCCCTCGCGCGACTTCCTCGGCAACCACGATCCCGAGCGCTACGAAAAGGTCGAGGACATCCTCGACGTCTGGTTCGATAGCGGCTCGACCCACGCCTTCGTGCTGGAGGACCGGCCGCACACCCACTGGCCCGCCGACCTCTACCTCGAAGGCGCCGACCAGCATCGCGGCTGGTTCCAGTCGTCGCTGCTGGAAAGCTCGGCCACCCGCGGCCGCGCGCCCTACAATGCGGTCATGACCCACGGCTTCACCCTCGACGAGAAGGGGGAGAAGATGTCGAAGTCGATCGGCAACAGCGTCGAGCCGCAGGACGTGACCAAGCAAAGCGGCGCGGAGATCCTGCGCCTCTGGTGTGCGCTGGTGGACTACAGCGAAGACCAGCGCATCGGCCCGACCATCCTGCAGACCACCATCGATGCTTACCGCAAGCTGCGGAACACCCTGCGCTACCTGCTGGGCGCGTTGGGCGACTTCGATCCGGCCGAGGCGGTCGAATTGACGGACATGCCGCCGCTGGAGCGCTTCGTGCTGCACCGGCTGCGCGAACTGGATGTGCAGGTGCGAGCCGCCTACGGCGCCTATGAGTTCGAGCCGGTGGTGAAGGCGCTGGGCGACTTCTGCTCCAACGACCTTTCGGCGCTGTTCTTCGACGTCGCCAAGGACGTGCTCTACTGCGACCCGCCGCAGCGTCTGCGCCGCCGGGCCGCCCGCACGGTGATGGACGCCGCATTCGAGCGCCTGACCATCTGGCTGGCGCCGATCCTGGCCTTCACCTGCGAGGAAGCCTGGGCGACGCGCTTCCCCGACGCGGGCCCGAACGCGGTCCGCGTGTTCCCCGAGACGCCGGCCGAGTGGGAAAACCCCGTCGAAGCGGCGCGCTGGCGCCTGGTCGAGCGGGTGACCCGCGTCGTCACCGGCGCGATCGAGGTCGAGCGCCGCGACAAGCGCTTTGGCTCGGCGCTGGAGGCCGCCCCGCGCGTGTTCATCGCCGATGCCGAACTGCGCGCGGCGTTCCACGGCCTGGAACCGGCCGAGGTGTTCCGCACCAGCGACGCCCACCTGGAAGCCGGCGACGGCCCCGAAGGCGCGTTCCGCGTCGAAGAAATCCCCGGCGTCGCCGTAATCGCCGCGCCCGCCGATGGCCACAAGTGCGCGCGCTGCTGGCGCGTGCTGCCGGAGGTCAAAGCCCCGACCTTCCTCTGCGAACGCTGCGAAGAGTCGGTGGCGATCTGGGACGTGCGGGCGGCATGATTCCGCAATCGCCAAAACACTTCCCCCTCTGGGGGAAAGCGGCGCGTCGTTGCGCAGCAACGCGCCGCCGATGGGGGGTGTCTAAATCGGGTCAACTCCCCCATCGGCGAAGCGCGCTTCGCGCGGCTCGCCGCTTTCCCCCGCAAGCGGGGGAACAGTTTTGACCCGCATCCCTCGCCTCGCCGCCATCGCCTACGTGCTGGCGCTGGTAGTTATCGTCGCCGACTTAGTGCTGAAACACTGGGTGCAGGGGTTGTTGCCCGAGCCGGGTGAAACAATGCAGCTGTTCGGACCATTCAAGCTGACGATGGTGTGGAACAAGGGGGTCAGCTTCGGTGTGTTCAATAGCGACGCTGAATGGACGCGCTGGGTGCTCTCGGGCTTTTCCGTAATTGTCGCAGGTGTGTTGGCGGTTTGGGCCTGGAAGATCGACCGGCTGGTGCTGACTATCGCCTTAGGCCTGATCATCGGCGGCGCCTTCGGCAATGCGATCGATCGGATGTTTTGGGGTCACGTCACCGACTTCGTCGACGTGACCCGGCTCTGGTTCCCCTGGGTGTTCAACCTGGCTGACGGCGCCATCAACGTCGGCAGCGTGCTCCTGGTCTGGGACCTGTTTCTGGCGCCGCGAAAGCGCACAGCCGGTTGAAGCGGATTGGCGCCGGGCCGGACGATAGGGTATCTGGGCGCTAACCACTGGGCCGGGGCGGCCTTGCGAGGAAGAGACAGTCCATGAAGTTCACCCGCGTCGCCGCCGTAGCCGCGCTTCTCGCCGCGGCCGGTCTCGCCGGCTGCGACTCCGCATCCAGGGCGTTCGGCCTCGCCAAGGTGACCCCGGACGAGTTCCGGGTCGTGACCAAGGCGCCGCTGACCCTGCCGCCGGACTATTCGCTGCGCCCGCCGGCGCCCGGCGAGCCGCGTCCGCAGGAGCTGCAGCCTGAAAGCGCCGCGCGCCAGGCCCTGATCGGCCAGCGCGCGGGCGATGTGCGCTCCGATGGCGAGCGGCTGTTCGTCTCCAAGGCCGGCGCCGATCACGCCGACCCGCTGGTGCGCTACGTGGTCGACGACGAGTTCGGCAATCTCGCCCACAAGGACAAGAGCTTCTCCGACTACGTCTTGTTCTGGAAGAAGGGCGCCCCGGTGGTCGCCCCGCAAAGCGAACTGGGCGACCCGAACCAGCCCCAGCCGCTCGATCCCGCCATCGAGGAAAAGCGCCTGCAGTCCCTCACCGGCGGCAAGACCATCGTCATCGCCCGCAAAGGCGACTCGCGGGTAAAACTCCCGGGGCTTTAGCCCGGCGACACCCGATTTAACCGCAGAGGTCGCGGAGGAGGCGCGGCCCCAGCGCCTTGTCGGCCTTGATCGCAAGTCCAAGGACTCGCTGCCCGATCTCATTCTCTTCCACTCTGCGTCCTCCGCGCCTCCTCAGCGACCTCTGCGGTTAAGTAGAGCGTCGATGCAACCCACAGCCACCGCAGGCGAGGCGCCGCAAGCGTGCGCGCCACCCCGGAATCGTCCTACACTCCTCACCAGCCATGACCATTCGCCGTCTCCCGCCTGAGCTTGTCAGCCGTATCGCCGCCGGGGAGGTGGTGGAGCGGCCGGCAAGTGTGGTGAAGGAGCTAGTGGAGAACGCGGTCGACGCCGACGCGCGGCTGATCGAGATCCAGGCCGACGGCGGCGGCCTCACCCGCATCCTGGTCGCCGACGACGGCCTGGGCCTGGGCCCGGACGAGCTGCCGATGGCGGTGGAGCGCCACGCCACCTCCAAGCTTTCCGCCGGCGCAGATGGCGGCTGGGACCTGCTGCGCATCGCCACGCTGGGCTTTCGCGGCGAGGCGCTGCCCTCGATCGGCTCGGTCGCGCGGCTCTCGATCTCGGCCCGACTGTCCGGCGCACAGGCGCACTCGATCCTGGTCGAGGGCGGCGACGTTCGCCCCGTCGCCCCGTCCGCCTTCCCCGGACCGCACGGCGCCCGGGTCGAGGTGCGCGACCTGTTCTACGCCACGCCGGCGCGGCTGAAGTTCATGAAGTCGGAGCGCGCCGAGGCGATGGCCGTCGCCGACGAGGTCAAGCGCCAGGCCATGGCCCACGCCGAGGTCGCCTTCAGCCTCGAGCTCGACGGCCGCCGCACCCTGCGCCTGCCCGCCGAGGCGCCCGGCGAACAGGGCCGGCTCGCCCGCCTCGCCGCGATCCTGGGCGCCGATTTCGCCGACAATGCGCTGGCCATCGACCATTTGCGCGACGAGGTGCGCCTGGTCGGCCACGCCGGCGTGCCGACCTTCAACCGCGGCAACGGCGCCCACCAGTATCTGTTCGTCAACGGCCGGCCTGTGCGCGACCGGCTGCTACAAGGCGCGCTGCGCGCCGCCTACGCCGACTTCCTCGCCCGCGATCGACACCCGGTCGCCGCGCTCTACCTCGAACTCGATCCCACCCTGGTCGACGTCAATGTGCACCCGGCCAAGGCCGAGGTGCGGTTCCGCGACCCGGCGCTGGTGCGCGGCCTGATCGTCGGCGCCCTGCGCCACGCGCTCGCCGGCGCCGGCCACCGCGCCTCGACCACCGTCGCCGCCGACGCGCTGGCGGGCTTCCGGTCGGGATATCACCCGGGTCCGTCCGCCGCGGGCTTTTCCGCCTGGCAGGCGGGCGGCTGGACGCCAGCGCCGCAGAGCGGCTTGCTGGCCGGGGTCGCCGAGATCTCGGCCCGGTTCGAGCCGCCGTCGACCTATGCCCCCGGCTTCGCCGAACCCGGCGCGCCGGCGCCGTTCGATCCGATCGACTTCCCGCTTGGCGCCGCCCGCGCCCAGCTGCACGAGACCTATCTCGTCGCCCAGACGCGCGACGGCGTGGTGATCGTCGACCAGCACGCCGCCCACGAACGGCTGGTCTACGAGCGCATGAAGGAAGGCATGGCCGCCGGCGGCGTGCCCACCCAGGCGCTGCTGATGCCGGTGGTGGTGGAGCTCGATCCGGCCGAGGCCGAGCGCGTGGTCGGCCGGGCCGGCGAACTGGCAGATCTCGGCCTGGTGCTGGAGTCGTTCGGCCCCGGCGCGGTGCTGGTGCGCGAGACCCCGGCGGCGCTGGGCGAAACCGATGTCGCCGGCCTGGTGCGCGATATCGCCGACGACCTGGCCGAGCACGGCGCGGCGCTGGCGCTGAAGGAGCGGCTGGAGCACGTCGCCGGCACCATGGCCTGCCACGGCTCGGTCCGCGCCGGCCGCCGCCTCGCCGCGCCGGAGATGAACGCCCTGCTGCGCCAG
>Ga0302314_10016531_pt1 | contig 12455 bp, 9 predicted proteins | sample III_Palsa_N2_3_FD_200533 | JGI IMG/M metagenome (GOLD analysis project Ga0302314, IMG submission 200533) | Peat permafrost microbial communities from Stordalen Mire near Abisko, Sweden - III_Palsa_N2_3 | ecosystem: Environmental > Terrestrial > Soil > Palsa > Peat permafrost | place: Sweden...
CGTGACCGTGTGGGTTGGGGGAATGCTGTTCGCGCATTTCTTCCTGCGTCCTGCGCTGGCCGACTTCACACCACAGATCCGCTTACCTTTGATGGAAAGCGTGCTGGGGCGATTCTTCTTGTGGGTCGGTGTCTCGGTACTCGCGATCCTGATCTCTGGCGGGCTGATGATGGCGCGCTATGGCGCTTACGCACCTTGGACGGTCAAGGCAATGGCGGGTGTCGGTGTCGTGATGATGCTGCTGTTCGGGCATATCCGCTTCGGCATTTTCCCCAAGCTGCGTCGTGCCGTGCAGAGCCAGAACTGGACGGAAGGCGCGCTGCGTCTGGGTAAAATCCGCCGGTGGGTCGGCGTCAATCTGATGCTGGGCATCGTTACGATAGCGTTGGCGGTGTTTGCCTGAGCGCGGGGGCGTCTGCAGCTCATGCAGTGCCCACGCAGCACCCCTGAGCACCGACGCAGCAGCCACGTAGCACGCGCAGCATACGCGGCATGCAGCAGGCAGCACGCACGGTCGCGGCGGCCGTGTCAGACAGGCCGCTCCCCCTGTAGCGCTTCTTCTGGATGACTGATGCCGAAGCGCGCCACCAGCTTGGCGACACCGCTTGCCGGCACCGGTTTGGAGAACAGGTAGCCTTGCGCTTCGATCTGACCCAGGGCGGCCAGCCACTCGATCTGATCTTCGCTTTCCGTCCCCTCGACGACGACCTTGAGCCCCAGCGACTGGGCCAACTTGATCACGCCCGCCACCATTACGCAGGCCTGAGCATCGTGCGGAATTCCCTGGACGAACGATTTATCGACCTTGAGGGTATCGACGGCAAAGCGATTCAGAAACGACAACGAGGAATAGCCGGTGCCGAAATCGTCGAGCGCGATACGCACCCCGAGTTGTTTCAGTGCATGAACCCGTTCCGAAACCAGTTCGGTGTGTTCCATCATCGCGGTCTCGGTGATTTCCAGCTCGACCAGATGGGCCGGTACCCCGTATTCGCGGATGCAGCGTGACACGGCCGCAACAATATCGCCACGCCAGAACTGCACCGGCGAAATATTGATCGCCAGCGTCAGATCGCGGTAGCCGATCTGCTGCCACAAGCGCAACTGCGCGAACGACTGCTCCAGCACGAAATCGCCAATCGGCCCGATCAGGCCATTGGACTCGGCAATAGCGATGAATTCGACGGCGCTGATCATGCCTTGCTGCGGATGGTTCCAGCGCAGTAGCGCTTCGAAACCGGTGATCTGGCGCGTGGCCAGATCGATTTTCGGCTGATACACCAACATCAGTTGGCGTTCCGCGATCGCCGTGCGCAGCTCGCGTTCCCAACGCATCATCCGGTCGGCGTGGTAAGCCAGTTCGGGGGAGTAAAAGCGGTAGCAATTCTTACCGGCGTTTTTGGCGCTATACATTGCCAAATCAGCCTTCTTCAGCAGGTCGACCTCACTTTCGGTTGGGCTGGAATGTAAGGCGATGCCGATGCTGGCACGCAACACAAACGAACTGCCGCGCACATCGCACGGTTGGCGCAGCGCTCGCGCCACGCGTTCGGCCAGCCGGGTCGCGTCAGTCTCCGCTTGTGCGGGCGTGCTGTGCAGCACGATCACGAATTCGTCGCCGCCGATGCGAGCCAGCAAGCCGTCGCGGCCAGTCGCTTCGCGCAAGCGTTCGGCCGTAATTTGCAACACGATGTCGCCGGCATTGTGACCTAGCGTGTCATTGACCGTCTTGAAGTTATCGAGATCGATAAACAGAATCGCCAAGCGACCGACGCTCTCGGCGCAGATCACTTCGCGCAGAAACTGCAGCGCCTGGAACCGGTTGGGCAGATCGGTGAGCAAGTCGGTTTCGACTAACTCGACCATATCGCGCTCGCGCGCCCACTGCTTGTCTATTAAGCCTATGGCCACCGCGAAGAATCCCACCATCGCGAGCGAGACGAAGGACGCCATCAGCAGATAGACGTTGCGCGTGCGCCGGTAATCGGCCATCTCGTCGACTTCCGAGAGGCCAACCAGCACGCCCAGCGGGTAACCGGTGAGGCGTCGATAAGAGACGAAGCGGCGTACGCCGTCGACGGGATCGTCGTGTATGCCGGAGACACGCTGGCTGTTCGAATAATTCGTGACCGGATTGACCTCTGCCGGGTTGGTCTGAGCGTCGCCGGAGCGTCGCGACAAAATATTGCCATCATCGGTTAGGACTGCGATCACACCGTTGCGGCCGAGCGCGACGTCGTTGTAGAAGTCGCTGGTGAAATAGGCGGGATCTTCGGACACGACGACGACACCTGCGAACGAACCGTTAGGATGGTTGAGGCGACGTGTGACCTGCAGCGTCCAATGGTGCGAAACCCTGCCCAATACCGGTTTGCTGACGTAGAGAAAATCCTCGCGGCTGTTCTCATGGACCTTGAAATGCTCGCGATCCGACAAGTCCAGCGGCGCGGGATCGGGGGTCGCGGTGGTGGCCGACAATTTCCCGTGTTCATCGATCAGAGCGACTTCCACCAGCGTGTCGCTAGGCACGACGCCGGTACCGACCGCGCGCGACAGGTCGAAATTGCCCGGGGTTCTTTCGTATTCGTATTTGACGAAGCGCGTGATCTGGTCGACTTGCAGGAGCGCCTTAATCGTATGCTGTTCGAGCGCTGCGCACAGCACACCGGCTTCGGCCACCGCATCGCGCCCGACCGTGTCGCGCTCTATCGAGAGCCGCGTAATGATCACAGCCCACAGCAGTATGATCACCGCGCATCCTAGCGCCGGTATCAGCAACAAGGCGGGTTTGCGTGACGAACCGGTGCGCCGCCGCGAAGAAATGCCGGCGAACCTCGGTGATTGCCCTAACGCAAACTCTGCCGCGGTTTGCGCAGGCTCGTCCGTTTTGCCGTGCGGCATACGATCGCTCCGGATCGAAAAGGCTGGGCTGTGACGCGCTCTTTAGCGCGGAGTAGCCCGGCTATTGCAACCGAAACGACAACATCGGCTCGGCCTTCGATAAATGGGATCACAGCCCATAGTACTCAAAGGTCGCCGCTTTAGGAATAGAGGATAGTTCGGATAAGCGAATGCGTGACATAAACCGCCGGCCCTCGGTGGAGCTCGGCGGTTAGGGACAGGAATGGTGGCGGATCAGGCGGACACTTCGGCGATCAGCTCGATCTCGACGCAAGCGCCAAGCGGAATTTGCGCGACGCCGAAGGCCGAGCGCGCATGCTTGCCTGCGGCTCCAAATACTTCGGCCAGCAGTTCGGAAGCACCGTTGGTCACGAGATGCTGCTCGGTGTAGTTGGGCATCGAATTGACCAGACTCATGACTTTGACGATGCGCGTGATTTTATTCAGATCGCCAGTGTGAGCATGTAGTGTGGCGATCAGGTCGATCGCTACATTGCGCGCTGCCCGGCGGCCGTCGTCAGTGGTGAGGTCTTCACCGAGCTTGCCGGCCCACACGTGGCCATCCTGTTTGGCGATATGGCCTGACACGAAAACGGTATTGCCGGTTTGTACGCTCATCACATAAGCGGCAGCCGGTGCGGCGGTGGCCGGCAATTCGATGCCCAACGACTTGAGCGTGTCGTACACGGAAACGGTCGGGGAGGTCATGGTGTGGATCCTTGGAGTTAAAGCGAAAAATCCCGGCGCATCGGTATTTCATCGGGCTGCCGACACGGACTGCCGACGGGAGCGGCCGATGAAATAGACGACGGGAGTAGCCGGGGGTAACCGGGAGTAGCCGGGGTAACTTACATAGCCGAAATTACATAGCCGGAATTTTAACGTATTGCCTGATGTCTGGCGTCGGCCTATCAGGCGAGACGTGCAGCAATCAGCGTTGCCAGCCGTTCGATGCCGGCGTTGATGCGCTCCACAGGCACAGTCACGAACGACAGACGCAGTGTGCCGCTGGCCTGCGCCGCATCGGCGCCGTTCGCGTAAAACGGCGCGCCGGGCACGAACGCCACGTTCGCTTCGAGTGCGGCACGCAGCAGCTCCGCACTGTCCACGCCGGCCGGCAGATTCAGCCAAATGAACATGCCGCCTTCCGGCCGGTTCCATTTCACGCCTGCCGGCATGGTGCGCTTCAACGCGGCCAGCATCGCTTCGCACTGGTGCTTGTACAGTTCCCGCACGCGCGGCACATGCTGATCGAGAAACCCTTGATGCACGACTTGATGCACGATCTGCTGGTTCAGACTGGGCGTATGCAGATCGCTCGCCTGCTTGGCCTGCACCAGTTTGAAGTGCAAGCCGGGCGGCGCAATCAGGTAGCCCACTCGCAAGCCGGGTGCCAGTACTTTGGAAAAGGAGCCGAGATAGACAATGTGCTGCGGGGCCATCGAGAACAGCGTGGGCAGCGGGTCGGAGGCATAACACAGCGCGCCATACGGGTCGTCTTCGATCACCGGCCACGGGCTGCGCGTCGCGAGATCCGCAAGCGCGCGCCGACGCTCGAGCGGCAGTCGGCGCCCCGTCGGGTTCTGGAAATTCGGCTGGGCATAGAGCAGGCGTGCGCCGTGGGTCATTTGTTGAGTCAGCAACTCGGGTTGCAGGCCGTGTTCGTCGGTCGGCAGCGAGACATACTCGGGCTCATAGAGCGAGAACGATTGCAGCGCGCCAAGATAGGTCGGCGTTTCGACCAGCACACGGCTGCCCGGATCGACCAATACCTTACCGAGCAGATCGAGCGCTTGTTGCGAACCGGTGGTGATCAGCACACGCGATGGATCGATTTCGGCACCGGGTTGGGAGTGGCGTGCAGCGATCCACTCGCGCAACGGCAGATACCCTTCGGTGGGGCTGTATTGCAGTGCGGCCGTGGGCGTATCGCGCAATATGCGGTCGGCCGCCGCGCGGATTTCCGCCACTGGAAACGCGGCCGGCGAGGGCAGGCCGCCCGCGAACGAAATCACTTCAGGGCGCTCGACGACCTTGAGCAATTCGCGAATTGCCGAGCTGGTCAATTTGCGAGCGCGTTCAGAGAGCTGCCAGTTCGGCGTGGACAAAGCATCGTGGTGCATAACAATTACCTCTGAAAAATGATACCGCCGCAGCGGCTGTGACTGTGGCTGTGGCTCGGGCTTAACTTGTGCCTAGCGCGCTTGGGGCGCCGGTACGGGGGGCCGCTTTGGTCTGACGCCCGAAGGCGACGCACACAATGACGGCCGCGGCGAACAGCCAAGTCAGCGGTTCGACATGTTCGCCGAAAAACAGCGCGGAAAAACCCAGCGTAAAAAATATTTGCAGTAGCTGGACTTGACCGACGCGGGCGATGCCGCCCATCGCGAGCCCCGCATACCAGGCAAAAAAGCCGATAAATTGCGAGAACACGGTGACATATCCGAACGCCAGCCAGGTTTGCTGCGAGACCGGTCCTCGATGGATATGAACCAGCCATGCTACGGGCGCCAGCAGAAACGGCGCGGATAAGACCAACGCCCAGCATATCACTTGCCAACCGCCCATCTCCCGCGCCAGCCGGCCGCCCTCGGCATAACCGAGCGCGCCCACGCCGACCGCCGCGAGCATCAGCAGATCGCCGACTTGCGGCGCGCCACCGCCGGCGCGCAACGCAAACCCGATCACCAGCACGCTGCCGGCGAGCGCACCGACCCAAAAACGCCGCGACAGCCGTTCATGCGACAGCCATGCCGCATACAGCGCCACGCATAGCGGCTGCAGCCCCATCACGACCGCGCCGTGGGCTGAAGGCAAGGTACGCATCGCCCAGGCGGTGCAGACCGGAAAGACCACGATCACGCCGGCCGAAACCAGCACGAGGCCTTTGAGCTGCGCGCGCGTGGGCAACGGCACGCGCCGCAGCCACAATAGCAGGGCGGCCGGAACGGCGGCGAGCAAGGCGCGTCCCAAACCGTTCAGTATCGGGTTGATTTCACGCACGACAATGTGCGTCATCGGCAAGGTCAGGCTAAAGACGATCACGCCGACCAGCCCCAGCAGCATGCCCTGCAAATCGCGTTTTTCCATAATCAGGTGTGCTCGCCAGGTTCGTGCTTGTTCGCGTTCTCGGTACATCTTCTTCGGTAAATCGTCGCTGCCCGCTGCCCGCTGCCCGCCGCGTAACCGCCATGCGGCGCCGTTATTTGAGGACTCGGACACCGCTGGGCGTGTCGAATTCGGCAACGAGGCTGGGCTCGACCAGCGTAGGCTCGATCGTGAGCAGATGCGCCGCACCTAGCCAGACCAGTTCGCTTTGCAATTGCGCGGCGTGCTGGTGAAAGCCACGCAGACCGCGCAGCGACACCTGAGCTTCGGGTAGACGCTGGGACGGATGCAGCGGCGTTTGCCACTGGATCAGCGTTGGCAGCAGGCCGTCGCCGGGCAGGCTACCGTCATCGGGAACGCTGATCTGCCACGCGAAATCGCCGCGCGTCATCGGCAGCACCGGCGCGATCCGGCCGCGGTACTGGCTATGCCAGCGCGTGAGCTGTTTGGGCCGCTGAACCCGCGCAACCCAATGCGCGAGAAACGGACCACTCGCGAGGCGCGCTTGCACCGCGGGCTGATCGAGTCCGAACCAACGCGCGCGCTCGGGTGCCGCAGCCTGCGGATCGATCGCGATAATTTCCAGGTAGAGGCCGCTACCCAGGTTCAGCAATTGATTGTGCGTACCCATGCCCGGATGTTGTCCGCCCGGCACGGGCTCGACTTGCAATGCGTCGACCACGTGGCGTACGCCAGCGTCCAGCGTGTCGGCGATCACCACCAGATGGTCGAGTTGGATGGCTTGCCCGGCGTCGGAAAATATCGTCATTATTTTTATCGAAACTGCGGTTTTATCGAAACTGCGTGATTTTTAACATGAGTTTTAACATGAGTTTGCAATCATGCAGCAGACCGGAAGGATTGTGGCGAACGGACGCATGCGCCGCCGCAATTCGATTCTGCCAGGACTGAATTTACCGGGATCGACCAGAACAGTAACGGTACAATCTACTAAATACTTTTCAGTACAATTATCCGGCCGGCAAGGGGTGTAAGCCATGTCAGTAAATACCGATCAAATTCCGGCGCCGGTCGAATCGGCGCAATTGACCCTGGTTGACCAGTTGGTTCAATGGGGGCGCCGGCGCATCGATGAGCGCGTGTTCCGGCCTGGCATGCGCATGCCGTCGATACGCAAATTGGCCGAGGATAAAGGCGTCTCGCGGTTCACCGTGGTGGAGGCATACGAGCGCCTGGTCGCCCATGGCTACCTGGATTCGCGCCGCGGCTCAGGCTTCTATGTGCGCGAGCGCGCCGCGCCCGTGACGCATCAGGCACGATTGGCGCCGGTCGACAGCGCCATCGACGTGCTCTGGTTGCTGCGCAACATGCTGCACACCGCGACGCCGGAAAAAGGGCCTGGCCTGGGCTTTTTGCCCAATCGCTGGCTCGACGGCGAATTGCTCGCCAATGCGCTGCGCGCGCTGGCGCGACAATCAGGCGCCCAACTGCTGATGCATGGCACGCCGCAGGGTTTTTTCCCGCTGCGCCAACAATTGCAAACGCGGCTTGCCGAGCTTGAGATCGGTGTCTCGCCGGAGCAGATCTTGACCGTTTCCGGCATTACCCAGGCTCTCGACCTGATCGCGCGCTTATATGTGCAAGCGGGCGATACGGTGCTGGTCGGCGACCCCGCATGGTTCCAGATGTTCGGGCGCTTCGTCTCGCAGGGCGCGCGCGTGATTGGCGTGCCTTATACGCCGGACGGACTGGACCTCGAAGCGTTCGAGGCGCTGGTGCGCACCTGGCGGCCCAAAATGCTGGTGCTCAACTCGGTGCTGCAAAACCCGACCGGCACATCGCTCACGGCGCGCCAGGCGTTCAGGATCCTGCAGTTGGCCGAGGAGTTCGACATGATTGTGGTCGAGGACGACGTCTATTGCGATCTCTGCCCGCCCGGTTATGCCGCCACCCGCATGGCCAGCCTCGACCAGCTTAAGCGGGTGATTTATCTGGGCAGTTTTTCGAAAACGCTGGCTTCCAATTTGCGGGTCGGTTTCGTGGCAGCCGCCCCGGAGATCATCAAGGCGCTGAGCGACCAGAAAATGCTGGTGGGCGCGACTTCGCCCGAAATCAATGAGCGGGTGGTATTCAAAGTGCTGACCGAAGGGCACTATCGGCGTCACGTCGAACGCTTACGCAGCCGGCTCGATCTGGTGCGCGACAAGACCGCTCGCGTGCTGGAGAAACTCGGTTTCCGGCTGTTTGGCGCGCCTGGCGCGGGCATGTTCATCTGGGCCGATGCCGGTGTCGACACCTCCGCGATGGTTGCCGCCGGCCACGAAGAAGGCTATTTTCTGGCGCCGGGCAGCCTGTTTTCGCCGCAGCAGAGCATTTCGACCTGGATGCGGTTCAATGTCGCCAATTGCGGCGACGCCGGTCTGTTAGCATTCCTGGCACGCCAACTAGAACGTGCGTGATAGAAGGTAACCGGTAGAAGGGTGAAACTCCCGCTGCGCCCAGCGGCAGCCCTCTTGTAGCTGCGGCCCCTCTTGAAAACCGCCGCGCCGCCCCCATTTCCCCTGACAGCCGAGGGCTAGGCGCAGGGTTTGGCGCGTGCGGCTCTAGCTCCCCATTTCCATTGATGACTTGAAGAGGTCCGTTCCATGTCGCAACAGACAATGAGCTTTCAGGCAGAGGTAAAGCAGGTCCTGCACCTGATGATCCACTCGCTGTACAGCAACAAAGAGATTTTCCTGCGCGAGCTGGTATCGAACGCTTCCGACGCGGCCGACAAGCTGCGCTTCGAAGCGATCGCCAATGGCGCACTCTACGAGAACGATTCGGAACTGAAAATTCGCGTCAGCTTCGATCGCGAGAAACGCACGTTGACGATTACCGATAACGGCATCGGCATGAGCCTGGACGACACCGTCACGCATCTGGGCACGATCGCGCGCTCGGGCACGCGCGAATTCTTCCAGAAACTCTCGGGCGATGAGCAAAAAGATGCGGCCCTGATCGGTCAGTTCGGCGTGGGCTTTTACTCGGGCTTCATCGTCGCCGATCGCATCACGGTGGAATCGCGCCGCGCCGGATTGCCGGCGAGCGAGGGTGTGCGCTGGGAAAGCAGCGGCGACGGCGAATTCACGGTCGAGAACATCGAACGCGCCGCGCGCGGTACGGCGATTACGCTGCATTTGCGTGAAGGCGAAGACGAGTTGTTGTCCACCTGGAAACTCAAGTCGATCGTTCAGAAATATTCGGATCACATCGCCTTGCCGATCCTGATGCAAAAAGAAGAGTGGGACGCGGAAAAAAGCGCCCAAGTGCTCAAGGACGAGGACGAAACCGTCAACCAGGCCAGCGCGCTGTGGACCCGCTCGAAAAGTGAAATCGACGATGCGCAATACATTCACTTCTATGAGCATCTGAGCCACGACCACGAAGCACCGCTAGCCTGGACCCATAACCGGGTGGAAGGGCGCAGCGAATATACCCAGTTGCTGTATCTGCCGGCGCGCGCGCCGTTCGATCTGTGGGATCGCAGTCAGCGTGGCGGTCTGAAGCTCTATGTAAAGCGCGTCTTCATCATGGACGATGCGGAGCAATTGTTGCCGACCTATCTGCGCTTCGTACGCGGCGTGGTCGATTCCAACGATCTGCCACTGAACGTGTCGCGCGAAATTCTGCAGGAAAGCCGTGATGTGAAGGCGATCCGCGATGGCGTGGGCAAGCGTACGCTGTCGATGCTCGAAGATCTGGCGGAAAACCAGGCGGAAAAATTCACCACGTTCTGGAAGGCGTTTGGGCAAGTGCTCAAGGAAGGCGTGGGCGAAGACCAGGCCAATCGCGAGCGCATTCTGAAGCTGCTGCGCTTTGCCAGCACGCACGTCGACAGTGCCGAACAGACTGTCTCGCTGGTGGATTACGTCGGCCGCATGAAAGAAGGCCAGACGATGATCTATTACGTGACCGGCGAAAGCTGGCAGGCCGCGCGCAACAGCCCGCACCTCGAAGTGTTCCGCAAGAAGGGCGTCGAAGTGCTGGTGCTGACCGATCGCGTCGACGAGTGGATGCTGTCGTTCCTGCAGGAATTCGACGGCAAGCCGATGGCCAGCGTGGCACGCGGCGACCTCGACCTCGGCGCGCTGGATGACGAGGAAAAGAAAGCCCAGGAGGAAGTGGGCGAAGCGTTCAAGCCCTTGGTCGAATCGATGAAAGAGGCGTTGAAGGACCGCGTCAAGGACGTGCGTTTGACGTTCCGTCTGACCGATTCGCCATCGTGCCTGGTGGCTGACGACGGCGACATGAGCGGCTATTTGCAACGCATGCTCAAGGCTGCCGGCCAGAACGCGCCGCAAGCGCAGCCTATCCTCGAGGTCAATCCCGAGCATCCGCTCGTGAAGCGCCTGAAGGCAGGTCAGAATGGCTTCGACGACTGGTGTCATCTGCTTTATGAACAGGCATTGCTGGCTGAAGGTGGCACGTTGGAAGATCCGGCGAGCTACGTGAAGCGGGCTAATACCCTGTTGCTGGGCGCCGTCGCGTAACACATGCGGCACGCTTACGATGCGGCGCGCGCGCGTTGGCGCGTGCGCCCTAAAGCGCTGTTCACGCGTGCGCAGAAAGATTGGCTCACGCGCCAGGGTTCATTGACTCGGCATTTAAGCAAGTTGGGCCGGGTCGAGGTGCGGGTGGTGCGCGAGGCTGTCGGCTTGGCATGGCGCGATGAGGCGGCTTGCCTGGGTCTAACGGCGCGCGAGCCGGTGTGGGTGCGCGAGGTCGTGTTGAGTGTCGATGGCGTGCCCTTCGTCGCAGCGCATAGCGTGGCGCCGTTGCCGGCGAGCTATGGCGTGTGGCGGGCGATGCGCGCGTTGGGTACGCGTCCGCTAGCTGAACTGCTGTACGCCGATCCGACCGTCAGCCGTTCGCCGCTGGTCAGTTGCCTGCTGACGGCGCGCGCGCCGCTTTATCGCTGCGCGCAAGCGGCATTGGCGTCGCATAGCGGGTCGTATGCGCATTCGAGACTGGTTGCGCGGCGGTCGATCTTCATGCGCGCAGGCGCGCCGTTGATGGTGACGGAGTGCTTCCTGCCCACGCTCTGGCCGCATAAGCGGATAGAATAGGCGCCGTTCCTATGCGGTGACGACGGTTCGTCTCGAAGCCATTGTCCTGTTTGTCCGTATCGCTCTCCTATTTAGAACAAAAACCCATGCGCTACCTTCTTCTGCTGTGTTGTTACGTGTTCTCGTCCACCGTACTGGCACAAGAAATTCCGCAAGATATGCATGAATCGGAGGTTTCCATCGACGTCAAGGTGAAGGACCGCTTCGCCACGGAGAAGGCCGGTAAAGTCATCATCACTCAATACAAACCGGACGGCGATGGCCCTTTCCCTATCGTCGTCATCAATCACGGACGTGGCTCGGATCGTGTCAACCCACCGCAGTTCTTGTATGTTAACGAAGCGCGCTTTTTTCTGCGGCGCGGCTTCGCCGTCTTTGTGCCAACCCGTATTGGCTATGGGAAAGCAGCGACGGATTTTGATCCGGAAGACAGCGGCGCCTGCAATAACAGGAGCTACGAGGTGACCGCAGAAGCCGCCAGCACTGAAATACTGGCGACACTGGCCTATGCGGAGCAACTACCCTATGCGGACCCGAAGCGAGCCATCTTGGTCGGTGTATCAGTGGGCGGTTATGGGACAACGGCAAGCGCAGCCCAGAATCCGCCGGGTCTGATCGCCGCCATCAATTTTTCTGGCGGTGCCGGCGGCGATCCTTTGAAGCATCCGGGCGTCCCGTGCCAGGGTGATCGCCTGGAGGACATGTACGCTCGCTTTGGTGCGACCACCAAAGTTCCCATGCTGTGGCTCTACGCGGAGAACGATCTCTTCTTCAACCCGACTTATAGCCAAGCCTGGCATACCGCATTCGTTAAGGCGGGCGGCAATGCCGAGTTTCATCTGCTCCCCCCATTTGGAAAAAATGGGCATTACCTGTTTGGCAAAGGCGTAGACGTATGGTCACCCATTGTCGGCCAATTCCTGGACAAACTGGGATTTCCCGAGCAAGCACTGGCGCATTAAGACATGACGGTATGGGCGCATGGCTATCCGGTGTTGATCAATGTCTGCACAAATATCGTGTGTCGTGCAAAAGGTGTGGCTCATGACGCTTAAGCGTTGTTTCCCGCCAGTCGTAGATGCCAACACACGGATATTGATTCTGGGCAGCCTGCCGGGCGAGGTGTCGTTAGCCCACGGCCAATATTACGCGAACCCGCAAAACAAATTTTGGTTCCTTGTCGGTAATGTGATCGAACGAGATTTGGTTGAAATGGACTATCCGGCTCGTCTCGATGCGTTGCTCAAGCATCAAATTGGGTTATGGGATGTTGTTGCTGAAGCCCGTCGCGTTGGAAGTCTTGATAGTCGTATACGTGACCATGCCAGTAACGATCTCGTACAACTTGTCGGCTCTTTGCCCAATCTCGCCGCGATC
>Ga0302314_10016532_pt1 | contig 12455 bp, 8 predicted proteins | sample III_Palsa_N2_3_FD_200533 | JGI IMG/M metagenome (GOLD analysis project Ga0302314, IMG submission 200533) | Peat permafrost microbial communities from Stordalen Mire near Abisko, Sweden - III_Palsa_N2_3 | ecosystem: Environmental > Terrestrial > Soil > Palsa > Peat permafrost | place: Sweden...
GCATCGACGATTTTCCGCTCGGCGAACACGATGCCCCCGATCGGCTCATGATCCCCGAGAGGCTTTATGGGAGAAAGCGCGAGGTCGAGATCCTGCTCGCTTCCTTCGACCGCATCGTCAAGGGCGGATCGCCGGAGCTGGTTCTGGTCTCCGGCTATTCGGGCATCGGCAAGTCCTCAGTCGTCAACGAATTGCACAAGGCGCTCGTTCCGCGCGGCCTGTTCGCGTCCGGCAAGTTCGATCAGTACAAGCGCGACATCCCCTATTCGACGCTCGCCCAGGCGTTCCAGAGCCTCATCCGCTCGCTTCTGGGCAAGAGCGACGCCGAGCTGGCGACCTGGCGCGGCGCGTTTCTTGAGGCGCTCGAGCCGAATGGACGGCTCATCGTCGACCTCGTCCCGGAGTTGAAGCTCATCATCGGCGACCAGCCGCCGGTCCCGGAACTCGAGCCGCAGCAGGCGCAAAGCCGCTTCCAGCTGGTGTTCCGGCGCTTCATCGGCGTCTTCGCCCGGCCGGACCACCCGCTGGCGTTGTTTCTCGACGACCTGCAGTGGCTCGACGCGGCGACGCTCGACCTCATCGACGATCTGCTGACCCGGTCGGATCTGCGGTCCCTGATGCTGATCGGCGCCTATCGGGACAATGAGGTCGACGCCGCGCATCCCCTGATGCGCAAGCTCGAAACAATCAGAAACGCAGGCGCAAGGATCGAGGAGATCACGCTTGCGCCGCTCGGCCGCGACGACGTCGGGCAGTTGATCGCCGACGCGCTTCGCTGCGAACCCCGGCGCGCCGCGCCGCTGGCGCATCTGGTGCAAGAGAAAACCGCCGGGAATCCGTTCTTCGTTATTCAGTTCGTTCACGCGCTCGCCGAAGAGGGCCTGCTCCGCTTCGACCATGACGCGGCGCGCTGGTCCTGGGATCTCGATCGCATTCACGCCAAGGGTTACGCCGACAATGTCGTCGACCTCATGGTCGGCAAGCTGACCCGCCTGCCGGCCGAAACGCAGCGCGCGCTGCAGCAGCTCGCCTGTCTCGGCAACGTTGCCGAGTTCGCGAGGCTCTCGACGGTTCTCGAGCTATCGGATGATGAGGTCCACGCGGTTTTATGGCCGGCCGTTCGCCAGGAATTGATCGAGCGGCTGGACGGCGCCTACAGGTTCAGCCACGACCGGGTGCAGGAAGCTGCGTACTCCATGATCCCGCAGGAGGGACGGGCCGAGGTTCATCTCTTGATCGGACGCCTGCTGGCGGTGGAGACGCCCGCCGAGAAACGCGACGAGGCGATTTTCGAAATCGTGGGTCAGCTCAACCGCGGCGCCGCGCTGATCTCCGGGCAAGAGGAACGCGACCAACTCGCCGAGCTCAACCTGATCGCGGGCAAGCGCGCAAAGGCCTCGACTGCATATGCCTCGGCGCTGGCCTATCTCAATGCCGGCGCCGCGCTATTGGCGGGGAATAGCTGGGAGCGCCAGCATGAGCTGATCTTTGCGCTGGAGCTGAATCGCGCCGGATGCGAATTTTTGACCGGCGAGTTATCGGTCGCCGACGAGCGATTGGCGACGCTGTCAAATCGGGCGACGACTACGGTCGAATACGCGTCCGTCGCGTGCCTGCACATGGATGTCTGCACGACCCTTGATCGGAGCGACCGCGCGGTCGCTGTTTGTCTCGACTACCTCCGGAATATCGGTATCGAGTGGTCCCCCCACCCGAAAGAGGAGGAGGTGCGAAGCGAATACCAGCGTATCTGGTCACTGCTCGGGAGCCGGAGAATCGAGGATCTCATCGATTTGCCGCTGATGGACGACCCGGCGTCCCTCGCCACTGTCGAGGTTTTGGGCAAGGTCTTCTCGCCAGCCCGCTTCACCGATGCGAACCTGGCTTCCCTGGCGATACTCAACGCGGTCAGTCTCAGCCTGGAGCGGGGCAACTGCGATGCCTCCTGTATCGCCTATGCCCTGCTCGGCCCCATCGCCGGATCGCGTTTCGGCCACTATCAGGCCGGATTTCAATTCGGCCAGCTCGGCTACGAACTCGTCGAACGACGCGGACTAAAGCGCTTCGAGGCGCGGACCTCTCTTTCCTTTGCGATTTTCACCGTCCGCTGGATGAACCACGTACGGACTTGCCGTGATCTGCTGCATCGCACGTTCGAGGTGGCGAATCGGGTCGGAGACGTCGCGTCTGCAGCCTTCGCGTGCAATAATCTGAACTCTGATCTGCTCTTCGCCGGCGAGCCGCTGCCGGCGGTGCAAGGCGAAGCCGAACATGGCCTCGCGTTCGCCCGGAAGGTGCGGTTCGGCCTCGTCATTGACATCATCACCACGCAACTCGCGTTGATTCGGACGCTGCGCGGTTTGACGCTGAAATTCGGTTGCTTTGACGACGGGCAATTCAACGAGCTTCTCACCGAAGACCATTTGTCCAGCAACCCGGTCCTGGCGATCGCCGCCTGCTGGTACTGGATCCGGAAATTGCAGGCGCGCTATATTGCCCGCGACTATCCGGCGGCGATGAACGCCGCATCGAAGGCGCAACGGCTGCTCTGGACCTCGTCCTCGTTCTTCGAGGAAGCCGAATATCACTTTTACGGCGCCCTCTCCCGCGCCGCGGCCTGCGATTCGGCGCCAGCCGACGAACGACGGAGGAATCTGGGCGCTCTGGCTGCGCACCATGAGCAGCTCCAAGTCTGGGCCGGGAACTGCCCGGAGAATTTCGAGAACCGCGCCGCGTTGATCGGCGCCGAGATCGCCCGCCTGGACGGCCGCCCGCTCGATGCCGAGAGTCTCTATGAGCAGGCCATCCGGTCAGCCCGTTCTAACGGCTTCACGCACAATGAGGCGATCGCCTATGAGCGCGCTTCCGACTTCTACCGGGCGCGCAAGTTCGAAGAGATCGCCGATCATTATTTGCGTAGCGCTCGCTACGCCTACCTCCGCTGGGGAGCCGAAGGCAAGGTGCGGCAGCTCGATGAGCTGTATCCGCACCTGAGGACGGAGGAGCTCGCGCCCAGTCCGACGGACACTATCGCGACATCCGTGGAACGCCTTGATCTCGCCACCGTGATCAAGGTGTCGCAGGCCGTATCGAGCGAGATCGTACTGGAAAAAATGCTCGACACGCTCATGCGCACCGCGATTGAGCAGGCCGGCGCCGAGCGAGGTCTGTTGATTCTGTCGCAAGATGCGGAACTCCGTATCGTGGCCGAAGCCACGACCTCTGGCGACAAGGTCGTGGTGGAGCTGTGCGATGCGCCTGTGACCGCCTCCATGCTGCCGGAGACGGTCCTTCACTATGTTCTGCGCTCCCGGGAAAGCGTCATTCTCGACGACGCGGCGAACCAATCCCCCTTCGCCGACGACCGCTACATCAGGGAGCAACAAGCGCGCTCGATTCTTTGCCTGCCCTTGATTAACCAGGCCAAGCTTATCGGCGCGCTGTATCTCGAAAACAACCTCGCCGCGCGGGCCTTCGCGCCGGCCCGCGCCGCGGTGCTCAAACTCCTTGCCTCGCAGGCGGCGATCACTCTGGAGAATGCCCGCCTCTACCGCGATCTCGAACAGCGCGAAGCCAGGATCCGGCGCCTGGTCGACGCCAACATCATCGGCATCTGCATCACAAGGCCCGATGGCGGCATCATCGAGGCCAATGATGCGTTCCTGAAGATCGTGGGATACGACCATGAGGATCTCGTCGCGGGCCGGGTGGTTTGGACGGATCTGACAACGCCGGGATCGCGCGAGCGCGCCGAAGCAGCCTTGCTGGAGCTCGAAAGGACTGGGACCATCCAGCCGTTCGAGAAGGAGTATTTCCGCAAGGACGGCGCCCGCGTCCCCGCACTGGTGGGTGTGGCGGCGTTTGACGAAGAACGCGAGCAGCTCGTCGCCTTCGTGTTGGATCTCACCGAGCGCAAGCAAGCGGAAGCCGGAGCGCGCGAGAGTGAATTGCGGTACGCCGAGGTGCAGGCCGAGCTTGCGCACGCCAACCGCGTCGCCACCATGGGGCAGCTCACCGCCTCGATCGCTCATGAAGTGAACCAGCCGATCACCGCCTCTGTCACAAATGCTCATGCTGCGCTGCGCTGGCTCGGCGCTGAGCGCCCGAATCTCGACGAAGTCAGGCTGGCGCTTGGTCGTATCGTCGAGAACGGCAATCGGGCGGGCGCGGTCATTAGCCGCATCCGTGCGCTGATCAAAAAAGCGCCGCCGCGGGACGACCGCGTGTCGATCAACGACGCGATCCGAGAGGTGATCGAGCTCACCCGCGCCGAAGCAACGAAGAACGGCGTCTCGGTGCAGACCCAACTCGCCGACGAGTTGCCGACGCTCATGGGCGACCGAGTGCAACTGCAGCAAGTGATCCTCAATCTGGTCGTCAACGCCATCGAGGCGATGAGCGGACAGAACAACGCGCGGCGAGAATTGCTGCTCAGCACCGAGCGGGCCGAGCCGGAGGGTGTGCATGTGGCGGTGCAAGACACCGGTCCGGGACTGGCGCCGGGGGCCGCGGAGCGCCTCTTTGAGGCCTTCTACACCAGCAAACCCAACGGCTTGGGGCTTGGGCTCTCGATCTGCCGCTCGATCATCGAGGCGCACGGCGGACAATTGTGGGCGACCGCCAACGAACCCCGCGGCGCAATCTTCCAGTTCACGGCGCCCGCCCATTCGGCGGAATAATGCCTAGCCGCGGCCCATCGTTGCGGCTTGACGGCGAGCAAGCCGGTCGACCGATACAGCCACGAGCAGGATGAGGCGGAGAACCTTTTCTGCGCTCAAAGCTGAACTAAGGCGCCATAGCTCTCGTCCGCAAAGACATGGCGGCGATCCGCACGCCCAATAGAGCAAGCGAAGGGCTGCGCGTAACCTCCGCCTATCGAACATTTCCCAAGGCGATCAGATCGGAGGAGGGAAATCATGAAACGACTCGTCGCGGCCGCGCTCACGGTGATTTGCTTTGCGTCCACTCCGGTCTTCGCCGGCGACAACGCGGGCGCGTTCGACAAATGGTTGAATTCAGACGCCCCTGAGTGCGTGCCCGTCTCCGCGATCAAGTCGGTGTCCACGGTGACCGACCTCACGCCTGAGCAATTCCAATTCGTCCGCGCGCTTTATGTCGCGATTCCGCCGGTTTCACAAAAGCTTCCTCCCGGCGATCATGCGGTCATGGCGAGTTCGGGCGGCGCCGTGATGGTTGCGCTGGTCGCCGACGGCCAGGCTTGCGCGCGGTTTCTCGCCCCCGATTTCATCCAAACGATGCTGGTTCAGGTGGGTCAGGGAATGATCGTGGGCTTGGGCACGCCGCTATGATCGAATTCACACTTCTGGAGGATCCGAAGCGGCGACGATTCGACTCGCGCCCCCGCAGCCTGATGACGGCGGGTTGGAGGCCGAAAGATGGGGGCTCGTCCGATGTTCGCGACCCTATATCCATTCGTCGGCTGGGCGCTCGGCATCGCGCTCGGCGGCTGGCTGTTCTTCGAGATCGCGAGGCGTATGTGACCGACCTTATCGCGCTTCGGGACGCGCTCGGCGTGCCTTCGCGACGTTGAGCGGCGCCCCGTTGGGTCGCGTCGGCCGGCGCTCAGCCATCAAGCTCCGCGACCCAGACCTGCATTGAGCCCGGCCCGCGATTGGCCCAGAGATGATAGGGCAGCGCGACGAGCGCGGCATCCTCGGCCGCGGGCGGCTCGGTCGAATAGAGCGCGCCGGCGCCCTTGCCGGGAACAAGCCGTTTCGCGCTCGCCTTGAGCGTCATGACGCCGCCGAACAGATCCGTCCGCCATCCGGCGTCGAGCGGCGCCGAGCGCGGCAGCGCCAAGGTCTGGACTGGCCCGCCGGGATTGTCGGCCTCCTCGACGCAATAGATCAGCGGACCGCGCCTCAGCGCCGCGCGCCCGACGTCCATGCGCACGTTCGGATGGGCGTATATGCGCTCGGCCGGCATCTTGAGATCGAGCGTCACCGCGTCGCCCTTGCGCCACGGCCGGTGGATGGTGGCGTAGCCGTTGACGGGCGCGAGCGCGACCTTCTCTCCGTTGACCGCGGCAATCGCGCCTTTCGCCCATTCGGGAATGCGGAGCTTGAGATCGAAAGTCGCCGGCGCTTCCGGATCGATGTCGATCCTGACCTCGCAGGACCACGGATAGTCGCTAGTCTCCCGCAGCGCGACTTTCACGCCGGCCAATGTGACTGTCGTTTCGAACCCGCCGTAGAGGTGGAAGGCGACGCCGTCCTCGCTCACCGAGAGCGCATAGCCGGCGACCGACGCCACCAGGCGCGACACATTCATCGTGCAGCAGGGGCAGACATGCCAGGCCCAGCGCCGGCGCCCGCCGCGGCTCTCGAGCGGATTGGCGTAGAAATAATGCACCCCGTCGCGCGCAAGCCCGGTCAGCGCGCCATTGAAAAGCGCAAGCTCCAGCACGTCGGCGTAACGGCCGTCGAGATCAAGATGCAGCATCCGATGAGCCCAGAAGATGAGCGCGACCGAGGCGCAGGTCTCGGCGTATGCGGTTTCGTTGGGCAGGTCATAGGGCTCGGTAAAGCCCTCGTTGGTGTCTTTCGGCCCAAGACCCGCGGTCACGTACATCTGCGCCGTGGTGACGTCGCGCCACAGCGCCTCGCACGCGCGCTTCAGATTCTCATCGCCAAGCTCGAGCGCAAGGTCGGCCATGGCCGAGGCCATATACATGGCGCGCACGGCGTGCCCGACCATCCGGGTCTGCTCGCGAACGGGGATGTGCGACTGGTTATACTCGTAAGTCCCGGCCCAGTAGCTCGCCGGATCGTCGCCCCGCGCCAGCGCCTCCTCGGTGTAATAGTGCGGCTGATGGCCGCGCTCGTCGATGAAATAGGCGGCGAGATCGAGGCGCCGGCGGTCGCCGGTCAGACGGTAGAGCTTGACGAGCGCGAGTTCGATCTCCTGATGTCCTGGATACCCGCGCTTCTGTCCGGGACCGCGGCCGAACATTGTGGCGATGTGATCGACGTACCGCTCCATGACGTCGAGCATTTTGCGCCGTCCGGTGGCGCGGAAGTAGGCGATGGCGCCTTCGAGCAGGTGCCCGGCGTTGTAGAGCTCATGGTTGTCGCGCAGGTTGGTCCAGCGCTTCTCCGGCTCGCGACCGTTGTACCATGAGTTGAGATAGCCGTCGGGCGACTGGGCGCGCGCGAGATCGTCGACGATGGCGTCGATCTTCGCTTCGATGTCGGCGTCGCGCCGATGGGCGAGGGCGTAGCTCGCCGCCTCGATCCACTTGCCGACATCGGAGTCCCAGAAGATCTGGGTGCTGAGGCCGTGGCTGTTGCGCGGGATTCTGAGCGGGGGCGGCGGCTGCGGCAGCTTGAGCGATTCAAGCGCGCCGACTTCCGCAAGCTTGGCGTGCTGACTTGGAATGGTGCGCGTCAGCACCGTCTCGAGGCGCTCGCGCCAGAAAGGGCTGGTCAGCTTCACCTGCGCGAACGGAACGGGGGAATAGCGGCGGCGAGTCATGCGTTCAGTTCTCCCGCGGCGCTGCTCCTGGCGTGCGCGCCGCACGACTCTCTCACCACCAAGGAACATGGCAGCCGCCTCACGCCGGCGACAGCGCGGCCCGACATCATATCGAGCAGACATTCGCCTGCCGCGCGGCCGAGCGCGTCCAGATTCATGTCGACGCTGGTCAACGGCGGCCGGGCGCCCTTGGCCATGACCTCCCAATTGTCGAAGCCCACCACCGCGACCTCGGCGGGGACGGAGCGGCCCAGGTCGCGCAGTGCGTCGATCGCCCCTCGGGCGATCTGGTCGTTACCGCAAAAGAGCGCGTCCGGCGGCCGCCGACGCTTGAAGAGGCGCCGGGTCGCCTCGCGCCCCCAGGCTTCCGACCAATCGCCCGCCAGACATTCTTCGGCCTCAGCGACAAGCCCGGCTCGCGCGAGCGCGTCGCGATACCCTTCCTCGCGCAAGCGCACGGCCTCGAAGCGCTCCGGCCCGGTGAAATGGGCGATGCGCTTGCGGCCGAGCGCGGCGAGATGCGTCACCGCGAGCGCCGCTCCGCCCTTGTCGTCCGGAAGCAGGCACAAGGCGTCGGGGCTTTCGACCCGCGAGTAGACATAGACGACCGGCAATCCGCGCGCGACAGGCTCGATCGGCTCGCGCTTGTCCGCGCGGCGAGCGGTGACGACGAGGCCATCGACGCGCTTGCCCAGCAATTGCTCGATATGCCGCCGCTCGCGCACGGGATCGTCGGTGGCGTTGCACATGAAGACCGCGATGCCGTGATCGGACAGGCGCCGCTCCAGCGCCTCGACGATGGGAAACGCGAACCGGCCGAAGCTATCGTTGGATAGGATGCCGACCGTCATCGAGCGCGCCCGGTGCAGGCTCTGCGCCAGATCATTCGGCCGATAGCCGATCTCACTTGCGACGCGAAGAACTCTTCCGCGCGTCTCTGCGCTCAAGCGTCCGTTGGCGTTCAGCGCCTTCGAGGCGGTGCCGATGGAAACGCCCGCGAGGCGCGCGACGTCGCGAATGGTGAGCGTGAGACTCCCCCGCCGCTGATCGCCACCCGCAATCGCGTCGTCCGCGGCGTCGCTCATTTGACCGCGCCCGAGAGTAGGCCGGAGACGTAGTAGCGCTGCAAGGCGAGATAGACAGCAAGACAGGGGATGATCGATATGACGACGCTCGCCTGCAGGGCGCCCCAATCGACCGCGCCGTGATTGCCGATGCGCACGCTGACCAGGAGGATCGGCACGGTGAAGGAGGTCTCCCGGTTCATGAAGATGAGCGCGGCGAGGAACTCGTTCCACGAATTGATGAACGCAAACAGCGCCACCGTCACGATCGCGGGGACGGCGAGGGGCAGAAAGACGCGGGTGAAGCGCTTCCAGGCCGAGCAGCCGTCAACCATCGCCGCCTCCTCGATCTCGCGCGGGATCGCCTCGAAGCTGTTGCGCATGAGGAAGATCGAGAAAGGCAATTGCAGGATCGTGTGCACGATCGCGAGCCCGAGATGGCTATTGACGAGCCCGACCCTGGCGAAGTCGAGATAGAGCGGGGTCAGCAGCGCCTGATAAGGGATCATGATCGGCGCGAGCAGACCGAGAAACGCGACCTCCTTGCCGCGCATCGCAAAGCGCGCGAGGCCGTAGCCGGCGGGCGCCGCGAGCACGATGCAGGCCGCGATCGTCATCAGGGCGACCAGCCCGGAATTGCTCAGATAGGCCGCGAGGCCCGCCTGGAAATGAATGACCTTGGCGTAGTTCTCGAAGCTTAGCGCCTGCGGCAGGTAATGGGGCGGGACGGCCGAAGCGTCGGCCGCCGTCTTGATCGAGGCGAGGAACGAGAGCGCCATCGGCGCGGCCATGATCGCGATCACCGCGACGCAGGCGGCGATTGCGAGGTAGGCGCCGGGAGGCGCGCGCCCGCCGCGCGGGGTGGAAATCGCCCGCTCGGTCCCGCTCGTCAGCGCGGCCACGGTCATGTCTCGGCGCTCCGGGCGGTGAGCGCAATCTGCATCGTCGCGAAAACGAGGATGATGAACGTGAGAACGATCGACAGCGCCGCGCCATAGCCGAGTTTGAACGAGATGAACGAGTTCTGGTAGATCCAATAGACGGCGGTGAACGTCTGTCCTCGCGGTCCGCCGGAGGTCATGATGTAGAACTGGTCGAAGGCCAGCATCGAGCCGATCGCGCTGACCAGCGTCGTCAGAAGCAACACCCGGCGGGTCAGCGGCAGAATGATGAGACGGACGCGCCCCCAATAACTCGCGCCGTCCATCAGCGCGGCCTCGAGGATGTCGGGATTGATCGACTGGATTCCCGCTATGAACAGCACCATGCCGAAGCCGACGACTTTCCAGGTGATCGAGATCACGACCGCCCAAAACGCGAGATCGGCGGTGGCGAACCAGACGATCGGCTCGCCGATCAGGTGCAGGTCGACGAGCAGCTTGTTGAGGAGTCCGACCTGTTCGTCGAGCAGCCAGAACCACAGCAGGCTCGAACTCGACAGGCCGATCACCACGGGGAGGAAAACGATGGTGCGGGTCAGCCGCTTGAGCGGCGTGTTGTCGACCGTGAGCAACGCGAGCGCAAAGCCGAGGCCGATCAAGATCGGCGTCAGCACGAGCGTGTATTTGGCGGTGAACTCGAGCGCCCGCCAGAAGCTCGAGTCGTTCCAGATCCGCCAATAATTGGCGAAGCCGATGAACTTGCCGCCGCCAAGCAGCGACCGGTCGCTCAGCGACGTGGCGACGAGCTGGCCGAGCGGGATCAGAACGAAGACCGCGACGAACAGGAGGGCTGGCGCCATGAAGAGCCAGCCCGGCCATTGCGGAATGGTTCGACTTCGTCGCATCGATGAGGGCGAGCGCTGCTATTGGCCTGCGATCTCCTTCATCTTTTCGCGTCCCTCCTTGATCGCCCCGTCGACGTCGCCGTCAAAGATGGCGCGCTGGAACATGTTGATCCACGGGCTCGAGTCCGAATTCACCATGTCGGCGAAATGAAAGACCCACGGCACGTATCCGACGCCAATCGCCTTGGCGGTCACGACGACGCGCGGATCGGCGGCGAAATATTTGTTGTCGGCAAGCGCGGGGCGCGACGGCACGATGTTATTCTTGGCGAGCCCTTCGAGCTGGGCTTCGTCGGTCAGCTCCCAGGCGATGAACTTCTTGGCGAGCGGAACATGCTTGGACCCGACCGGGATCGCGACGACGTCGCCGCCGACAAACGATGACACCTGGCCTTCCTTTACGCCGGGCAGGAAAGTGACGCCGAAGTTGAGGTTCGGCACGTCCTTCTTGAGCTCGGAGAGCAGGAAGCCGCCGGTTCCTTGAATGCCAATCTTGCCGGTCTTGAACTCGCCGGTGAAGTTCGCGCCGTTGTCGGTCTGCGCGCTCTTGGGCACGAGACCCTCGCTCCACATCTCCTTGAACGTTTCGAGCACGTCCTTGACGCCGTCGCCGGTGAGCGCGTCGTCGTTTCCATTGGCGGGCAGCATCTTCGAGCCCGCGGCGACCATCATCGGCGATGTCGCGAAAATGTTGCAGCCCGGGCAGGCGCCCGAGAAATAGAAGCCGTAGGTGTCGGACCCAAGCGCGCGAATCTTCTTCGCGTCCTCATGGATCTCGCCGACCGTCTGCGGCGGCTTGTCGGGATCGAGCCCTGCCTTCTTGAACAGATCCTTGTTCCACACCAGGATCGACACGTCCGGCGTGAACCCCGCGCCGTAGAGCTTGCCCTCGTAGGTCGCGATGTCCTTGTAGGCCTGGGCGACGGAAGCGTAGTTCGGATTGGCCTTGAGGTCGGCCGTGAGGTCAACAAGGAAGCCGGCCTTCATGAAATCGGGCATGTAAATGAGATCGAACGACACGAGGTCGGGGACGTCGCCCGCCTGCACGCCGGTCGCGAGCTTGGTGACCATCTGGTTGTCGGGGATGGTGGTCAGCTCGATCTTGTCGGGGTGGGTCGAGTTCCAGAGATCGACGAGATGCGCTGCGGCGTTGGCGCCGCTGGCCCGCACCCACATCGTCATCGCATCAGCGTAAGCCGCCGTCGCAAGGGCTGACGAAGCGATCAGCATGGCGGCAAGCGCGCCGCAAGTCCTCCGTGTGGTCATGAGCTCCTCCCGGGAAAGATGACGAATGCCTTGTTATCGTTGAAAAAGCCTGCTCTCGCCGTCGAAGTGAGAAAAGCTTTTCCCAATCCTTATAGCGCGGCCCTGGCCGGGCGCCAAGGTGGATGGAGTGAGGAGGGCCAGTCCGCGGCGTGAGCGAACTCTCCACGCGCCGCGATCAATGACCATCGGTGGGTCCGGCCGAAGGAATAGGCGACGACGTCAGGCGGCGCGAGCAGCGATCAGATGTTGGCGATTTTGAGAACTGGCGCCGTGTCCGCCCGGATGCGGTCGCAGGCCGCTGCGTCCTCAATCAGGTTGACGCCGTAGGCGGGGATGATCTCCTTCAGCTTCGGCAACCATCCGCTGGCGGTGAGACGGTCGGGGAAGCACTTCCTGAGCACGCCGAGCCCAATGAAGGCTGCCGTCGAAGCGCCCGGCGAAGCGCCGAGCAGCGCGACCAGGGACCGATCCTCGGATCCGACGAGCTCGGCGCCGAATTCGAGCACGCCTCCGTGGTCCTTGTCCGGTTTGATGATCTGCACCCTGTCCCCCGCTACGGCGAGCCGCCATTCGTCGCGATTGGCGGTCGCATAAAATTGCTGCAAGACGCCGAACTGGTGCTGCTTGCTCTGCCGCACCTGGCCAATCAGATATTCAGAGAGATCCACCGACATTCGCCAGATGACAGCCTTGTTGCGGTTGAAGCTGTGCCCATAGCGCTCTGCGCGCCCCCCTGAGACGCAACGGCATGGACTATCTACTGAGCGGCCTGACGATCGACCACCTATGCCATCCGCCCTACCCCGAATAGGCGGGACGGTAGACTTTGGCTCGGATCAGCGCGC
>Ga0302314_10016535_pt1 | contig 12454 bp, 12 predicted proteins | sample III_Palsa_N2_3_FD_200533 | JGI IMG/M metagenome (GOLD analysis project Ga0302314, IMG submission 200533) | Peat permafrost microbial communities from Stordalen Mire near Abisko, Sweden - III_Palsa_N2_3 | ecosystem: Environmental > Terrestrial > Soil > Palsa > Peat permafrost | place: Sweden...
ACGGCAGGTGATCGCGGCATTTACAGGCCGGGCGACAAACCGCCGTCGATCCGCAGATTGATGCCCGTGATGTAGCCCGCGTTGGGGCTGGCCAGGAAGGCGATCGCGTCGGCGATCTCGTCGAGCCGGCCCACGCGGCCGAGGGGAACCTGGGCGAACAGCGGCAGTACGGCGCGCTCGATCTCCGCCCAGGGCGCGTCCCTGCCGGCCAGGCCCCGCTCCGCGGCCACGTCGCGGAACCGCGTGTCGAGTGCGGCGCTGTGGATGGTCCCGGGCGAGACGGCGTTGACCGTGATGCCGTCGGCCGCCACCGCCTTTGCCATCGATGCCGTCATCGCGTTGATGGCCGCCTTGCAGGCCGAATAGTCGGGCGCCGACGGGGGCGGCATCGTCGCCGCAACACTCGAAATATTGATCACCCGTCCCCATTTGGCCAGCTGCATGTTGGGCAGCAGCCGCGTCGTCACCCGAAGGGCCGCCAGCACATTGCGGTCGTAGGCCGATGCCCACGAGGCGGGCTTCGTATTGCCCCAGTTGTCCCTCGAGCCCAGCGAACCGCCCGCGTTGTTGACCAGGATATCGATGGGACCGGCCAGCCGTTCCGCCTCGTCGACCAGCCGCGCCACCGCGTCGTCGTCCGTCAGGTCGCCCGTGACCACATGGGCGCGGCCACCGAGCGCGATGATGTCGCCGGCCACCTGCTCGGCCAGCGCCCGGTCGCGGCCATGAACGATGACGATCGCCTTTTCCTGCGCCAGCTTTTTGGCGATCGCCGCGCCTATTCCCTTGCTGCTGCCGGTCACCAGCGCCTTCTTTCCATCGAGGTGCAATTCCATCGCGAGACTCCTTCGTCGTTGTGAGGCTGTATGGTAGAGTCGGCCAATGGACGAAACAAGTACGCACCTTTTAGTGCCCACCGTCGGCATACCGGCGCTGCGGGTACCCACCATGGCGGCGACCCCGCAGGAGCGCGAAATCTGCCTGGGGCCGGACGGCGCAGTGGCGCACGTCACGCGCGTGATACGCATGATCCAGGGGCGCTGGAAGCTGCCGATTCTGTTCAGGCTCTATGCCGATCCCGCGATGCGCACCTTGCAGCTGAAACGCGACCTGCCGGGTATCTCGCAAAAAATGCTGACCCAGCATCTGCGCGAACTGGCCAGCGACGGCCTGATCGAGCGCGTCGATTTCGGCCAGAAGCCCTTGCGGGTCGAATATCAGATATCGGAAAAGGGCAGGCAGCTGGTCCCGGTCCTCGGCGCGGCGTGCCAGTTTTCACTGAACCATTGCGTTCACGATGGTTCCGGTTCGCCTGCGCCTAAGCCGACTGCGCCCTGAGCCGCTCGACATCGCGCTGCGGCGGCAAGCCATACAGCCGGCCATATTCGCGGCTGAACTGCGAGGCGCTCTGATAGCCGACCCGGTAGCCGGCGCTGCCCACATCGAGTTCTTCGTGCAGCATCAGGCGGCGCGCTTCGTGCAGGCGCAACTGCTTCTGGTACTGCAGGGGCGTGAGTGCCGTGGCGGCCTTGAAGTGGGCATGCAGCGACGACAGGCTCATCCCGGCATGGTCGGCCAGCGACTCGAGCCGCAGCGGCTCGCGGTAATGGGCGCGCAGCCAGGCGATGCTCCTGGCGATCCTGTTGCGCGAGCTGTCGGCCATGCTGATCTCGATCAGCTGCGGGCCGCAAGGCCCGATCAGCAGCTGATAAAGGATTTCCTGCTCGATCAGCGGCGCCAGCGCGGCGATGTGCGCCGGCCGGTCCAGCAGGCGCAGCAAGCGGATGACGGCATCGAGCAAATCGTCGGAGATGCGGTTGACGGCCACGCCCAGGCCCGCGTCGGCAGCGCCGCGCAGGGGCAGGCCGCCGGTGGCAGGATCGATCCGTCCCATCAGTTCGGCCATCCGCGCGCCATCGATGGCCAGGCCCAGGCTCAGAAGCGGTTTCCCGGCGCTGGCCTCGGTCACGCGCGAGACGACGGGCAGGTCCAGCGACACCAGCAAAAAATCGCCGACGCCGTAACGCAGCGTGCTGTCGCCCACGGCGAGGCTCTTGGCGCCCTGGGCGACGAGGGCGAAGCACGGCCACTGGGCGGCATACAGCGGCTGGCCCGGCGTCGAGCGGCGGTTGAAATACAGGTTGCCGATCGCCGTCGCGTATTCGCGGTCTTCGGCAGCGTGGGCGCCGATCAGCGCGGCGATTTCCGCCAGGCGCGCCGTTCTCTGTTCCATGGTGGCTCCTCGTGCCGATGCGGTAGGCGCATGCTACCCGAGTGCGGCCCCGAAGACACGATTTTAATGCCCGATTTGGAGGATCGTGCATCAGCCTTAGAATATTGGTATAAGGTTCGAGTTCCGATATTTTGTAGAATTGCACCTATCGAAACCACCTTGGAATCCGCGATGAAAGAAGCGATCGAAATCACCACGTTCAAGCTGAACGGCTGCACTTATGAACAATTCATCGCGGCCAACGCCGATATCGATGCCTGGCTGCTGCGGCAGCCGGGGTTCCGCTCGCGGCGCATGGCGCGGCGCAGCGATGCGGTCATCGTCGACATGCTGATCTGGGACAGTGCCGCCGAGGGCACCGGGGCCATGCACCGCCTGATGGACGAATTGCGCGATTCGCCCGTGCACGCAATGATCGACCAGGCCAGCGCGTCGTGGACTATCGCGCCCGTTCGGCACCATATACAATCGGGCACCTCGTAAAACCTGCTGCGCGTCCTGCTCGCGACGGTTTTCGAGGCGCCCAATCGGCGCCGTTGATTTAACGCGGTTAAATTTTGGGGGTTAATTTCTCTTTAAGGCTGGCCCCTTATAGTTTGCCCCATCGAGTTTGCCCCATCGAGCCCTTTATATAGACAGGATATTGTTATGGATGTTCGCAGCGATGCAGACCAGACCGGCAGCGGCGCGCTGTCCTCGTTCGAGACCTTGCGCCAGTACCTCAATAGCCAGATCCTCGGCCAGGAAGGACTGGTCCGGAGCCTGCTGGTGGCCCTGCTGGCCGACGGCCATCTGCTCGTCGAGGGGCCGCCGGGCCTGGCCAAGACGCGCGCGATCAAGGCGCTGGCGCACGGACTCGAATGCCAGTTCCAGCGCGTCCAGTTCACGCCGGACATGCTGCCGGCCGACCTGACGGGGTCGGACATCTACCGGCCCGAAGACGGCAACTTCCATTTTCAGCGGGGCCCCCTGTTTCATAACCTGATCCTGGCCGACGAGATCAACCGCGCGCCGGCCAAGGTGCAGTCGGCGCTGCTCGAGGCGATGGCCGAACATCAGGTCAGCGTGGGCGCGTCGACTTATCCGCTGCCGCGGCTGTTCCTCGTGATGGCCACGCAAAATCCCATCGAGCATGAGGGTACGTACCCCTTGCCCGAGGCGCAGCTCGACCGCTTCATGCTGCACACGCTCGTCGACTATCCCGACCGCGCCACGACGGGGCTGATCATGGCGCTGGCGCGGCGCGAAGCGCTCGAAGGCCGCGAATTGCCGGCGCCCGTGCGCCATCTGACGCAGGAAATGGTCTTTGCCGCCCGCCGCGAGACGCTGCAACTGGCCCTGGCGCCGGCCGTTGCCGACTATATCGCCGCCCTCGTCGACGCCACGCGCCGGCCCAAGGCCTACAGCGAACAACTGGGCGAATGGCTGCGCTGGGGCGCCAGCCCGCGCGCAGCCATCGCCATCGAGCGGGGCGCCCGCGCGCTGGCCTGGCTGGCTGGCCGCGATTATGTGAGCCCCGAAGATGTGCAGGCGATCGCGCCCGATGCGCTGCGCCACCGCATCATGCTCGACTACACGGCGCAGGCGCGCGGCATCAGCGCCCAGCGCTGCGTCGACGAATTGCTGCGCCTCGTCCCCGCGCCATGAGTTTGTCCCATCTGCTGCCGGAATTGGCCGACCTGGTGGCCTTGCGCGGCGCCGCTCACGGCCTGTCGCTGCACACGCGCCAGGCGGCGCTGGCCCAGTTGCAGGGCGGGCACCGCAGCGCGGAGCGGGGGCGCGGCCTCGAATTCGAGGAGGTGCGCCTGTATGCGCCCGGCGACGACGCGCGCGGCATCGACTGGCGCGTAACGGCGCGGCGCGGCAAACCGCACAGCAAGCTGTTTCGCGAGGAGCGCGAACGTCCCGTCTGGATCGTCGCCGACCTGCACGCGGGCCTGTTCTTCGGCAGCCGCCGCCAGCTGAAGTCGGCGCTGCTGGTGCAGGCGGCCGCGTTGTCGGCCTGGGTCGCCGCGCGCGACGGCGAACGCATCGGCGCCGTGATCGCCGGTGACGGCGCCGCGCCCCGCATCTTTCCCGCGCGGGGCCGCGAAGCGGGCGTGCTGCCCGTGCTCGACGCGCTGGTCCAGGCGCAGCCGCGTGCCCCCGGTGCGCCGGCGCCGGCCACCCTGGGCGCTGCGCTGGCCACCTTGCGCCCCCTGCTGCAGCCGGGCAGCCTGGTGCTCGTCTTCAGCGATTTCAGCGTCATCGATGCCGCCACCGAAGACATCCTCGGCGCCATCGCCCTGCGCAACGCCTGCCGGCTGTTATGGGTCACCGACCCGCTCGAACGCAACGGTCTGCCGGCCGGCGCACACCGCGTGGGCTTGCCGGGGCGGCTGTGGTGGCTCGACGGCCAGCGCAGCCGGGACCCGTGGCAGGCCGCCTGGCAGGCCCGCGAAGGGACGCTCACGGCGCTGGCCGCGCGCCTGAATTTGCCGCTCGTGCGGCTCGACACAGCCGACGCCATGCCCGAGGCGCTCGTCGATTTATTGAGGCAGCCATCATGGGCGGCGTGACGCCGGACTGGCTCAGCGCACTGGCGCCGCCCCATGCCCCCGGTGCCGCCGGCTGGTGGCCGCTGGCGCCGGGCTGGTGGGGCTTGCTGGTGCTGCTCGTCGCGGCCATCGCCGGCGCCGTCTTCTGGTACCGGCGGCCGCGCGCGCGCCTGCGCCGCGCGGCTCTGGCCGAACTGATGCAGATCGAGGCGGCGGCCAGAAACGATGCGGAGCTGGCCCGCGGTCTGGAACATCTGGTGCGCCGCTATGCCGTGGCCCGTTTCGGCCGCGAATCGGTGGCGAATCTCAGCGGTACCCGCTGGATCGAATTTGTCATCGCCCACGGTGGCGGCGACTGGCGCGGCGACGCGGGCGCCGGTTTGCTGCAAGCCGCTTATGGCGGCAGCTTTCAGGGACAACGCGCGCGCTGGCTGGCCGGTGCGCGGGGATTTTTCAAGGCACGAAAATGATGCATTTTGCCTGGCCGTGGATGCTGATCCTGCTGCCATTACCGTGGTTTTCCAGTCGCTTCCTGCCGGCCGCCCAGCCGCGCGGCGGGGCACTGTTCCTGCCGTTTGCAGCGGCCTTGCCCGATGGCGTGGCGCCGGCGCCGCTGCGCCGTCCGCGCACCCGCGCGATATTGCTGGCACTGGTCTGGCTGCTGCTCGTCGGCGCCGCCATGCGGCCGCAATGGCTGGGCCAGCCCGAAGAGATTCCCAGCACGGGCCGGCGCCTGCTGCTGGCCGTCGACACCTCCGGTTCGATGGCGTCGCAAGACATGGCGGGCGGTTACACCCGGTTGCAGGTGGTGCAGGCCGTCGCCGGTGAATTCATCCGCCACCGCCAGGGCGACCAGGTCGGCCTCGAATTGTTTGGCACGCGTCCGTACATGCAGGCGCCATTGACGGCCGATCTCGACACGGTCGGCCAGTTTCTGCGCGAGTCGACGATCGGCATGGCCGGTCCGCAGACGGCCATCGGCGACGCCATCGGCCTGGCGCTGAAACGGCTCGACGATGCCCGCGGCCAGCCGGCGCAGCGCGGCGCGAATGGTGCGAATGGCGAAATGGTGCTGGTCCTCCTGACCGACGGCGGCAATAACGCCGGCTTGATGGACCCGTTGCAGGCGGCAAAAATGGCCGCCGAAGCGGGCCTGCGCATCTATACGATCGGCGTCGGCGCCGATGGGGAAGACGGCGGCGGCGCCAACGGCGACCTCGATGAAGACACCTTGCGCTCGATCGCCACGGCCACGGGCGGCAAATATTTCCGTGCCACGGATGCCGATGCGCTGCATCAGGTCTATGGCCAGATCGACAAGCTCGAACCGGGCGCCGGCAACGCCCAATGGTACCGCCCCAGCAGCGAGTGGTTTTTCTGGCCGCTGGCGCTGGCGCTGTTATTGAGCGTGCCGGCCGTGCTGATACGGGGGCGCACATGAGCGATTTTTATCCACTGCAGCATTTTCAGCATTTCCATTTTCTGCGGCCCATGTGCCTGCTGGCGCTGCCCCCGCTGCTGTTGCTGGTCTGGTGGCTGGCCCGCCGCCGCGCCGGCCAGGGCGACTGGTCGGCCGTGATCGACGCCGAGCTGCTGGCCGCGCTGCGGCTCGACGAAGGCAAGGGGACCGGCGCCGGCCAGTGGCGGCCGTGGCCCTGGCTCGCATGGGCCTGGACCATCGCCGTGCTGGCGCTGGCCGGACCCAGCTGGGAGCAGGACCGCGCACCGGCCTTTCGCGCGCCGGCCGCCTGGGTGATCGTGCTCGACCTGTCGCCGTCGATGGCCGCCGCCGATCTGCAGCCGAGCCGCGTGGCGCGTGCCCGTTACGCCGTCGACGACCTGCTGGCCGCGGCCAGGGATGCCCGCGTTGGCATGGTCGCCTTCAGCGACGAAGCCTATACGGTCACGCCGCTGACCCAGGATGCGGCGACGGTGCGCGCCCTGCTGCCGTCGCTGTCGCCCGAGATGATGCCCACGCCGGGCGACCATCTGGCGCCGGCGCTCGAGCAGGCCGGCAAGCTGCTGGCGGGCGCCGCGGCGAAAGACAAGCGCATCATCGTGCTGACCGACGGTTTCGATGACGCCGCCACGGCGATGGCCTCGGCCGCGGCGCTGAAAACGCATGGTGTGGCCATCAGCGTGGTGGGCGTCGGCAGCGACGGCGGCGCGCCGATGCGCGACGGCGCCGGCCGCTTCGAGCGCGACGACAAGGGCCAGCCCGTGATGGCGCGCCTCGACGCCGACACCCTGCGGCAACTGGCCACCGCCGGCGGCGGCAGCTATGCCGGCCTTGCCGGCTTGCCCGCTCTCGTGTCGTCGCTGCAGGTATCGGAAGCGGTGCCCGGCGATGCGCAAGCGGCCCGCGGTATCGAGGTGGACCGCTGGTCCGACGCGGGCGCCTATCTGCTGCCGCTGCTGCTCGTGCTGGCCGCTCCCCTGGCACGCCGGAGGTGGTTATGAACACGATCATGCGCGCCGTCGCATTGGCTGCGGCGCTCTCGGCGTCGGCCGCGGTCCGGGCGCAGACGGTGGCGCCCGAAGCGGGGCCAGGGGTACCCGGCAGCTGGTCGGCGCAGCTGGCGGACAAATGGTCTGGCCTGTGGCGCAATGCCGACCAGCGGGGCCAGGCGCTGCTGGCATCGGACCCGAAGGCGGCCGCCGCCACCTTTGCCGATCCGCGCCGCAAAGCCTATGCCGAATTGAAGGCCGGCGACTATCAGGGTGCGGCCGCCGATCTGGCGCCGTTCAGGGACGTCGACGCGCTTTACAATCGCGGCGGTGCGCTGGCCCATGCCGGCGATTTGCAAGGTGCGCTCGACGCTTACGACGCGGCGCTCAAGCTCGACCCGAAAAACCGCGATGCGCAGCATAACCGTGATCTCGTCGCCGCCGCGCTCAAGAAAAATCCGCCGCCGCCGCCAAAGGATGGCGACAAGAACGGCAAGGACAACAAGCCGGGGGAAGGCAAGAACGACGGCGCCAGCGGCTCGCAGAGCGGTGCCAAGGAGGGCAAGGAGGGCAAACCGGGCGACGCGAAAGACGCGCAAAAGAACGCGCAGTCTGGCAAGCCCGGCGACAAGCCTGGCGATAAGCCAGCAGACAAGCCCGGCGACAAGCCCGGTTCGGCCGATGGCAAGGATGGCCAAGGCGCCGGTGCGCCACCGGCCAAACCGGCGGCGCCGGGACAAGGCCAGGCGCCGGCCGGTGCCGATGGCGCGGGCAAGCCCGGCGATCAGAAGGCCGGTGATGCGGAGCAGGCCCGGCGCGATATCGCCGCCATACAGGCTGGCGCTGCCAAGCCTGGCGCGCCGCCGCCCGTCGCGCCGAAAACCGAACAGCAGATCGCCCGCGACGAATGGCTGCGCAGCATACCCGATGATCCGGGCGGCCTGTTACGGCGAAAATTTCTGATCGAGCACATGATGAGACAACGGAGCGGACAATGAAAAACCTGACGTGGCGGATGCTTCCCCGGTTCGCCCTGCTGACACTGTTGGCCTGCGGGCTGTCGAGCAGCGCCTGGGCGGGCGTGACGGCGTCGATCGACAAGACCGACGTGGCGCTTGGTGAAACGCTGCGCCTGCTCGTGCAGAGCGACGACGCCTCGGGCCAGCTCGATATCGGGCCGCTGCGCCGCGATTTCGACATCCTCGGTTCGAGCAGCGGTTCCAGCATCGAGATCGTCAACGGTCACACCTCATCGATGAAGCAGGTCAGCCTGTTTTTATCGCCGCGCCATCCGGGCACGATCATCATCCCGGCGCTGTTGTGGAGCGGCCAGCAATCGGCGCCGCTGCAGCTGACGGTAAGGCCGGCCGGCGGCGGTAATAATGGTGGCAATAATGGTGGCAATAGCGGTGGCCACACCAATGGCAACGGCGGCGGCAATAACGGCAACGGCGGCGCCGAACCGTCGGCCGTCTTTCTGACCTCGACGCCCGATCCGGCCCAGCCGTATGTCCAGGGGGCCGTCGTCCTGACGGTGCGGCTCTATGTGGCCACGCGGATCGAACAGGCCAGCCTGAACATGGCGGGCAACGCCGATGTCAGCGTCAAGCAGATCGGCAGCGACAGCCGCACGCAGGAAAACCGCGACGGCCACGATTACCAGGTCATCGTGCGCAAATACCTGCTGATTCCCCAGCACAGCGGCCATGTCAGCTTGCCGGGACCGGTGCTCGAGGCGCAGGTCGCCGACGCCAATGCGCCCGATCCGTTCAACGGCTTTTTCGGCAATGCATTCGGCAATATGCCAGGCGCGATGCGTTCGATGCGGCCCCTGCGCCTTGCCGGCGCCAACATCGACCTCAATGTCTTGCCCCGTCCGGCCGCTGCGGCCAACGGCCAGTGGGTGCCGGCGCAGGACCTGACGCTCGAAGAGACCTGGTCGCCCGACGGGGGGGCCATCCATGCGGGTGAACCGTTGACACGCCATCTGCATCTGGCCGCGGCGGGTCTGAGCGGCGCGCAATTGCCCGATCTGGGCGCGATGATGGTGATGCCCGAAGGCGTCGAGAGTTATCCCGACCAGGCCAAGACGGCCGAGACACTACAGGGTGGCAAGCTGGCCGCCACGCGCGACCAGGATATCGCCGTGATCGCCGGCAAAGCGGGCCGCTACAATTTGCCGGCCATCCATCTGGTCTGGTGGGATACGGCGAAGAACGAGGCGCGCACGGCCGATCTGCCGGCCCGCAGCGTCGATATCCTGCCGGCCGACGGCGCCACGGCGACAGCGGCGCCGGTCGCCGCGACCGCCGGTAATCCACTCCCGGCGGCAGCGTCGCCCGACGGCGCGATAGCTCCCGCAACGGCAATGTCCGCGCTGGCGCCCTGGCAATGGGTCAGCGCCGCGCTGGTCTTGCTGTGGCTGATCACGGTACTGGCCTGGTGGTGGACGCGCCGCCGCGCGCCGTCGCCGAAATCGGCGGTGAAGGCGGCGACGACGGCATCGATCGAACCTGCGGCGGGGACCCGCGCCGAACCGGTATTGGACGCCGCCGACCAGGCGCCGGTGCTCGTGGCGCCGGCGACGGGGCAGAGCACGGGAGGCAAGGGCGCCGCCGCGGCGCTGGCCGCCCTGCGCGCCGCTTGCCGCGAGAACGATGCGCCGGCCGCGCGCCGCCATGTGCTCGACTGGGCCGCTTCGTTCTGGCCCGAGGCGCCACCGCGGGGACTCAATGCCGTGGCGCTGCGCCTGGGCGAACCGCGCTTCACGGCGGTGCTGCAGCAGCTGGACCGGGCCTGTTACGTGGGCGGCGACTGGCAGGGTGACGCGCTGGCCCAGTTGTTTTCGGCGCCCCCATCAAGACCGTCGGCGGCCAGAGGGCATAAGCAATTACCGGATCTGTATTCCTGACGCGATCGGCGGGCGCCGGTCGTGGCAATGCAGGAAAAACGCGCTGTCGTTTGTCTTACAGCGCCGCTTTTTGTTCTGCCGTCAGGCGTTTGGCGGCGATAACGACGGTCGGGATGGCATTCGCGGTCACGTTCGTGCCGGCGCTGGCGACGACGGCTGCCGGATGCAGGGCGGCGTGGAATGCCGGCACGGCGGCCGTGGCGTAGCTGGTGACGCCTGCCAGGACGAGGACGGTGACAAAGATGGCTTCCATGTTTTTGGCGATGTTCATGATGATCTCCTGATCGTTGATTGGTTGCGGCGAGTGGGGCACTGCCGGTGAATTGCGTTTCGATGATGGAACTGTAGCGAAACGCGATCACCGCCGCCATCAGGATGCGATGAAACGCCCATTTGACGCGATGGACGACAAAAATGCGGGGCTGGACGGACGCCGGTCCCCGTTATCTGATTTTTTTGTCGTGGCGTTTGCGCGCCGCCGCGTTTTGCGCGTGCAGAATCGAGTCGACGCGCTCGGAGGCCTCGCGCGACAGCAGCTGCGCGCGCTCGATATCGGGAAAGAAGTCGGGCAGGCGGTAGGCGAGCCAGGCATAGGCCGAATAATAGCGGCACGTGTCTTCCACCTGCTGCAGATTTTGCCAGGACAGCGCATGGTCGCCGTGCTGCAGCCGCGTGATCTTCTTGCGCGACAGCGCCTGCGCCCACTGTTCCCAGGCGCTGTTGAGCGTCGCCACCTTGGCCGACACGGGCACCAGCGACAGCGTGAACTTCTCGGCCACCGTCAGCGGCAGCGTGTCGAGCCAGGCGGCGCGGTCCGACTGGTCCTGGGTGATGCGGGGATGGAAAAAGCCGTCCGGCACGTCGATATTGTGGACGAAGCGCTTGAGCAGCTTGCCCAGCGAGGTTTCGCCCGTGACGGCGGCGATGCGGTGCAGATGTTCGAGGGTGGGGGCGACGGCGAAGCCGCTGGCGTTCAGCGGCACGGGTTTTTCCTTGAGCAGCGCCCGCAGGACGGCGTGGGTCTCGTCGTCGAAGCCGGCGACAAAACCTTCTTCGTGCACGCCGAAACGGCCGGCGCGGCCGGCGATCTGGCGCGCCAGCGCCGCGGCGATTTCTTCTTCGTCGCGGCCGTTGAACTTGACGGACGTGGTCAGCACGATACGCTCGATCGGCATGTTCAGCCCCATCGCCAGCGCGTCGGTGCCGACCACGATATCGGCGGCGCCGTCGCGAAAGCGCTGGGCCTGGGCGCGCCGGACTTCGGGCGAGAGATTGCCATAGACGGTGGCCACCGACATGCCGATATCGGTGACCATGTCGCGCCACATCAGCACTTCGCGGCGCGAAAACGCGATCACGGCGTCGCCGCGGCGCAGGTTGCGCAACTTGCGCACGGCCGCCGGCTCGACGGACAGCGGCCCCTTGCGTTTCAGGATATGCACTTCGAGCGGACAGCCGAGCCGCTGGGCCAGCGCTTCGATGGCGCGCCGCGCTTCGGGCGCGCCGACCAGGTAGACGGTGGCGGCCGGCGCGCCGCAGACGGCCGCCGTCCACGCGGCGCCGCGGTCGCGGTCGGCCAGCATCTGGATTTCGTCGATGACGATGACCTCGACTTCGGTGCGGCTGTCGAGCATTTCGACGGTGCTGGCGACATGGGTCGCGTCTTCGGCGATGCGGCGCTCCTCGCCGGTCACGAGGCTGACGGCCAGCGGCTTGCCGTGCGGCGCCATGGCCGAGAGGCGTTCGTAATTTTCCAAAGCGAGCAGGCGTAGCGGCGCCAGATAGACGCCGCTTCGGGCCTGCGCCAGCGCTTCGATGGCGCGGTGGGTCTTGCCCGAATTGGTCGGGCCCAGCACGGCGATAAAGCGGCGGGGCAGGCGGCGCGCGACCTCGAACGAGGCCGGGTATTCGGCCAGGTTGATGCTCTGGCGCGTGCGCGCGGCGTGGCGCTCCTCTTCCTGGCGTTCGACGGCGTGGGTAAAGCGCTCGTAGATGCGCTCGAACAGGCGCCCGGCCGGCTCGGACGTTTGCAGGTCCGCCAGCGTATGCAGGAACAGCATCGGATCGATGCCCACGTCCTCGCACTGGCCGGCGATATTGTCGGCAAAGGCGGCCACGCTGTCGCGCAGGGCAGCGATGGTATCGGCGCCGGCCCGTTCGCGCACGAGGGCCAGGCGCGCGCGCTCATCCATCTTGCGCCATTTCGAGGGCTTGGCCAGCACGCCCTGTTCGGGCACGAGCGCATACGGCACCGTCAGGCCCGCCACCTTGACGCTGCCGGCAAGGCGCACGAAGACGCGGCCTTCCATCTTGATCAGGGTGACG
>Ga0302314_10016536_pt1 | contig 12453 bp, 8 predicted proteins | sample III_Palsa_N2_3_FD_200533 | JGI IMG/M metagenome (GOLD analysis project Ga0302314, IMG submission 200533) | Peat permafrost microbial communities from Stordalen Mire near Abisko, Sweden - III_Palsa_N2_3 | ecosystem: Environmental > Terrestrial > Soil > Palsa > Peat permafrost | place: Sweden...
TGACCACGTGGTCGACGGTGAAACTCTCCTGCGTATCCTTGCCGCGCGGGCGGTAGCGGATGGTCAGGCCGTGCGCGCCCTCCTCGATCTGCTGGAAGCGGCCGGCCTGCACCGACAGCGCGCCGCGTCCGATCGCCTCGTCGATGCGCCGGGCCACTCCGGGCGCCATGCGGTGCCGATGGATGTCCCACCAAGGCCTCAAGTGCCGCAGGAAGCGTTTGCGCTCGGGGATCGGCATATCGGTCCACCAGCTCTGGGTGAAAGGCCGCACGCCGTCGAACACGGCGCGCCAATCGCCGCTTTCGACCGCCCGGCGCATCTTGCGCACCTGCTGGGACAGCGGCAGATCGTCCTCGCATACCCATGGCACCGGCGGCGGGCTCGGCGCGTGGCGGTGCGGCAGCAGGCCCCGGCGCGACAAGGCGTGGATCGGGCCGCGATGGCCGCGATCCAGCATGTTGAGGACGAAATCGACCATGGTCAGACCGGTGCCGATCACCAGCAGCGGGGCGTCATGGCTGATGGCGCGGGTGGCCTCGTAATCCCAGGGATTGGGCACATAGGCCGGCGAGCCGGCCAGCGCCTCGGCGCCCGACGGCACCTGAGGCGGGAAATTGCCGACGGCCAGGACCACGGCGTCGACTTTGACCGGACGCCCGCCGCTCATCTGGATCACCGCCCCGTCTTCGCGCAGCTCGAGATCGACGGCCTCGTCGGGGAACAGATAGAGATTGCGATTGCCGGTCTCGGCGCCGAGCTGGTCGGCCAGCAGGCTCTGGATATAGCGGCCATACATGCCGCGCGGCACGAACGCCGCGCCATTCGGAACCTCCTCGCCGCCCTGCTCGGACAGCCAATTGAGGAAATGGGCGGGCTCTTTCTCGAAGGCGCTCATGCGCTCGGCGCGCACATTGAGGAGATGGCTGGAATTGGGGCTCGAGAAGGCCAGGCCGGCCCCGAACTCGCCGCGCCGCTCGATCAGATGCACCCGCGAGCCCTGCGGCAGGCGGCGCAGCAGATGCACAGCGAGCAGAGAACCGGAGAAACCGGCCCCAACGATACCGAAGGAGGGAGTCTTTTTCGCCGTCATAGCTCTCTTACTTCAGTTGATTTTCTTTGCGCCAACGGCGGTATTGCGTCATCACGGCGCTGATGATGCGGCGCGTCTCGTCGTCGAGCTTGGCAGCCATCTCGGGGCGCTCCTCGGCGCCGACGAACCGCAGCAGGCGGCCGAAAATGCGGGCGAACAGCAGGTCCCACATCTTGGCGTTCAACTGCACCCTGCCCTCGCTGCCGGTTCCGATCAGGCGCTGCATATGGGTGCGCGCGCCCTCGAAATCCTCGGCGAACGGCTTCAGCAGCGGCACCAGAACCGGACAGATCAGATCCATCGCGTCGTCCATGTCATAGAGGCGGCGCCACAGATCGCGGTCGCTCTCCATCGCCTCGGTCTCGGCGGTGATGTCGAGCCGGTCCAGCGCCTTGAACGCCACCATATTGGCGGCTTCGATGTCGTGGCTGTCGAGGATATGGCGCGACCAGGCGTCGATGCCTTCGAGAATGGTTTTGGAGAACACCGCCGGGTTGGTCTCGCCCTTCTTGATCTTGCCGCCGTCGGGCAGCATCACCAGCGCCTTCTCGTCGAAGGCGACCAGGTCGGAAAAGGCCAGGGTCAGAAAGCGCAGATGATAGCGGCGGCGACGGGGAAACTGGACACGGTAGCCGACTTCCTCGGCCTCCACTTCCTCGCCGGTCAGGGTCTCGTAGGCGGTGCGCAGGTAATCCTTGACCAGCGCCTCGATGCGCTGGCGCAGCATCGGCTCCACCTGGCGATTGACCTTGTCCAGCATGCGCGGATCGACCTCGCGGCCGATATTGCGCGCCACATGGCCGACCACGGTCTCGCCATAGCGCTGGAACAGGACGACGAATTCCTCGGTGCGGGGATCGGACTCGATACGCCGCGCCTTGCTCGGCGGTTTAGGGTCCGTCTCCTGATCCGACATTAACGCAGCCTCTTATTTCTTGGCTGCCCACTCTATACAAATCAGGCCGTGTAACAAACCCTTAAGCCGCCCCACAGCCTGCCGCGCACCCGGATCGGGGCGGAGGCGTCCTTCATCAGGGCGAAGACGCCGCCGCCCATGTCGCGCCGATAGGTCTGCAGCAGAAAAGGCGCCTCGCTGGCCGCGATCGCGGCCGCCGTCTTGTCCTGATAGATCCGGCGGTTGCGGCAATGCGCGGCGTTCCACATCGGATCCGCGCCCTGTGGATGCCGGAATTGCGGATTGTGCGATGGAATCATGCGGTTATGGTCGGTCGGCGCGCAGAACACCACCCGCTTGTCGAAAGCCAGCACCGCATCGTGCAGCGGCGCGATCTCACGGTCGAGAAAACCGATATAGCGGGTCATGAATTGCGGCGGATCGCTGCCCTCGATCAGCTTCAGATCCTTGTCGAACAGGTCCTCGACGGTCAGATCCCCGGCCTGCAGCGCCCGTTCGAGGCGAGCCTCGATGGCGGCGGCCGTCTCCCGCGCCCGCTCGATGAAGGGCGTGTCCTCGGTGGCGGTGCCCGCGCCGGCGGTCAGCATCAGGATCGCCTCGGCGCCGGACAGGGTGCTGTCGAGATGGGCCGCCGCGCGGTCCAGTTCGGCGGTCGAGCGGGCGGCATCCTCCTTGAGCCCGTCGACCGATTGGCGGAATGAATCGCAGCGTTCGGCAATGGCGCCGGTAGCCTGGGCGATGGCGCCGGCATGCTCGCACACCTCCGTCACCACCTGCCCCACCGCCTCCACCGCATTCCCGATCGTCGAGGCGGTGTTGCCTACCTGGGCCGCCTTTTCGGCGCTGACCGCCATGCGCTCGCCGAGGCGCCGCACCTGTTCGGTCAGCGCGGCCAACGTCTCGTCGATGCGGGCGGTGGCTTCGGCGGTCTGACGAGCCAAATTCTTGACCTCGGAGGCGACCACGGCGAAGCCCTTGCCCATCTCGCCGGCCCGCGCCGCCTCGATGGTGGCGTTCAGCGCCAGCATGTTGGTCTGGCGCGCCACGGTGCGGATCTCGCCCGACACCTTGGCGACGCGGTCCATCGCCTCGCGCAGGCCCGACAGTTCGCCGCCCGACTGCTCGACCGCGGCCACCAGCCCGCCGATCTCGGCGATGGCGTGGCGGATGTCGGCGCCCGAGCGGTCGATCTCGCCCTGCGCCTGGCGGGCGGCCTGTTCGGTGCGCCGCGCCATATCGTCGATATTGCGATTGGCCTCGGTGATGTGGCCCGTGGCCTCGGCGATCACGGTCAGCCGGCCGTTCTGCGCGTCGACCGCCTGTTTTACCTGGTGCGTATTGCCGACTACGTCGGCGATTTCGACGCTCAAACGTCCTATGCGCGTGGCGATGGAAGCATTTAGCTCCCCCGCCCCGTCTCTCGACGGTATGTCCATGGAGCACTCCCGCATCGCGCTGCTTTGAATCTTTCCAGGATATGACATCTTACCCGCATGTACAGCTTGCCAAAAAGTGCCACGGCTCCCTTCTGCCCGCCCGAGGTCAAGGGGTCCGTCCCCGTCCAGCCCGGCATCTCCTTCTGGAAACGCCTGAGGAGCTTCGCCGGCCCCGGTTTGCTGGTCTCGGTCGGCTATATGGATCCCGGCAATTGGGCCACCGATATCGAGTCCGGCTCGAAATACGGCTACCAGCTGCTCTATGCGGTGATGCTGTCGAGCCTGGCGGCGATGCTGCTGCAATGGCTGGCGATGAAAGTCGGCATCGTCACCGGCAAGGATCTGGCCCAACTGTCGCACGAGCGCAACAGCCGCGCCGTCAATCTCTTCCTGTGGGCCATGGCGGAGATCTCGATCATCGCCTGCGACCTGGCCGAAGTGCTGGGCGGCGCGCTGGCCTTCCACCTGCTGCTGGGCGTCCCACTGCTGGCCGGTGTCGCGCTGACGGCGCTCGATACCCTTATCGTGCTAGGACTGCAGGGCCAGCGGTTCCGCCAGCTGGAAGCGATCGTGCTGGGACTGGTGCTGACCATCGGCCTGTCCTATGTGGCCGAACTCTGGCTGCTCAAGCCCTATTGGCCCGATGTGGCGCGGGGATTGCTGCCCAACCTGCATGAGGTGACGCAGCGCGAGCCGCTTTACCTCGCCATCGGCATCCTCGGCGCCACGGTGATGCCGCACAATCTCTATCTCCATTCCTCGATCGTGCAGACCCGGCGCGTGCCGAAGACCGAGGAGGCCCGCCGCGGCGCGATCGGTTTCCTCGGTCTCGACACGGTGGTCTCGCTGGTGCTGGCGATGCTGATCAACGCCGCCATCCTGATCGCCGCCGGCGCCGCCTTCCATGCCCATGGCTATAACCAGGTGGCCGATATCGGCGACGCTTACCACCTGCTCGACCCGATCGTCGGCGGCAGCCTGGCCGGCCTGCTGTTCGGCATCGGGCTGCTGGCCTCCGGCCAGAGCGCGACCCTGACCGGCACGATCGCCGGCCAGGTGGTGATGGAGGGCTTTCTCAACCTTTACATCCCCTGCTGGCAGCGCCGCCTGATCACCCGCGGCCTGGCCCTGATCCCCGCCTTCGTCGGCATCGCGTTCATGGGCGAGCATGCACTGGGCAAGCTTTTGGTCTTGAGCCAGGTGGTCTTGAGCCTGCAACTGCCCTTCGTTCTGCTTCCGCTGACGCGGATCACCGGCGATAAGACGGTGATGGGCGTGTTCGCCAACGGGCCGGTCACCGCTATCGCCGCTTGGGGCCTATTCCTGCTGATCACCGCGGCGAATGTCTTGCTGCTGGTGGATCTGGTGACGGGATGAGACTACGGCTGCTTGCCCTGGCATTCGTATTTTTATGGTTCTTCGTCGGGGGAATAGCGCACTTCGCCTATATGGACGTCGAAATGCGGATTGTCCCGCCGTGGCTGCCGAACCATCGCTGGCTCGTCATTATCAGTGGCATTTTCGAACTGGCCGGCGCCGTGGGAGTGCTGCTCAAGCGAACGCGCGGCCTGGCGGGCATGGGCCTCATGCTCCTGACTGTCGCAGTGACCCCTGCGAATATCTATATGGTACAAAATCCGGCGTTATTTCCGGGGATTCCCTATTGGGCACTGGTTATCCGGCTGCCCGCTCAAGTGGCGCTTCTCGTCTGTATTTGGTGGGCGACGCGCCCGCCAAGGACCTTATAACTAGAAGCGATCCGAAGTGTCGTAAGTCAAACGGCGCGTTTCGTGCGGATCCAGCCTCACTCTGTCCCCAGCAGCCTTTGGAACATCCACCACGGCCTCGACACCAAGCATATTCCGCAGGATCAGTATGTGGGTACGCTCGATCATTCCCTGGGACCGGCTCTCCGAAGTCACCCAATGATCGAAAACCACTTCACCGAGTCTCGGGCCGTGCAGATCGAATTTCCCGCCGTCGGCCACATCGGACTGCACAACGTCGTCGCCCCAATAGACGCCTCCCGCATAGAGCGTCACCGCGCCTTTTGGCAAGGGCTTGCCCAGCCCTTTGGCGGCAAGATTCTCGACATGCCAGACCGCCTGCGCGGAAGCTCCCTCGACAGTGGTCGCATTCGGAAAGGTAACCAGGTAGATTCGCTCCGCCTCCACCGAAGGCAATGACAGGAACTCGAAGAATTTCTGCTGCCTGGCGGCGATGCGGACCGGCTCTGACAAACGATAGAGCTTGAGATCGCCCAGCGATTCCTGCGTCACGAAGTTTTGCTGCGCGCCGGGAACTATCGCCGGGGCTGACACCGGCGCAACCGCGTTCGCCGTCATCATCATCTTATTGGCCGTGACGCCGACCGGTGCCTGCTGCTCCATCAGCGCGACCATTCGCCGCAAATAATCGGCGCCGGGATCCCAGCCGACGGGATCGGTCGACTTCGCCAAACTCCAGCAATCGCGCTGCACGGCTTGCGCCGCAATCGCGGGCGGAGTCGTCGCGCGGGTCCGGTTCAATTCACCGGCGACGAAGCGCGTCGGCACATTAGTGAAGCTGGTGGTGGTGTCGTTGTCGAGCACGATGCGGCCCATCAGCGCAAGGCGCCGGCCGTTCTCGGCGATCTTGGCGACATAGGCGGCATGCCAGCGCAAATTACCGGCCAGATAGGACAGATGGACCACCCGCTTTTCCGAGTGGTCGCTATGCAGATGGACCGAGAGCGACGGCACGGCGCGCAAACCGACGGGAATTGGTACGTCCAGCCGGGCGGACGGGCCGCCGCAGCCGAAGCTCTCAACGCCCTCCTCCCCCTTCAGCGCCAGCACACCCTGATTGGAGACCAGCGTTCCACGATGGTGAATCTCAGGCGCTTTCACCGGCGTTTCGACCAGATCGGCACTCTGGCCGACGCTCTTGCGCAAAACGGTCGCGGCGTCGAACAGGTCGAAATCGAAGTCGCTTTCCCGCGCCGGTTCGGCCAGGCCCAATATCTGCGCGGTAGCCGGAATTAGCGAAGAAGCGACACCGTCAAAGCGCAAGACACTGTCGCCGGCTGGAAGTTCGACGGTCCGCGTCTCGACGATCAGCGCCACATCGGGCATGCCGCGATAGGATTGATAGAGCGTGGCCGAAACGGCATCGGGTGCTTTCGACACCACGTCCGCGGCGGAGACGCTTGCCGCCAGCAGAAGAAGGACAGCGGCGGCCTTCACCATTCCTGCTCGGTCTCGGACGTGAGGACGGTTTCGCCATGGGCCGGCACCTTCACGACCCAGAGCCGGCGATGGGCATCCAGCATCGCGCCGCGCTGGCTTTCATCGACGGCGCGTATGTCGCCGCCGAAGAAGCGCTGCTCGACCTCGACGGAGACCTCCGCCGAGGAAGCGTTGCCGACTTTGTACTCCATCCACCGGCGCGAACCACGGTCCCCGAAATGCTCCTCCTTCACCAGCTTCGGCGTTACCTCGATATCGAACGCCTTGCTGATCGGCGCCTCCACCTTGGCGCCCGGCATGATGTCCGAGATCTGCGTCTCACCGGCGAATTGGGCGTCGCCCTTGGAATCCTTGATGAAAGCGCGGAAGGAACCGCGCGGAAGCCGCCAACTGGTCCCGCTGCCATCCTTGGCTTCGAAGCGGAGCATGACGTCGGCTTTACTTCCCTGCACCGCGACGGCGGGAAAGAATTGCTGCTGGGTGAAGTGATAGACCTTCTCGGCGTGAACGCCCTTAAGCGTCACCATGCCGACCTGCTTGGCCTGACGGTCGGCGATCGTCACCGACTCGGGCAGGTCGAACAGAGCCAGGGCGTCGTTCTGCCCGCCTTGATTCAGCGTACCGCTGCCTAACGCGCCGGCGGCGATCTTCACCTTGGCGTCGTCATAGGAAACATTGGTGGTATTGGTTAGAGTCACCCAGCCCTGCAGATCCAGCGTGGCGGCTTTTTCGTCGTAATTGGCGACATAATCCGCTTTCCAGCCAAGCCCGGTCGTCATGTAGCGCAGCGTCGCGGGACGGGCCCCGGCATGGCTGGACGCGACCATGACCGACAAGGTCGGCTTGGCTCTCAAATTGTCAGGCACTTTGTCGAACAGCACCCGCGTGGGAATGCCGTCGTCGCGCAACACCTCGATATGATCGCCGACTTTCAGCACCACGCCCTGCTGGGTCGAGAGGACCGTAGCATCCTCCACTACCTGCGCACCGGTGCCCGGATTGGTGCGGACGATCTTGATGGGCTGGCCGAGCGCTTTTTCCATCAGCTTCTGTGGCGTCAGCAGGTCGAAATCGAAATTCTGCTCGACGATACCGACGCCCTCGGCATTAAGCGACGCCGTTTCCGGGCGGATATTGGCCGAAACGTCGGGAAAGCTGACCACGCTACGCCCGGCCGGAAATTCCGTAACCCGCGTATCCTCGACCAGGGCGGCGTTACCCGGATAGATCGTGACGGCCACATGGCGGTCGGCGGCAAAAGCGGGAAACCCCGCGGCAAACAGGGCAATCAACGCTGGGGTCCGCATGAGCTCTTTTCTCCGCCTGCGACGATCACGAGATTGATCGGCCACTATTTTCACCAGCAGATTGTGACGAAGTCGTGGCCGCAAACAGCCTCGCGTGAAGTTTTTCTATCGTGCCGAAGAGTCTGGGGCGCTAAGTCAGAAGCAGCCAATGCTCGGCGCTGGCCGGATTTCCCGCCGTGATCTGCACGTCGGACAGGAACTCGGGCGAGGCCGAGAAATAGACCAGCATCTGGGCATGCGCCTGAAGCTGGGCGGCCGCGTAAGCCTGAGTTCCGGGCGTGAGATTGGCGATGGCGGGCGCGAGCACGTTGGTTTCGTAGTAGGAAACCTCCGCGGCGCTGGGCGTTCGGTGCAGCAGGTTCTGATAGCTGTCTTCGATGAACTGAGTGTCGCCCGCCGTGCTCTCGGCGTAAACGTGCGCCGGGTTCGAGGTGTATTCCGCGGACGACAGGAACCATTCGGCGAATTGCAGCAAGGGCGTGTTGGGATTCGCCTGGAGATAGCTCTGGTAATAGGCCAGCCCGCCCACATCGGGTTCGCGACCGAGCACCGCGCCGTAGAGTTCGGTGATATTGCCGGTGGTCACCGCGCCGTTTCCCGGGGTCTGGGCGACGATGTCGGTGTAATCGGCGAATTGGAGCGCCGCGACGCCGGACAGGTGGTCGATGAGCGATCCCTGGCTGACCGTCAGCCCGCCGTCGGTGACGCTGACGCTGTATTGGCTCTCGTCGCCGGAGAACTGCACGGTGACGGCATGTCCCGCGGGACCGGTGATATCGACCGCCGAGGAACCGGCGGCGACGGTCAGGGTGTAGGTGCCGGTGATGGCCGCGAGCGCTCCGCTATCGGCCGACACTTGAGCGGCCGAAACGGACAGAGCGGGCACCCCGCCGCTCAGCGTGACACTCCCCAATGTCTTGCCGGCCGCCAGGGCTTGCAGCGTATCGAGGGACGCCGAAATCTCGCTGGCGGAACCGGACACGGCGAGCGAGACCCCCGACAGCAGAGAGACTGCGGTGGAGTCCGCGATCAATTGCTTGGCGGTGATATCGACGGTGGGTGGCGTGGCGTCCGTCGCGATGAGGGCCGTCAGATGATCGGCCGACGCCACGGCCTGCAAGGCATCCAGATCGGCCATGAGGGTCGCGCCGCTGTCGCTCACCGTCACCGAGGTCAGATGCGGAATACTGGCGGGAGCCGCCAGGGAGAGGGCTTCGGCCGCGGTCATGCCGGTGATCGACAAGGAATACGTTCCGGAGATCAAGGCGATCACGCCGCGATCCTGCAGGAATTGACTGGCGGTGATCTGCTCCACCGGCGTGTCGCTGTCGGTCAGGGTGACGCCGTCGAGGATGCCCGTCGCCAGGTTCGCCTGAAGCTTGTCGAGTGCGGCGAACACATTGGCGGCGCTGTCCGACACGAAGGCGGCCAGAAGCGGCTGGTTGGCGGCGGCGTTCTGGATCTCGATCGCGGCCGTGGTGGCCGGACCGGTGACCGTGACGTTGACCTGTTCCCAATCGCTCCAGGGCTGCCCGCTGACACCGGGCCAGACGTTGATGACGAAATTGTAGTAGCCCGGTTTGGCCGGCGCCTGATAGGTCAGAAAATTGAATTCGCTGCCATTGACCTCGAAGGTACCGGCATATGTTCCGGCGGCCTGGTTATAGGCGCCGTTACCGTAGATGACTCCGGAGCCTGGGGCCGGATCCAAAGTGTAGCCGGTTAAGCTGGGATCGGAATTGATATCACCTGATACCGTGAACAGGCTGGTTGCGGCGATCGAACTGCCCGCCTGCATGATCAGGCTAGGCGTCGGTGACACCGCCGCCGCATTGGTGGTGACGGTCAGCGCCTCGCCGGTGGCTGTGCTCCAGTTGACGCCATCGAACGCCGAAACGTAGAGATCGGCGATCCCCGAGGTCGCCGTCGCCGAGATCGACAGTTTCGAGAGATCGCTGGCGGAGACCACCACCTCGCCCTGCGCCGTCTGCGTGGCAGTGGCGAGATTGGGCGCCCCGTTCAGCGCGATCGCCCCGGCACCCGTTTCGCTGAACATGTATTCGGTGATCGGCAGCCCGGCGGACGTCGTCGTGGTGAAAAGCTTGCTGAGGGGGACCGTGTAACCGTAGGGAAGTTCTTGAGCAATCGTCTGAACGGTGATCGCTGAAGTGACCATCAGGCACGCTCTATCAAGAGTTTATCGTAAATATATTTACTACCCTAACGAGATTAACCTGTCCAGAGCGCCCCTTTCAGGAGCCGTGCAAAAGACTTTCGAGCGTCCGGTACAGCCTGGGATCGGAGGCCTGCGCGACATTGAAGCGCATATATTGCGCCGCCGACTGCGACAGGCTGAAGGCGTTACCCGGCGCCAGCACGATATCGCGCTTGAGCGCCCGCCGGGCCAGATCGGCGGCGTCCACGCCCTCGGGCAGACGGCACCACATCAGCATGCCGCCGCGCGGCGTGGTCCAGGGCTCGATCCCCAGCGCCTTGAGCCGCGCCGTCGTCTCGCCCATGGCCCGCGACAACCGCTCCCGCAACCGGTCGAGATGGTGGCGGTAACTGCCGTCGGTCATTACCGCCAGGGTCAGTTCGGCCGGCAGCCGCGAGCCGCCATAGCTGACGGCGATCTTGAGATCGATCAGCGGCTCGATCCAATCCTGGCGCGCGACGATGTAGCCGCAGCGCGCCGCCGCCGTCAGCGCCTTGGAGAAGCTGCCCACCTGCACCACCCTTTCCAGCCCGTCGAAGGCGGCAAGGCGCGGCGAGGGTTCGGGTTCCAGATCGGCGAACACCTCGTCCTCGATGATGGTGAGATCATGCTGCTCCGCCAGCCGCAGAATCCGATGCGCCACGGCCGGGGCGATGGTGGCCCCGGTCGGATTGTGCAGCGCGACATTGGTGAGATAGAGCCGCGGCCGATGCTCGACCAAGGCGGCGGAGAAGGCCGCGACATCCGGCCCCGCCGGCGTGTAGGGCACCGAGATCACCCGCACCCGGTGTGCCTTCAACAGGGCGTGGAAATTGAAATAGCAGGGGTCGTCGACCAGCACGATGTCGCCCGGCTCGAGCAGGAAACGGCACAGAAGGTCGATGGCCTGGGTCGCGCTGTCGGTCAGGATGATCTGATCGGGCGAAACCTCGATGCCATGCTCGGCCTGTCGGCGCGCCAGCAGCCGGCGCAACGCCGTCAGCCCCAGCGGCATGTCGTAGCGGGTCAGCCGCGCCGAATCGACATTCCGGGCGACGCTGCGCATGGCGCGGCGCAATTCGTCCGAAGCCAGCCAGCTGTCCGGCAGCCAGCCGCAGCCCGGCATCATCGTCCCCTCGCCCGCTTCCAGCACCTGGCGCGACACCCACAACGGATCGATCGCGCGATCGAGCTTGGGTCCGATTTCGGCCAAGGCGAGAGGCGGCAAATGCCCAGCGACGAAGAAGCCCGAACCGCGGCGCGAGCGGATCACCGATTCCGCGGCCAGCCGGTCATAGGCTTCGACCACGGTGGATTTGGAGACACCCATCTCGGTGGCCATGACGCGGATCGACGGCAGCTTGGCGCCGGGCGCCAGCGTGCGCGCGGCGATGCGCCGGCGCACAGCCCGCATCACCGATTCCACTAAGCTTCCCGTCTCTTCGCCGCCAGATCCATCCATCTGTATGCCCCTTTGCATCAGTACAGTTCGATCAAACTGTACTCAACTGTCTCTGGAACCGCTGGCGTGTTGCAACCGATAAATGAGACAGGAGGTAATCATGGACGACAAGAGCAAAGGCTGGCTGAACGGATTTCTGGCGGTGCTGGTATTCAGCGGCTCGACGCCGGCCACCCGCGCCGGGGTGAGCGCATTCGACCCGTTCTTTCTGACCTCGGCCCGTGCCGCCATCGCCGGACTCCTGGCCGCCGCGCTGATGCTGGGGCTGCGCTCGCCGCTGCCGAAGCGGAGCGATCTGGCCAGCCTGGCCATCGTCGTCGCCGGCGTCGTGATCGGCTTTCCGCTGCTCTCGGGTCTGGCTATGCTGCACATCACCTCGGCGCGGGCTGTGGTGTTCCAGGGTCTTCTGCCGCTCGGCACCGCTTTGTTCGGCGTCCTGCGCGGCGGCGAGCGTCCGTCGCCGATCTTCTGGCTATTCGCCTTGGCGGGCGGAATGACCATCGGTGCCTTCGCGCTGGCGCGTGGCGCGGAGTCCTCGCTGACAGGCGATCTGTTGATCCTGGCCGCCGTGGTGATCTGCTCGCTCGGCTATGCTGAAGGCGGTGCCCTGTCCCGGCGCATGGGCGGACTGCGAGTGATCTGCTGGGCGCTTATCCTATCCCTGCCCCTCTCGGCGCCGGCCGCGTTCCTGCTTCGGCCCGAAACCTTCGCCGGCCTGCCTGTTCAGGCCTGGGTGGGCCTCGGCTACGTGTCCCTGTTCAGCATGCTGATCGGCTTCATTCTCTGGTATCGTGGCTTAGCGCTGGGCGGAATCGCGGCGG
>Ga0302314_10016537_pt1 | contig 12453 bp, 11 predicted proteins | sample III_Palsa_N2_3_FD_200533 | JGI IMG/M metagenome (GOLD analysis project Ga0302314, IMG submission 200533) | Peat permafrost microbial communities from Stordalen Mire near Abisko, Sweden - III_Palsa_N2_3 | ecosystem: Environmental > Terrestrial > Soil > Palsa > Peat permafrost | place: Sweden...
GCGACGGCCGGAGCGTGGTTGTGAAGCAATCCTTTCGAAGTTATTCTTTCACATATGCCGGAAAATCAGGATCAGGGTGAACGAGCCGGGGCTGCTCCCCCCGCCCCCATCCCGCCTCCGGCGGCGGGCACGCCGGGCCATCCGTTCCCGCTGACCGATCCCCGGATGATGCGGGCGCTCGCCCACCCGGCCCGGATCGCCATCTGGTGGTTTCTCGGCCTGGAAGGGCCGGCGACCGCCACCGAGTGCGCCGAGATCGCCGGGCTCTCCCCCTCCGCCTGCAGCTACCACCTGCGCACGCTGGCCCGGTACGGCGTCATCGAGGAGGACCGGGCCAGCGCGGCTGACGGGCGCGAGCGCCCCTGGCGGGCGAAGATCCTCTCGGTCAACATGGACGAAGGGGCGACCTGGACGCCGGCCATGCGGGAAGCCGGGCGCCTGCTCACGGCGACCCTGTCCGCGTCGGCCGAGGAGCTCAGGGACAGCTACCGGGACCGGGCCTCGGAGTACCCGGCCGACTGGCGCTCGGCCCTCGGCGCCAACTTCGACGTCGTCCACGTGACCCCGGACGAGCTCGTCACGCTGCGCCAGCGGCAATGCGACCTGATCGCCGAGTACCGCAGGCTCTCCCCCGACGAGCGCCCGCCGGGCGCGCGCCGCATCCAGGTCGTGGTGGACACGACCCCCTGGTTCCCGCCGCCCACGCCGGAAGAACGGGGGGACGGGGCGGAATAAGCCCGGCTCGTTCCCCTTGACCGGTGTTCGTTACCCCCTCCTGCCCGCACCCGACTACGGAGAGAACATGACGACTACAGGGGCTGTGATCAGCCGCCGCGCGCGGATGGCGGCCGCCTGGCGGTCGGGGCCGCTGAGCGTGCCCGGTTTCCGGCTGCTCACCGCCGGCCAGTTCGCGTCGACGATCGGCGACTACTGCTACGCGGTCGCGCTCCCCTGGCTCGTGCTGTCCCGGGGCGGCTCGGCCGCCTCGCTCGGCATCGTCCTCGCCTGCTACGGGATACCGCGCGCCCTGCTCACGCTGGCCGGCGGCTCGCTCGCCGACCGGTTCGGGCCGCGGCTGGTGATGCTGGCCTCGGACGCCGCCCGCTGCGGGCTGACCGCGGTGTTCGCGGTGCTGGCGGCCGAGCACGTGTCCTCGCTCGCGGCGCTGGCCCCGGTCGCGGCGGTGCTCGGCGGGTGCGCGGCGCTGTTCACGCCGGCGTCGATGGCGATCATGCCCGAGCTGATCGACGGGCCCGGGCTGACCATGGCCAACGCGCTGTACACCGGCGGGGTCCAACTCGGCTCGATGCTCGGCCCCGTGCTCGGGGGCGTGCTCGTCGCCGTGACCGGGCCGACGGCGGCGTTCGCGGTGGACGCCGGGTCGTTCCTGCTGTCGGCCGTCTCCATCGGCCTGATCACCGGGGCGGCCGGCGGGCGGGCGGCCCGGGCCAGCGCGGCGGACGCTTCCGCTCCCGCGACCGAACCGGCTGCGACAGAACCGGGCGGGCCGGAGAGTGTCTGGGGGCTGCTGCGGCGGTCGCCGATCCTGCAGATCATCCTGGTGGTCTCAGTCACCGCCAACTTCGCGCTCACCGGGACGACCGAGGTGGCGCTGCCCGCGCTGGCGCACGCGCGGTTCGGCGCGGACGGCTACGGCGCGGTGCTGACCTGCGTCGCGGCCGCGAGCATCGGCGGGGCGCTGTTCGTCGCGCGGGTGGGCGACCGGTTCCGGCCGGTGACGATGATCGCGGCGGCGTTCCTGCTGGCGGCGGTGGCGATCGCGGCCGCGCCCTTCATCGGCGGCCTGCCCGGCCTGGCCGCCGGGATGGCCGTGTTCGGGCTGGCCATCGGGTTCGACAACGTGGTCTCGGTCACCTTGATCCAGCGCTGGGCGCCGCCGGCCCTGCTCGGCCGGGTCTGGGGGCTGCTCATCCTGGCCGGGGCGGGCAGCTTCCCGGTCTCGACCTTCATCGCCGGGCTGCTGGCCCGGCACCTGGGGCCGACCCCGGTCTTCCCCATCAGCGGGGCACTGCTGGCCCTGGGCATACTGTTCGGCCTGGTCCAGCGCGAGTTCCGCGACTTCGGCGTCACTCCCAAGGTCGTTCCGAAGACCGTGGGAACGTGACCGCGGCACGGCGGCGGCGGCGGCACGGCGGCGGCGGCACGACGGCGACGGCACGACGGCGACGGCATCTTTGTACCTAAGCCGTACCCCCATTCCCGACATATCGGCCACGAAAGTGGTCATCTCAGGTACAAAGATGATGAGGGTCATCTCAGGTACAAAGATGGCAGGGGTCAGTGGAAGTGGCGGGGTTCCTGGAGGTCGATGGTGCGGGAGATCGTGCGGCGGACCTCGTCGCTGATCTTGCCGGTGCGGTAGAGCTCGTCGAGCTTGGCCCGCTGGGCGTCAAGCAGCTCGGCCCGGAGGCCGTGGTGGGCGGCCCTCCCGCCGTCGTCGTCATCGTCGTCGAGGGCCGCGCGGACCCGGTCCAGCCGCATCTCGAAGAGCTGCCGGTACAGGCTCGCGGTGTCCTCGTCCACCTCCCCGGCCTCGGCTAGCCCGTCGAGCCGGGCGAGGGCCGCCTCGGTCACCCGCGCCCGGGCCTTCGCCTCCGCCCGGCGCTGCTGATCGCTCTGTGCGAGGCCGAGGACACGCAGCAGCGGCGCCAGCGTCAGGCCCTCGCCGATCAGCGTGACCACCACGACGACCGCGGCCAGCAGGACCAGCGTGGACCGCTGCCCGAACGGGCGGCCGTTCAGCGTCTCCGGCAGGGTGAGGGCGATGGCCAGCGAGACCGCGCCGCGCATGCCGCCCCAGCCGATGACCAGCCGCTGCCGCCACGGGTTCAGCGTGAACGCGGGGTGCTTGCCGGGCAGGAACCTGATCAGCGGGGACACGGCCAGCTCCCAGGCCATCCGGATGACGATGACCGCGGCGACCACGGCGGCGGCCGCGCCCGCCAGCCGGGGGATCGAGACCGCGTCGTTCAGGTGGGTGACGACCGACCGCAGCTCCAGGCCGAGCAGCACGAACAGCGCCGACTCGAGCAGGAAGACCAGCATGCGCCAGAACATGGTGCCGCTGAGCCGGGACGCGGGCTGGAGCATCCCCTCGGTCCTGGTGCCGAGGTAGACGCCGGTCACCACGGTGGCCAGCACGCCCGACACGTTGAGCTGCTGGGCCGGGATGTAGGCGACGAACGGGGTGATCAGCGTGACCAGGATCTGGATCGCCGGGTCGCGCACCCGCCGCCGGACCCGGCCGATGACCACCGCGACGACCAGACCGTAGGCGATGCCGCCGATCACCACCTCGGCCAGCCGGGCCGCGCCGTGGGCGTAGGTGAAGGGGTGGGCCATCGCCTCCACGGCCAGCCCGAACGCGGTCAGCGCGACCGCGTCGTTGATCAGGCCCTCGCCTTCGAGGATGGCCGTGACCCGGGCCGGCGCGCCGAGCCGGGACAGCACCGAGGTGGCGGCCACGGCGTCGGTCGGCGCGACCGCCGCAGCGAAGGCCAGGGCCGGCGCCCAGCCGACGTCGGGCAGCACCAGGTGGGTCACCGCGCCCACGCCGAAGATCGTGACCGCGGTGGTGCCGACCGCGAGCGCGGTGATCGGCACCGCGTTCTCCCTGGTCTCGCGGGGCGCGGTGAAGAACGCGGCGTTGTAGATCAGCGGCGGCACGAACAGCAGCAGCACCAGGTCGGGCGGCAGGTCGATGTTCGGCACCTGCGGGATCAGGCTGGCCAGGACGCCCAGCACCACCAGGGCGATCGCCTCGGGCACCTCGAGCCGGCTAGCGACCGCCCGGCCGATGATGACCACCACGGCGATCGCCACGCCCAGGGTGAAGAGCTCCTGCTCGCCCACGGGTGCCTCCCCTTCCGTTTCTGCGGCATGCTGGCAGTCATGAGCGATGAGGCCAGCTTCGCGCCGGACCTGTTCCGGGGCACCGCCGGGTACTACGACGAATTCAGGCTCCTATACCCGCCAACGATGCTCGATGACCTCACGTGCCGGACGGCGCCATCCGGGCGGGGGCGGCTGCTCGACCTGGCCTGCGGGACCGGGCAGCTCGCGTTCGCGCTGCGCGGGTCGTTCGCCGAGAGCTGGGCGGTTGACCAGGAGCCGGACATGATCGAGGTCGTCGCGGCGAAGGCCCTGGTTGTGGGCGCCGCGGCGGGCGGCGCCGCCGCCGGGGCCGGGCGGGTCCGGGCGGTCGTCGCCAGCGCCGAGGGCCTGGACGCCCCGGCCGGTCACTTCGAGCTGATCGTGATCGGCAACGCGTTCCACCGGCTGCGTCGCGACGCAGTCGCGCGGCTCGCCTACCGCTGGCTGGCGCCCGGCGGCTTCCTCGCGCTCTGCTGGTCGTCGGGACCCCAAGCGGGATCACGGGACTGGCAGCTCGCCTTCAGCGGCGTGCTGCGACGGTGGCAGGCAGCGCTCGACGCGGGCGACCGGGTCCCCGCGAACTGGGCGCTGGCGCGGGCGGAGCGGCCCGACGCTGACGTGCTATCCGGGGCCGGGTTCGAGCCGGCCGGCCGCTTCGAGTTTCTGGTCGAGCACCGGTGGACGCTGCCCGAGCTCGCCGGGTTCGCGCGCTCCCTGTCGGTCCTGCCCGCCGCCGCCCTGGCGAATCAGGGCAGCGCCTTCGACGCCGAGCTCGCGGCCGTGCTCGGGCCGTACGTCGTTGACGGCGGGCTCACCGAAACTGTCAGCTTCGCCTACGAGCTGGGGCGTACGGGGGTGTTACCGCTACAGCGGGGTGAGCGCTACAACGGGGTGACGTAGGCGCCGGAGATGCCGCCGTCGACGAGGAACGTGGACGCGGTCATGAACGAGGAGTCGTCGCTGGCCAGGAAGGCGACGGCGGCGGCGATCTCGGACGCCTCGGCGAACCGGCCCATGGGCACGTGCACCAGGCGCCGGGCCGCGCGTTCCGGGTCGGCGGCGAACAGCTCGGACAGCAGCGGCGTGTTCACCGGCCCCGGGCACAGCGCGTTGACCCGGATCCCCTCGCGGGCGAACTGCACGCCGAGCTCGCGGGAGAGCGCGAGCACGCCGCCCTTGGACGCGGTGTAGGAGATCTGCGAGGTCGCCGAGCCCATAACGGCGACGAACGAGGCCGTGTTGATGATCGACCCCTTCCCCTGCCGTTGCATGTAGGGGATGGCCTCACGGCAGCACAGGTAGACCGAGGTCAGGTTGACCTCCTGCACCCGGCGCCAGGCGTCCAGGCCGGTGGTCAGGATCGAGTCGTCGTCCGGCGGCGAGATGCCGGCGTTGTTGAACGCGATGTCGACCGACCCGTAGATCTCGTGGGCGACGGCGAAGGCCCGGGCCACGTCCTCGGGGACGCTCACGTCGGCCTGGACGAATACCCCGCCGGCCTCCTGCGATGCCTTGTCGCCGGCGGCCACGTCGACGTCGACCACGACGACGTTGGCGCCCTCCTCGGCGAACCGCCGCACGGTCGCGAGCCCGATGCCGCTGCCGGCCCCGGTCACCACCGCGGTCCGCCCCTCAAGCCTTCCGCTCACGCAGCCCCTCAGATCCGTTCGAAGTACCGGCGCAGTTCCCAGTCGGTCACGGCCGACCGGTAGGCCTCCAGCTCCACCCGCGCCATCGTCGCATAGTGGTCGACCACGTCCTGGCCGAACGCCGCGACTGCCAGCTCCGATGACGTCCACAACGCTAGCGCCTCGTCGAGCGTCGGCGGTACCCGCGGCAGCCCGGGCACCGCGTACGCGTTCCCGGTGAGCGGCGGCGGCAGCTCGGCCGACTCGTCGACCCCGCTCAGCGCGGCCGCTACCAGGCCTGACAGCGCCAGGTAGGGGTTCGCGTCCCCGCCCGGCACCCGGCACTCGACCCGCAGCGACGGCCCGTGCCCGACCAGGCGCAGCGCGCAGGTCCGGTTGTCCACGCCCCAGGCCACCCCGGTGGGCGCGAAGCTCCCCTCGGCGAAGCGCTTGTAGGAGTTGATGGTCGGCGCGAACAGCAGCGTCAGCTCGCGCAGCCCCTTGAGCAGGCCGGCGATCATCGAGGCCCCGGCGGGCGACAGCCCGTGCGGCCCGTCCCCGGCCATCACCGGATCGCCGTCGGCGGTGCGGAACGACAGGTGGATGTGGCAGGAGTTGCCCTCGCGCTCGTTCGGCTTGGCCATGAACGTCAGGGAGTAGCCGTGCTCGGCGGCGATCTCTTTCGCGCCGGTCTTGTAGATGGAGTGCTGGTCAGCGGTGGTGAGCGCGTCGTCGTAGCGGAACGCGATCTCGTGCTGCCCGAGGTTGCACTCGCCCTTGGCCGACTCGACGACCAGGTCGGCGGCGGCCATCGAGTTCCTGATGTCGCGCAGCAGCGGCTCGATCCGCCCGGTGCCGAGCAGCGAGTAGTCCGCGTTGTAGCGGTTGGCCGGGGTCAGGTTCCGGTAACCCGCGTCCCAGGCCTGCTCGTAGCTGCCCTCGAAGACGATGAACTCGAGCTCGGTGCCGGCCAGGGCCGTCCAGCCCCGTTCGGCCGCCTTGTCCAGCTGGGCCCGCAGCACCTGCCGGGGCGACGGCCGGACCGGGCTGCCGTCGAGCGCGGCGACGTCAGCCAGCACCAGCGCGGTGCCCGGGTGCCAGTCGGTCACCCGCAGCGTGGCCAGGTCGGGCACGAGGACGAAGTCGCCGTACCCGTTCTCCCACGAGGTGATCTCGTAGCCGTCCACGGTGTTCATCTCGGTGTCGACCGCGAGGAGGTAGGCGCAGGCCTCGGTGCTGTTCGCCACCACCTCGCTGAGGAAGAACGGAGCGTGGAAGCGCTTGCCCTGCAGCCGTCCCTGCATGTCGGTCATGGCGACGACGACGGTGTCGATCTCCTGCCTGCGGACTGCCTCGCGCAGCGCTTCCACGTTCACGGCGTACTCACGGCTCCCCCTATGCGAGTGAATCCAGCTCGGCTTCGATCGCGGCCATTTCCTCGGCCGACCCCTGCACCTTGGGCCCGGTGAACCACTTCCGCGCCGACACCAGCCACCAGACTCCGGCGAAGCCGATCACGGCGACGACGGCGAACACCGTGTAGTTGAAGTCGTCGAAGTTGATCGGCGAGACGGTGGGCAGCATGAACAAGATGGTGATGAACACCACCCAGATGACCGCGATGACCCCGATCGGCGTCGACCACCGGCCGAGATGCCAGGGACCGCGCTGGAAGGACGACCCCAGCCGCAGCCGCAGGAACGTGGGCAGCACGTAGGCGACGTAGAGCCCGATGACCGCGATCGACGTCACCGCGGCGTAGGCCGTGCTGTTCCACAGGTAGGGCAGGCCGAGGATGAGCGCGCCCGCCGCGGCCAGCCAGATCGCGTTGGTCGGGGTCCGCGTTCGCGGGTTGACCTGGTGCCAGAGCCTGCTGCCGGGCAGCGCGCCGTCCCGGGAGAACGCGTAGATCATCCGGGAGTTGGCGGTCACCGAGGACATCCCGCAGAACAGCTGGGCGACGATCACGATGAGCAGGAGCAGCTTGGCCCCGGTCCCGCCGATCGCGTCGATGAAGATCTGCGCGGGTGGCACGGTCGCGCCGACCTCGCCGCTGTAGTTCTGGATGGCGAAGGTGATGCCGATCAGCAGCAGCCAGCCGGCGAACAGCGAGACCACGATCGAGGTGACGATGCCGCGCGGGCCGGCGACGGCCGCGTCCTTCGTCTCCTCGGTCATGTGCGCCGACGCGTCGTACCCGGTGAAGGTGTACTGAGCGAGCAGCAGGCCGAGCATCAGGACGTAGATCTTCGATCCCCACCCGCTGCCGTTGGCGAAGTGGGTGAACACGTAGGACGCCGACTGGTGGTGCGACGGAGCGAAGGCGAGCACGCCGACGATGATCAGCACGCCGGCGATGTGCCACCACACGCTGACGTTGCTCAGCACCGAGATCAGCCGGACGCCGAACTGGTTGAGCACGCCGTGCAGCACGAGGATCGCGGCGAACAGCACGATCGTGTGCCAGTGCGCCGTGGTGCTGAAGTTCCACTCCAGGTCGAGCAGCGCGTTGAGGAAGAACGCGGCGCCGAAGTCGATGCCCGCGGTGACCGCGACCTGGCCGAGGAAGTTGAACCAGCCGGTGAACCAGCTCCAGGCGGCCGGGTTGGACGGCGCGAGCTTGGCCGACCAGTAGTACAAGCCGCCCGCCGTCGGGAAGCTCGAGCATACTTCGGCCATCGAAAGGCCGACGAAAAGCGTCATTATTCCAACAAAAGGCCATCCCCAGGTGATGATGACGGGGCCGCCGTCAGTCATGCCCGTCCCGTACAGGGTGAGACAGCCAGAAAGGATCGAGATGATCGTGAAGGAAACAGCGAAGTTGCTAAAGCCGGACATATGCCGGCGTAGTTCCTGGGCGTAGCCCAGCTCGTGCAGCCGCTGTTGATCGGCGCTGATCACCGCGTCCGCTGTGGTCTCGTCTTGCACGGGACCTCCCGGCGTCTGGTGTGTCTGGAGAGGCGGCAGCCGTCCAGTTACCCCAAATTGACGCACCCGGCGAACAGCGTGTCAAGATCATCTTCATGCCGATAATTCCTGATACCAAGGACTGGACCTGGGTCCTCGGCCGGCCCTGCCCGGAATGCGGTCTGGACACCCGGTCATTCCCCCGGGAAGAGATCCCGGCGATGATCCGGGCAAACGCCGCGGGCTGGCGCGCGCCGCTCGCCGCCCCCGGTGCCGCGGCCCGGCCGCGGCCGGACACCTGGTCCGCGCTCGAGTACGGCTGCCACGTCCGCGACGTCTTCCGGCTGTACGACTACCGGCTCAGCCTGATGCTCACCCAAGACGACCCGCTCTACCCGAACTGGGACCAGGACGAGACCGCCGTCACCGGCCAGTACGCGGCCCAGGACCCGGCCGCGGTCACGGCCGAGCTCGCCGCGGGCGGGTCGGCGATCGGCGCCAGCTTCGCCGCCCTCACCCCCGACCAGTGGCTACGTCCCGGCCGCCGCTCCGACGGCGCCGCCTTCACCGTGGAAACCTTCGGCCGCTACTTCATCCACGACCCCATCCACCACCTCTACGACGTCACCGGCACCCGCCCCGCCTGATCCGGTGCCTGGTCGAGCGGGTTGTCAAAGATAACGGATCATCCATCAGCCCCCGCAGACACCAGAACCAGAACCAGTAACAGACGCCGCGTCGTTCGCCCCGCCCGATTCGGTTTTAATCGGGCGGGGCGACTTGACGCGCCTGACTTGTCCGCAAGCCCAGCGACAATCAACCAGAATTAAGCAGCAGCGGTGGCGCCCAGGTACGGCTGCCACTGCGGGTCGCCGTCGTACTGCGCTCCGATCAGGCGCCAGTGGGCGCCGCGGGGTACGGCCGGGGCGACGGGCAGGGTCCAGCCGATCTCGGAAAGCAGGCGGTCGGCCTTGCGGTGGTTGCACATCTGGCAGGCGGCGACGCAGTTCTCCCACAGGTGCTGGCCGCCGCGGCTGCGCGGGAGCACGTGGTCGATCGTCGCGGCGGCCCGGCCGCAGTACGCGCACTTGTAGTTATCCCGGCGCATGAGCGCGGCCCGGGTCAGCGGAACCCGGTTGCGCGGCGGGATGCGGATGTACCGGCGAAGCCGGATAACCGAGGGAGTAATCACCTCGACCGTGGCCGAGTGCAGCGACCGCCCGCCGGGGTCATGATGCACTATCTCCGCCTTCTCGCCCAGGACAAGGCAGACAGCCCGCCGGAGACCGACGGTGGTGAGTGGCTCATAGGTGACGTTGAGCAGCAGCACGCGTCGCACTGGTACCTCCGAAGACACCAGTTCGTGAGGCGCCGCTCACACCACCGGGACCGGAGCTGGTCCCGACGTGGCCGAAGCCACGTGCCTCCACCAACACTCCTAGAGTACAAGGAAATTGATGGATTCCCGGTTAATGGCTGGTAACAGACTCCGGCTAAGGTGCCAACATGGCTTCCTTCTCCGCCGAGTACCCGCCCGCGCGGCGCCTGGACCTCGTCGATGACCTGTTCGGGCACCAGGTCGCTGATCCCTACCGCTGGCTTGAGGACGCCGACTCGGCGCCGGCCGCGGAGTGGCTGGTCGCCGAGGAAACGCTGTGGGCGCGCTACCGCGACGGCCTGACCGAGCGCGGGCCGTTCGCGGCCCGGGTCAGCGAGCTGCTGCGGGTCGGGTCGGTCGGGGTGCCCGCGTGGCGCGGGGCGGCGCGCTTCTACACCAGGCGCGACCCCGACCAGGAGCACGCGGTGCTGTACGCCTTCGACGAGGCGGGCGAGCGGGTGCTGATCGATCCCGTCGCCGTCGACCCGACCGGGCGGACGACGCTGGACGCCTGGCAGCCGGACAAGGAGGGGCGGCTGCTCGCGTACCAGCTCTCGCACGGCGGCAACGAGGAGTCGCTGCTCGGGGTGCTCGACGTGGCCACCGGCGAGGTCGTGGACGGGCCGATCGACCGGTGCCGGTACTCGGGGGTCGCGTGGCTGCCCGGCGGCAAGGCGTTCTACTACACCCGCCGGCTGCCGCCCGAGACGGTGCCCGCGGGCGAGTCGCAGTACCACCGGCGGGTGTACCTGCACATCGTCGGCGAGCCGCCCGAGTTCGACGCGCTGGTGTTCGGCGAGGGCCGGGACAAGACCACCTACTACGGCGCCGCCGTCAGCATGGACGGACGCTGGCTGATCATCTCGGCCTCGATCGGGACCGCGCCGCGCGAGGACGTGTGGCTGGCCGACCTCACCGCGTCCGACCCCGGCGCGCCCGCGTTCGTGCCGGTCACCGTCGGCCTCGACGCGATGACCTCGCCCCGGATCGGGCGCGACGGCCGACTGTACGTGTTCACCGACCTGGACGCCCCGCGCGGCCGGATCTGCGTGACCGACCCGGCCGACCCCGGGCCGGAAGGCTGGCGCGACCTGATCGCCGAGGACCAGTCGGCGGTGCTGCGCGGCTACGCGATCCTGGACGCGCTCGACCGGCCGGTCCTGGTCGTCTCCCGGACCCGGCACGCGGTCAGCGAGGTCACCGTGCACGACCTGGCCACCGGCGAACAGCTCGCGGCGCTCGACCTGCCCGGGATCGGCTCGGTCGGCGGGATCGGGGAACGGCCGGAAGGCGGCCACGAGGCCTGGTTCGGCTACACCGACTACACGACGCCCCCGGTGGTGCTCCGCTACGACGCCGCGTCGGGCGAGCTGTCGACCTGGGCGAAGTCGCCGGGGTCGGTGGCCGCCCCGCCGAACGTGACCGCGTCCCAGGTCACGTACCACTCCGCTGACGGCACCCCGGTCCGGATGGTGGTCATCGAGCCGGGGGGCGAAGCAACGGCTCGTTCATCGGAAAGATCGTGCATTCTCTACGGGTACGGGGGATTCGACATCAGCATGACCCCCGGCTACTCGGCCAACATCCTCGCCTGGGTCGAAGCCGGCGGCGTGTACGCCGTCGCCGGGCTGCGCGGCGGCAGCGAGGAGGGCGAGGAATGGCACCGGGCCGGGATGCTCGACCGCAAGCAGAACGTGTTCGACGACTTCCACGCGGCGGCCGAGCACCTCATCGCGACCGGGGTCACGTCGCCGTCGCGGCTGGCGGTCTGGGGCGGGTCGAACGGCGGCCTGCTCGTCGGCGCGGCCGTCACCCAGCGACCCGACCTGTTCGGCGCGGCGGTGTGCTCGGCGCCGCTACTGGACATGGTCCGGTACGAGCGGTTCCCGATCGGCGAGACCTGGAACACGGAGTACGGGTCGGCGGAGTCGCCGGAGGAGCTCGAGTGGCTGCTCGGGTACTCGCCGTACCACCGGGTGACCGACAGGACCAGTTACCCGGCGGTGCTGTTCACCGTCTTCACCAGCGACACGCGGGTTGACCCGCTGCACGCGTACAAGATGTGCGCGGCGCTGCAGCACGCCTCCGCGTCCGGGCGGCCGGTCCTGCTGCGGGCCGAGGGACAGGTGGGGCACAGCCAGCGCGCGGTGTCGCTGTCGGCCGCGCTGGCGGGCGACTGCCTGGCCTTCGTCGCCCGGGAGACCGGGCTGGGCGACGGCCCGGTCTGACCGCTAGGGGAGGTCGGCGGCGTGCCGGAAGGCGCGCAGGAACGTCTCCGCCTTGATCGGCTCGCGGCAGACCCGGCAGACCGCCTGCACCGGGTAGTGGTTCAGGTCGAACAGGTCGGCGTCCCCGCCGGTGACGGCCCGAAACGAGCCGGGCACGGGGTCGGCCGTGTGCGTTCCGTTCCGCGCGATCATCTGCCGCATGGTCCCTCCCGGGGGTACCTGGCGAACTTCTTCCTACAAGTCGACCGTTTTTTTACAGATATCCGTAGCGTCTTGTGGTCACTTTGTCGGTCTATAACCGGATTTATCAGTGTTTTTTAGGGTCACTTCACTGGGAACGCTTGTTACCCTCTGATGGCTTATAGTTCCACACTCATCTGTATTTTCTCTAGATCTTTGTAGCATTATCTTGTCGCGG